>Ga0080064_1007156_pt1 | contig 11468 bp, 16 predicted proteins | sample Subgrocontami54m_FD_69260 | JGI IMG/M metagenome (GOLD analysis project Ga0080064, IMG submission 69260) | Subsurface groundwater microbial communities from S. Glens Falls, New York, USA - GMW46 contaminated, 5.4 m (SPADES assembly) (version 2) ...
TGATGCGTTTTTACGATGTCGATAAGGGGCGAATCTTGATCAATGGACAGGATATCCGCGGTATCGACTTAGACTCTTGGTATCGACATATTGGTGTGCTGTTTCAAGATTTCAATCGCTACCCGTTTGATATTCATACAAATGTTGAATTAGGTAGAATACGAGCAGATGAACGCCATGTAACACTGGAAAAAGCTATTGAACTTGCTGATCTTAAGGATAATATCAAAGAATTACCCTACGGCGAAAACACCATTCTAGATAGCGCCTTTATTAAAGGTGTCCAACCTAGCGGTGGACAGTGGCAACGGGTTGCATTAGCGCGAGCATTTTACCGCGATGCCAATGTATTAATTTTGGACGAGCCAACCGCGGCCATAGATGCTAAGGCCGAATACGCTATCTTTAATAACATTTTTTCTCACTACACCAACCGAACAGCCCTTATTATTTCGCACCGGTTCAGCACCGTACGAAAGGCCGATAGAATCATTGTACTGAACAACGGGCTGATAGAAGAACAGGGTACGCACAGTCAATTACTCAAGCAGAAGGGCTTATATGCCGAGATGTTCGAAAAACAGGCCGAAGGTTATAGATAGAACCATTCTTTAAGTGAGACAGGTGTGTTCTTAGATATTTAAATAAGGTTTCTTGATTGAACCCCGATCAATAGAAAGAATAAGCAATTTGTTATAATAAGCAGGATTCATGATTCTATTGGACAGGGTAACTAAAAGCTATAGCCGTGACATCGCACCAGCGCTGGAGCGGGTTAGTTTGCATGTCGAGCCCAAAGAGTTCGTCATCATTGTCGGTCCCAGTGGCGCCGGTAAATCGACGCTACTCAAACTTTTGACCAGGGAAGAAAAGCCCACCAGCGGCAAAATAATTGTTGGCGGGATTGACTATGACAAACTTAAGGACAAGGAAATCCCGCTGCTGCGGCGCAAGATCGGTGTAGTTTTTCAGGATTTCAAACTCCTGCCTGGCAAAAACGTATTTGAGAATGTTGCTTTTGCGCTCGAGATGGTTGGCATGGGCAACCACGAGATCCACCACACTGTCCCCAGAGTGCTTGATATTGTGGGGCTAAAAGGCAAAGAAAAGCGCATGCCACTGGAATTGTCGGGCGGTGAACGCCAACGGGTGGCCATTGCCCGAGCCATCGTGCGTCAGCCTAAAATCCTGATTGCCGATGAACCAACGGGCAACCTCGACCCCAAGCACGCCTGGGATGTGGTGAGGGTGCTGGAGAAAATCAATAGATTCGGTACGACTGTACTGCTTACTACTCACAATCAAGATATCGTTAACAAACTAAAGCGCCGTGTGATTACTATGCAGGACGGCAAAGTTACCAGTGATCGGGCTAACGCACAGTACAAGCAGGCGTAGCCTGCAGGAGCAAGCAGTATGCAGTATGCAGTAAGCAACTATCAAGAACTATCAGAGGGTGAGAATAAGATCACCTTTCTACTTTCTACTTTCTACTTTCTACTGCGAATGGGGCTCGCCCGATGAGCAACTGGGAGCGTTTCATACGCTGGCTTATTACCTTGCGGCGGATTATTCGCACCGGTTGTATAAATTTTGTGCGCAACGCGTGGTTGAGCGTAGCGGCCATGGCCATAATGCTCATAACTCTTACCATTGTGTTGTTTTCGGTCATTGCCAACGCCACATTCACCAACACCGTCCAGCAAATTACCGACCGCATTGACGTATCGGTTTATCTCAAGGATTCGGTTGACAAGAAGCAGACCGACAAGCTGATTAGTCAAATCAAAAAGCTGGTCAACGTAAAGAGCGTAAACTACGTGTCAAAAGATCAGGCGCTCGTTAGCTATAAACGGCAAAACGCCAATAACCTGGATCTGTTGTTGGCCATATCGCAGACCGATAACCCGCTTCCGGCTACAGTCCAAATTAAGCCCAAGGATCCTAATAAAATTAATGACATCAAGGTCTTTTTGGAAAAACCCGACATCAAGGCTCTGCAATCCGACGAAACATCATACTCCGGAGATCGCAAAGCCGCAGTTGATAAAATTACGCAGGCCACTTCATTTATGAGACGGGCGGGGGTGGTTAGTGTGCTGGTGTTTGCCTTTATATCGATGCTCATTATCTTTAACACCATACAGATGGCTATCTTTAACCGCCGCGACGAGCTAACCATTATGCGGCTCTTGGGCGCTAGCACCTGGTATATTCGCGGACCATTCGTAGTCGAGACGGTCCTGTATGGCATTTTCTCGGCGGTTATATCAGTCGTTTTACTGAATAGTTTGTTCGCGATTTCAGCATCGACACTGCAGGCCAGCAGCTTGGGGCTATTGGACATCAACTATGCCAATCAGTATTTCGGAAACCACTTTTGGTTATTTTTGACATTGCAGCTAGCGGTTGGTATATTCATTGGTGCCGCATCGTCCATAATTGCTACGCGGCGCTATCTAAAATTCAAAACCAGCAAATAAATTAGCAATTAGCAACTAGCAAATAGGAAGGTTAGTAATTAGTAACTAGTAAAGAGCAAATAGGAAAGATAGGGTATCCGTGATAACTTGGGTGTATTTTTGCCCCACCAATGCTGGCAAAATATTTGCTAGTTTCTGGTTTCTAGTTTCTGATGTCCAGGTTCAGATAGATAAGCGCCACTTCTAGAATACAATTAAGGTTCTAGAAGGAGCGATATATGCATACGGGTACTCAGACCCGGATTGGTGTGGTGGTACCCAAGCTGGGGAGCATTAAAGCAACAGTTAGTTTAGGTAATGCTGCTAAGCAGCGGCTCAAGTGGATAGACTACTACCATGGACACGGCAACAACGCCCGGTTAACCTGCCGGCACTTCGGTATTGCCCACCGTACCTTTTACCGTTACTACAATCGCTTCAAGAAGCAGGGTCTGCTTGGACTGGAAACTCGCTCTGAGCGTCCCAGGCATGTCCGCCAACCACTGACACCCTTACTAGTTGTAGATCTCATCAAACAATTACGAAAAGCCAATCCAGAATACTCCAAGTACAAGCTTCAGGTTATTCTAAAGCGTGACTATGGTTACCGGCTGTCTGCTTCCACTGTCGGCCGGATCATCTCCCGCTACAACTTGTTCTTTGCACCACCCATCAAACAGAAAGGACACCCCGGACGTAGGCAAAGTGTTATCCGTATCCGTAAGCCAAAAGACTTCATCGTTACCAGACCAGGCCAGCTGGTTGAGGTAGATGTTAAACATCTACCAAATACTGGCGTAAAGCGCTACGCCTTTGTCGCCATAGATGTCATTAGTAAACAGGCAACTGTTCATGTTGGCAGTACCATCTCAGCCACCCAAGGCGCTTTGGCCTGGCGTAAAGCAGTTCAGGCCTTAGGCTTGCCGCAGGCTGTTCTAAGTGACAACGGCAGCGAGAACCTTGGTGCCTTTGCTAAGCTCTTGAAATCTCAACCTACTGACCACTACTTTGCCCGGCCTCATACTCCCAAGGATAAACCACACGTTGAACGCTTTATTGGTACGCTGGAGCGAGAGTGTCTACAGCGAGGTGGTGTTGCAACTAATACCCAAGACCAGCAGAACACTATCTCAAGCTGGCTCAAGAAATACCATAGCTACCGCCCTCACCAAGCCTTAGGCTACTTGACGCCCGATGAATACACCGCCAAACTACAAGCTGCAGAAGTGGCGCTCATGTAGTGAACCTCCACATACCGTTGACTATCAGGGGTAGGCCAGTTATAATATGCATTACTCATCAACTTCAGCTTACAGCCCCTGGTGCGTGTAGGCTTAACCCCCCGAAGTAATCCGTCTACGGCGGCTACTACGGGGCACGCCAAAGGAAGGAGTACATATGAATGCACGAACTGCGCGGCCTGGTGAAGAGCAAGGTCATTCGACTCTGGGGGATGAGCCTTCAGTCTCAGACCCGAAGAACGCTGATGAACAGGCTAGTACGGTGCGAAAGTCGGTAAATCAATATGAAGTAGCCGTGCTATACCACCCAGATCTAGAAATTGACCTGGATAAAGCCGAGAGTAAGGTCAAGAAACTTTTTACCGATAACGGCGGTAAGGTGGTAAAGACCGATAATTGGGGCAAGCGAAAGCTAGCCTATCCAATCAAGAAGCAAGAACACGCCGTCTATGTGTTTTATACGGTCGATATGCCGGGCGAAAACGTGCGCAAGGCGGAGCGTGAACTGAATATTACCGAAGAAGTCATCCGCTTTTTGATTGTCAAACCAGACCTGAAGGCCATCGCCAAGGCCGAAGCAGCCAAAGCCGAAAAGGCAAAAAAAGCTACCGAGCGTGGTGATACACCGGGCAGCGAGAGCCAAAATGAAGAAAAAGACGACAATACTGAAGAATAACGATACAATTTAGCTAACGGCTACTAGCTTATGGCTTGTAGCTGGAGCGACTAAAAGGAGCGAACTATGGCACGAAGCTTTAACCAAGTAATTCTAATGGGTAATTTGACTCGGGATCCCGAACTGCGGCAAATCCCAAGCGGCCAGAGCGTTACCAACTTTAGTTTGGCGCTCAACCGCAGCTACAAAGACCAAAGTGGGGAATGGCAGGAAGCCACCGATTACGTCGATGTAGTCGCCTGGGGCTCCTTGGGTGAGCGAGTGGCGCAATATGTTACCAAAGGCCGGCCGGTGCTAGTTAACGGACGTTTACAGAGCCGCAACTGGGAGCAGGACGGCCAGAAACGCAGCAAAGTCGAAGTGGTGGCTCAGGACGTGACGTTCCTAGGTGCACGTGGGGAGAGTGCAAGCGGCGGCGAGGGAGGCGAGTTTGACCAACGTCCGAAAGAGGAATCCGCTGTCCAGCCGACCAAACCCAGCAAAAAACCCAAAGATGACGAAGTCAAGATCGAAGACATTGGCGACGAACCAATAAACCTAGACGACATCCCTTTTTAGCTATGCTAGATTTACCAGTTCACAATTCACATTTTCCAATTATTGACCAATTATCATTTACCAAACATCTGAAAAATGGCAAATGGCAAATTAATGAGAAATGAAAAATGATAAATGTAAATTTTAACGACGATAGGAGTTAAGTTTTGGCGAAGATATTTAAACACCGAACAGACGTAGCCTATTTTGACTACAAGGATTTCAAAACCTTGCAGCGCTACGTGAACGTTTATGGGCAGATCGAAACCCGCAAAAAGACGGGCCTGACAGAGAGCCAGCAACGGCGCTTAGCCAAGGCCATCAAGCGCACTCGTCACATTGCGCTGCTACCCTTTGTTAGTAGTAACTAACAAAAGAAGTATTTAGTATTTGGTATACAGTAATATGGCTGAAAAGATAAGCTCATTTAAAGATTTACGTACCTGGCAAGCAGCTTACGAACTATCTTTAGAGATATATAAGATAACTAAAAATTTTCCAGAAACTGAGAAGTTTGGGCTATCAAATCAAGTACGCCGTGCGGTCGTATCCGTTGCTTCTAATATAGCTGAAGGATTTAGCAGGCAAGGGTTGAAGGAGAAGCTCCAATTCTATCATATGGCTAAAGGCTCTCTATCGGAAGCTGAGTGTCAGTTAATGATTGCACAAGGAATTGGTTATATTTCAAAAGAACAATTGAATTCGTTGCAGCAGGACATACTGTCTGTCAATAAAATGTTATCTGCTCTAATGAAGACCGCCCATGCAAAATAGCCAAATACCGCATACCGTATACAATATACCAATAAAATCGGAGATTTTGTGGCACTGGGCGTAACAAATCTTAAGAAAGGTACTATATTTCAACTAGACGGCGTACCGTACCGGGTACTTGAATATGGCCAAAAAGTCATGGGTCGCGGCGGGTCGATTGTCAACGTGCGTATCAAAAGTTTGCTCGATGGGCGGGTGCTCGACAAGACCTTTAGGGGCAGTGAACAAATAGGTAGTGCTGACGTAACAAACAAGAACGTTCAGTATCTGTACGGTGACGGTAAAAATTTTTATTTCATGGACGAAGCGACGTATGAGCAGTTTGAGCTCAGCGCCGATACTATCGGCGACCAGGCTGGCTACATGAAAGAAGGGGATACTATGCAGGCCCAGGTCTTTGACAGTCGTGTCATCACCATAGAGCTGCCCAAAAACGTACCGCTCAAGGTGACATATACCGAAAATGCCGTAAAAGGCGACACGAGCAGTGCTATTACTAAAGATGCTCAGCTAGAGACTGGCATTACCGTAAAAGTACCGGCCTTTATCAAATCCGGTGATGTTATTAGTCTGGACACAACAACCGGCACTTACCGCACGCGCATGAAAGGCTAAATTTTGACCTGTCATGCTGAATTTATTTCAGCATCCATGCACTAGGATTAAATATATGAAATCATACTGGGTATACATTCTTGCCAGTCGAAAGAACGGAACACTGTACGTTGGTGTGACAAACGATTTAGAGCGCAGAATAATCGAACACAGGCAAGGATTAGCAAATGGGTTTACTAAAAAGTACGATGTAAAGAAACTAGTTTATTTTGAACAGACACCGGCCATTGCTGTAGCAATAGCAAGGGAGAAACAATTGAAAAACTGGCATAGAAAGTGGAAGATTAATCTCATCCAATCAAGCAATCCAAATTGGCAAGATTTATCTTTAGAATTTATGGATACTGAAACGAGTTCAGTATGACAAGAAGGAGACGGAAATAATGAAAATACGGCTTGATCAGAAACTGGTAGAACGCGGGTTGGTGCCAACGCGGAGTCAGGCCGAGAACTATATTAAGCTGGGGCAAGTGAAGGTTAATAACGTTGTTATTACCAAATCCAGCCAATTAGTTAGCAGCGGTGATAGAGTTCGTTTTTTGGCAAAAGAACAATATGTCTCGCGGGCGGCACTCAAACTGGCGTCGGTGGCAAAAGCTCTTAAACTTAACTTTGACAATAAGATTGTGCTAGATGTGGGCTCCAGCACCGGTGGGTTTACTGACTATGCGCTGCGGCACGGTGCCAAAAAGGTGATAGCCGTAGATGTCGGTACCAACCAACTGCATCCCTCCTTGCGTACTGATCCCTGTATTGAGCTACACGAGCAAACCGACATCCGTGATTTTGCCAAAAATTATCACAAAATGTCCGATCGGTCAGGGAATGATAATTTTGATGTTATTTTGATAGACATTTCGTTTGTTTCGCTGCGGGTTATTCTGCCGTACATTGCCAAGCTCATTGGTAGCCAAACACAGGTAGTGGCCATGGTAAAACCTCAGTTCGAGGCCGGCGGGCGGCTTAAACACAAGGGTGTCATTAAAAACGATCGGATAAGGCGGGAAATCCTCGGGGATTTTGAAGCTTGGGCGGCATCTGTGGGCAGATACGTTATTCACGCCAAAGCAGATTCTGGAGTATCAGGTGCAAAGGGCAATAAAGAGCGGTTTTATCTCCTTAGGCACGTGTAGTACACTGGCTGTATATGTATTTTGCCAATCGTATCGAGGCTGGCCAACAGCTGGCCGCCGAGATGCTTAAGTACCGTAATCGCAAGTGTGCCGTCATCGCTCTATCGGACGGGGCAGTAGTGGTAGGCGCTCAAATTGCCTCAGTCCTGCGCTGCCCGCTGACGCTGCTTCTTATTGAACCTATTCAAGTGCCGGGTGAACCGGAACCGGTAGCCGTCATTAACCAGGATGGTATCTTTACCTATAACCATATGTACTCGACCGGTCAGTTGGAAGAGTTCAATATGGAGTACCATAACTTAATCGAAGAGAAAAAGACCGAAAAACTGCACGATATTCATCAGTTACTTGGCAACAAAGGACTAATTCGCAAAGATTTACTACGCGAGCGAAACATCATATTGGTGTCAGATGGTATGAGCAGTGGGTTTTCGCTCGAAGCTGCCGTGGACTACCTTAAGACTGTCAAAATAGGACGCACCATTGTAGCCACCCCCTTGGCCAGTGTTGCGGCAGTTGACCGCATGCACATCCTGACGGACGAGATACATTGCCTCAGCGTTATCGAGAGCTACATAGGCACCAACCATTATTACCAAGACAACGCCTTGCCCAGCCACCAAACCATTGTTAAAACTATCGAAAGCATTGTCAGCCATTGGCACTGACGTGCGGTCGCTAGGACCTAATTAGGTCTAAAGAAAAGACTGCATTTTTTTGATGTCCTTGAGGGTTATAAAGGGTGAGTCCAGGTCTACGAGTCCTTTACGCTCCAGATAAGCCAGCTCACGGCTGGTTGTTTCGCGGCTGGAATTGATAGAGCTGGCAATATCCTGGTGCCGCAGCGGTACGTCAATCAGCAGACCATCTTTAGTAGCTTTTCCAAAACGTGTTGAGGTGGTTAGCAAAAAAGATATTACCCGTTCACGAACCGAGCGGTACTGCAGATTCAGAATTCGCTCTGAATGCCGGCGATACATCTCGGTAGTCATGTCAAGTAACGGCGGCAGGGTGTCAAGACGACTCTCTAAAAGCGTTACAAATTTTTTACGCTCAATCCGCCAGACAACGGTGGGGCCAAGCGTCTGGTAGATAATGTTGCGCTCCTGGCCCATAATACCCCAGATAAGCGGGAAAATTTCGTGTTCTTTACGGATAATCAGCAGGTTTTCCTCACCGTACTTGCTGATATTAAAGGCTTTGACCAATCCTTTCTCTATATAAAAAATTCCGGAGACCGTTTCTCCGGGACGCACGATATACTCGCCCTTTCGGTAGGTCAGCTTTGTTCCCCGCCGAAAGGCACCCACAAGTGCTGCGACCTGGACCTCGCTGGCTAACATCGTAACCCAATTGTGTCATAAATATAGTATTTTTGCTAACGTATGTGACAAAAGTCTTATATCTGAAGTGACGAAGATTACTGCTTTATAAGTTTTTGGGGCGCATTATATAGCTAGGTTAGCAGGAGGGATATGCGGATCATGAAAGTACCAAACGAAGTTGAGCACCAACTCAGTCGCTTGGGCATGCATAACCGTTTTTGGGGCAAGCCCGAAATGCGCGAACTCCAACACATCCTTACCCAGAACGAAATTATTACTAGTGCTGTCAATGGCCGCTACGAAGGCGGCTTCGCGCTGCTTGTTTCGACTGACCGCCGACTGCTGCTGATCGATAAGAAGGTGTGGTTTTTGAGCCTCGAGGACGTCCGTTACGATATGATTTTTGAAATAGATTATTGTGCCCGCTTACTCGACTCGACGATATTTGTTAGAACCATCAATAAAATCTTGCGATTCACCAGTATAAGGCAAAGGAGCCTAAGAGTGCTTACCGCCTACGTCCAAGACCGGGTTATGGATCTGCGCCACCAAACCAATCAACCTATTGTCCAGCAACTTTTGCAGCCCACTGCGCCACCCCAGCTTACACCGCAACCAACTGCGCCTCCGCAACAATTTTACGCCCAACAACCGGCTCCATCACAGCCACGGCCAATCCAGCGGATTGGCGCCTATCCAACTGCGTCGCTGACTATGCAGCGTCGGTTTTCGAACCGGCCAGACCCACTAGCAGTTAAACGTTAAACTTGAATTCGACAACGTCATTGGGTTGCATGATGTAGGTTTTGCCCTCGGTGCGGACTTTGCCGCCAGCGCGGGCCGCGGCGAGCGAACCAGCACTGAGCAGGTCGTTGCAATCGACTATTTCGGCCGCAATGAACCCGCGTTCAAAATCAGTGTGAATTACACCGGCAGCCTGTGGGGTGGTGGAACCCCGGGCAATAGTCCAGGCCCGTACTTCCTTATCGCCAGCAGTAAGGAAACTCTGCAGTCGCAAAATATCGTAGGCCGCATGGATAAGCTGGATGAGCCCGGACTCCTGTTGTCCATAACTGGCCAGCAATTCCTGGGCATCCGCTTCATCCAGGCTATTTAGTTCGCTCTCTAATTTGGCGCATACAAAGAGCGCTTGGGCTGGAGCCACAAGGGTGCTCAGTTCTTGCTGTTTGGCGTTGCTGCCCAGCGTCTCTTCATCAACATTAAATAGGTAAATAATCGGCTTTGCTGTAAGAAGCTGCAGACCCGAAATATGCGTTGTATCAAGGTCTGTAACAGAGGTGATTGATGCCCCGGTATTGAGTATATCATGTGTTCGTTTGATGGTTTCGTAGACTGGTTGTAGTTTGGGATTTATACGGGCTTCCTTTTCGATTTTGAGCAGATGTTTTTGCACTGTAGCTAGATCTGCAAGCACCAGCTCGGTGTTGACAACGTCAATGTCTTTTTTTGAATCAGGCTGCTGGTCAACGTGCTGGACGTTTGGATCAGCGAAGGCTCGTACTACCTGCACAATCGCGTTACAGCTGCGGATATGGCTCAGGAATTGGTTGCCCAGGCCTTCGCCCTTGCTGGCACCGGCTACCAAACCGGCAATGTCGACAAATTGTACCGTGGCGGGTTTAATAGGCGCACTCCCGTATAGCTCTGACAGTTTTTGAAGGCGTTCGTCAGGGATGGGTACTACACCGGTATTGGGCTCAATGGTGGCAAAGGGGTAATTGGCCGCCAGAACGTTGTTGTTGGTCAACGCATTAAATAGCGTAGACTTGCCGACATTAGGAAGGCCGATAATCCCAATGGATAAACTCAAACTAAACCTAATTCCCTTGCCAAACCATTGCTTTGATTCGCAAGCTTCTTGTCGAATGTCCAGAGTGGCAACTGGTTATTTTGCTTGGCATATATAGCTAAGTAGCAATCCTCCGGAGAAAGGGCAGGCTGTTTTGCGAATAACACAAGTACTTCACTCAGTAGTGCCTCATTCAGCAATAGATGTGGATGTTTCATGATCTCGGTGAGGGCGTAGGCAATGTTTTTTCTCTCAAACTGGTAGTGTTTTTCTAGAACAAACATGGTCTCTATGACAGAGACATCACAAACGGCAAGCCGGGGACTTTGTTCTATTAGTTCTATAACTATTGCTGATTGGTCTGGGATGTCATTCAGAACAACTCTAAGTATAGCGTTGGAATCTAATGAACCGGCTACCTTCATGTTATCTTTCTATTTTTCTGATAGAACTCGTCAACATTTCTAAGAGGCGGCGTATTAGGCTTTATAAAGCGAGCCATTTTTTTTTGTAATGCGTTCAAGTCAACAGATGGCTTCTCTATAGTGATACGTTTTTTAGTCTCATCATATTCATATATCAATTTATCACCTTTGGTGTTCACACCCATAGCTTTGCGTATATGGGCTGGCATAGTAAATGTTCCTTTGGTGGTCATGGTAATTGTCTTATTCATAAGACTAGCATAGCAAATGTAAGAAAATATTTCAAGTAAGAAGTTGTATAATTCTTACGATTTATTTAGCATTTAGGAAACCGACAGCAAAATTCATACGTATTAGCTCATTTAACAATCTTGCTGAAAGTCTTTTCTAGCTTGTGAAGTTTCCGTTGAATCTCCCGCTGTAATTGCAATGGATTCAAGCTGTCATATTGGGATTGTAACATGGCCTTC
>Ga0080064_1007158_pt1 | contig 11465 bp, 9 predicted proteins | sample Subgrocontami54m_FD_69260 | JGI IMG/M metagenome (GOLD analysis project Ga0080064, IMG submission 69260) | Subsurface groundwater microbial communities from S. Glens Falls, New York, USA - GMW46 contaminated, 5.4 m (SPADES assembly) (version 2) ...
GTGGCATAGCTCGACGCCACCAGGCTGACCGTGTAGCCGTCCGGGTCGGCGCGCACCACGATCTCGGTGCCGATCATGCCGCCGGCGCCGCCGCGGTTATCGACGACGAACTGCTGGCCGAACTCCTGGGACAGCCGGGGAGCGATGATACGCGCGATGATGTCGGTGCCGCCGCCGGGCGCGAATGCCACGACCATGCGCACCGGTTTCTCGGGCCATTTTCCGGTTTGAGCCTGTGCGGCCGGTAAAGATGCGGCGAGCGCCAGCAGCAGTAACGCGCCTCTTTTTTTCATTGGTTCCCGTCCCTCCTTCCGTATGATACCCCGCGAATAACAGGGATGGTGGTTACTGATCAATTCCGACCGGCGCGTTTTTCATTGCCGATTCCAGTATCGCTTCCAGCACCGCGACGCCGTGCACTTCATCGCCGCCGGCGATTGCCAGCGGGCGTCGGTCCCTGATCGCGTCCGCGAAATTTTCGAGTTCGGCGCGCTCCGTGCTGACAGACGGGAAGCTGATGGTCTGCGGCTTCTGATGCACGGCCAGATTTTGCGGATCGACGAAACATACCCGCATAGACCACGTGGTCAGGTGCTCGACGTCGCCAACCTCGGCCCAGCCTTTGGAGCCGAAGACCTGCATGCGCCAGGTTTCGGCGGTGGCGATGAACGTTCCCAGATAGGCGGTCGCACCATTGCCGAAACGAAACAGCATCGACGTTGTGTCGTCGGTGCCGTAATCAAGCGCGCGCCGGCAGCTTTGTGCAAATACGGTGTCGATCCTGCCGGACAAATACAGCATCGCGTCGACGACGTGCACACCGCGCCCGGTCATGCCGCCGGCCGGGCCTTCCTCGCGATTCAGGCGCCAGTGATCGGCGCCGAAGCGATAGACGCTGGGGCCGCAGAAATTGCCTTCGATATGCAGCAGTTTTCCCAGGCGGCCGTCATCGAGCATGCGCCGGACTTCCTGCAGCGCAGGCTGGAACCGCCAGTTGTAGCCGACCGCGAGCGTAACGTGGTGATCGGCGCAGGTTGTGACGCAGGTTTGCGCATCCCGCAGGGTCAGGCTCAATGGTTTTTCGGTGAATACATGTTTGCCGGCTTTGGCGGCGGCGGTGATCAGCGCCACGCGCTGCGTGTGCGGTGTGGCGAGCACGATCGCGTCGATCGAGGGGTCGGCGAGCACTTTTTCGTACGCGTCGTAGAGCGGAAAACCCTGCTTTTTCGCGTAGTCGGCGGCCTTGGCGACGGTGCGCGTGGCCCCGGCCACGATGCGGATCCTGTCGCTGCGGCCCTGGATGCTGCTGACGAGGTTTTGTCCCCAGCGGCCAAGGCCGACGATGGCTGCGTTGATCATGGTTTTTCCTTGCGTTGGTGTGATTTGAATCGGTGTCGCATACAATACGCATTTTAGCGTGAATGGCATGGTCAGAACCCGCTTCGCTCCGAGTCCTACCGGCTATCTCCACATCGGCGGCGCGCGCACCGCGCTGTTCTGCTGGGCTTACGCGCGCAATCGCGGCGGCAAATTCATACTGCGCATCGAAGACACCGATCTCGAGCGCTCGACGCAGCAGTCGGTGCAGGCGATCCTCGACGCGATGCAATGGCTGGGACTGGATTGCGACGAGGGGCCGTTCTATCAGATGCAGCGCCTGCAGCGTTACCGGGATGCCGCGGAACAGCTGATCGAGGAAGGCCATGCGTACCGCTGCTATTGCTCGAAGGAAGAGCTGGAGGCGATGCGCGAGGCGCAGCGCGCGCGCGGCGAGAAGCCGCGCTACGACGGCCGCTGGCGCGATTCCGGGGCCACCCCGCCCGCCGGCGTGCCGCCGGTGATCCGCTTCAGGAATCCGCTTTCGGGCTCCGTCGCATGGAATGATCTCGTCAAGGGACCCATTACCGTCAGCAACAATGAGCTCGACGATCTGGTGATTCTGCGCGCCGATGGCGTGCCGACCTACAACTTCGGCGTCGTGGTCGACGACATCGACATGGACATCACGCACGTGATCCGCGGCGACGACCACGTCAACAACACGCCGCGCCAGATCAACATCTACCGGGCGCTCGGCGCGAACCTGCCCGAATTCGCGCACCTGCCGATGATTCTGGGCAGCGATGGCGAGCGGTTGTCGAAGCGCCATGGCGCGGTGAGCGTGATGCAGTATCGCGACGACGGATTTCTTCCCGAGGCGTTGCTGAATTATCTCGCGCGGCTCGGCTGGTCGCACGGCGACGAGGAGATGTTTTCGCGCGGGCATCTGGTCGAATGGTTCGACCTCGGCCACATCAGCAAGTCCCCGGCGCGCTTCAATCCCGAGAAGCTGCTGTGGCTCAACCAGCAGTATATCCGCGTGACCGACAGCCGCCGGCTGGCCGAGCTCACCCTGCCTTTTCTGGAGGCTGACGGCTGCGTAACGACTGGCGGGCCGCCGCTGATCGATGCGCTGGGGCTGCTCAGGAACCGCGCCGGCACGTTGCGCGAGCTCGCCGACGCCGCAGTGTTTTTTTACCGGCCGCTCGAGCCGTCCGCGGCGCTGCGCGCGCAGCATTACACGGCGGAAGTGAGGCCCGCGCTCGCCGATCTGCACGACCGCTTCAAGACGATCGTCTGGAACCGCGAGGCAATCAACGATTCGGTCAAGGGCGCCGCCGCCGCGCACCGCCTCAAGCTGCCGAAAATCGCGATGCCGCTGCGCGTGATGGTCACCGGCGAGACCCAGACGCCCTCGATCGACGCGACGCTCGAGCTGATCGGGCGCGACCGGGTCCTGACGCGCATGTCCGCGCAGTTACAGCACTTTCCGGCGTGAGGTTTTCTTTACAGCCCCCGATGGCGCCGGTATAATGCGCGGTCTTTTGTGGGGGTATAGCTCAGCTGGGAGAGCGCTTGCATGGCATGCAAGAGGTCAGCGGTTCGATCCCGCTTACCTCCACCAAGAAAAATGGGGTCAGAGTCGAATATTTGATCTTGCTTGCTAGGTTTTTCGCAAATATTCGACTCTGACCCCATTTTTCGACTCGTTTTTTGGACCCCATCGTCTAGAGGCCTAGGACATCGCCCTTTCACGGCGGTAACCGGGGTTCGAATCCCCGTGGGGTCGCCAAACAAGAATGCCACCCTTGCGGTGGCTTTTTTGTTTGGCGTAACGCTTCAGGCCTGTCTGCGGAGCGGTTCGACCTTCGATACGCTTGCGAGCGGTTCAGGCGCGTGCGCCAGGAGCCGTTTTTCGAGCAGTTCCACGTATTGCTCGATTCTTTCGTGCACTCCCTGGAAGCTGCTGGGAACGCGGCTCTTGTTTTCGCGCATCGCATCCACCAACGCCTGTCGAATGGCGGGCTGGGCGTGGGTGAGCGCCTGCAGCAACGAAATGATGGCAATCTCGTTTGAGACAAACTGGCTGCCCAAGGTATCAAGCGTCGCGCGTTTCATGGTTTTTTGCCTTTCGACCTGGCCTGGCTGCAACGAATTCTCGTCGATTTGCGGGTCAGCATACCCCACCGGAAAACGTTTTTGTCAATTTGTGATAAAAGTCACATCCCGCGATGCGGCAAAAAATCACGGTTTTTTTTCCTGTTCTGTGATCAAAGTCACATCTTCCGCGCCAGTTTCCGGATATTGTTCGCTGGCGTGTGTGGAAAGTCACACTTTGTAATACTCAGGAATGGATGAAAAGCACCTATGGACTACCAGCCGAAATTATTGAAATACGGGTTCAGCACGCTCCTCGGGTCACTTGTCGTGGTGGCACTGCTGGCGCTTCCCGGCCGGGCCGGTGCGGCGACGATTGAAGATACCATCGCCTATGGCTCCATTGGTCCGATTTCCGGACCGGCATATCTGGGTGTTCTCGAACCCTCGCTGTTGGGATCGATCGGCGACAGTTTTCTCGACCATTTTACATTCACGGTGGTGCCCAGCAACAGTTTCACGCTGACCACCACCTTTCTTCCCGCTAACGCGAGCGGAGTGAGTTTCAGCAGCGCTGACCTGTACTCGGGCGTGACATTGCTCGCGAGCGGCCCGCTGGGGAACATTGCCAGCACCCCGACGCTGCTGCCGGGCGCCTACGACCTGCGCGTCTCCGGCACGCTCACTGCGACCTCCGGTTTTTACAGCGGCTCGGTTAATTTCAATTCAGCGACCGCCCCGATTCCGGAGCCGGAAACCTACGCGATGATGCTGGCGGGCCTCGGCCTGATGGGATTCGTGGCGCGGCGCAGGAAACAAAAAGAAGCCGCTTGATTCGACCCGCCGGATTTTACAATGAGACCCCGCTTCGGCGGGGTCTTTGTTTGTACGTTACGCATAGCCGTCGTTAGCGATGATCGCGCCATCCATCGCTATTGCCAGTATTCGGCAAAAAGCGGAATATGCGCACAGTGGCACGGCAGCCGTGCCAGGTCGGAGGTTGGGAGAGGATGAAAGTTTTCGAATGGATCGAGCAATTCTGGGCGCAGTTGGCAAAGCTTCTGGAGTATGTCCGATTTTGTGCGGGTCAAAGCGTGCAGACCCCCGAGTGCCGGGACTTCTGGCTGGGGTCGGTTTATACCGCTGTTGGAATCGGACTGCTGATCGCTTTCATCATCGGGAAGAAAATCCTGAGAGAGCAGCTCGAGTTTCGCCGCAACCAGGAGAAATTGCAGGCCCGCCAGTTGCTCGAGGAACAGGAAGCGAGGGAGCGGGAGCAGGCCCGGAAGAATGCGGAGGTTGTCCCGGCGGTTGACGTTTCCCAGCAGGAACTCGCCGCATCGATCAAGCAGGCGATGCTGAAGGCGCGCGCGCAGGAGGCCACCCTGCCGGCAAGAGACCGCGCCGGCAAGAAGACCGACGCGGCTCCCGGGCGGGAGCTTTCGGCCATCATGATGACCGACATCGTGGGCTACAGCGGCAGCATGGAACGCGACGAGCAGCGCGCTTACCGGATGCTGCTCGAGCACAACAATATCGTCCGCGCGGCGGTGGTGAAATTCCGGGGCCGCGAGGTCAAGACCATCGGAGACGCTTTCTTCGTGGTTTTCCGCAGCGCGGCTGACGCGGTCGATTGCGCGATTTCAATTCAGCGCTCGTTCATGGAATTCAATGCGAACAAGGAAGATGCCGACAGGATCATGATCCGCGTCGGCATCCATCTGGGCGAAGTCATGATCACGGCCAACGACGTGTTTGGAGACGGCGTCAACATCGCGGCGCGGATCGAGCCGCTGGCCGAGCCGGGGGGCATCTGCCTGTCGGGCGAGGTCTATTCAGTGGTGCGCAAGAAGATCGAGTACAAGTTCGAGCAGCTCGAGGGCGTGAAACTGAAGAACATCGCCATCGCGCCCGATATCTACCGTATCATTCTGACTTGACGGCGGCTTGCGGCGCAGTAGCCGCGCCCCGCTCAGCCGGACGCTCCGGTCATGTAAAGTTTCGTTGCGCGCCTGTCTTTCGTTCCAGCATTCCCGTTGCATTACGGCTCAGGATCAGTTCGCGCTCCTCCCCCGTAAGTCCCGGTATGCGATCGACAAACTCGACCGGCCGCGGATAGCCGGCATCCATGTTGTAGTCGCTGCCGATGACGATGCGGTCGGCGCCGACCATTTCGATCAGGTAGCGCATGAGCTGCGGCTGATGGCTGATCGTGTCGTAGTAGAAGCGGCGCAGATAGGCGCTTGCCGGCCGCTTCATGTGCCTGAGCTCCTTGCGGTGGGCGATGCCATTGTCCCACCGGCCGACGAGCCAGGGAAATGTGCCGCCGGCGTGCGGCAGCAGGACTTCGAGCCGGGGAAACGCATCGAGCACGCCGCCGAAAATCAAATCTGCTGCCGCGATCGCGGCCTCGTGCGGGTTGCCGATCAGGTTGCGCAGGTGGTAGTTGCGCATGCGCTCGATGCCGCACGGATTCACCGGGTGCAGGCACAGCGGAAGCCCCAGCGCCTCGCATTCCGCGTAGACCGGCCAGAAAGACTTGTCGTCGAGGTTCTTGCCGTTGATGTGCATCGCCATGTACACGGCGCAGATGCCGGGCAGCTCCGCCGCGCGCTTGAGTTCCTTTACGGCGAGCTCGGGCGCCTGCATCGGCAGCGTCATCGCGCCGCGGAAACGCTGTGGATACTTGGCGTACGCCGCGGCACACGCGTCGTTGTAGGCGCGCGCGAGCCGCACCCCGAATTCCGGCGGCGCCCAGTTGATCATTGGATTGGTGAGCGAGAAGATGCGCAGGTCGATGCCGGCCGCATCCATTGCCTTGATCATGAAATCGAGGTCCATCATGTCGGATGGAAAGGACGACACCAGCGCGACGCCCGGAACGGCGATCGTGCTCCAGCCCTTGTCGTTCCGGCCCATCGCAGCGCCATTGGCGTTGGCCTCGCGCTTGAGCAGTTCCACCCACTCGGGCGCGAACCAGTGTGCGTGGGTGTCGATGACTTGCATGCCAGGGCCCTTCCGGAAATCGAGTGGATGATTTTCCGGCATTTTTCGATACTCTGCCTGGAATACTTGAACACCAGGTCTGCCTGACTTGGTGACGGTATCGATTTGCAGCATAATAGCGGTGCTGGAAGCCGTCTGCACGCGATGCCCCGCAGCGGCGCCGGAATATCTGTTCGAGCCACGCGGAGGAAACCCATGAAGTATCGCAAGCACGAAGCAAAGGAATACGCGAAAACGGCTTTGAAGGGCGTGTGGACCGCACTGCCGTACCATTTCACGAGGGACGACAGGCTCGACGAGGCCGCGAACGCAGCGAGTCTCGAGCACTGTATTTCTGAATTGAAAGTCGCCGGCCATTATTGTTCCGGCAACGTTGCGGAATTCTGGTCACTGACGAACGAAGAGCGCATGCGCGCCCATGAGATCAACGTCGAGACCGCGAGGGGCCGCATTCCGCTGATCGCGGGCTGCCATCATCAGAACCCTTACGAGGTCGTGAAACTCGCGAAACACGCTGAGGCGATCGGCATCGATTTCGTCATCATACTCACGCCTTATCAAGGGGCGAAAAGCGACGACGCCGTCTACGAGTTCTACCGGTTCATTGCCGAGCGGATCAATATTGGCATCGTGCTGTTCAACATTCCGTCGGTTTATTATCCGATCAACGAGCACCTGGCGAGACGGCTCGCAGCGATTCCCAATGTCTGCGGTTTCAAGCAGGCGAACCCGGGTCCGGCGGCGTCGATTTCTTTGCGCGAGTCGATCGGCAAAGACCTGGTGGTGAGCGTTGCCGACGAGACGCCGTGGCTCTACAACCTGAGCGTCATGGGCGATCAGTGGCTGCTCAACTATTGTCCGCACCTTTACCAGGTGCCGGGTTATCTGCCCGTTCACGACTACACGCAGGCGGCTATCGCCGGCGACATGAAGCGCGCGAGCGAAATCTGCCGCTCGCTCAATCCGCTGCGCGCGGTGCACGCGAAGTGGGTCAACGGCTACGGCAGGCCGACCGGACGTACGCCGTCGGCCGAAATGAAATACTGGATGGAACTGATCGGCATGCCGGGCGGTCCGGTGCGCGTGCCGTGCACCGAGATGTCGGACGAGAAGAAGCAGGAACTGCGCGCCGACCTCGAAGCCACCGGCATTCTCGCGAAAGCCAAGGCGCCGAGCCGAAAGGCCGCCTGATCAGTCAGGTGGCCGCTTGCGCGGCAACCTGACTTACTCGTGTTTCTCTCATGACCGACGCCAGGCGCGGCTACCCCGATCTCCACGAGCACCTCGAGACTCTGAAGCAACGGGGGCTGCTGCTCACCATCGACCGGCCGATCGATAAGGACGCGGAGCTGCACCCGCTGGTGCGCTGGCAGTTCGTCGGCGGCATCGAGGAACACGAGCGCAAAGCCTTCCTGTTTACCCACGTCATCGATGGCCGCGGCCGCAGGTATGCGTTCCCGGTCGTGGTCGGCGCGCTCGCCGCGAACCGCGCGATCTACAGTGCCGGCATGCGCGCGGCGGTGGACGAGATTCAGGCAAAGTGGGACCGCGCCATTGCCAACCCGATTGCGCCACGCATCGTCGGGAATGCGGCGTGCCAGGAAGTCATCATCGAAGGCGCGGCGCTGCAGGGGGAGGGCAACGGCCTCGACCGGCTGCCGATCCCGGTCTCGACACCGGGCTTTGACAGCGCGCCTACGTTGACCGCGACCAACGTGATCACGCGCGACCCCGAAACCGGAGTGCAGAACCACGGCACTTATCGCGCGGGACTCAAGGCGCCGGACCGGCTGGTGATCCGCATGGCGACCCGCGTCGGCGGCGCCGGCGGCTATCAGCATTACCTCAAGCATCAGCAGCGCGGCGACAAGTCCATGCCGTGCGCGATCGTGCTCGGTGCTCCGCCTTATGTCGCGTTCGTGGCGCCGCAGAAGCTGCCGCTCGACGTCGATGAAATCGGGGTTGCCGGCGGACTCGCCGGGGAGCCGATCAACGTGGTGCGCGCACGCACGGTCGATCTCATGATACCGGCCGAGGCCGAGATCGTGATCGAGGGGTTGATCGACACCGAATACCTCGAGCCCGAAGGGCCGTTCGGCGAATCGCACGGCCACGTTGCGCTCGAGGAATTCAACCTGCCGATGCGGGTGACCGCGATCACGCACCGCAAGAACGCGATCGTCGCTTCCTATATCAGCCAGGTGACGCCGAGCGAATCGAGCGCGATGAAGCGCGTCGCCTACGAGCCGCTGTTCCTCGCGCATCTGCGCAACACGCTCGGCATCCGTGGCGTGAAGCGCGTGACGCTGCACGAGCGCATGACCGCGCTCAGGCGCGTTGCGCTGATCACGGTGGAGAAGGGCACGCCGCGCACCGAGGTCTGGCGCGCGCTCTACGGCGTGACTTCCTTCAAGGCCGACTGCGGCAAGATCTGCATCGCAATCGACGACGACATCGATCCGGATAATTCGGACGCGATCCTGTGGGCGCTCGCCTTCCGCATGAACCCGGCCCACGACCTGCAGGTGCTGCCGCACCGCAGCCAGGGCCACGGGCCGGAGCGCGAGCACGAGCAGGACGAGGAAGACGCCACGCTCCTGCTGGACGCCACCATGAAGGATGACCTGCCGCCGCTGGCATTGCCGAAGCGCGAATACATGGAGCGTGCGAAACAAGTCTGGGAAGAACTCAGGCTGCCGAAACTACGCCCGCAGTCACCATGGTTCGGCTCGACGCTCGGTGGCGACTGGCTGCCGCAATGGGACGACGCAGCGCGGCGCGCGGTCGAGGGCCGCTATCTCGAGAACGGCCGCATCAGCGAAAAACTGCGGCGCAAAGGCCTCAAACCAGAGACGCGGTACCGGCCCGATCGGGATGAGCCTAATCCGCCTTGATTCCGGCGACCTTGGCGAGCTTCATCCACTTCGCGACTTCGGCCTTGATGATGGCGGCGAATTCTTCGGGCGTGTCGCCGACTGACTCGAGGCCATCGCGCAGCATCAGTGTTTTCACCTGCGGCGTGTTGACGATCCTGACCGATTCCGCGTTGAGCCTGGAAATGATCGGCCGGGGTGTTTTCGCCGGCGCGAGCAGGCCCACCCATGACGTGTGCTCGTATCCCGGCACGCCGGATTCGGCGACGGTGGGAAACTCGGGAGCTGAAGCCGAGCGTCGTGCGCTGGTGACGCCCAGTGCGCGCAGCCGGTTTGCTTTCACGTGCGGGAGCGCCGTCGAAATGGTCGCGAAGTAGAGTTGAACCTGGCCGCCCAGCAGTGCGGTCATTCCCGGCGCGCCGCCTTTGTATGGAACCGGGAGCATCCGGGTGCCGGTCATGAACATGAACTGCTCAAGGGCCAGATGGGTGCTGGTGCCCACGCCGCTGATGGCGCAGTTGAGCGCGCCCGGCTTCGCCTTGAGCAGCGCGATGAGGTCCTTGACCGTGGTTGCCGGCACGGACGGATGGACGACCAGAATGTGCGGCAGGGTCACGAGTTGCGTGATCGGAATGAAATCGCGTACCGGATCGAACGGCAGGTTCTTGCGGAGGCTCGGCGTGATGGTAAACGAGGCCGCGATCGCGAGCAGCGTATAGCCGTCGGGCGTCGCCTTGGCCACGATATCGGTGCCGTTGATGCTGCCGGCGCCCGGGCGGTTGTCCACCACCACGGGCTGCTTGAGCGTGTCATCGAGCCGCTGCGCAATGATGCGGGCGACGAGGTCGGTCGATCCGCCCGCGCTTTGCGGCACGATCATGCGTATCGGTCTGATCGGATAGGTTTCGGCGGCGCCGGCGGCGGGGATTGCCAGCGCGGTCGCGAATGCCGCCAGCGCCCGGCTGCAGAAGGCTTCGATTCTGCCGTTGCAATATCGGGTGATATTCATTTTCTCCTCGCGTTCACTCTGCATCGTAACCGGGAAGCACGCGCGCATCGATTACGCACACGCCTCCCGCCTGTACTGCCGCAACGCCTCGCGCGACAGCCGCTATGAGTTCGGCGCTTTTGGTCACCGGACCAATTGCGAACGCGCCCTGCGCTCGCGCCATGGCAGCGATGTCAATATCGGGATCGTCGATGCGCTGGCCTATCCAGCGGTTCTCTGCCGGCCGCCCGCGCTTGACCGCGATCTGCTCCTGATGCCGTTCGTCGTTGAAATACGAGCGGTTGTTGCAGACGATCATCAGGCATGGAATCTGGTAGTGCACGGCGGTCCACACCGCCGTATTGCCCATCAGGAAATCGCCGTCGCCGAGCAGCCCAACCGGAATGCGCCCGCTGCCTTTGAGCGCGAGCGCTGCGCCGACGGTGATTCCCGGGCCGGCGCCCACGCCGCCCCCACCGTCGAAACCCACGTAATCGAGCGGATGACGGAAGGGCAGGTACGCGCCGTTCCAGCCGAGCGGCAGACGGGTAACGCAGAAGTCGATATTCCCGAGGGCCGCCCTGAGCGCTTCACCCACACCATTCAGCGTTACTGTATCCGTGGGTGCTGCCGGCCGTGGCGCCAGCGTCACGGCAGGCACGCCTGCCGCGCGCGGTGTTACCGCTGCGAGCAGTAAGGGCACTGCGGCATCCGGTTCGCACATCAGATAGGCGTCGATTGGAGGCAGGATCTGGTAATCCATGCTCCAGCCGCGGTGGTTGTGCGCGTCGCACGAAACCTGAATGACTTTCGCGGTCACGGGCTGCGCGCCGTACGCCTGCTTGAGCGTGCCTCCGAGATCGAGCCAGTCGAGCGCGAGAATCACGTCGGCCCCGGCAATCAGCTGCTTTGCCGCGGGGGCCAGCCGGTTTGCGGGCGGCGCGGCGTGCAGGCGATGGTCGGTTGGAAACGCGGCCGCGAGCTTGATATGCGTGAGTACGCGCAGGTTCAGTTTCTCGGCGAGCGCCACGCGCGCGTTCCAGCTCTCGACGCTGCGCGAGCAGCGCCCGGCGAGCATGACCGGGTTCTTCGCGCCGGACAGCAAGCGCGCTGCGGCCTCGATGAGTTCGGGCGCCGGCTCGACCGCGCGCGGGGCACCGGGGGGCGCCCTGGCGGGGAGG
>Ga0080064_1007160_pt1 | contig 11462 bp, 11 predicted proteins | sample Subgrocontami54m_FD_69260 | JGI IMG/M metagenome (GOLD analysis project Ga0080064, IMG submission 69260) | Subsurface groundwater microbial communities from S. Glens Falls, New York, USA - GMW46 contaminated, 5.4 m (SPADES assembly) (version 2) ...
GGGATCGGGCCCGCGGACCTCGCGGTCCCCGACGCTGATGGGGCCGTCGTAGTCCGTGTCGAGCCCCGCGGCGAGGCGCAGCAGCGTGCTCTTCCCGCAGCCCGACGGGCCCACGATCGCGACGATCTCGCTCGCCGCGACCTCGAGGTCGATCCCGGCGAGCACCACAGTGTCGTCGTAGCGCTTCCGGATCCCGGCGAGACGGAGCGGCGTGCTCACGGGCGCGCCGCCTCGAAGGTGTCACGCCAGCGGAGGACACGACCCTCGATGGCGCGGACGACGGTGTCGGAGATCTTGCCGAGGATCGCAAGGATGACGAGCGCGGCGAGCATGAGGTCCACGCGCGAGAGGTTCTGGCTGTCGGTGAGCCGGAAACCGAGGCCGCGCGAGGCACCGAAGAGCTCCGCCACGACGACGAAGAGCCACGCCTGCGAGAGGCCGAGCCGGAGGCCGGTGAGAAGGCCGGGAAGGCTTGCGGGGAGGATGACCCGACGCGCGATCTCTGCGCCGTGCAGGTCGTAGACGCGTGCGACCTCGACGAGCTTGCGGTCGACGTTGGTGATGCCGGCGACGAGGTTGACGTAGACCGGGAAGAACGCGCCGATCGCGACGAGCGTGACCTTCGGCGGTTCGTCGATCCCCAGCCAGAGGAGGAGGAGTGGTCCCCAGGCGAGCGTTGGCACCGTGCGGAGGGCCTGGAGCGTCGGCTCGACCGCCTCATCGACACGTCGCGAAAGGCCCGTGATCGTGCCGAGGGCGACGGCGAGGCTCGCGCCGATCGCGTAGCCGGTGAAGACCCGCACCACGGTCGCGATGACGTCCTGCTGGAGCAGGCCTCGTCGCCAGAGGCCGGCCGCCGCGTCGAGGACGTAGAGGGGAGGGGGGAGCTGATAGGCCTGGAAGATGCCGAGCGTGACCGAGCCCTGCCAGAGCGCGAGGATGACCGTCGGCAGGATCCAGGGCAGGGGCGATGGCCACCGCCGCCGCGCGCGGACGGCGGTGGCCCGCGGGAGGGCGAGCTCCCCCGCGGTGACCGGCCGCGAGGCCCCGATCACCTGATCACCTGCTTGGCGTAGGAGCCGTCGATGAGCTCGGTGACCGCCCTCTTCGGGTCGGCGCCCGCGCTCGCGAGCTGCTCGGCGTTGATGATCGGCACGACCGCGTCGAGGACCTTGACGTGGGCATCCCCGGGGATGCCGCTCGTCGCGAAGTTCATCCGGTCCACCAGCTCGCGCTTCGCGACCGCCAGGTCGATCTGCGCCTCGTCGGCGAGGACCTTCGCCGCGTCGTCGGGGTTGGCGACGACCCACTGCTTGGCCCGCTCGTAGAGCGTGATGAGCTTCCTGGTCGCGTCGGGGTACTTCTTCACGAACGCCTCACGGCCGTTGAGGAAGCCGTAGGTGTTGAAGTCCTTGTTCCGGTAGATGAGCTTGCTCCCGGCCTGGAGCTCGCTCGCGGCCATGTGCGGGTCGAGCCCGGACCAGGCGTCGACCTGGCCGCGCTCGAGCGCGGTGCGGCCGTCCGCATGAGGGAGGTTCACGATCTGGACGTCGGCCTGCGAGAGCCCGGCGCCGGCCAGCGTGCGGAGGAGGAAGAAGAACGGGTCGGTGCCCTTCTGGACCGCGATCCGCTTGCCCTTGAGGTCGGTGATGCCCTTCGCGGTCGAGTCCTTGGCGACGACGAGGGCGGTCCACTCGGGCTGCTCGTAGATGTAGACGGCCTTGATCGGGTTGCCGTTCGCGCGCGAGAGGAGCGCCGCGGAGCCCGCGGTGAGGCCGAAGTCCACCGCGTTCCCCTGGAGGAAGTTGAGCGCGTTGCTCGAGCCCGCGGAGTAGACCCACTTCACCGCGGTGCCCTTGAAGGCCTCCTCGACCCAGCCCTGCTTCTTCAGGACGAGCGAGGTCGGCGCGTACGTCGCGTAGTCGATCCGGAGCTCGGCGAGCGGGGGATCCGGCACGGTCGCGGCCGCCGGCGCGGCGGCGGCTGGGGCGACCGCCGCCGGCGCCGCGGCGAGGGTGGCCGGCGCGGCGGCGCGCTGGGCGGGCGCGCTCGCGCTACCGCCGCAGGCGGTGGCGAGGAGCGCGAGGGTCGCGAGGGTGCGCGAAATGAGCGTCTTCATCGGAGTCCTTGCCTTTTCTGTCGTTCTCCTCGGTCGCGCGGAGCACGAGTGCTCCGTGTGGCCTGGCGCCTAGAGCCGGGTCGGCCGGTCTAGCCGCCTACAGACAGACGCAGGCGCGGCGACACGCGCCGGCCTGCGGGTGCATTCGCATGGAGCGATGCTGTGACAAGGTCCCTCTTTGATAACAGAACGAGGGCACTTCGAACAGGGGCCCTCGTTCCGGCTGCGAACCTCTCGAAATCTGGGAAGCCCCGCGGGCGTCAGCCGGCGGCGAGGAGGTCTTTCACGAGCTCGCGCTCGCGCTGGAGCTCGGCGATCGTCGCGCTCACCTTGCCTTGAGCGAAGGCATCGAGCGCCACGCCCTTCACGATCTCGTAGGAGCCGTCGCCCTTCGAGCGGAGCGGCAGCGACGCGACGATGTCCTGGGCGATCCCGTAGGAGCCGTCGGAGTAGACCGCCGCGCTGAACCAGTCGTCCGCCGCGGTGGGGTTCACGAGGCTTCGCACGTGGTCGAGGATCGCCTGCGCCGCCGAGAACGCGCTCGACGCGCCGCGCGCGGCGATGACCGCCGCGCCGCGCTGCTGCACGGCGGGCATGAACTCCGCCTCGAGCCACGCTCGCTCGACGGCTTGCGAGGCCGGCTTCCCGCCGACGAGCGCGTTCGTGAAGTCGGGATAGAGCGTCGCGCTGTGGTTGCCCCAGATCGCCAGCTTCTTGACCTGCGACACGTGCACGCCGGCCTTGCCCGCGAGCAGCGAGCGCGCGCGGTTCTGGTCGAGGCGCGTGAGCGCCGTCCAGCGGTCGTTCGGGACGCGCTCGCCCGCGGCGTGCCGCGCGATGAGGCAGTTCGTGTTGCAGGGGTTGCCGATGACCGCGACTCGGACGTTCGCGCCGGCGTGCTCGCCGATTGCCTTGCCGTCCGCGACGAAGATCGGGCCGTTCTCCTTGATGAGGTCGTTCCGCTCCATGCCCGGGCCGCGCGGCTTCGAGCCGACGAGGAGGACCCAGTCGGCATCCTTGAAGCCGACGCTCCGGTCCGAGGTGGCGGTGGCGCGGGCGAGGAGCGGGTACGCGCCGTCCTCCAGCTCCATCAGCACGCCCTTCGCCTTGTCGATCATCGGCGGGATGTCCACGAGACGGAGGTCCACCTCACGGCCGGGACCGAACATCTCGCCGGCGGCGATCCGCGGGATGAGCGCGTAAGCCACCTGGCCGGTCGCTCCTGTGACGACGACGCGAACGGGCGCTGCCATGGTCGTACTCCTTGCTTAGGACGCGGCGCGCATCGTGCGGATCACGGCGTCCGCGAATTCCTTCGTGCCCACTGCGCTGGGGTCGTCGCGGTCGGCCTTGAGGTCGTAGGTGACCTCCTTGCCCTCCCGGACGACCTTCGCGATCGCGGCCTCGAGCCGGTCGCCCGCCTCGCGCTCGCCGAGGTGCCGGAGCATGAGGACACCGGCCAGCATGAGCGCCATCGGGTTCACCTTGTTCTGACCCGCGTACTTCGGCGCCGAGCCGTGGATCGCCTCGAACACCGCGATGCCGTTCTCGCCGATGTTCGCGCCGGGCGCGACGCCGAGGCCGCCGACGAGCCCGGCGACGAGGTCGCTGACGATGTCGCCGTAGAGGTTCGGCAGGACCAGGACGTCGTAGAGCTCCGGCTTCTGGACGAGCTGCATGCACATGTTGTCGACGATGCGATCCTCGAAGGCGATGTCCGGGTAGTCCGCGGCGACCTCGCGCGCGATACGGAGGAAGAGGCCGTCGGTGAACTTCATGATGTTCGACTTGTGGACGGCGGTGACCTTCGTGCGCTTGTTCGCCCGCGCATACTCGAAGGCGTACTTCACGATCCGGCGCGAGCCCATCTCGCTGATGTACTTGATCGAGATCGCCGCGTCCTCGCGGATCTTCGCGCCGCTCGCCTTCTCGATCGCGCCGCGGACCTCCGCGAGCTCCTTCGTGCCGAGGTCGAACTCGATCCCGGCGTAGAGGTCCTCGATGTTCTCGCGGACCACGACGAGATCGACGTTGCCCAGCGGAGCCCTGACGCCCGCGAAGGTCTTCGCCGGCCGGAGATTGCAGTAGAGGTCGAACTCCCTGCGCAGGGCGACGTTCACCGAACGCATCCCCACACCGAGCTCGGTCGTGAGCGGCCCCTTGAGACCGACCCGATTCTTGCGGATCGAGTCGAGCGTCGACTTCGGGAAGGGATCGCCGAGCTTCTCGAGCGCGGGGACCCCGATGTCGTGGATGTCCCAGGCGATCTTCACGCCGGTCGCCTCGATCGCGCGTCGCGTGGCTTCGACGATCTCGGGGCCGGTGCCGTCGCCGGGGATGAGCGTGATGTCGTAGGGCATGGGGGCTCTCTGACCGCCCTTTCGTGGGGTTCCGTGAACAAGGGTAGTCCTCCGGAAGCGCGGGCGTGATTCAGCGGCAGCCCGACAGAGACCGCGCCGCTGCCCGACTCGATACCCTTGATCGCGTGTCTCGCACGCTCGTCACCGCTGTCCTCGCCGCCCTCCTCGTCGTCGCGTGCGCTGCCGCGCCCGCGCCGAGCGCGGCCCCCGCGACGCCGCGGAGCGTCCTCGGCGAGCGCGACACCCGGTACACGATCCGTCACGACACGGTCGATCGCACCTACGTGCTCCACGCGCCGCCCGGCGCGGAGGCGAGGGCCGACCTCCCGGTCGTCGTGATGCTGCACGCCGACGGCAGCACGTCCGAGGGCGCGATCGCGCTGACCGGCTGGTCGGCGAAGGCCGACCGGGAGGGCTTCATCGTCGCGTACCCGCAGGCGGACCGGGGCGTGTGGAACGACGGGACCTCGCGCGGCCTCGCGGGGCGCGTGCCGAACGGCGACGTCGGCTTCATCGGGGCCGTCCTCACCGACGTGGACCGTCACTTCAAGACCGATCCGGCGCGCCTCTACGTGACGGGGTTCTCGACCGGCGCCTCGCTCGCCTGGCTCGCGGGTGCCGAGCTGGGCCACCGCCTCGCCGCGGTCGCGCCGTTCGGCGGCCAGCTCTGGCCGGAGAAGCTCAACATCGCCCGCGGTGTCTCGCTCCTCCAGATCGCGCCCGGCGCCGACCCGCAGTACCCGCTCGCGGGCGGGCGGGCCGTCGATGCCGCGGGCCTCGCGGTGGACCTGCCGCCGGTCGCCCGGTCGCGCGACCGCTGGGTCAACGCCGAGCGGTGCCAGCCCGGGACCCCGCTGCCCGGACCCGACGGGGTGAAGGTGCGCGTCTACCGCGGCTGCCGCGACGGAGCCGAGGCGCTCTTCTACGACGTCGAGGGCCTCGGGCACGTCTGGCCGGGCGGGCCGACCTCCGGCGGGCTCGCGGGCGCGGACAGGATCGACGCGACCGCGCTCATCTGGGAGTTCTTCCGCACCCACCCGCGGCCCTGACCACGCCGGGCGGCGGCCCGAACTCCTACGTCGTCGGCCGGCGGTCGGTCGTCACGGCCGCGCCGGGCGGTGGCCCGACGCTCCATCCTCCATCGATGATGCCCCGGGGACCGCTAGGTCGGCACCGCCATCGCGGCACGCCTGGTCATCTTGACGACGACGACGGCCACGATCGCCGACAGCGGCAGCGCGCAGGCCGCGCTCACGAGGAGCGGGAGGACCGTGTCGGTCTCGTACAGGCGACCCCCGGCGAGCGCGCCGGCGCCCTGCCCGGCCGTGTACGTGAGCTGGAACGCGGCGTAGCCGAACGCGGTGCGCTCGGCCGGCAGGATCCGCTGGAGCGTCGCGGCCATGACCGGGTCGCCGGCGACGTTCGCGCCGAGGAGGAGGGCGCCGAGCGCCAGCGGGACCGCGCCGCCGGTCACGGCGAGCGTGAGCGCGCCGGCCGCGAAGAGCGAGGCGAGCGACATGAGCGCGACGACCGGGCCGACGCGGTCCGCGAGGCGACCGCCGAGCGCGGAGAGCAGCGCGGAGCCGAAGGCGAAGATCGCGACGTAGAAGCCCACTTGCTCGAGCGGCACGCCGGCGTGACCGCGGAGGTAGACCGGGAGGTAGGGCACCGCCAGCTGCGCCACCAGCCCCGCGACCGGTGTCACCGCGAGAAGGGTCCAGAACGAGCGGCCGAGTCGGCGGGTCGCCGGGTCGGGCACCCGGCGCGTCGGGGTGATCCGCGTCACCGCGACCGTCGAGAGCGCGAACAGCGCGACGGCCGAGCCGATCGCCACGCGCGGGCCGAAGCTCGCGGCGAGGATCCCGGAGAGCGGCGAGGCGAGGATCGTGCCGGCGAAGAACGCGCCGTAGACCATGCCCATCGCGTGGCCCATCCGCTCGCGTCCCTCGACCGCCGCGACGTGCGCCGTGACCATCGGGAGGCCGGCGATCGCGCTCCAGTAGAGGATCGCGCCGACGAACGCGCCGTGCCAGTCCGTGAGCGGGAGGAAGGCGAGAGCGCCGAGCATCCCCGACGCGCTCGTCGCGATGACCATCGGTCGCCGGCCGAGCCGGTCCGCGAGGAGCCCGGCGGGCAGGATGACGAGCGCGGCGACGCCCATGCCCGCGCCGATGACGAGGCCGATGTCCGCGGGCGTCGCGCCGAGGTCGCCCATGAAGAGGGGCCAGATCGGTCCGATGAGGCCGAAGCCGATGCCCCAGAGCAGCTGCGCCGCGGTGACGAAGCGCGTGTCCCGCGCGAGGCCGCCTACGAGGTGACCACCGTGGCCGCCCGTCCGCTCACGATGCCCTGCGCGCGCCGCTCCTCGAACTCGGCGCGGGCGCGCTGGAGGAGCTCCGGCCGCGCCAGGAGGTCGATCGCCGTGAGCGCCATCGCCTTCGCGGCGAGGAGCGCGCGCTCGTGCGCGAGGTCGGTGCATGCCGCCTCGCGGAACGCGACCGAGTGGCCGGGGACGTCGTCGTTCGCGATCGCGACGTACGGGTGGATCGCCGGGAGGATCTGCATGAGGTTGCCCATGTCGGTCGAGCCGACGCGCTCGTCGTCCTTCGCCTCGTACGGCGGCTGCCCGAGCGCCGTCATGTGTGCGGCCCAGCGCTCCGCGAGCGGCGTCGAGAAGACCATGTTGTCGTAGCCCGACTCCTCGGGGATCGTCAGCTTCACGGTGGTCCCGGTCGCCTGCGCGGCGCCCTCGGCGCACGCGACGAAACGCCCGAGGACCTCCCGCTGGTACCGCCGGTCCAGCGCGCGCACGCTGAAACGGGCCTGCGCGTAGTCCGGGATCACGTTCGGCGCGCTCCCGCCGGCCGTGATGATCCCCATGACGCGCGCGTCGGGACGGAGCTGCTGCCGCATCGCGTTGATCGCGTTGAAGAGCTGGAGCGCCCCGTCGAGCGCGTTGATCCCCTGGTCCGGCTGCGACGCGCCGTGCGCGGCCTTGCCGAAGTACTCGACCATGACGCGGTTCGCGGCGAGCGAATGGCGCCCGGCGAGCGTGCGGCTCGCGTTCGGGTGCACGAGCATCGCGGCGTCCACGTCGCCGAAGCCGCCGCGCTTGATGAGCGCGACCTTCCCGCCGCCCCCCTCCTCGGCCGGCGTGCCGATCGCGGCGAGGTGGCCGCCCAGCTCCGCGAGGACCGCCTTCACGCCGATCGCGGCGGCGGTCCCCATGAGCGCCATGAGGTTGTGGCCGCAGGCGTGCCCGATCTCGTTCAGCGCGTCGTACTCGGCGAGGATCGCGACCGTGGGGCCGGCGCCCTTGCCGCCGCCGGCGTCGCCCCGGTACGCGGTCTCGATCCCGACGTAGCCGTGGGTGACCGCGAAGCCGGCGCGCTCGAGCAGGTCCGTGATGCGCGCGGCGGCGCGGTGCTCCTGGTACGCGACCTCCGGGTCGGCATGGATCGCGCGGGAGAGCGCGACGAGATCCTCGGCGCGGGTGTCGATCGCTCGGAGCGCCCGCGCTCCGAGCGCGGCAACGTCGACCATCTGCTGAGGGTACCTAACTCTTCTGGTGGCCGGCGATGAGGGTCACGAGCACGCGGTCGAGCGCGCGGTCGGCCTCCTCGAAGAGGAGCGCAGCCTGTCCGGCCTCGAGCGCGCGCCGGCGCGCCACGTTCGCGATCTCGGCCATGAAGCGGGCGCGGAAGAAGAGGAAGACCTGGGTCGCCTCGCCGGCCGAGAGTCCCCGCTTCGCGGCCTCGGCGCCGTACTCGCGACCGAGCGCCTCGGCCTGCACCAGGAGCGCCTCGCGGCCCCGCGTCGTGTCGAGGCCGCCGAGGAGGAGGTCGCCCATCCGGACGCCGCGCTCGCGGAACCAGCGGAGCGAGTCCTCGTCGAAGCGGTCGTGCCAGCTCTGGTCGGCGATGTCCACCTTCACGCGCCGGCGGAACTCGGCGGCGATCCGGTCGGGCGGCTCGCCGAGCGCGCTGAGCGACTGGCGCTTCGCCTGGCGCGGGCGGGGCAGGAGCGCGTCGATCGACGCGCGGAGGAAGCGACGGTGTCCGCCGGGCGTCGTGAACACGTCGACCTTGCCCGCGTCCGACCAGCGCCGGAGCGTGTCGGGATCGACGCCGAGGAGGCGGCTCGCCTCGCCGAGCGTCAGCCAGCTTCCCTCGCGCGCCTTTGCCACCTGCTCAGGAAAGCACGTAAAGGTGGGCAAAGCAAGGTGGGCGGCAGCTCCGCATCGCGGCTAGGACGGATCCGCGGAGCCCCTCACTGCAGCGGCGCGTCCTGCAGCAGGTTGCCGAGGAAGAACGCGATCGAGATCGCCGCGATGACCGCGACGGCGAGGCCGGCGAGCAGCATCGCGAGCGTGAGCAGGATCGTCTGGCGGGTCGCCACCTGCGGATCGAGGCGCTTCTCGAGCACGCGGTACCCGACCTCGGCGATCTGGATCGCCGCCCGCGCGACGATGAAGACCCCCGCCGTGATGCCGATGCCGATGACGAGCCAGACGAGCAGCGCGTTCTCGACCGCGGTCACGGGCTCATTGTGCGCCGCGGCCCACGAACGCGGTCCGGCCGCCGACGGGTCGGATGCGACACGGCTCTCGTACCCGGTGAGGGCGGGCTCTGTTCCGCGGCCCTCGGGATGCGGTCTCGCGATGTGTACGAGATGGCCGGGCCTCAAGGACCCGGCCATCTCGATCCCGGAGCGCCGTCGAGGGGGGATGACGGCGCGCGGTGACCAGAGGGAGAGCGCTAGGCGTGCAGCGGCACGCCCTCGGCCGCCTTCGCGGCGGCCTTCGTCGTGGTGGGCCGTGTGCGGACGACCAGCACGGAGCAGTGGGCGTGGGTGAGGACCGCGCGCGCGACGCTGCCGAGGACGAGCCGCGCGACGCCGGTGTGGCCGCGCGAGCCCACGACGATGAGGTCGGCCTTCTCGGCCTCGGCCTCGGCGACGAGCTCGCCGGCGGCGTGGCCCTCGCGGGTCTTCGGCTTCGCGCTGAGCCCCGCCTGCGTGAGCCGCTCGGCGGTCGTCGCCGCGAGCCGGCCCGAGGTCGCCCGCTGCTGGTCGAGCATCTCGAAGTAGGCGTCGACCGAAGCGGAGTAGAGCATCGGCGGCTCCGCGCCGACCGTCCACGGCGTCGCCACGTCGGCCACGCTCACGACGATCGCCTGGAGTCCCTTGAAGATCGGGAGGGTCGCCACGAGGTCCACCGCGTCCTGCGCGCCCGGCGTGCCGTCCTCGGCGACGACGAGCTTGGTGAACGCGGGCGTGCGGGCGACGAGCACCGGGCACGGCGCGCGGTCCACGACCTCCGCCGAGACCGAGCCGAGGAGGGTCGTCCGGAACGGCCCGCGGCCGCGCGAGCCGATGACGACGAGGTCCGCGGCGAACTCCTTCGCCTCGGCGACGAGCTGGTCGGCCGGCCGGCCGATCAGGACGTCCCGCTCCACCGTCAACCCGGACCGTGCGAGCGTCTTCGCCACTGCGTCGAGCTGCTCGGCGGCGTCCTTCACCGCGATGTCGTCGAACTCCATGATCGTCTCGGGCGCGAGGCCCACGAACGCGCCGTACGGCTCGATCACGCTCACCGCGCGGACCACCGAGCCCTCCGGCCAGCGGGCGTCCCGAACGAGGTCCCGGGCGCGCTCCGCGGGGGTCGAGAGATCCGTGGCGAACAGGATCCGCATGTCGTACCCCCTTCTTGGGGCACAGATTCGCTCCGGTGCCCGACGAGGTCGTGTGCCGTCAGGCCCCATCGGAGCGGTCGAAAGTCCCTCCCTCTCGACCTGCCGGCGCGGGAACATATGTGCCAAGAGTCAGGAAAAAGGGGTGCGCCCATGAAGACCCTCTACAAGACCGACGCGCAGCTGCAGGAGGACGTCCAGGCCGAGCTCAACCGGGACTGGCGCTTCAAGCCGGCTGAGATCGGCGTCGAGGTGGACGCCGGCGTCGTCACGCTCACCGGCACCGTGTCGAGCTACACGAAGCTCATCGCCGCCGGCGAGGTGGCCGCGCAGATCGCCGGCGCCAAGGGGGTCGCGAACGACCTCACCGTCCGCACGCCGGGCACCACGATCACGAGCGACACCCAGATCGTCGAGGCCGTGCGGAACGCGCTCCTCTGGAACGCGGACGTGCCCGAGGAGAAGATCGACGTCATCGTGCGGAACGGTGCCGTGACCCTCAAAGGCAAGGTCGACTACTGGTACCAGCGGAAGGCCGCCGCCGACGCCGCGGGGCACGTGACCGGCGTCATCACGGTGAGCGATCAGATCGAGATCGTGCCGCCGAAGCTCGCCGACCTCGACATCAAGGCCGACATCCGGAAGGCGCTCATGCGCCGGATGCCGTACGCCGCCGACGCGATCCACGTCGAGGTGGCCCACGGCGTCGTCACGCTCACCGGCGAGGTCCGCTCGTACAGCGACCGGGTGCAGGCCGCCAATGCGGTGTGGGCCGCGACCGGCGTGAAGAACGTGGTGAACCAGCTCAAGGCGACCTGGTAGCCCCCGCCGCCTAGTCGCCCTCCTGGGTGTTGCTGAACCGCAGGTCGTCGATCCACTGATCGAGGAGCGCGCCGACGCCGCCCTCCTCGGGCCGGGGCCTGCGCAGCGCTCCCACGGGTGGCGGCAGCGGGTGGGCGGACCAGTGGACCCCCGCGTGACCGCCGTGCATCGCCCTCGGCGCCTCCGACCCGGAGTGCTCGGATCGGGGGGCAGCGGCAAGGTCCTCGTGGATCGCGCGTGCCGCCCGCCGTCCCGCGGCGACCGCGGTGGCGACCAGGCGCGGACCGGTCGTCGCGTCGCCGCCGGCGTAGACGCCCGGGATGCTCGTGCGGCCGGTCTCGGTCTCCGCCATGACGATCGCGCCGGTCCGCGTCGCGAGGCCGCGCACGGCGGCGGTCGCCGCCTCGTCCACGTGGTACCCGGTCGCGACGACCACGGTGTCCGCGGCGACGGTGAACTCACCCCCCGCGA
>Ga0080064_1007161_pt1 | contig 11461 bp, 10 predicted proteins | sample Subgrocontami54m_FD_69260 | JGI IMG/M metagenome (GOLD analysis project Ga0080064, IMG submission 69260) | Subsurface groundwater microbial communities from S. Glens Falls, New York, USA - GMW46 contaminated, 5.4 m (SPADES assembly) (version 2) ...
AGGCGCGTCTCAATGAGCACGGCTTGCTTGGAGACGGGCTCGTAGCGGACGGCGATGCGCTCCAGGACGCGGAGCATCCGGTCCTTACCGAAGGGCAGAAGGTCAATGACGCGACGGACAATGCTCTGGCTGCTCGCCTGGTGAGGATCAATCTGGTTGAGGGTGAAACGCAGATCTATAAGGTCCTGAGGGATACGGGCGGATGGCCCGTCCTTGTCCATGATGTCCTTCATCCGGACGCGCAGCAACTCAAGCTCCCCAGCCGCCTGGCGCTGGGCCTGGATGCCCATGGCAGCGATGCTGTCCACCACCGCCAGCTCCCGGCTGCCGGATGCGTTCTGAAGCTGTTCCACCACCTCTGCCGTCCGGACCTTCAGGTCCTCTATTTCTGCCTCGGTCATGTCTTTGGGGGCCACAGGCTCCTTTTCATTCAGGAGAATGATCTGACGGGGCGCTTCATCCTGGGGTTCGGGGCGCTTTGGGGTGGCCATCTCTGCTCTCCTTCGCTTTCGCCTTGTACAAAGCAAAGGTAACAGCAGGGGTTGCGCGAACATTGCAGGACCACTTGCGAGGGAGTTGCAGGTAGGGTGCACGAGGTTCCTTGTTCCAGGCTATAGCCCCAGTTTCCTCATTTCCTCTTGCACCGCCCGGGCTTGCTCCATGATATTCTCCAGCGTCTCAACGACGGCGTTGACGCTTCCCTCTGAGGTGTCGGCGTGGAAGGCGGCTAGGCGCATACGCAGCAACGCCAGCGACGTCTCGCACTCGCCGCAGTTGTGCAGGAGCCAGTCAAAGCGGAACTGGTTCTGATGGATCTCGTCCAGGAGCTTCTGGGCGTTGGCCAGTTCCCCTTCCTTCAGCCTCAGGCGGTCCGACTCTTGGGGATTCTCCCGCAACGCAGCTATTTCTTTTTCAAGCCCGGCCTTCACCGCTTGGCGCTGCGCTATCTCTTGCGGCTGGATATGATCGGCCAGGGGCAGCGCCTTTTGGAGGAGGGTCAGCCCCAAGCGGAAGGTGGCCTCGGCGTCCTGAGGCGCCCGGGCCAGCGCCGTAGGGTCTGTAGCGCTCCTCTGCGCGAGCCCGGGCCTCAGCCGGTCGTACTCCTCCGTGAGCTGCCGCAGGGCATGTAGTCCGTTCTCTTCCTTCAGCCGTGTGAACCCGTTTTGTAGCAGTCGTTGAATGTGCTGTAGTTCGGTGGCTTCGCCAGTGTCCGTTTGGGTTGAGAGCCTGACCAGCGCGGCCTCCGACTCTCTGGCAATCTGCAGCTCCATCGCCGCCCTTTCCCCTGGCGGCGTGTCCTGCATGACGTCCAGCAGGCGCGCCATCGCCTCCAGCTCCCGAAGCGCTTCGCCTGCGATGCCGCCGCTCCCTGGGTCGGGCCCGCCTCTCGCCGCAGCCTCATGCTGCGTGGCCAGCAAGCCGAACGCGGCGGCCAGCGCCCGGCGCATGGGGTCGCTCGGCCCATGGTTGTCCAGCGAACGTATGCGCACCGCGACGGCGATGAACTGCTCCTTGGTCCGCTCCAGGGCGGCCTGGGCTTGCGCATCAGGGACCTCCCCGATAGGGAACCGCTTGTCCAGCAGGGACCCCACGGCGGACACAAAGGTCTGCTTGCTGGGCAGCGTCGTTCCAACGTATAACACGCCGATTGCGAAGACAGCCGCCATTGCGAAGAGGGCTAAGAACGGCTCGCCCAAAACCAAGGCAAGCAAGGCCTCTCCCATGACTCCGATGGAGGCCAGGGGGATGAGCGGCCCGCGCCACAGCGTGTGCCGCATGCGCTCGCTGCGCATGTCGCGGTCTAGCTCGGAGTATCTGTCCTGGGGCTGAAGCATGTGCTGTCATCCCGAGAGCGGGAACTGTCTCTCTAGAAATACGGGGCGATCTCCCTGTACACGCGCTCTATGTCGGTAGGGTTGGCTTCCCAGTACTTGCCGTGCGCCGCCGTTGCGATCTTCTGGAGGACCGCCTTGTTCGCCTCGCCGATGCCAATGGCGTGGATTTGGATGCTGGCTGGATTGGCCTCATTGGGCAGCAGCAGGGCCTCAAGCTGCGCCAGGCTCCTGGTGCTTGCCGTGTCGTCGCCATCAGAGAGGATGACGATGCCATAGCGCCATACGTTGCCGTAGGCCAGGCGCCGGCGCTGCAACTCTTCGTAGGCGTAGTAGACGGCATCGTACAGCGCCGTGCTGCCCCCTGCGGTAGTGCCACGGATATCCTGGGTGAGCTGCTCGCCCTTCCCGGACTTAAGGCCTTCCGCGCCTCCATAGATCTTGGCGTCAAAAGGCATCCATCTCAGCCAGTCGTCCGGGTCCATGGAATTTACGAACGCCTGCGCGCCTTTGACCGCCTGGGTCAGACGCTCCCCACTCATGCTGCCTGACTTGTCAAAAACGATGGCTATAGCCACGTGTTTCTTGACCTTGTGCCACACCGCCACGACCTGGTCTATGGCTATCGCATCAGGCATCGAGACGGCGACCAGCCCGGCTGCGGGGTCCGCGCCGTTGGAGGCGTCAATGGGGGCGCTGAGAGCGGCGGAACGGTCCGCCGGACGCAGGCGCAACTCTATCGCCTTCGTCTGCATCTCCGGCGAGAGGAGGTAGTCGCGGAACAACTCCGCCGCCTTCACCTGCTCGGCGTTCACCCACGGCGCGCCGTCAAGAATACCGTAGGGGTGCTCCGATACCACCGTGCCATCCTGGGGGTACGCCGACACCAGGGGCTCCCGGAGCTTGTCCCTGTTGTCCAAATTGAACTTGATCACGTCCGGCTCGTTGGTCGTCATGGCGTCTAGGTACTCCGGCCCTCGCGTTTTCATGAAGTCCAGCAGCCAGCCGCTCTTCTTGCCACGGTGGACAACGGCCTTCTCTACTGTGCTGATCGTCTGGCCGCAGCCGTTGGCGGTGTCCACGTCGGCAACGGTCAGGCCTGTGGTCTTGCCCACGCCGGTCATGCACAGGAGAAGGGCAGTCATGGTGCCGCTGTTTGATTCACCAACGTACCCGTAGCCGAACTTGAACTGGCCCCACTCGGGATGTCCGAAACTTCCCCAACCATCCGAGCTATCCGCCAGCTTGCGGATGCGGCCCCACGTGCAGTCCGGCGTGGCGGTGGGCCAGCAGCCCAGGGCGCGGGCACGCGATTCCCACATGGCGATGACCACGGGAATGCGCACGAGGACCGCCGGTTGTTCGCGTATGATTTCCTGGCCGTGGGCAGGCTTCCAGTCGCGGTTCAGGCCAGCCAGCCATGAGGCCTCCGATGGCGAGGCCACCACGGGCCTGATACTCAGGGGATCGCCATCGGGCCGCTGGATGTCCGCGGTCATAGTGCCGGAGCGGTAGTGGTCACGGACCCCTGGGTCTATCTCTTCCAGGATGTACTCCACCTCCACGGGCCTGCCGTCCACCTGCCAGCGCCTGTCACGCTTGGAGGCCTCGTTGAAGCTGGTCTTCGCCGCCTCCATCCATGCCTTCTTGGTGCTGGAGCTGGCGATGGGGAGCTTGATGACCGGCTTGCCGTCCCCCTCTCCGTCACTGTTCGCACGTATGCCGGGGCCGTCCGGCTCCTGCCCACCGCCAAAGCAGTTCCCACCCCGGCAAAGGGTATAGCCGGTGATGACCAACAGCACCAGCACCGCCGCCCCGAGCCAGAAGAAATTCCTATTCACGGAGTGCTCCTTAGTACCACCAGTAGATCGTGGGCCGACTCCGGGCTTCAAGAGATGAAGGAGCCACGCTGCGTTGCTCGACATACGTCTTGTAGAGACCCAATTCCAGCGCCTTGTCCTTGTCCATTTGTGCCTGCGAGCCTTGATCAAGAGCGTTGTACGCTCTCGCCCTTTGCACGTATGCCTCACCAATTGACGGATCTCGGAGAATTGCCGCAGACAGGTCAGCTACCGCATCCTGAAGTTCTCCCCTGTCAACCAAAGCACGACCCCGAACAACAAAGTCCTGAGCGCTCTGCAATTTGAGCTCTTTCATGCGCCGGAGGTCTTTCTGCTCCTTGGCTCCCTCACCAAGCGAATTGAAAGCAGCAATTCTGCCAACGTAGCCAGCCACTCCGCCCGGATCCAACCTGACAGCTTCGCCAAAGTCTTCTGCTGCTTGGGCGGACTGACCCCTGGCAAGGTTAACAACCCCGCGATCATAATGTGCAGTGGCTGATTGCGGCATCAGCCGGATGGTTTCGTCGAAGTCGTTGACTGCATCATCGTACTGAGACAGGTTGTACCTCGCGACCCCTCGATCGAGGTAGGCAGCAGCGTATTCCGCATTGCGACTGATCGCTTCCGTAAAAGCCTCATTTGCCTTAGCGTAAGATCCCAAGGCGAAGAGGGCGGTCCCGCGTCCGTAGTAGCCTCGCGCCTCTTGGGGGTCCATCTCCAACGCCCGGTCAAAGTCCTGAAGCGCTCTTTCGCCGCGCAACAGGGCGACATATGCCTTCCCCCTTCCTAGGTAGCCTTCGATGTCCTCGGACGATAGGAGAAGCAGCATGTCGAAGTCCGCAACAGCCTTAACGAACTTCCCCTGCTGAAGGTACTGATCGCCCCGGATACGGAACGCAGACGCATTTTGGGGATTGGCGTTGATGGCTGCAGTGCAATCCGCAATAGTTATGCATTCGCTCGTCGGCGTTTCCCGAATAGCTGAGATGTTTGTCTCTGGAATGTTCAGCTTGACTACCAGCGCGAAACCGCTGAGTACGGCGATGCCAATTATTAGGAGCCAAAGGGCGGCAGAGCCTCCCCACGGTTGTTCCCCAGACCCTCTGCGTCCGTCGTCTCCCGCCAGCGCACCGCTATCGAGATTCTCTCTTATGAGCCTCAGGCGTCGCCCGATGTCCATTCCAGCCGTAGCAGCATCACGGGTAGTATTTGAGTCGTCCTGCTGAAAGGTCCCCGTTCCCATATCAACTCCTGCCATTTCCGCCTCCGTCGAAGTAGATAGGTCACCGCTGATAGTCTTCCGCTCCTTTCGGCGAGCAACCCCATCCTCTCGCAGTCCGAGTTGATTAGCTTCAAGACTCTGGCTCTTGCCAGCTACTGACGTCATACGCCTTCGGTGACATCAGGATCGTTGCCTCTGCCGCGCCCCATAGAATGAGGAGGATGAGAAGCGCGGCCACGTCAACGGAACGCAGACCTCCAGGCATCGCCGTCAGTTCCACTGGGACTTCCACTGACCATCTCTCTCCTGTGGATGATGTTAGGCGACCTCGCAATACGCCTCTGGCGGCGACGCCAGGGCTAGGTGGCATTCTGACGAGGACCTGAACGCGATACCGACCATTCCCTTCACTTGCGACCGTCCAAGGAAGCTCCATGGCACTGGTCCCCTCGATGAGCCCTAGAAAGAGGCCCTCTGAAGTCGCTTTGTCCGGCGGGAAATCAACGACCCGGTAGAGGGTAACTATCCCGCCTGCCTCGCCCTCAACTTCCAGGCTGGCGCCTTTCTCATCTGGTATGAGGAAAGGACTTTCTTCGCCTTCACATGCGACTGCCAGGGTGAGTGCACCAGTCAGCAGGAACAACCTCAAGAAAGCTGGAACCTTTGCTAGATGGCCCACGGCGCCCTCCTTTGCTCGGTGTTGGGCTAGCACCCACACCCTAGCAGGAGGGTTTGCTGTTGGGACGCAGGATTCGTTGCGCTTCCCTTGCAAACCGCTTGCAGTGTCACCTCCGCTGATGCGCCTCCAGCATGCCCTTGCCAGTCCTGCCCCCGGACTTGCCTTCCTTCAGGCGCTCCGTGGGTACCTGGAGGTAGACGCGCTCCGCTGTGACCACCGGGGCCAGCGGACCGCTGCCCCGCGGCGACTTCCGCACCTGGCCTTGCCACTGGATGTCGCCGTTCCTGGGATCAAGGGCCACCAGCCGCCATTCGCGCTCCAGGCCGGCCCGGTGGGCAATGGCGTAGGCCAACGGAGCGTCGGGCGCAGCCGCCGGGTCCGTCAGCAGCGCGTCTTCGGGGCACTGGCGCTGCCAGAGACGTTCCCCCGTCGCCAGGTCAACGCAGCAAGCCCACGACGTTTGCGGGTCCCCGCCTTTGCCGTAGCCTGCGATGCACACCAGGAGACGACCCTGGACGGCCGCGAGGGTGACGACACCGCCGCGACCCGGCTGGGCCGCCTCAATGAGCCTCGTCCAGCGCGATTTGAGGTCATGGTCCAGGCACATTAGGTAAAGGCGCGGCAGCAAGAGGTCACGCAGGCCAACCACAAGGCTGCGCTCCGGCCCGGGCAATGCGGGCCACGGGCGGACTAAGGCCACCCCGCCAAGGGGCGTTGAGGCTTCGCCCCCCAGGAGCTGCAGCCGCCCCACCTCCCTTCCGGTGGCAAGGTCCAGCTTCCGCACGCGTACGCCGCTTGCCCCGGCCATGCCCATGCTCTCCACGGCCCACACCGCATCCCCTTCGCCGGCCAAGTGTTCCACCTGGTACTCGCTCTCGGGGACTGTCCATGCCGGCGCGCCGGTGCGCCCCTCCAAGGCAGCGATGCCCGCAAGTGCCCCGCCCTGCTCCAGCAAGGAGTCAACGATGATCTTGTCGCCAAGCGGCAGGAACGCGCCAGCCAGGTCGCCGGCAAGCTGCGCCCGCCACAGCTCGGAGCCGTGGCCGTCCAGGCACGACAGGAGCCTCCCGTGGCGGACGTACAGGCGGTGTCCATCAAGCTGCACGGCTGGGCTTCTGAAGCTGTCGCGTATGGGGTACGAGGCCGTCCAGGCGCTCATCTGGGCGCCGCGCTCGGGGGTCAGGCGGTAGATGGTCTGGTCATCCCACACATAGCACGACTCCCCTTCGGCCACCGGGGTCACGCCAGTGCGCCAGGTGGCTGAGGGTAACTGGAGCTGCCAGGCGGGAGACAGTGTGGTACGGGTCACGGGCGCGTCCTGAGAGCCAGGCGGCTTGGGAACGGGCGGCTCTTCTTGGAGCAGCGCCGCCTTCAAGGCAGGGGCGTTCGGGAACCGCTTGGCCCGGTCCTCCTCAAGACACCGCAGAATCGCCAGGGCGAGAAAAGCAGGAACGTCCTTCTTTTCCAGCAGCATGCGCGAGGCCCCTTCCCGGGGGTATTTTCCCGCCACCATCTTGAGCAGCAGCGCTCCAGCCTGGTAGATGTCCGTGCGCACGTCCGGCTCTTCCCAGCGGAACTGCTCCGGCGCGCCGACGCCTCGATGGACGGGCGGCCCCTCGCTGGTGACGTAGGCCCCTGGAACGTCTGGAATGCGAGCCACGCCGAAGTCGGTCAGCACCGCGCGTCCGCCCTCGGCCAGACGGATGTTTCCGGGGTTCAGGTCGCGGTGCAGGATGGGCGGGGTGGCCCGGTGGAGCGCGGTCAGGGCATCGCAGACCTGTACGCCGATGCGGACCGCCTCATCTGAGGAAAACAGGCGGCCCCCGTCCAAACGCCGATCAACTCCGTCAGGTATGAACTCCGCCACGTAAAAGAGCAGCGGGAAGACCTGGGCCTGGACTTCGCCGGCCATGCCGGGGACGTTGAACCGCCAGCGGGCCTGGCCGGCGTCGAACACACGGATGATGTTAGGATGCTGGAAGTGAGAAGCTGCGTTTGCCTCCCGCATGAAGACGGTGACCCGGTTATCCCAGTTGCGCGCGTCCTCTGGAGCTGTTGAACGAGGAGGAAAGAGGACCTTGATAGCCCTGGCTTCGCCCTGAGTGGACTGCGTTCGGTAGACAGCGCCGAAGCCGCCAACCCCAACAAGCGACTCTAAGGAATACCCCTGGAGCGTCGCGCCAACAAGGGTTTCAGGGCGGAACCACGGGTGGACAAGGGCATCCATACGTCTCCCTGTTGCATGCCGTTTCAGCGATTGTCCAGCCTGGCCTTCATGCGGTACCCGTGAAAGGGACGCGATTCTATGGCGTCCTGGCCTCGCAAGTGAGGGCGCAGGAGGTCATTGATGGCCCGTTTTGCGCGGGAGAGGGCCTGCTGCGTCTGATACGGAGAGCTGTCAATATCGGGCCAGACGATAGTCTCCAACCGGCTGATTGGGTACCATTCGCCCTTGTGGCCGGACAGGAACATGAGCAGCTTGAACGCCCGGTCGCCGAGACTCTCCTCCACGACAAGACGGCCCACACGCACCTGGCGGGGCAGATCCGAGACGAATAGCATCTCCATAGGGTCGGCGGAAGAGGTGATATCCAACGAGTTCTCATGGGCCCGGACCCGGACGCGCCAACCATCGTGGGGCAGGCCGAAAACGACCTCGTCGCCGCTCTGCAGGCGTACCAAGCAATTGTGGACGGGCTGGCCGTTGACCAGGGTGCCGAACCTGCTCTGGTCGGTCAGCAGGACATCAGACCCCCTGGGCACCAGGAGCGCATGAAGGCGGCTGACGGACCGGAACCCGTTTGGGACAATGATGTCCGGCGAAGAGTCCTCGGAGGCCCTTCCAACGCGAACCGGGCCGGCGAAGGCGATCTCCTTCTCCTGGTCTCCCGAAACGTCCAGTACGTCTAAGAACCATTGGGTGACGCCATCGTGTGCGTTCACGGGGCCTCCCTGTGCAAGAACTACAGCTTGACACCTACCCCATGTGCGGTTCGTTGCGGAAGTGTAGCACGACCGCCGTTGAATTGTCATACCCTCTTGCGTCATTCGCAGCCTCAATCAGCTTCCGGCACGTGTCCCTGGCAGCCGCTCCAGCCATAATGGCGCCGATCTGCTCAAGGCTCAGGGAATTGGTGATGCCGTCGGTGCAAAGGAGAAACCGGTCGCCCGCCCGTACGCTCCGCACCCGAACGTGTGGAGCGATACTTCCTTCGCAACCAAGAGCCTGGGTCAGGACGTGCCTCCGTGGATGGACTTCCGCCTGTCCGGCTGTGATTTGGCCTGCATCGAGTAGACCGGCAGCCACTGTGTCAACAGGGACCAGCCGTTCTATCAGTTCATCCCGGACGACGAAGGCCTGGCTGTCGCCCACACTCACGATAGCCATCTGCGGCGGATCGGAACGAACCAGGAATGCGATGGCGGCTGTCGTTGCCAGGCCGCTTCTGCCAAAAGGCCTGGAGCCGCCGGCCTGGAGCCGCTGGTGCAGATTCCGGACAAACTCAATCGAAGCATCCTTTGAGAACTCCCAGGACGCGCTCACCATGCCTTCTTGAAAGCACTTTGCTGCAAGGGCGCTGGCCTCTGCGCTGCGCTTGCCCGTCCCTACGCCATCAAACACTCCGGCCGCCAGGAGACACCAGCGCGGGAGGCCCCCCCACCCCCCAATCACATAGGCGTCGGCATTGAACGCTCGTCTTAACCCGCGGTCTGTCTCCCCTGCTACTTCAACCGAAAGGCTCCCGAATGCGCAGCTACTGGGCATGCGTGGCGTTTGGCCTACCTCCTTGGGACTTCACCTTCGGCAAAGCACACAAAGGAGTGTATGTCAGACCAGAGGAACGCCCTTACGGAAAGAGTTGCAGGTCGCTTGCGGTCCTCTTGCACGCGCTGTTTGCCCTCTGATGGGAGCCGGCTAGTCGGGCCACAGCCTTTCGGCGACCCGGCCCCCCGCACGTGACCATCAGTGCGGCGTACACAGGAGAAAAGGCCGCCTTGTCATGAGAGTTGCGTGAAACCTTGCGGCTGGCAAGACATGGATGTAATCAAATTGCCATCCAGGGACGAGCGGAGGCGTCGGAGCATGAGGCAGTGGCCGGAAGGAAGTATTTTCCTAGGCGGGCGGGCATGCCTTGATGAACTGCGCAGTTCTGTGGGCCAGGGACATGATGGTGATCATGGGATTGACGCCCAGGGCCGTTGGAAGAACGCTTCCATCAGCCACAAAGAGCCCCCGGACGCCGTTGGCTTCACCCTCTGGGTTGACCACTGCCGACCGACGGTCTCCTCCCATCCGGCAGGTCCCCATCTGGTGCGCGCTGAACAGCAACAGGTGGTTTGGTTTTACTCCCTGGCGCGCCAGCGCTTCGCCGAAGGCACGCAGTCCAGATTGGCCCTCATCCCGGCGCCAGCGTAGCGGAGGGGTGTGGAGCGTCTCCACCTCCTTTGCTCCTGCCTCCGCGAGCACCCGGGCCGCCTCATGTTGAGCCCGAATGATGTGGGCGCCATCGTACGCCGACGGCCAGTAGTCCACGACCGGATTGCCCGCGCGGGTCAGGCCTACCCGGCCTCCGTCGCGGTCACGCGGCAGGGCTATCATGATGGCGGTGAGCGCCGTCTGGAGCATGCGTTCCTTGTGTGCGAGCCCTGATTGCCACGACCAACCCGTGGCAGCGAGGCCGGGATGGGCCGGGGATGCCTCCAGCGTGAACCCGTACCCCCCGTCCATATGCGAAAAGTGGTCGCTGTAGGCTGTTTGAGGAATCCCCTTCCACGGCTCGATAGCCTCCTCAAAAACGCCGGCCACTGCCGGCAGGGGGTGAAGGTGGAGATTCCGGCCCAATTCCGGATGAGCAATGCCGGACCGCATCAGGATCGCAGGAGAGTGGATGGCCCCGGCCGCAATCACCACGATAGGAGCCTTGACGTTGACACGGTGCAGCCTGCGGGTGTCGCGATCCTCTGCCTCGGCCTCAACTACGCAAGCCACGCAAAAGAAACGGCCGCCGCTCGTGGACGCGAGGCCAAGCTGCCCGAAGTACCGGTCTTCTTCACCAAAGCGCCGACGACGGTCAACGGGCCGTACAACCCAATCCCGTGGGATCAGTCGGCGACTCAGGAAGTGGACTGGGAAGCCGAGTTGGCCGTCGTCGTTGGAATCGGCGGTAAGAACCTTTCGCGCGACACGTCGCTGCGGCACGTCTTCGGCTACACGGTGATCAACGACACCACGGCGCGCGACGTCCAGATGAAGCACATCCAGTGGTTCAAAGGCAAGAGTATGGATGGCTTCTGCCCGATGGGACCGGTAATCGTGACCGCCGACGAATTCGGCGATCCTCAGGCCAAGCGGATCTCGTGCCGCGTGAACGGCGTGACCAAACAGGACTCGAGCACCGCGAACATGATCTTCCCGGTGCACGTCATCCTCGAGTTCCTGTCGCGCGGGCTGACGATCGAGCCGGGGGACATCATCGCGACCGGCACGCCGGAGGGCGTCGGTCTCGGCCGAACGCCGCCGGAATACATGCGCGACGGCGATCTCATGGAAACGGAGATCGAGGGCATCGGCACCCTGTGCAACCGCATCGTCGCGTCGTAATCAGGCTCTCCTGCTAGTGCGATTGAAGGTCGTGGAGCCGTCGCGTGGCGAGACGGGCGACGAGCGAGCAGAGGAACACCAGCGTCACCAGCACAAGCGCCCCCGCCCATGCCTGCCGATGCCAGTCCTCATACGGAGAGATCGCGTAGGTAAACACCTGAACGGTCAGCGAGGAAATCGGCTGCCGCAGGCTTGTCGTGAAATAGCGGTTATTGAAAGACGTGAACAGTAGCGGCGCGGTTTCGCCCGCGATGCGCGCCAGCGCCAGCACGATCCCGGTGATCA
>Ga0080064_1007166_pt1 | contig 11448 bp, 10 predicted proteins | sample Subgrocontami54m_FD_69260 | JGI IMG/M metagenome (GOLD analysis project Ga0080064, IMG submission 69260) | Subsurface groundwater microbial communities from S. Glens Falls, New York, USA - GMW46 contaminated, 5.4 m (SPADES assembly) (version 2) ...
CCCTGCCGTCGCTGGCCAGAGAGGCGGAGCTGGCGGAGCGCATCCTTGCCGCGGCGCGCCGCTCGCCGCGCATGGTCCCCACCTCCAGGGCCGACGCAGCCTGGCCGGAGGCATCCCGCGCCCGCGACGTCGTCCGCCTGCCCGCGTTGCGCGCGCGGCCGCAGTGGCTGACCAGGCCGGCGTTCGGCGGCGCCGCCGGGGTGCTGGCTGCATCGCTCCTGTTCGGTGTGTACCTGGGTCTCTCCAACCTGGCGCAAGGGGTGGTGCCGGCGCTCGAGCAGATGACCGGCATCCCCCTCAGCGCCGGAGGTCCGGTCGTGGCCCAAGTCGATCTGCTGGATGAGGACCTGCTATGAGCGAGGCCGGGACGCCGCAGCCCGCGCGCCCCAACTCGCGCTGGTTGGTGGTAGCGCTGCTCACGTCGCTGGCCCTCAACCTGCTCATCGTCGGGTGGGTTGCCGGCGCGATCTGGCGGTTCCACAGGCCCCCGGCCTGGACGCGCGTCATCACCCCCAACCTGCTCGGTTATGCCAGCACCCTGCCGCGTGAGCGCCGCAAGCAGCTCTGGGATGCCACCGCCGAGGAGCGCCGGCACCTGCGCCCCCTCCGCCGCGAGGTACGCGCGGCGCGCGAGGCGACCATCAAGATCCTTTCTGTGGAGCCCTTCGACAGGGAGCATTTCCTCGCCGCCCAGACCCGGCAGGCCGCGGCCGAGGACCGGGCGCACGAGGCCGTGCGCAGCCTTTATGCCAAGCTTGCAGACGTCTTGACGCCGGAGGAGCGGCGCGCCTTCCCGGGCTGGCGTGCACATCGCCGCCACCCCAGCCAGAACCTCCTCGACGAGCCCGATCAGCAGGCGGGCGAACCGGTCAAACGCTGAAGCCCGGCATGCTCGATGGATCGCGGGCGCCGTGCCGTATGGCGTGAATGACGATCTCCTCGTCCGTGGTTTCGTAGAAGATCAGATAGGGATATGGCGGCGTGGTTATTCGGCGGATGCTCGGGTCGTCGGTGGGCGTGCCGATGCGGGGCTGCAGGAGCAGGAGTTCTGCGACGGCCTTGATGCGCGCATGCACGCGCGCCGCTCCCCGTGGCGAGCGAGCAGTGATGTAATTGAGAATGTGTTCGAGATCCGCCAGCGCAGGCAGGGTGTAGCGCAGCCTCACAGCCCGCGCTTTGCCCAAACGGCGCGCACCTGCTCGTCCGTGGCGAACTCGCCTCGGGCGGCAGCGGCCTTCGACCGGGCAATCGCGGCCCGTTCCTCGGGCGACAGGGCAACAGGCTCGCCCTCACCGCCGCCAGCCAGTACCAGCATGGCGCGGGCGATTTCGTCCTGGCTATCGGACGGCAGTCGGCGGACGGCCTCGAGGGCTTTTTCGAGCAGCGTGGTCATGGCCGAAACATAGTGCGATTTGACACCGCGGTCGAGACGCCGAACCGTGAACGGGCGTCAGTATGGCACCCGGCATCAGCCCCGCGCCGGAAACTCGATCTGTGCCGCCCAGGAGCCGTCGCTGCCGGCCTGGCAGGCCAGCGTCGCGCCCTGCACCTCGAGCAGCAGGCGGGCGAGGATGACGCGCAGGCTGGCGTGGGGATCGGGGAGGGGGTCAGCTGTGGGGGTCAGACCCCTCGCGTCTGATGTCATTTCCTGTCGCAGAGGTCGAGGCGGGGGTTCTGCCCCCGTCCCCGGCCGCGAGGGGTCTGACCCCCTGCACGCGCGAATCTCCAGGCTGCGGCGGCCGCCCCGGCGCTTGCCGACCACCTCGATCGCGCCCCCTGCCGAGACGCGCCCCGAGGCCTCGCGCAAGAGATGCTCCAGCGCCTGCACCGTCGGGCCGCGCTCGCATAGGATATCGCACGTGGTGCAGGTAGTCATGGCGAGGCGCGGCACCGTATTGCCCGAGGCCGCAGCTGCCGCCCGCCAGGCGTCGCGTACCAGCGCGCCGGCCGACAGCCGCTCGCGCCGGCCCCGGCGCCGATCCGACATCAGCACCGTCATCGCCTCGGTCACGGCCAGCGCCTCCTCCGACGACTTCAGCAGGCGCCCGCCGCTCTCCGCGATGTGGTGGGCGTACTCGTGGTAGCGCGCATTGCCCAGGGGACCATGCAACTCAGCCAGCATCACCTCGGAGAAGCCGATCACGGCATTGAGCGGGGTGCGCAGCTCGTGGCTCATCTGCGCCATCAGCTGGCTGACACCCGTTGTCGGCGACTGGGCCGGCGCGCCGGCCGACGCATCGCGCGAGCCCGTTTCGCGCTGGCCGAGTGTAAGCAGCGCCACGCCGGCCCCCGTCGCCATCAGCAATGCCAGATGCCAGGCGGGGAAGCCGGCAATCGCGGCACCGTCGGCGGGAGCGTGCCAGGCAGTCGTCAGCACGACGCCCAGTCCCGTCAAGTAGACGGCCGAGGCCGTCCGCGCCAGCCGCGCGCCATCCAGCGGCTGGTCCGCCAGCCAAAACCGCAGGCGCACGTATGCCCTGCGAATGCCCTTCGCCGCTGCCGCCCAGCGCGTGGACGGAGTCACCGGCTGACGGGGTGACGTGCCCGGCGTCATCCCTTGCCCCTCGACCGAATTGTGAATGCTGTGTGCTGCCCCTTCGTGATCCGACGGCTGAACGAGCGCGACGAATCACCCCAACACTTTGACGTGAACCGAGCTTCCTTGTCGAGAGTCGAAAGCAGGCTACGGAGAAAAATACGCGGCTGTGACCCGCACGACTCTACTCCAGCATCTTGCCGACGATCTCCTGCACGTCGGGCGACAGCGGCTTGGCCTTGGCGATGCGCTGCAGCGTCTTCTTGGCCAGCCGCCGCCGCTCCGCCTCCAGCGCCTTCCAGCTGCGGAAGGCCGACAGCAGCCGGGCGGCGATCTGCGGATTGAAGGCATCGATCTCGAGCACGCGATCGGCCACGAACGCGTAGCCCTTGCCATCCGCGCGGTTGAAGTTCACGGGGTTGCCCATCGCAAAGGTGCCGATCAGTGCCCGCACCTTGTTCGGGTTCTTGATGGAGAATAGGGGGTGCCGGGTCAGCTTGACCACGGCGGCCAGGCTCGACGAAAGCGGCGAGGCGGCCTGGTAGGTGAACCAGTTGTCGATCACGAGGTGATCGCCCTTCCAGCGCTCGTAGAAGCGCTCGAACGCCTGCGCCCGCTCCGGCGAGCGCAGCTCGGAGAGCATGGCCAGCGCGCCGACCTCGTCGGTGGCGTTGCGGGCGTTGGCGAAATGCGCGGCCAGCCGGGCGATGTCCTCGGGCTGGCCGCGGCAGGCGAGATAGCCGAGCGCCGCATTGCGCAGCGCCCGCTTGCCGGCCGGCTCCGGCGCGGGCGAATAGGGGCCCTTGACCTCGTATCTGCGGTAGGTGTCGGCCAGGGCCGCGTGCAGCATCGTGCCGATGGCCTTGCGCAGACCCTGGCGCGCCTTGTGGATCGCCTGCGGGTCGACGTCGCGGCCGATGACGCGGGCAAGGTCGGCCTCGCTCGGCAGGAACATGAACTGGGCGCGGTAGCCGGGCTCGAGGCTCGCATCGGCAAAGGTCACGCCGAGGGCGGCGACGTAGGCGGACGGACTGGGAGGCCGCTTGCCGGCGCGGATGGCCCTCACCGCCCCCACCAGCATGCGCGTTGCATAGTCCTGGGCGGCCTGCCAGCGGTTGTAAAGATCGCTGTCGTTGGCCATCAAGAACTGCAGGTCGCCATCCGAATGGTCGATGGTCAGGTTGACGGGCGCGGAGAAGCCGCGCAGCAGGGAGGGCACCGGCCGCGAGGGCACGTCGCGGAACTTGTAGGTCTCGCTGCGCTTCCTGAGCTCGAGCAATCCGTTCTGCAGCGGCTGGCCCGAGGCGAGCGTAAGGGGCAGGTCCTGCCCGTTGCCGCCGAGCAGGCCGAGCCGCATCGGGATGTGCAGCGGCTTCTTCTTGTGCTCGCCCGGCGTGGCCGGCAGCACCTGGGTGATGGTGAGATCCGCGGTCTTGGCGCGCTGATCGTGCTTGAGCTGGCAGACGAGCTCGGGGGTGCCGGCTTGGCTGTACCAGGTCATGAACTGCCCGAGATCGTGGCCGCACGCATCCTCGAAGCAGGCCACGAACTCCTCCACCGTCGCCGCCTGCCCGTCGTGGCGCTCGAAATAGAGGTCCATGCCCTTGCGGAAGCCCTTGCGCCCCAAGAGCGTCTGCAGCATGCGCACCACTTCGGCGCCCTTCTCGTAGACGGTGGCGGTATAGAAGTTGTTGATCTCGATGTAGCGGTCGGGGCGCACGGGATGGGCAAGGGGCCCCGCGTCCTCGGGGAACTGCCGGGCCTTGAGCTGGCGCACCTCCTGGATGCGTTGCACGGTGGCCGAGCGCTGGTCGGCGCCGAACTCCTGGTCGCGGAAGACGGTCAGCCCCTCCTTGAGGCAGAGCTGGAACCAGTCGCGGCAGGTGATGCGGTTGCCGGTCCAATTGTGGAAGTACTCGTGCGCGATGACCCGCTCGATGCCCAGAAAACTGTTGTCGGTGGCGGTCTCGGGCGAGGCCAGCACCAGGGCGTCGTTGAAGATGTTGAGGCCCTTGTTCTCCATCGCCCCCATGTTGAAGTCCGACACGGCGACGATGTTGAACACGTCGAGGTCGTACTCGCGCCCGAACCGCTCCTCGTCCCAGCGCATCGCGCGCTTGAGCGAGTCCATGGCCCAGGCACAGCGGCTCTCTTTGCCCGGCTCCACATAGATCCTCAAGTCCACCTTGCGCCCCGATGCGGTCGTGAAGTCGGACGCGTAGGAGGCGAGGTTGCCGCCGACCAGCGCGAACAGGTAGCAGGGCTTGGGGTGGGGATCGCGCCACACCGCGTAGTGCCGCTTGCCACCTTCCAGCGTGCCGCGCTCGATGGGATCGCCGTTGGAGAGCAGCACCGGGGCCTCGTTGCGATCGGCCTCGATGCGCGCGGTGTAGGTGGCAAGCACATCCGGGCGATCCTGGAAGTAGGTGATGCGCCGGAAACCCTGGGCCTCGCACTGCGTGCAGTAGATGCCGCGCGAGAGGTAGAGCCCAGTCAGCGCCTTGTTGGCTTCCGGGTTGCAGATGGTGGTGGTCTCGAGCGTGAAGGGATCGCCGGGCAGGCTGGCGATCACCAGCTCCTTGTCGGTGACCTCGTACTCGCGGGGTCCGAGCTGGCGGCCGTCGAGGCGCACGCTTTCGAGCTCGATCGTCTCGCCGTCGAGCCGCAGCGGCCCGGGGGCGCCTTGCGAGGCCGGGTTGCGCCTGATCTTGAGGCGGGCGCGCACCCGCGTGCGCGCCGGATGCAGCGACACGTCGAGATTGACCGTGTAGATGAGATAATCCGGCGGCCGGTAGTCCTTGAGCAGGATGGGGCGCGGCGTATCGGTTTTCATGAGCGCTCCGGCTGAAGGGGGAGGGCGGAACACGTTGTCCGCGCTTTCTTCCTTCATAGAGCAACACGTCTGCGGCGCAAGCTTGGCGTCGGCGCCACCCGTCCACTGGCGGCACGGCTTGGCTAGCGATCGACCCTAGGCAAGCGCTGCGAGTTTTCCGGCGAACGCTGGAGGCACTGCGGATCGACCGGAGGCCTTTCCGCGCCCGCGACGCTCGTCTCCCTCGATCGGCTCTGCACGAAATCGTTGGCCCTGCGGACAAACGCGGCGACCGCCGCTGCAATCTCCTTGGGGGGCCTGGCGTTGCAGGGCCCCTTCAGCTGCGCCAGCTGCTGGCCAACCGCAACAGCTCGTTACGTTACAACAGCTCGGCGCCCGGCCGTCAGCCCACCACCTGGTCCCAGATCAGCTTGGCGTTGAGCGCGATGATCACCGCCGCGATCAGGCCGGCAAACGCCGTCAGCCACAGGGGCGAGCGCAGCACGCCCATCTTGGCGCGGTCGGCGGTGAACTGCACCAGCGGCACCACCGCAAAGGGCAGCTGCAGGCTCAGGATCACCTGCGTCAGGATCAGCAGCTTGCCGGTCTCCTGCTCGCCATAGAAGATCGTCACGCCCGCCGCCGGGACGATGGCGATGGCCCGCGTCGTCAGCCGGCGCAGCCAGGGCTGCAATTTGATATCGAGGAAGCCCTCCATCACCGCCTGGCCGGCAAGCGTGGCCGTGACCGTGGAATTGAGCCCGCAACACAGGAGTGCGATGCCGAAAAGCGTCGGCGCCATGGCCGAGCCCAGCAGCGGGTGCAGCAGCGCCTGCGCCTGGCCCAGCTCCACCACGTCGGTCTTGCCGGCCTTGTAGAAGCTCGCCGCCGCCAGGATCAGGATCGAGGCGTTGATCAGCAGGGCAAACATCAGCGCCACGGTCGAATCGATGGTGGCGTACTTGATCGCCTCGCGCTTCTCGGGCAGGGACTCGCCGTAGGCGCGCGTCTGCACGATGGCCGAATGCAGGTAGAGGTTGTGCGGCATCACGGTGGCGCCGATGATGCCCATCGCCAGATAGAGCATATCGGGATTGCGCACGATCTCGGTGGTGGGCGCGAAGCCGCGGATCAGCGGCCCCCATTCCGGGTTGGCGAGCGCGATCTGCACCGCAAAGCAGGCGGCGATCACGCCCAAGAGCGTGATGATCAGCGCCTCGAGATAGCGGAAGCCCAATCGCTGCAGGTAGAGGATCAGGAACACGTCGAGCGCGGTCAACAGCACGCCGATCTCGAGCGGGATGGAGAACAGCAGGTTGAGGCCGATGGCGGTGCCGATCACCTCGGCGATGTCGGTGGCGATAATGGCGAACTCGGCCGCGGCCCACAGCGGATAGGCGGCCCAGCGCGGGTAGGCGTCGCGGCAGGCTTGCGCCAGGTCGCGGCCCGAGGCGATTGCAAGCCGCGCGCACAGCGCCTGCAGCACGATTGCCATGACGTTGGAGATGAGGGCGACGACGAGCAGCGTGTAGCCGAACTTGGAGCCGCCGGCGAGCGAGGTGGCCCAGTTGCCGGGGTCCATGTAGCCCACCGCCACCAGGTAGCCAGGACCCAGGAAGGCCACGAGCCGGCGCGTGCTGGTGGCGCCCTTGATTGAGATGGTGCGGTGGACGTCCGACAGCGCCGCCTCGCCGCGCGCCCGGCGCCAGCCGCCGTCCTCCGCCGCGACGGCGATCGCCTGATGCGTTCTCTTCAGCATGCAACTCTCCGCACCCCATCCCCGATCTCTTGACCGGCCGCGGAGAGTATTGCTTTTGCAAATCATTCGCAAGTGCAGACGCGAGTTGCAGGGGCCGGGGCTTCCGTATGAACGATTTCAATAACTTATAACGACGTGCCGGCGCGGCCGTTCATTGCCGTCCACTTCGGTCGTGCGCCGCCAGCGCGGCGCCGAGCGCGAAACGCGACTTGTCGAGGGCTTCCGAGGGGCCGACGCCGCGCATGCCGTAGTAGAAATCCCGGCCCAGCATCAGGATGTCGGGATCGTGGCTCGAGGCACGCTCGGCCGCCTCGATGGCGCGATCGAGCACGGCGGCGCGGGGCACGCACGCGTTGACGAGGTGAAGCGCACAGGCTTCCTGCGCGCTCATCAGGCGTGCGTTGTAGACGACGTCGAACAGCAACTTCTTTGGCAGCGCATCCTTGACGATGGCGAGCGCCAGGAACGGGAACAGGCCCTTGGCCGCTTCCGGCAAGCCGAGCGTTGCGTCCTCGGCCGCGATCGCCAGGTCGCAGGCGACGACGATCGAGAAGCCTCCCGCGTGCGCGTTGCCGTTCACCGCCGCGATCAGCGGCTTGCCCAACCGCGACATGGCGTGGCTCATGTCGATGAACGCCCGGGCGAACTCCATCCGGCCCGCGGTGGTCGGCCCGGCGCCCTGGTAGTCGCCGCCGAGGCAGAACACGTCGCCGCAGCCGGTCATCACGCAGGCCGCGACCTCAGGCTCCCGGCGCGCCCGCTCCAGCGCCGCCGTCACCTCCTCGGCCATCTGCTGGCTGACCCGGTTGCCATGCTCGGGACGCTGCAGGGTCAACACGGCGATGCGTCCACGTCGGCTCACGTCCACTTGCGACATCGGCTTGTCTCGCTCTCCATTGTTGGGGTCAGACCCCTCGCTTCGACGGCTCATTCCATCGGCAACCGTTCAGGCGAGGGGTCTGACCCCCACATCATCACGGCCCCGGCAGCAGGGCGCTGGTGCGGCCGCGCAGGTAATACACCACGAGCCCCACGTACTCCTTCATGATGAGATCCATTTGGCGCAGCCCGTCGGTGATGTTGGTGTTGAGCCAGAGCTCGAACCGGCCGCTGGTGCGATAGTCCACCGGCCAGGGCTCGACCGGAAAGCCGACCTGGCGAAAGCAGCCGATCGCGCGCGCCATGTGCCAGCCCGAGGTGATGAGCAGCCAGCGCTGCCCCGGCTGCGGGTTCAAGAGGCGCTTGCTGAACGCGGCGTTCTCGTAGGTGTCGCGCGACTGGCTCTCGAGGGTGAGGCGCTCCTTCGCCACGCCCAGCGCTTCGAGCAGCCGTGCCATGGTAGCCGACTCGGGCAGCTCGGTGGAGAACAGCGCGGCGGAGCCGCCGGTGAAGACCACGCGCGCCTCGGGAAAGCGCCGCGCCAGCACCACCGCCTCCGTGATGCGCTCGGCCGCTTCGTTGAGGCCGGCGAGCTCGCGCGGCGGGTCGGCGCGGTCTTCTGCTCCACCCAGGATGATCATGCCGGTGATTGGGCCGCCGCTGGCGAGGTCCGGACGCCGGAAACGGCCCTCGAGAGGCGCGATGAGCCAGTCGCTGAGCGGCGACAGCCCGCACACGAAGAGGGCGACAAGGCCGCCGATCAGCAGCCGCCTGCCCCAGATGCGCCGGCCCGTGCCCACCAGGATCGCCCCCAGCGTAACGGCGATGGCGATCGCCGAGGAGGGCTGCACCAGGTACCATATGAGTTTGGCGGCATAGAAGAACATGGCCCCGTAGCTCCTGCGATCAGTGCTCGACGCCGATGATGCGGCGAAACAGCCAGTCCGCGTCCTCGCGCATGTCCTGGCGCGGCTGGTCGGACAGCGCCAGGCGGTCGGGATGAAGGCGCTCGAGCTCGGCTAGCGCCCACGCGTCGATGGCGGCAAGACGGGGCCGCGACCCGAGCTCCGGCGTATCGCGCTTTTGCGCCAGCAGGGCATCGACCTCGGTGCGCGGCGCGCCCGGCATGGCCACCGCGGCCAGCAGCGCGTCGATCGACATGGGTGGCGGGCCCGCGCGTTCCGCGATCCAGGCCAGCGACAGCAGCGGCCGCACGACATAGAAGTATTTCTTCAGGCGGGCCTCGCTCCTGTCCTCGATCTCGCGCTTCCATTGCCCCCGCGCGATGCTCCAGTAGTGGTAGGCCAGCGCCTTGGGCGAGGCGTTCGCCTCGAACATGGCCGCGAGCGGGGCGCGCAGCGGGCTGTCGACGTAGACGATGGGCGAGACCAGCCACTCGTAGAGCGCCGGGTTCGACTTCAGGAGCAGGCGCAGGGCCTTGCGGATGTCCCAACCGGCGAGGTCGACCAGCTTGTCATCGAGTGCGCGCTCGATCACGTCGCGGTCCTCGCTCAGTCGCACGTACCAGTTGCGCTCATGGGCATAGAGGAAGCGCACGTCGTAGTCGCTGTCGGGCGAGCCGAAGCCCCAGGCGCGGCTCCCCGATTCAGCGGCGTAGAGAACCCGAACTCCCTCCTCGGCCGCCGCGGCGGCGAGCTTCGCCTCCACGTGCGCGCGGATCCCGGGCGCGATCATAGAGCTTCGGCCCTCGCCTTCAGGGCCCGGTTCATGGCCTCGAAGCCCTCTCGCGTCGGCGCCGCCGCGGTCCACATGATGGGGGCGACGAGCAGGCCGGCAAAGGTCTCGAACTGCTCGAAGCGGCATCGGCCCACGTCCTCTGCCACCACGCGAAACCCGTGCTCGCCGTCGAACAGGCCCCGAAAGCCCAGGTGCCCGAGCCACCTGAGCTCCCGGCCGGGCTCGAGCTTGACGACAGCGTCCTCACCTCAGGCGCTCGACCGCCACCGCTGTCGCTTCGCCCCCGCCGATGCACAGCGCGGCGATGCCCTTGTCCTGCCCATATTTCTCCATGGCGCCGAGCAGCGTCACCAGGATGCGCGCGCCCGAGGCGCCGATCGGGTGGCCCAGCGCACACGCGCCGCCGTGCACGTTGACCTTCTCGTGCGGCAGGGCCAGGTCCCGCATGGCGCATAGGGTGACGACCGCGAACGCCTCGTTGATCTCGTAGAAGCCCGGGTCCTGGGCGCTCCAGCCGACTTGGGCGAGGAGCGTCTTGATCGCAGCCACCGGCGCGGTCGTGAACCACGCCGGCGCCTGGGCGGCGCTCGCCACGCCGGCAATTCTGGCTACGGGAACGAGCTTGCGCCGCTTGGCCTCGCTCGCCCGCATCAGCACCAGGGCCGCGGCGCCGTCCGAGATCGAGCTCGAGTTGGCCGCGGTCACCGTGCCGCCCTCGCGGAAGGCCGGCTTGAGCTTGGGGATCTTGGTCGGATCGGCCGTGAACGGCTGCTCGTCGCGTGCCACTTCCGTGGTCCCAGCGCGCCCCTTCACCGCCACCGCCACGATCTCCTTGGCGAACGAGCCGTCCTCGTTGGCCGTCTTGGAGCGCTTGAGGCTCTCCACCGCAAACGCATCCTGGGCCTCGCGCGTGAACTGGTAATGCTGCGCCGTGTCCTCGGCGTAGGTGCCCATCAGGCGGCCCTTGTCGTAGGCATCCTCCAATCCGTCGAGGAACATGTGGTCCTTGACCTCGGCGTGGCCGAGCCGGGCGCCGGCGCGCATCTTGGGCAGCAGGTAGGGCGCGTTGGTCATGCTCTCCATACCGCCGGCAACGATGACGTCCTTGGGACGCGCGTGCAGCGCGTCGTAGGCCATCATCACCGTCTTCATGCCGGAGCCGCACATCTTGTTGACGGTGGTGCAGGGCACCGAGTTCGGCAAGCCCGCGCCCAGCGCCGCCTGCCGCGCCGGTGCCTGGCCTTGGCCAGCCGGCAGCACGCAGCCCATCAGCGCTTCGCTCACATCGTCCGCTTTGATGCCGGCGCGCTCCACCGCAGCCTTGATGGCGGCGCTGCCGAGTTGCGGTGCCGTCAGCGGGGCGAACACGCCCTGGAACCCGCCGATGGCCGTGCGGGCCATGCCGACGATGACGATGGGGTCTTCCGCTGCGTTGGTCATGGACAAGCTCGCATCGCTCTGTTGCGGGAATCGGGCAGGCATCGAACACCCGGCGCCGCGGCAGGTCAATTCGCGCGGGCGAGGTCGGGCCGCGACAGCCTGAAAAGACCCGTGTCGTGCGGGGTTGTGCCGCCCATCGCCAGGTCGGCGAGGATCTCGCCGACGCCGGAGCAGAACTTGAAGCCGTGCCCCGAGAAGCCGGCGGCGATCACGACGTTCGGCTGCTCGGGCAAGACATCGATGATGAAGTGCTCGTCGGGCGAGTTAACGAACATGCAGGTCTTCAAGCCGATCGGCTCCCCCATGGGGCTCGACAGATAGCGC
>Ga0080064_1007167_pt1 | contig 11447 bp, 12 predicted proteins | sample Subgrocontami54m_FD_69260 | JGI IMG/M metagenome (GOLD analysis project Ga0080064, IMG submission 69260) | Subsurface groundwater microbial communities from S. Glens Falls, New York, USA - GMW46 contaminated, 5.4 m (SPADES assembly) (version 2) ...
CGACAAGTAGATTCTCAGCTTCCTTCTCTCTATATGCTGGCAAGCTGAAAACTGACAAGCTCCTTGTAAGCCTCCGTGATCTCGGCGAATCCTTTGATTTCCTGTACGATTTGTTTCCAATCGGCTATCATGAGGTCCACAAGTATCGGAACAAGGTCGTTTTCGCAATGGTTTTCTTTGGCCGCCAACAAAGAAAACCACTGATTCTGGGGCACGCCGCGCGCTTCGCGCGCGTGGAGAGTGAGGTTCGAGCCGAAGATTTTTTGGAGGGAGGATTTTTTGGATGTTCCGCTCTCACAACGTCGCTACAAAGATGCGCGGAGTCTCATCAAGATCGTGCACGAAGGGAAACGCCTGTTTTTGTCCGAGTGGAGTTTTGAGGACATCGGGCGCGAGCCGTGGGGGATACCTTCGGCACGCGTGCTCGTCTATATGACCGACCCGCACGAAGCGATAGAGAAGTCCATGTGGTGTTATGAGAACAATATGGTGCCGCTCATCGGCGAACCGGATCCGGATATTGCAATGTTTACTGCGTCAAAATACCGCATCGATTCGATCATTGCGGACACCGTCTCGCTCCCGAAGCTCTTGCCCTTTCTGGAGCAGTAAGAGCAGCGTCTCTCATCGATTACGGTGGTAGGAGATTCGTTTGATATGTCTGCACTTGCTCCGTTTGCGCGCTTCGCTGAAAGAGCGCGCCTCGTTTTGAGCTTGCCGGAAACAGGAGCTTTCGCCGAGTCCCCACTCGAGCCCTTGGTTTCGTTCGCGGTACTTCCGGGTTGTATTGTTGACGAGGAAAACGGACGTCTTGTCATCACGAAAACGGCACAACTGGTGACCCCTATCATTAAATACCGTACGAATCTTCCTGCAAATGTGGTGCAAAGAAAAATTACTGTATGAATGAGCCGAATCGCATATTGACTCGCGCAGACATTGCCTCGATGAACGACGATATTCTCTCACGTTTTCTGGCGTCGCCGCCCACGGAGGCGCGTGCGCACGGTGTTCGAGTAACCTCGGGCACGAGCGGGAGCGGACCTATCGTCGCAGTCCGCGAACATGGTCCATCGTCGCGAGTACGGTTTTCGGGGCTTAATCGGCTTCTTCTATTTCATGGCGCGTACAACAGAAAGTTGGCAGAAGTGCTCCATGTACGAAATCAAGTTGAGGAAGGGCCAAAGCGAGCTTTGCTTATATGCACAGAGGATCTATCTCCTGAACTTGCGGCGCTTGTCGAGGATTTTGTTCCCGACACTGTTACCGGTATTACGTCTCTCGTTGCTCGCTTGAGCCACTATGTCGGACGCGCCGGTAGCGGGGTGCGCGTTCTCATACTGGCGGGAGAGCGAGTCACCTCTCAATCCGAGGATCTTCTTCGCTCTTCGTTTCCCCATGCGAAAATTCGCATGCGGTATTCGTCGGTAGAACTCGGGGAAATCGGATATCAATGCACCTACCTTTCGCCGAATCAGTACCATCCGTCTTCTGGTGTTACGATCGAAGTCGTCGATACAGACGAGAGTGGCAGTAACATTCTTGTGAGTAAACGCATGCGCGTTGGATCGGTATTCGAGGTATTCGAGCACTACGACATCGGGGATGTGGCGCGTCTGCAATCGGACACCTGTCCATGCGGGGAAGCAGTGACGTTCGAGCACTTGGGACGAAAGGGTCATGATTACTTCACCCTCGCGGGAGCGATTCTGCGCAGAGAAGAGTTCGATCGTGTTGCGGCATTTTTCAAAGAGTATATTGACGATTATCGGGCGGAGGCCTCGGAAATACTTGAGAATGGCGAATTGAAAGGCAAAATAGTGCTTCACGTTTTTGCCGGATCACCCATCCCTACTCCCGCTCTTGCGGAAGAAATCACTCGTGATTTCTCGGCATCGGTTTTTCTTACTCCCACGCGGACTCTTGCCGATCTTGTTGCAGCCGGCGTCTTTGTGCCGCTCGAGGTTGAGTTTTCCAAAACACCGTTTCCTCAAAAGCATAAGGATATTAAGCTCGTACGACTGGATGGCTAAGCACCAAATTGCATGAAGTGAAGGCGTGTGTATAATTTGTCGTGTGATTAAAAAAAGATTAGCAATAACAGTTGGGGGCGCTCTGCTTGCTGCGGCGATCTCTCTCTTTGGTCTTTACGGATTATGGGATGTCGATGGATGTACGTTGTTAGACATATACTATCCACATACCGCCACGATAACCAAAAAATTAGTGCATGTTTCTGGAAGTGTCGTGGGGTTCTATGATGAATACAACGGGCACTTTATCCGGAAATGGAAATGTACTACGGGGCAAACGATTGAGATCGAACAATCTCGTGGAGCTTCCGGCGACCAGATGCGAGCGATCGTTGCAGGCAAATTACACCCAGACATCATCACGATGTCGAATCCTTGGGAGATGGACACCATCGCACAAAAAACAGGTATTGTTACTACCGATTGGCGTGGCGCCTTCCCCCACCAAAGTTCCCCTTTCTATAGTGCCGTTGTTTTCTTGGTCCGACACGGAAATCCGAGAAACATCAAAGATTGGGGTGATCTTACGACCCCGGGTCTGACGTTACTCGTCTCAAACCCGAAAACGTGCGGCGGTGGGCGCTGGGTGTATGAAGCGGCGCTCGGCTACGGCCTCAGTGAGTCCAATGGAGATATAGCCATGGCGCAAAAATATGCATCGCAATTTTATAAGAATGTTCCGGTCTTATATTCCGATCAAGGAGTCGCACGTCAAGTCTTTGTCGATCAAAAAATAGGTGACGTGAATGTTACCTACGAGAGTGTAGCGATGAGAGTAGTTGCTTGGGCGGGTACAGAAGTTGATGTGATCACGCCCAAGCGCACGATTATGATAGATATACCCGTCGCGCTCGCCATCAAAAATACGGAACAAAACGGGACTACGGACATTGCTGAAGCGTATCTGAACGGCCTCTATGAACGCGAGGCACAAGATTTGGCTGCGAAGGATTCTCTTCGGCCGCGTTTACAAGAGACGGTGGCCCGCAGCCCGATCCATTTTCCCGACATTGATCTGTTTACGCGGGACTATGTCTTCGGAACCGGAAATACTGTTGAAACGGAAAATCTCAAAAATGGTGGTATTTTTGACAGATCTTGGGATAAAAACCATTCCAAATAGCACAGCAGAGTCCTCTCAAGGGTCTGTTTCTACCAAACGCCGAAGCTACATTCAATAAGTAAGTGCACAACCAGTACGCTCAAATAGTACCTCGAGCGGAGTCTTGCCACCATGTCGTTTGCGCGGTCGCGTATTCAAGCGGTACTCCAACTGTCGAAGGTCAGCATCAGTCACAGAACGAAAGTCAGTTTTCTTGGGATACACACGACGTACAAGTCCGTTGAGGTTTTCATTCGAGCCTCGCTCTTGTGAACAGTACGCATGGGCAAAATAGCAGGTCATGTTGAGCTCCTGTTCAATCTCAACGTAGTCAAGGTTCTCGGTACCGCGGTCACGTGTCAGAAAATGCTAGTTTCCGCCTCCTTCGAGACATTCAATTCCTCCTTTTTCCAAATCGTCATTACAAAGCGTGTAACTCAACTTATCCGCGCTCACTCGGTAGTCAAACGGTTGACCATCATGATCGCGGGGTATCTGCCCACCCGCAAACATCTGAGGAGGCGTATAGTCTGGCTTCAATTCTTCCAGTGAGGTAGGGTACGTTCCGTCGTGTTTGATACTGTATGCCCTCAATGCTGAAGTAATTAACGCTAAGTTAGATACTTGTTTCAAAATCGCTTCAACGGCTGCGCGGTTGCCGGATGTTCTGGTCAACTGTGTGTCTCGGCTGGAGAAGCCGAAGGCATCGTAACCACCTGCGAATTCAGAGCAGAATATGCATGCTATCGCGAAGCCTCGTGCGAGCCACAGGCAAACGGCAAATGCGGTTGGACCCAGACGCCCGAACTCAAGCAGTGCATCGCGAAAGCCAAAACCGCGCCCCCGCTTGAAGCTGTCTACTAGATCTGTGGCCATTGTATATGATTTTTGAACAATTAAACCCGCTGGATAAAGATAAGAAAATGATCCGTGCATTAACGGATCAGAAACTTGAAGAGCAGATCATCTTGTTTCGCGCGGCGATGTCGAACGCGAATCTTGGCTTTTGGAACAGGAAAAACGAACTTGAGGCTTATGCAAAAAATAAAGCATCGGATACGGGACATTTTGAAAGTGAAGATCCTCAGCTTTTGTTTGCGCATTCTGACGCGAGCGGGTTCGGATATGGGTACGAACTCCTGATAGAGGAGAAGACGAGACGCGACCAGCTTAAAAAATAAGTCCTCTCATTGAAAGCAGGAATCAAATACCCGATACGATCTTTTCTTCGCGTTGAACGATATAGACGCCGACCGATGTCAGGACAAGTCCGATCAGCATCCATACGGTAAAGCTCTCCGAAAGAAAGAGAAACGAGTAAAAGGCCGCGAAAACGGGAATGAGGAGGTGATATGAGGCGGCCGTGTGCGCATCAAGATGTTTCATGCTGCTGCTCCGAATCACATACGGTATGGCCGTCGCGACGATGCCGAGCGTAAGCAGAGATGCGAGCACGGCGGGCGTCATCTCGGGCATTGATGCAAATCCGCCTCGTATTCCGACGACGAGTGCGAGTATCGTGGATCCGAGCGCGACTGAGAAAAAGGTGACATACAAGCCTTCGTATTTCCGGACAGATACTTTCGTGTACATGGTAAAGAATGCCGTTAGAAGAGCGCCAAGCATGAGGATCGTCGAACCGAAGAAGTAATCGGAATTCAAAAGAGAAGCGATGCCGTGCCCATTCAAAACTACGAAGACGACGCCCGCGAAACCGACGGCAAGCGCGAGCGCTTTTTTGGGCGTCATATGTTCGGCGATAAGAAAGGGGGCAAGCAGCGCGACGATAAGGGGATTCGTATTGATGAGTATGGCGCTCACGAGGCTATTGGTATGAACGATGCCAATCGCTATGCATACGGTCGGAATGACGGCGCATATGCCGAGGAAAAGAAAAAAAAGCCATTCGTTCTTCGGCGGTAGCCGCAACGAATGCCGGTAAGCCATGATCGGCAGTATGGCGATCGCGGCGACGAAAAAGCGGAAGAAGGCGAGGAGATAGGGATCTGTGGAGGTACCAAGTATTTTCGCGATCGGATACATCGCGGCGATTCCCGCCATTGCGAGAACAAGTAAAGTGGCCCACCGGAGTTTGCTCATATCAATGACATTCTCACATTCTCAAGAATGTTGGAGTATTGTATCAACCCCATTCGATCGTCGCAGGTGGTTTGTCGGAGATGCGGTAGACGACCGCACCCACCTCGCGCACTTCGTTGGTGATGCGGCGGGAGACTTTGTCGAGGAAATCGTAGGGGAGCTGTGCGAATCGCGCGGTGAAGCCATTCACGCTCCAGACCGCCCAGAGTGCCACCACATGCCCCAATCCCGCGTCGTCGCCTTTGGATACCGTGTGTTCCGACCGCGTGAGCGTCGCGCCTGCTTGCCACACTGTTTTGTATAAGTCTGCGGCGCGCAATTCTTCTATATATATTCCATCGATGGCACGAGCAACACGCAAATTCTCGGCAGTGACTTCTCCTTCGATGCGTACCACGAGCCCCGGCCCGGGGAAGGGGTGGCGCACAAGCAAGTCTTCGGGAACGCCGATGTCGCGACCGATCGATCGTGCGGAATCTTTCACCTGATCCTCAAGTGGAGAGAGTTCCGGAATTGAAAAATCAAGATTCGTATTGTGATGAATTTTTATTTCTGCAATACGTGCGCCGGTGTCGTGTCCCATGCCGCTTTCTCGAAGATCGGTATAGAGGGTGCCTTGCGCGATAAAGTCCGCACCGAATTCTTTTGCCTTCTGTTCCAACACCTCCTTATATACCCCGCGCATCTGCATCCGCTTATCACGCATGCTTATTGCGCCTTTGAGGACTTGCAGAAAACGTTCCGTCGCGTCCGCTATCTCGACATTTATCCACGGTTGATTACCGAAATACTTTTTCACATAGGCTTCGTCGTCGGGGCGGTCAATGCCTCGAATATAAACTCCCTTAAGTTTTGCGCCCGCTTCTTTGAGCAGATATGCAACGACAGATGAGTCCGAGCCGCCGGAAAGTGCGATAAGAACTTTCTTGTTTACCCCGAGCAAGGTTGAGGGACCGACCAATTTTTTCAACTCTTCAATTTTCGTCTGTGCGACGTTGTGCGCAGGGAAACGGTCGGTGATGCCACATATATTTACGAAATTTTCATATATCTTTGTTCCTTCCGTAGTGTCGCTCACTTCCGGATGGAATTGCACGCCCCACAAGTGATTTGAATGACCCGCGGCGACTTCGGCGTTGTCGGTCGAGCCGAGTACTTCGAATGGAGCATCGCTGATGGCGTCGCCGTGACTCTCAAGTACCTGCGTTTCTTTTGCGACTCCTACAAAAAGTGGAGCATCGGTGGTTATACGGAACGTATGCACGCCGAATTCACGCTTCGCTTGCGGCGTCACTTTTGCGCCCGCGTGTTTTGCCCACATCTGGAATCCGAGACACACGCCGAAGGTGGGGATGCCGAGGTCGAAAATTGTACTGTCGAACGGCGGCGGCTCGTTGTAGACGGACGCGGGACCTCCCGAGAGAATAATTCCCGCAGGTTTAACCTGCGAAACATCGGCGGCAGTAACAGTGGAGGGATCTGCGACGACTGTGAATACGCCGAGCTTGGCGAGCTGCTGGACGATGAGATGGTCAAACTGCGAGCCCATCGAGAAAAGGAGAATGAAGTGCTCGGTCTGCCGCACCCGCATTTCCTCAGCAATCTCTCGGATGGCTTCAGGCGTGGCTGCCTTGAAGATAGTCAACATGGAGGGATGGTACCACATTTTGACCCAAGGTTTAAGCGGTACGTTGCCACGGCGAGTTTTCCACAATTTTGTTCCAGATTGGGTTGCGATAGGGTATAGTGGTATATACTCTATCCTAGTGGGATAGAGTGGGAAATATGACAAACTTGCTAATCGGCGAATACGAGCACACGCTCGATGAAAAAAAGCGCGTCTCGCTTCCGAAAGTATTCCGCGCCGCGATGGGGAAAAAGATCGTCATGACGCGTGGGCTCGACAACTGCCTCTTTGCGTACTCACGCGAGGCGTGGGATGTCGTTGCCAAAAAGCTTCAATCGCTTTCGATGGTCAACCCTGATACGCGCGGATTCAATCGGTTCATGCTCTCGGGTGCAGCCGAAGTCGACGTCGATGGGGTCGGGCGCATCTTGATACCGGAGCATCAGAAAGTTTTCGCCGGCCTCGGTACGCGCATCATCTTTGCGGGAGTCTCGGATCACGTCGAGGTCTGGGATGCGAGGAAATGGCAGTCATACAAAGCCACAATCGAGAAAAATGCCGACAAGATGGCCGCAAAACTCTCGCAGATCGGCGCTCTCTAAAACTGGTTGCATCAGGTAGCTGGAAGATTCTCAACGTCATGCGCACGCGACGCTCACAATCTTCCAGCGACCCGGTGTCATCAGCCGCCTTCGCTAAAGCTACGGCGAGCCAAGGGCATCAGCCAGTTCTTTTACATGAAGCTATGAACTCGCTTGCACTCAAGCCGGACGATGTCGTCGTTGACGCAACACTCGGCGGGGCGGGGCATGCGAGTAGAATCGCGGATAGGTTGGGAAAAAAGGGAGTGTTGATCGGTTTCGATCTGGATGCCGATGCGATCGCGCGTGCGAAGAAGGTACTGGTGGGCGCGCGACCAACAACGCTTCTCGTCGCGGGCAATTTTAGGGATCTGGGAAGAGAACTTCACCGACTTGAAATCCCGTCGATTACGAAGGCCCTCTTCGATCTCGGGTGGAGCTCGTATCAGCTCGACTCCGGAAGAGGATTTTCGTTTCTGCGCGATGAACCGCTCTCAATGACCTACGCGAAGGATCAGAAGGCGGGGGCGATTACGGCGGCGACCATCGTGAACGAGTGGGGAGAGGAGTCAATCGCGGACATTCTCTTTGGATGGGGTGAGGAGCACTACTCGCGGCGCATTGCGAAAGCAATTGTAGCGCGGAGACTTCACAAGATTTTCACGACTTCCGTGGAACTCGCCGAAGCGATTAAGGCCACTGTGCCGCCCCGCTATAGGCACGGAAGGATCCATCCGGCGACGCGTACCTTCCAGGCGCTCCGTATCGCGGTCAACGATGAATTGGGCGCGCTTGGCGAAGGACTGCGGTCCGCGTGGGCCAATCTCGCTCCGGGAGGGCGTATTGCGGTCATCACATTCCACTCAATCGAAGACCGGCTGGTCAAGCAGATGTTTGTGGCGTGGGAGAAATCGGGAGAGGGGAAACGCAGAGAGCGTAAGCCGATCCGTCCGACCGATGCGGAAATATCCATGAATCCACGGGCGCGTAGTGCGAAGTTACGGGTGATAGAAAAATTCTAAATACAATATGGGTGCACGTTTACACAAGGTGAGCAAATACAGGCCGTCGATTTTTCAGGGAAAGCTCGATCTTTTTCATACACCGCGGTCGGTTTCTTTGACCCTCGAACATCCGGCGGAGCGCACGGGCTTCCGCATCGTGATAGCATCCCTGATTCTTATCGCGAGTGCGTACGTCTATTTTGTCGGGGCCTCGGTCTTGAACGTCATTGCCCGCAAGGAGGCTCTGCTCCAAACCGCCCGTCTCACGGGCGCGGTCTCCGCGCTTGAGCGCGAGTACTTTCTCGTTGCAAAAGGGGTGACGCCGGAGGCGGGCGAGCGGCTCGGACTTGCCCCCGTACCAAAGACCGCATATGTGCGCCGCCCCGGTGTCGTCGGTTCTGCGCGGTCTCCGGAGGGTAGTAGATCGGCGGCGCACAATGAAATCTAATTTTATCCTGCGGGCGCGGCTCTTATCCCTGCTGTTCATTCTCGTCGCGCTTCTGCTTACGCTCCGCCTCTATTTTGTGCAGATTGTTCACGGTGCGGAATACCGGAGAAGTGCCAGCGCACAATATTCCGAGCCGTCGCCTGACACCGAGAATCGCGGAGATATTTTCTTCAAGAAGAAAGACGGGGATCTTGTCGCGGCCGCTGTCCAGGAGGAAGGCTGGCGTATCGCTATCTCGCCGAAAGATATTTCCGATCCCGAAGTCGTCTATGAAGCACTCGGCGCGGTCACCCCGCTCGATCGCGCCCGGTTCTTCGCGAGCGCGAGGAAGGTGGATGATCCCTACGAAGAAGTCGCATTTCGCGTGACCGACGGTTCTGCGGCGAAGATACGGACGGAGAAACTCCCCGGTGTCGTCCTTGTGCGCGACCGGTGGCGGTACTATCCCGCCGGATCTCTCGCGGCGCACACGATTGGTTTTGTCGGGTATCAGGGCGATAGGAAAGTGGGCGTCTACGGGCTTGAGCGGGAGTGGCAGGATACGCTTTTGCAGTCATCGTCGGGCCTGTATGTCAATCCGTTTGCGGAACTTTTTTCCAGCGTCGAGTCGGCGCTCACGATGGATCCGGCGGGGCGTTCGGGGTCTATCATCACGTCGATTGATCCGTCGGTCGAGCAGAAGCTTGAGGAGGTCTTGGAGCAGGTGGTCAAGACGCATACGCCCAGAGAAGCGGGTGGAATAATCATGGATCCGCAGACGGGAGAAGTTTTCGCGATCGCGGCCAAGCCGGACTTCAATCCCAATACGTACAACACCGTTTCAAACCATGCCGTTTTCGGGAACCCGCTGGTCGAGAATGTCTACGAGATGGGCTCGATCATGAAACCTCTCACGATTGCCGCGGGCATCGACGTCGGTGCGATCACGCCGGAGACTACCTACAACGACACGGGCTGTATCGAGCGGAGCGGGAAAAGAATCTGCAATTACGACGGCAAGGCGCGCGGAGTCGTCTCTATGCAGGAAGTGTTGAACCAGTCGCTCAACACCGGCGTCACATTTGTGGCTGACACGATGGGACACAATGTATTCGGTGAGTATGTGCATGCGTACGCACTGGGCGAAAAAAGCGGGATTGATTTGCCGAACGAAGGGAAGGGAATCATCCGCTCCATTGATCGCGGATACGATGTCGATTATGCCTCGGCATCTTTTGGTCAGGGGATAGCGGTAACACCGATCGAGATGACCCGCGCCCTGTCGGTGTTGGCAAACGAGGGGACGCTCCCGTCACCCCATGTGGTCACGGGCATCCGCTTTGAAAGCGGAATCACGCGCGCAATCGAACCCGCGAGTGGAGCGCGCGTCATTTCGAAGGAGTCGGCGGCCACGGTGACCGGGATGCTGGTCAAGGTGTTTGACAACGCGCTTTTGGGTGGAGTCTTGAAACAGGAGCATTATTCGATTGCCGCAAAGACCGGCACGGCGCAGATTGCGATTCCCGGCGGCGGAGGGTATTACGAAAATCGCTATCTCCACTCATTTTTCGGCTATTTTCCCGCGTATGATCCGAAATTCATCGTGTTTCTTTATGCGGTCGAGCCGCACGGAGCGGAATTCGCCTCCGCCTCGCTCGCGCGCCCGTTTCTCGACATCGCGAAGTTCCTGATAAACTATTACGATATAGCGCCGGATAGGTAGACACTTCCATGCACGATTTTTTTAAGCAGGTGATTGTTTTCATTCTCACGTGGGAGGCGCGAATGGTCGTGGCGCGATACCGCCCGAAGATCATCGCGGTCACCGGAAGCGTCGGCAAAACGACGGCAAAGGACGCCATCTACGCGGTGCTTTCCGGATCGGTCCATGTCCGGAAAAGTGAGAAGAGCTTCAACAGCGAACTCGGCGTCCCACTGGCCATCTTGGGTTGCGAGAATGCGTGGAGGAGTCCCGTCGGATGGCTGAAGAATATATTTTCAGGAATCGCGCTTCTCTTCGGTCGCGATTATCCGAAATGGCTTGTCCTCGAGGTCGGCGCAGATCGCCCCGGCGACATCCGTGGAATCGCGCGCTGGCTTAAGCCCGACGTCGCGGTCATCACGGGAGTGCCGGAGATTCCCGTCCATGTCGAATATTTCGATTCACCCGAGGCTCTCGCGCGCGAGAAACGTACGCTTGCGGAATATATACGACCCGGCGGAAAGCTTGTATTGAACGGCGACGATTCGCGCATGGCCGCGCTGTGTTCCGAATATCGCGCCATGACCGTGCGATACGGCTTCGAAGCGGGTAATGATTTTATGGCAGAACGCGAAGAGATCATATATACCCATTATGGGCCCGCTGGTATTCGCTTTCGCGTCAACGGGCGCGGTTCTTCGATACCGGTCTCCGTGTCCGGAGCACTCGGCCGGCCGAGAGCCTATGCCGCACTCGCGGCTCTGGCGGTGGCCGAGATCGTCGGGGTGGATATCGTTTCAGGTACGCGGGCACTTGCCGAATGGGTGCCGCCGCCGGGGAGGATGCGGATCATTCGAGGGATACGCGGCTC
>Ga0080064_1004927_pt1 | contig 11444 bp, 13 predicted proteins | sample Subgrocontami54m_FD_69260 | JGI IMG/M metagenome (GOLD analysis project Ga0080064, IMG submission 69260) | Subsurface groundwater microbial communities from S. Glens Falls, New York, USA - GMW46 contaminated, 5.4 m (SPADES assembly) (version 2) ...
GCTAGACATCGCGCAGGGACGGAAACTGGGACAGGCTGTGTAGCCCGGCTGGTGGAAACGTTACACTGACCCTCTTTATCGTTACATACTTAGTTCCTTGACGCCGAACGTCCGAATTGTGCGGCGCCGACAGGCGTCCGCACCAATGAGTGGTTAGACCCCAGCACTGGTTGCCTCTTTGAGGAAGCACGCAATTGGCTCGCTTGAGCGGTAGATCGCTATATGAACGAGTAGGTCCGCGGGCCAATGCCTCGACTGATCGTTGAAGCTGGTCAGTGTGGCGTCATCAAAGCTGGTGAGCTCTCTGCGCATTTCAAGGGTGTTTCGGCTAAGTGGCTCAATCACAATGCTCGGCATTTTAGAAGGAGGATCTTTTTCTCCAGGTGTACTTACTGTGAATGTCTTTGGTACGCCTCGAATTATTGCGGAGTGAATGGCGAAATCTCTAACCTTACGCAGGACAGCGACGGTTGCGTCCGCCTCAAGTGCGGCCTTGTAGGGACTTTGTTTCCATTGCGCCGCGACACCAAGAGACTTTAGATCCGAATTCAAAAGGTCAAAGATTGAACGAAACTCAGATAACGAAGCGCGTAAGTACCAACGTGCCTGCTCAAGGTTTTCTTCGAAGGACGTAGAACCAAGCAGTTGCGAGAAATGCAAGGCAGCCCGAGCGCGCTCTCCAGCGAGTGGCAACAGGCCGAATGAGCCCTGCACATAGTCGCCGGATATAACTGTGGTTCGACTAGCCATGGGGTCTAACGATTGCGCTCAGGCCCAGGAGCCAGCGGGCGAAGCCCGCTGGTGAGCGTGGCCTGCAGCGCACGGTTAGGCTTCATTTGGACTCGTCTTGATACCCCATTCGACGACGTTCCTCTCGAGTCTGTGCAACGGTCGGATCCTCCATTAGCCTCGTCAACTCAGCTTCTAGATCTGTCGCCTCATATCCTAAAGCTTTGTGTTTCTTTATGCGGTGCCGTAGATCACTTATAGCAGACCGATTGCTTATCCAGGCTGATACGGGACGGACGAGTCTGGCGATCGCCATCCACAACAGAACGATCGCGATTATTCCAACCAGTACCCACCCGCCGAGCTTCAGCGAGAACAACAGCACGGGTCCGAACGTCCCCGTCAGTAACAGAACGAGGACAATCAAGATTACGATGAGCAGACTGGCGGCCATTTCTGAAGCCTACCGTCTGAATTCACCGGCCTGCGCGGCTTTTCGCGCAGGTCCGGTGGAATGATGGGTTGGGCCGCAGGACGTTCATGCTTTACCTACCACTAACCCAAAGCACCATATCGATCTTACGCGGCGTCCATTCCGTTGAGCCAAGCTGGCGATTCAATTCTTTAGCCTTTCGAGCATAGATGTCGATTAACAGTACGCCATCAGGTAAGCGCAATTGTTTCGGCTCGCCTTTCTTGTTCCTTTGATTCATTTTCGATATGGCGCTCGCCTCTGGTAGGTTCTTGACCTGCGCCAGTGCATCGACAGCAAATTGATCGACTGTTCCGAAGTGCTCGGGGTACATCAATGATAGTAACCCCGATGCGCCTGCTATCCCCATGCCCTTTATTTCTGTCGCGGTGCTGAGACCCAAGCGAATATCACTGGGGTTCAGATTCAGGAGTTTCTTCCGGATGCTGTCCAATTCGCTCATTTCGTTGGCTTCGATGTACTTCCTGAGGTGGCTAGTGGTTGTGGCGTAGCGATTGTCCGCAGTGTATTTCCAGCGGAAGTATTCGTCGTGCAGGAAATCGTACCACTCTTGTGGCGTGAACCTCTGAAGCCTCTTTAGGTCCAATGCGTTTAGCGCACGCTCCAACTCAACATTCCGATCCTTAACAAAATGCCAATAGCGTTGAAGTGCTTGCTCCCAAGCCGAGGAGCTAGATGAGTACCAAAGTTCAGAAATATTCATCGCGAAAGCTTCCAATGCGGGCAGGACTCTGCGGCCCAACTTGAAGTCGACCGCCGAAAAACGTTGTCGAACACCCCTATTCTGCGCCGACCCTTGTCATACTTCAATCCGATCAACCCATTAAGAAAGCTTGGCACACTAAATGCCCTGACAAAACTCCGATTCGCATGCAAATGCCAACGTTCGGGATCGGAGCCGATCACAGAAAGACGCACCCGCGTATCCCATCCAAGCTCGAAAGATGTTTAACATTTCACAACTTTCATTTCAGGAGTACGGCTATAGACGTGGTCTAGGAGTTAGCAATTGTACTGATTTCAGTACACTTATCGCTTGTTCCAAAATGAAATGCCCCCGGTGCCATGGACACGCTCTTGTAGCGCAGGCGAGGCGCCTGCACTACGAAAACCAAACCTGCCGCAGCCGATGGTACGCAGTGCTGTGCCATAATCTTGCCGTCAAAACATCGCGGTCGAAACAGGAACGGAGCCCGGTTTCCGAAGGCTACATTTCCCACAAGAATTATCGGGGATAGTCCGCAGACTCATAACATAATCGTCTCGCAAGCCAATAGCCATACGGCTTTCCGAGTTTTTGCGGCAACAACTCGCCCCCATCCTAACCTTCCCCCGCACGCGGAGGAAGGAACCTTAAACTACTTCGGGTATGTCGCGTAAAACTGCCGCTGGGCTGAAGCTGCGCCGCGTTGCGATCGGCGGCGTTAATTGACGGTCGGCCCGGCGCCTGCGGTCGCATCCTGCGGCGCAGCCGCTGCGGTCTCTACCGTATCTTCTTCCGGCGTCGCCCCCTCGTCGACCGGCGTACCGAGCGCTTGCGTCTCGACCAGCTGGCCGAGGTCCTCAAGCGGCGGCAATTCGGTGAGCGAGCGCAGGTTGAGATCGTCCAGGAATTGCCGGGTGGTCGCAAACAACTCCGGTCGCCCGGGAACCTCGCGATGCCCGATGACATCGATCCAGCCGCGCGCTTCAAGCGCCTTGATGATGCCCGATGACACCATTACACCGCGGATATCCTCGATATCGCCGCGCGTCACCGGCTGCTTGTAGGCGATGATCGCCATCGTTTCCAGCACTGCGCGCGAATAGCGCGGCGGTTTCCGCGCGCTCAGGCGTTCGAGGAACTGCTGGTACTCGGGCCGCGCGCGGAAACGCCAGCCGCTCGCGACGTTGACCAGTTCCACGCCACGCTCATCCCAGTCGCTTGCAAGTTCGGTGAGAACGTTGCGCAACATGTCATTGCTCAGGCTCTCGTCGAACAGTTTCTTCAGTTCCGGAACCGGCAAAGGCTCGCCCGCCGTCAGCAGCGCGGCTTCAAGCACCCGTTTTACGTGCGGCAAATCAAACGACGGTGAGTCCATGGGTCAATTTCACATAGATTGGTGAGTAAGGCTCCTGTTGCGTGACCTCGATCAGGGTTTCACGCGCGAGCTCGAGTATCGCAAGCAACGTCACCACCAGCTTCGCAATCCCGAGTTCCGGAGAAAATAACTGTGTGAACTCCAGGAACCTGGCGTCATGCAGCCGGCGCAGAATCTGGGTCATATGCTCGCGCACCGACAATTGATCGCGCGTCACGCGATGATGCTGACTGACGCTGGCGCGCATCAGCAGCCATAGCCATGCTTGATGCAGGTCTTCGGAGCGGACTCCGGGCAGCGCGCGGCCGGCCGACGGTTCGATCAATACCTGCACCAGCGCGAAGTCGCGTCCGGCCTGCGGCAGCGCATCAAGGCGTTGTGCCGCCAGCTTCATCTGTTCGTAAGCAAGCAGCCTGCGCATCAGTTCGGCGCGGGGGTCGCTCTCCGCCGCCGCTGCCGGCGCCCGCGGCAGCAACATGCGTGACTTGATCTCGATCAGCACCGCCGCCATCACCAGGTAGTCGCCCGCAAGTTCGAGGCTTTTCTGCCGCATCAGCTCCACGTATTCGAGATACTGCGCGGTCAATCGCGCCATAGGGATCTCCAGCACGTCGAGGTTGTGCTTGTGGATCAGGTACAGCAAAAGGTCGAGCGGCCCCTCGAAAGTTTCGAGAAATACCTCAAGCGCATCCGGCGGAATGTAGAGGTCATGTGGCAGCTCCAGCACCGGCTCGCCGCGAAACGTCGCAATCGGCGTAATCGGCACTGCCGGCATCGCGGCAGCAGCGGCGGTCATCATGCCACGGCCTGAAACAGGCGGAGATGGCTTCGCGCTGCCCTACTGGTCAAGGCGGAAAAAGCACCGGGTGAAATGCGCAATTGCAGCATGCGGTATTTTACCGTGAAATGCGGGCGAAACCCACCATCGATCCCGTGCCCGCGACCCGACTGCCGACGCCGGCGGGAGCTACGGATACTTAAGCCCCATCACCTCGCGCACGTCACGCATCGTTTCCTCGGCAAGCTTGTGCGCCTTTTCGCAGCCGTCGGCGATGATGCTCCTGAGCAGCGTCGGATCATCGAGGTAGCGCTGTGCGCGTTCGCGCATCGGCTTCAACTCCGCCAGCACCGCATCGACTACCGGCTGCTTGCATTCCAGACAGCCGATGTTCGCACTGCGGCAGCCCTGCTGCACCCATTGCTTGCGCGGCTCGTCGGAATACACCAGATGCAGTTGCCACACCGGGCATTTTTCAGGTTCGCCGGGATCGGCCCGCTTGACCCGCGCCGGGTCGGTCGGCATGGTGCGTATATTCCGGGTAATGCTCTCGGCGTCGTCACGCAGGCCTATGGTGTTGTTATAGGACTTCGACATCTTCTGCCCGTCGAGCCCCGGCATTTTCGAGGCCTCGGTCAACAGCGCCTGCGGCTCGGTCAGGATCATCCTGCCGCCGCCTTCGAGGTAACCGAACAGCCGCTCGCGGTCGCCGAGCGCGAGGTTCTGCGCTTTTTCGAGCAGCGCGCGCGCCGCTTCGAGCGCGCCGTCATCACCCTGTTCGAGAAACCGGGTGCGCAGCTCGCGATAAAGCTTGGCGCGCTTGGCGCCGAGTTTTTTCACCGCAGTCAGAGCCCTGGCTTCGAACCCCGGTTCGCGCCCGTAAATGTGATTGAAACGGCGCGCGATTTCTCGCGTGAACTCGATGTGCGGCACCTGGTCGTCTCCGACCGGCACGCGGTTGGCGCGGTAAATCAGGATATCTGCACCTTGCAGCAGCGGATATCCGAGAAAGCCGTAGGTCGAGAGATCCTTGTCGGCCAGCTTTTCCTGCTGATCCTTGTAGGTCGGGACGCGCTCAAGCCAGCCGAGCGGCGTAATCATCGACAGCAGCAAATGCAACTCGGCATGCTGCGGCACCCGCGACTGGATGAACAGCGTGGCCTGCGCCGGGTCGACGCCGGCGGCGAGCCAGTCGATCACCATGTCCCAGGTATGCTGCCCGACGATCTCGGGTGTATCGTAATGCGTGGTCAGCGCATGCCAGTCGGCGACAAAAAACAAACACTCGAATTCATGCTGCAGCCTGACCCAGTTCTTGAGCACGCCATGGTAATGGCCGAGATGCAGCGCGCCGGTAGGACGCATGCCGGATAAAACGCGATCGACGAACATAAAAGTCTTCCTACAATGCCATGATCAGTCCGAAGATGGCTGCCGGCGATATGCCGAACAGCGTACCGATTACGGATATCGAAAAATCGATCATCGGCCATAACACCACGCCGAGCACTCCGGTCACCAGGAGCGCGATCAGAATCACGAATCCGAAGCGCTCGATCTGCGCGAACTTCCACGCCAGACGATGCGGCAGCAGGCTCACCGCGATGCGCCCGCCGTCGAGCGGCGGCAGCGGCAGCAGGTTGAGCACCATGAATATGACGTTGACGAAAATCCCGCACGCACCCACCAGTACCAGCCATGTCGCGGCGGAATTTCCCGGCGCGAGCGCCGCGCCGATTTTGAGCACGCACGCCCAGCCCAGCGCCATCAACAGATTGCTGAACGGCCCCGCCGCCGCTACCCACAGCATGTCCTGCTTCGGGCGGCGCAGGTTGGCGAAATTGACCGGTACCGGCTTGGCCCAGCCGAACAGTATGCCCGGTCCGCCAACCTTGGACAGCGCCAGAAACAGCAATGGCACGATGATGGTTCCGACCAGATCGATATGGCGCAGCGGATTCAAGCTGATACGGCCGGCGGCATACGCGGTCATATCGCCGAAGTGGCGCGCCACGTAACCGTGCGCCGCTTCGTGCAGCGTGATCGCAAACAATACCGGCAGCGCGAATACGGCAATTTTCTGGATAACGCTAAGCTCCAAAAGCTGCTCCGAGCAGTTTCATGCTGCCGCCGCCTATGCGCGTGACAACCGGCGTAGCTGCCGTCAGATCAACCACAGTGGTTGGCACGATGCCGCACGAACCCGCATCGAGAATAAGATCGACGCGATGCTCGAGACGCGCGCGGATTTCCTGTATGTCGTCGAGCGGCACCGCTTCCCCCGGCAGTATCAGCGTCGAGGAAAGCAGCGGCTCGCCCAACTCGGCGAGCAGCGCATGTACGACACGGTGTGCCGGGATGCGCACGCCTATGGTTTTGCGGCGCGGATGCAGCAGCCGGCGCGGCACTTCGCGAGTCGCGTGCAGGATGAAGGTGTAGCTGCCGTGCGCGGCGGCCTTGATCAGTCGAAATTGCCGGTCGTCGATACGCGCATACACGGCCGCCTCGGCCAGGTTGCGGCAGAGCAACCCGAAATGATGGCGTGAATCGACCTCGCGAATCGCGCGCACGCGCTCCATCGCCGTCTTGTCGCCGACGCGGCATCCCAGCGCATAGCACGAGTCGGTCGGATAGACCAAAACGCCGCCGCTGCGGACAATCTCGACCGCCCGGCGGATCAGCCTGGACTGCGGGTTGTCGGGATGGATGCGGAACAATTGGGACAAGAGGTTTCAGTGCGGCCGATTGAGATTCAACGCGTCCCACACCGGCGTGAGCCCGGCGGGAAGCGCGGGCAGGCTGCCCAGGTCATGACGGCTTTCTTCCGGCGAATGGAAATCCGAACCGGCCGACGCCGCGAGCCCGAATTGCCGCGCAAGCGCGGCGAATTCTTCGTACTGATGGGGCCGGTGGCTGCTGCTCACCACCTCGATCGCCGCGCCGCCCAGATCGCGAAATTCCGCGAGCAGCGCCCGCATTTGCGCGGCGTCCAGCGGATAGCGCCCGGGATGCGCGATGACCGCCACGCCGCCGCTGCCGTTGATCCAGCGCACCGCATCTTCCAGGATCGCCCATTGGTGCGGCACATAGCCCGGCTTGCCGTCCCCGAGAAAACGCCTGAACGCGGTATTGATGTCCTTGACCACCCCCTGTTGCACCAGATACCGCGCGAAATGGGTGCGTCCCAGCATGCTCGGATTGCCCGCGAACCGCCCGGCGCCTTCGAGGCTATCGGGGATTCCGAGCTTCTCGAGTTCGGCCGCCATCCTGCGAGCGCGCCCGTTGCGCCCGCTGCGAGTCGCGGCCAACCCCGTCTGCAGCGCAGCTTCGCGCGGATCGATGCCGAGACCGACGATATGCACGGTGCGGCCATGCCATGTCACGGAAATTTCGACGCCGTCGATCAGCGTTATCCCGTGCTCCAGCGCAGCGTTGCGTGCTGCAGCCAGCCCACCGGTATCATCGTGATCGGTCAATGCAAGCACTTCCACGCCGCGCTGCGCGGCGCGCGCGACCAGATTCTCCGGCGCCAGCGCGCCATCGGAACAGGTGGAATGACTGTGAAGATCCAGATTTATCAATGCGGACTGCCCCTGGCCGCGCCGGTCAGGCGCAGCGGGGATTTGCCAAGATAGCGGATTTTACCAGACCCGGCTAATGCTGGGCCGCCTGGTGCAGGCGGCTTTGCGCCGGTACGTGCTGCGCCAGGAACTCCATCTGATCGGAGAGTATGCGACGATTGGTCAGGATCAGATATTCGGCGCGATTCGGCACGTAGGGCAAATACAGCAGTTCCATGTGCGCCAGCTCCGGCGTGCGGTCGCTTTTGCGTTCATTGCACGAACGGCATGCGGTAACCACGTTCATCCAGGTGTCCCTGCCGCCGCGTGAAAACGGAATTATGTGGTCGCGCGTCAGCTTGGCGCCCGCGTAAATTCCGCCGCAATATGCGCACAGATAGCGATCGCGGTGAAACAACTCGCGATTGTTGAGCGGCGGCACCTGGCTGAACGCACGTGTCGCCATCGCCCTGCCCTTGATCGCAATGATGCTGCTGGCGGTGATGCAGGAGCGCTCGCCCGAAATCCGGTTGTAGCCGCCGAATACGGTGAACGCATTTTCCCCCGCCGACCACGCGATCTGGTTCTTGGCGTAATAAAAGCACGCGTGCTGCCAGGTGATCCAGCGATGCGGAATGCCGCTGTTGTCCAGCGTCAGGATCAGAGGAAACGCCCCGGGCCTTGACCAGAAAGCTGTGGTATTGGCTTCAAACATGTGTAACTGCCGGATTTGGGCTGAGCCCACATCTCAATTAAAAATTGGTACCAAGCTAATTTACCATTTTGTTGAATGTTTTGCGATTTTTCGAAGCCGCGCCGGCTGCCACGAACACGGCTCTCACCCGCCCCAATGACCGCTCACGCGGCAGACCCGTAGCCGTACCGGCCACCCGGCGGTCCACGCGGCCCGCGCTTGCCGGCAATCGCGTCCGGTCCGGGGCTGGCGCTAATCCCTGGGACGGGTTATAATTGAAAAACAAACGGTTAGAAATGTTATTTCACGCTACTCCCAGCCTGGTATTTGAGCCCGCCGGATCTCGCCGGCGACATCTCACGGATTTTCCCGCGCTGCGGCCGGCGCCTTCAGGAGTTCCCGCTTATGTCGTTTGATGCTCTCGGCTTGATGCCGGAGTTGCTGCGTGCCGTCACCGAGCAGGGCTACACCGTGGCCACGCCAATTCAGCTCAAGGCAATACCGCCTATCCTCGCGCGCCATGACATCATGGGTTGCGCCCAGACCGGAACCGGAAAAACCGCCGGCTTTGCGCTACCCATTCTGCAACTGCTCGCCCCGCAGCAGAATACGAGCCCGTCGCCGGCGCGGCACCCGACCCGCGCTCTGATCATCACGCCCACCCGCGAACTTGCCGCCCAGGTCGAGGAAAGCGTACGCGGCTACGGCAAATATCTGGCGCTGCGCTCGAGCGTGGTTTTCGGCGGCGTCGATATCGCCCCGCAGATCAAGGCGCTGCGCGAGGGCGTCGAAATCCTGGTGGCGACGCCCGGCCGCCTGCTCGACCACGTGCAGCAAAAGACAGTTAACCTCTCGCGCGTCGAGATGCTGGTGCTCGACGAAGCCGATCGCATGCTCGACATGGGCTTCATGCCCGACATCAAACGCATCATCGCGCTGCTGCCGGCGCAACGCCAGAACCTGCTGTTCTCGGCGACTTTCCCGGAAGAAATCAAGAAGCTCGCCGGACAAATACTGCGCTCACCGCAGGTGATCGAGGTAGCCCGCCGCAACGCGCCGACGGAACTCGTCACGCACCAGATGTACCAGGTCGAAGCGGGACGCAAACGCCCGCTGCTTGCCCACCTGATCAAGAGCCGTGACATGCGCCAGGCGTTGGTGTTCGTGCGCATGAAACGCGATGCCAACCGCCTGACCCGCGAGCTGGTGCGCGACGGTGTCGCCGCCACCGCGATCCACAGCGACCGCACTCAGGCTGAACGCATGAAGGCGCTCGATGACTTCAAGCAGGGCACGGTCAATGTGCTGGTTGCGACCGACATTGCCGCGCGCGGTCTTGACATCGAGCGGTTGCCGTTCGTGATCAACTACGAATTACCGCATGTGGCCGAGGATTACATTCACCGCATCGGCCGCACCGGCCGCGCGGGTATCATTGGCGAGGCGATTTCGCTGGTGTGCGCCGACGAGCACCCCATGCTCGAGGACATCGAGCGCATGCTCAAGTGCAAACTCGAACGCCTGCCGCTACCGGAATTCGCGGCCGGCAGCAGGCCGGCCCCCGCCGCCCCGCGCCATGCATCCGGCCGCAAGCCACATTCCACTACGCATACCACAACGCATACCACAACGCATTCCACAACGCATTCCAAACCGCACCCGGCACCGCATCCGAGGTTACCGGCGCAAACGCTGCCCGGCGGATTCGATTTCAGCAAGCCCTACGAGCCCGAATTGCAAAAAACCGCAGCGCCTGCGCAGGCAGCTGACCCCATCAGCCACGCCCATGCACGCGCAAAGGCCGGACGCGGACCAACCGCCGCGCTGCTTGGCGGCTTCACCAAGAAGCACTGACCGCCCAAGATCATTCCATCACGCGAACTTCCGGCCCGACGGCAAGCTCCATTTCCGTGAGCTCCACCACCTCGCGCGCGGTAAATCCAGGCGCCACTTCCTGCAGTACGAACCGGCCGCTTTGCCAGTGCAGCAGCGCAAGGTCGGTAACCACGTAATTTACACATCCTTTCCCGGTCAGCGGATAAGTGCATTCCCGGCGCAGTTTGGGGCGACCCTTGCTGTCGCAGTGCTCCATCACGATGATCAGTTCCGCGTTGCCGGCGATCAGATCCATCGCGCCCCCTATGCCGCCCCGCACTGCGTCCGCGGTACTCCAGTTGGCAAGATGGGCGTGCCCGTCGACTTCGTACGCACCGAGGATCACGGTATTGATTCTGCCGCCGCGCGCCATTTCGAACGAGGTCACGCTGTCGAAAAATGATGCCCCGGGTCGCAACGCCACAAACTGGCCGCTCGCGTTATAGTTGTCCGGATCGACATCATCACCGTCGAGCATCTCGCCGTAGCCGAGGATGCCGTTTTCGGCATGCAGCGTCACATCGCGCGTGCCGAGATAATTTGAAACCATCGTGGGTATACCCGTGCCCAGATTGACGTAGCTGCCGTCGCGCACCAGCCCGGCGGCACGCCTGGCAATAGCGGTCCTCGTCAGCCCCGGCTTGCCGTTATAAAGACGCGCCGCGCCCGCCGCGCGCCGATCGGAAGGCGTGCGCAGGTTGCCGGCATCGAGAGGATGCGTGCTTTTCACCACGCGCGAGACGAATATTCCCGGCAATCCGACAAGTTCGGGCGGGATGCCGCCGACCTCCACGATCTCGTCAACCTCGACAATCGCAACGCGGGCGGCCTTGGCAAAACTGGGATTCAGATTCTGGCTGCCACCGCGGAACTGCAGGTTGCCGGCGCGGTCGGCGCGATACGCCCTGAGCAGCGCGAAGTCCACGCGTATCGCACGTTCGAGGACATGGGGCCTGCCGTCGAAGTCGCGAATTTCCCTGCCGTTGGCGAGCGCAGTGTCCACACCGGTCGGCGTGTAGAACGCCGGTATGCCCGCGCCACCTGCGCGGCAGCGCTCGACCAGCGTGCCCTGAGGAACCAGCTCGACCTCCATCTCGCCGGCGGCGATCTGCTGTTCGCTCGCGGTCGGCGCGCCGGGCCTGACGGAAAAGGCGGCAATCAACTTCCGCACCTGTTTGTTTTCGGCCAGAATCTGGCCGCGCAGTGCGCCCGCCGAACCCAGGGAATTGCAAAC
>Ga0080064_1007170_pt1 | contig 11436 bp, 10 predicted proteins | sample Subgrocontami54m_FD_69260 | JGI IMG/M metagenome (GOLD analysis project Ga0080064, IMG submission 69260) | Subsurface groundwater microbial communities from S. Glens Falls, New York, USA - GMW46 contaminated, 5.4 m (SPADES assembly) (version 2) ...
CATTTTGACCAAAGCCTCGGCGCCCGGCTCAGTTTCATCTCTTGCCCATTTCAGAAAGCAGTTCAAGCTGGATCTCCTGGATTTCGGGTTTCAAACCCGCCCCGACATTTCACCCGCTCCATTCGTCGGCTGTTTTCGTAGGGGCGCCCGACCGGTCGCCCCTCTTCTTGTTCACGCATTTCTAAGCATGCAGGTTTTCTCAGCACCGCTTGTCAGGCCGCCCCATATCGCTTAGTATCCTGGCTAAGGGGATTAAGCCATGAATGTGAATGAACACTTATCGAACAAGCGCGACGAGATTTTGCGGATCTCCGCCGCTCATGGGGCGAAACATCTTCGCATTTTCGGTTCGGTATCCCGTGGCGAGGCTACCGAGAGGAGCGATGTTGATATATTGGTCAGCCTAGAACCTGGGCGAAGCATTCTTGACATCGTCGCGATCAAGCAGGACCTCGAAGATTTGCTTGGGTGTAAAGTCGATGTCGTAACTGAAGACGCAGTCAGTCCTTACATCCGCGAACAAGTCCTCAAGGAATCTGTCAGCCTGTGAATAAAAGGGATTTGACAGACTCTGAAGTCCGCTATAACTTGCAATCATTACCCGAAGATTTATGAAGGCTCTCACTATCAAATCCATCGAGCGAGAATTTGCCAATCAATGGCTATTGATCGAGGTCATCGAGACGAAGAATGGCGCGCCCTACAAAGGCGTTGTCCTCAAGGCTGCCGCTGACCGGCAAAAAGTCATCGAAGCGATTGGAATACACAAAGGCAAGAAGCTCTATTTCTTCTTTAGTGGGATTCTTGCGTCCCCCGATACCGCATTCGCAATGTAGTGCTGACTTCTGTGAAATTCTCTATCCCATTTCGCCAGGGGGTATTTAGAGAGTTCAAGCTCTTCGTTATTTCTGTACTCATCGAAAATGGGGACCGCTCGCTATATATGCCGATGATCGTCGATACGGCTGCGAGCTACGTAACCATAAGACCTGACGTATTCCGTGAACTAGGCATCGCTCCGATCCGAACTGCCCCTCTTGTCACGGCGTCCGCTCGAACAGAAGCACCCATCGGTCAAGTGGACAAGGTAACCGTCGGCTCGAGCTGTGCCGCTACAAACGTCCAAGTCATCGCGATACCGCTTCCCCGAGATCTTCCGGCGGAAGGGCTTTTGGGAGCATCATTCCTCAAGCACTTCCAAGTCGCACTCGATTATCACGAACCGCGATTTGAAGTAATCAAAAAATAAACCGCACTAATCCGTTTGGAGACTCCCATGTTCGCTATCAAAGGAATCCGAACTTTCGCCACGAGCGCGAGGAATTTAGACCAGGCCGTGGAATTTTATACCAAAGTCATCGGCGGAAAGATCGTAAAGAAAGTCGAGCCAACCGAAGAACAGCTCAAAGCCGGTCAAGTGAAGGAAGTCGATGTCCGGCTGGGCAATTTCGAGGTCCATCTCTTCGACGCGTCCAAGGGACCCCGCGCGGTCGACCCGCACCACACGCTGAATATTCCGTGGCAAGAGAAAGAGAAAACCATCAAGGCGCTGCAGGATATCGGCGCCAACATCGAGAAGATCCGCCCGCACCGAGACGGCGCAAGTTACTCCGTCAACGTCTTCGATCCGGACGGCAACCGCTGGGAATTGTCTTTCGCGAAAGAGACCTAACTCGTTCAAGTAGTTCAAGCCGTTCAAAGCGTTCAAGGCGTTCTACTCTTCCGGACGGTTTGAACTACTTGAACGGCTTGAACGTTTTGAACCTTCCGCCTCAATTTGCTAGCGCAGCTCTCGGCGCTCCAAGAACCAATCGCCGAATAGTGCGGGCTGGTTGTCAACTCGATATTTCGCCTTGATCTGACCGCCGCTGCCGTCCGACTTGAGGCTCAGCGAATATACCGCCGACCCGACGTTCCAACGCGCCTCGGAGTCGTGTCCGTCAACGACACCTTCGATGCGTCCCCGCAATCCCAAATAAGAACTCTCGCCAGTTAGCCGATCCCTATCCCGCCGTAGAATCACGCTCAGCTCTGTGTCTTCCTTCGACCGGCTCGACGTGATGCGCCCCTGGTAAAAACCGGAGAACGGCAGAGTCGCGAAGCGCTCGCCTGATCGAGGCCGCAATTCCGGAACCAGCGTTCGTCGGGGCCGGAGATCTTCAGGTTCAAATCCCGCCGCCCAGTCCCGTTGAAGTTGTGAAACCGATGGATCGTCCAGGTATCTAGCGACCTCACGTAACTCAGCAACCAACACCTGCACGCGCGCGGCCCCCAATTGGGAGTTGCTGAAAGCCCGCGCAAAGACGTCTCGCTGCGCCTCGATCCGATTGGCCATCGCATTGATCCGCTGGCCGTCAAACGGATGGGTCCGTTTTTCCAGCTCGCGCCGCCAGGACGCTTCGTCGGAGAATTCGCTCCGCACGGGCGCGAGCCGCGCGCTGAATGCAAAAAAGCTCGCCGCGCCGTTGGGAAGCAGACCCATGCGCCCAAACAGATCGACGGCGAACTGGTCCGCCGCAGCTTCGGCCTCTCGGACAGCACCGGCGATCCCGGAGCGGTGCGCCGACAGGCCATGCAGCACATGACCCAATTCATGGCCGAGCAGGAAGAGAATGGTCTTACTCAGGATTTCATTGCGGGCGTCGAGCGCACGCTGGTCTTTTGCCGCCGTCTCAGGAATCCCCAGCGCTTTGAGGGGCGACCGGAGCTCGCTCGGCCATCGTTGCAGCCACCCTCTGATAAACAAAGTGAGATAGTCGAACACCGTCTGGGGCGAATAATTATTGGTACTGAGCCAGGCATAGGCCATGGCAAGGTCTTTTAAAAACAAAAGTGAAGCTACCGGCATGACAATCTGGCCGGTCTCTCGCGCGAAGAAACGAAACGCCACGGCTTCACGGTCTATGGGAAATTCAAAGCGAACGTTTCGCAGGCGCGCGATTTCCTCGTTGGTCATTCGCGGTACCATGAGGCGCTGGTAATTGTCTACGACCATGCCGCGAAATTCGCTTTGCCACTCAGCCTGCAAAGTGTCGGAGTAGATCGGCACCTGGCCCTGCACAGTATCGCCGGCGAACAAAACGAGCGAGCACAAGATGACGGAAAGAACATTTATTGGCTTTGTCATCCCTTCCTTCTACTTACTTGAATAGAACGCCCTGGCTTCTTGATTGGGTGTCCCGCTACTATTGTCCCTCGCCCATGACTCAAAGGTTGGCTGATCGCCCCACACCGCCGCCCAAGCCAGGCCCATCAACTTGAGTTTTATCTCCCTGCTCTGCACCACGATATCATTGCGTTCGAAAGCCTTGAGATCGGCCCGTAGGAACGCGTCGACGCGATTGATGAAGCGGATATGTTGAATAACGTCGTTGCGTAAGGTTTGCCGCGCCAAATCGTCTCCGGTGCTTTGTCCGCTCCCGGCGACGACAACGGTTCGTTCCGTTCGCGCTGACGAGACGGTCGCGGCCTGCGGCGCATTGTCACTACCTGCCGCGGGAGCAACGTCAGCGCCTTCCCTGATGCTTAGAGTCGGCGGATTGCTTATTCCGTGAATCAGAATCACCGCGCCGAATACCGAGAAGAATACTCCGGGTCCGACTTTCGTAAAATTCAGCTTCAGCTGGTTCGAAAAACTTATCTCCGCGCCGCTGTCTGCACCGGGCACCAGCGCGAAAAGCTTAAAACCGAGCCAACAGAATAATGCCCCCGCCATCACTTGCAGCATTCGCACGACAATAGCGCCGAGCGCAAAAGTAAATTCCAAGCTCATCGCGACCCTCCAGCCCGAAAACGGGAACTCGTTCAAATCGTTCCAGCCGTTCAAAGCGTTCAAATCGTCCGAAATACTTCGGAGTTCTTAAACTACTTGAACGTTTTGAACGATTTGAACCTTCCGCCTTAATTTAGTTGTATTTTTTGAGCACTTCCCGCGCGATCACCATGCGCATGACTTCGGAGGCGCCTTCGGTGATCATCCGGCTGCGCTGATCGACAAACCACTTGGCCAGAGGCAGATCGAGCGTCAGGCCGATGCCGCCGTGGATCTGCAGCACGCGATCGACAACGCGGAACGACATCTCGTCGGCGAACAGCTTCGCCATGTAGGCTTCATTGCGGATATCTTGCTTCTGATCGTTTTTCCACGCCGCCTGATAAACCATCAAGCGAGCGGCGTGCAGCTCGACATAGGAGTCCGCCAATTTGAAAGTAATTCCCTGCCGCTCAGAAAGCGGTTTGCCGAAGGTTACGCGCTGCTTCGAATAGCTTGCCCCCATTTCAATGCAGCGTTCGGCCACACCCAATGCGCGGGCGCCATGCTTTAGCCGGCCGATGCCGAGCCATTTTTGCGCGAGCTTAAATCCTTCCCCTTCCTTGCCGACGAGGTTTTCCACGGGCACCTTCATGTCGTCGAATGCGATCTGCCAGGGCTCCTCGCCCATGATCGTCTTGAACTTGGTCACGAGCGTGAGCCCCGGCGACTTCATGTCGACCATGAAGCAGGAAATCCCGCCGTGAGCCGCCTTCGCAGGATCAGTGACAGCCATCAACTGGCCGAAATCGGCTTCGGCGGCTCCGGTGATAAAGCGCTTGGTGCCGTTGACGACGTAATGATCGCCCTGGCGCACAGCGCGGGTTTTCATCGAAGCGGGATCGGATCCGGCATCCGGTTCGGTCTGCATGAAGCAGAGCTTTTTCTCGCCGCGCATGATCGGATCCATGAAGCGATTCTTCTGTTCCGGGTTGAGCGCGTAAAGAATCGGCCGAATCTCCGGCCCGAAAATCCCCTGCCCGCGCGACGGCAGGGCCGCCGTGCGCGCCAGCTCTTCCCACACGAGCACCTGCGCCAGGCTGCCAAGTCCGCCGCCACCGTATTCTTCCGGCACGTCGAACATCCAGAGTCCCATCTCTTTAGTTTTCTTCTCCAGCCGTTCGCGAATGTCCGGCTTCAGATCCATGTTCTCAATCGTATGCATCTCGATCGGAATCAGCTCTTTATCGACGAACTTCCGCACCGTGTCTTTGAGCATCTGCAGTTCTTCAGGCAGGTTAAAATCCATTTTTCTCCTCCGAAGCAGGCCTTTGAACGTTCAACCGTTTCACTCCGTTCAATCGCTTCGCTCCGTTCAAGCCGTTCAAATCGATCAACCGGACCGAAGTTAAACGGTTTGAACGTTTTGAACTTATTGAACGACTTGAACAGGTTTATTTCTTTTCTTCAAACTTATACGACCCGAGCCCTGGCCGGTACTCTTTGCGCGCGAACTGTTGCAGTCCGGGCCGGCCGCCGATCGCCTGTTTAGCTTTATCGGAAATCAACCCGGAAATTTCGTAGGCGACTTCCGGGGTCGAGTAGAAAGTGTAGTACCAGGCTTCTTTCACGGCGTTCAACGCCGACGGTGCTTTTTCTTTGAGGTTGTTAGCAAGCTCCATCACCTCTTTGTCCAAGTCGGCGCGCGGCACGGCCTTGGTAATGAGACCGATGCGCTCGGCTTCCTTCGCGGTCATCGTTTTCCCCGTGAGCGCGTAATAAAGACCGTGCTTCGGCTGTAGATGTTCCGTCAAGACGATGGTCACTTCGCCGCCGGGAAAATGGCCGAAGTTGACTTCCGACAGGCCGAATTGCACGTCGTCCGCTGCGATGGCGATGTCGCAACCGGTGACGACCGTAAATCCGCCACCGAATACCCAGCCGTTGATCTTTGCGATAACCGGCTGAGGCATCTTGCGCAGAATTTCATTGCGCCACTGGCGCGATTTTTCTCTTACCTCGTCGCGCACACGCTCGGGTTGCGAGTCCATCTCGATGAAGTACTGCTTCAGGTCCTGTCCCGCGCAGAAGCTCTCGCCGGCTCCGGTAATCACAATTACCCGCGTTTCTTTGTCGTAGCGCAGGTCGTTGAGACAGTCGTACATCTCGCGGTGGAGCTGCGGGCTCATCGCGTTGCGCTTTTCCGGACGATTGAGCGTGATCGTCGTCACTCCGTCGTTCTTGTTCACCAATAATGTTTGATAGGCTGCCATTTTTGTTCCTCCCTTTGTTTTCGCCGGATTATTTCACGATGGAATAATAAAGTTTAGTGATCTCTTCGTAGCTCTTTGCCGGTTCAGGCTTAGCGGGATAGAGTTTAACGCCTTCCGTCAAACGAGGAAATTTTTGTTTAACCCCCGGACGAACCACCACCCGTCCCAGCCCTGCCATGAGCTGTTGCCCTTCGACGGACAGGAGATAATCGATATACAGTTTCGCCGTATTGGGATGCGGCGCTCTGCTTGCAAGCAAAAGATGCCAGGGACGAGCGATCACCGGATCGGCGTTGACGATCTCCACCGGCGCGCCGCGCTCCTGGAACTCCAGCACGCGGTAGCCGAACAACTCGGCCACGATGGGGAATTCGCCCGCGGCCAACATCTGCGCCAGCAACGTGCGACCGCGGTGCTTCGAGGGCTCTTGCTTCACCAGAGCACGGAAAAAATCAACCGTCTTTTCTTTGCCCCATATCTGCATCAACGCGGCAAACCATTCCGAGCTGTCGCCATCTATGCCGATTTTCCGCTTCCATTTGGCATCGAGCAGATCGTGGAACGAGCGCGGCGCCTCGTTTTTCGGCACGAGCGCCGTGTTGTAGCCGATCACGCTCGTCGTGACCTGGAGACAACAGGGCAGAAAACCCTCCGGGTCCCGAAACTGCTCGGGAAAGGATTCCGTCTCCTTGGACTTGTAGGGCTGGAGGTATCCTCGGTCCTTCAGGACCAAAGCGTTGGGCCCGTCAATGTTGATGACGTCAACTAAGTAAGTGCCGGTTCTCCCTTCGGTAAGGACACGGCTAAGCACTCGCTCGGAATTACCGCGAAAGTTTTCGACTTTGATGAACGGATATTTGCGCGTGAAGCCCTCGGTGATCTTCGCCTGATGGTCCACGGCAGTGGTGCCATAAAGCACCAATTGACCTTCCTTCTTGGCGGCGTCGTCGACGGTGGCGGCGAGACCGAGGCTACAGTTGCCAATCCATGCAAGCGCGAACAAAATGAAAATGCTCTTCATACTCGCAACCTCTACTAAAGGTGAGACGAGTCTGTCAATCGGAAGGATAAATCGCTAGAAACATCTCTTGAATTCCGTCTTTTGCATTCCAATAGGCTCATGGCAAGATCGCAAATGGATTATTTGCGCACGATATCCCGGAGGAGCTTTTTCCAACGGTCCTCCGCCTTTTCATACTGCTCGATAGTCAAGCCCTTTTCGGGATACCACTTTTTGAATCCGTAATTCTTGGTCGATGTCGCAAAGCGAAACTTTTCCTCGAAGATCTTTTGCCCTTCCGGGCTCAGCAGAAAATCGATGAACAAAAGCGCCGCGTACGGACTATTGGAACCGGCCGGCAGCGCTACGCCGCCAGCGTTGGTCGGGCTCAAGTCCAGCGGCACCCACTCCGTGGGCGCGCCTTTTGGTTTCGCCGCGAGCACATGATTGCGGAAGATGGAAATCGACATCGGCATTTCGCCTGCGGCCATCAGCTCGTGCATCGCGCCGCCGGATATCATGTGCATCCTAACGTCCAGCGCCCGCAGTTGCTTGACGACCTCTTCGCCTTTGGCCGTGATCATGGCGCCGAGAAAACGCACCCCGGTGGTATCGCCGCTGACAGCGATCTTGCCCTTGTTTTCAGGCTTCACCAACTCGGCGAAGCTCTTTGGAACTTCAGCGGCGCGGATCAGATTGCGGTTATAACCGAGTCCCACGATCGACTCGCGATCCGTGGCCCACAGCACCCGCCCTTTGTCCGCCTCTTCCTTCGAGTCGTCCGGGAAATTCGCCAGGTGCGGCGAAAAGTACGGCATGAGCCATTTACTGTCGCGCATCATCATCAGCGTCGAGGGCGTGGTCTCGATAAGATCCGCGATGCTGCGCTTGGTCTGAGCTTCGCTCAACAGCCTCCGCGTCAGATCGTTGGGGCCGGCTCGGTAAGTCTCGACTTTGATGCCCGGATACTTCGCTTCAAAAACGTTGGCGATGTCGCGGTGCGCGGTGAGGCTCGTGTACCATACGACCTTCCCTTCCTTGCGCGCGCCCGCCTTAAGTACCTCTTCCCGGTCCGCGCCGCGATAGTTGGCAAGTTCGGCGATCGACTTGGTTTGGGCCGAGGCGACGGGAGCGAAACTGAAAAGCAACAGAATAGTCACCGGCATCAATCGCATCGTTCACCTCCTAACAGAATAGTCCTGAGTAATGAGTCCTGAGTGCCGAGTTCTGAGTCCCCTCCCCACTCAGCACTCGTTACTCAGCACTCAGGACTCTTTTACTCCAGCACGCCATCTCTCTTGTGCGCCGCGATGGTATCGGCGTCGTAACCGACGACGTCCCGCAGCACCGCCTCGGTATCGCGGCCGAGCACCGGAAACTCCCACCGGCGGGTCATTCGGGCGTTGGCGAAACGCAGCGGAAAGTTAGGCAAGACCACGCGTCCGATGCGCTCGTTGTCGACGCCGACGATAAAGCCGCGATCGACGAGATGCGGATCGGCGGTCACGTCGGCCCCGGTTTGCGCCACGCCGCAGGGCACGCCGGCCCGCTGCAAGCGATCCATGATTTCAAAAGCGTCCCGCTCCCGGGTCCAGCACTCGACGATTCGGTTCAATTCGTTTCGGTGCTCAAGCCGACCGGCCACGGTCTTGAACCGTTGATCTGCTCTAATTTCACCGCCGAGAATTTGCGCCAATGCCGCCCACTGCTGATCGCTTTCCACGGCGATGGCGCACCAGCGGTCCTCGCCCTTGCAGGGATAGCAATCATGCGGCGCGCCGAAGATCGAGGCGTTGCCCATCGGTTCGGGATCGCGGCCGGACGCGGCCGCATCCATAAGACTTGCGCCGACCATGAACGCCGTCGCCTCGGACTGGGCGAGATCGATGAACGCGCCTTTTTTCTGCCGGTCGCGATAGAGCACGCCGGATATAATGATGATGGCGCACAACACGCCGGAAGCGTAATCGGGATAAACCGCCTGCGAACCGATGGGCGGATCGGTAACGCCGGGATGATTCCACAGATAAGTGAGTCCCGTGAACGCGGTGATGTTCACGCCGACGGTCGAATAATGGCGCTTCGGCCCGGTGGTGCCGAGGCCGGGCATGCGCAGGTTAATAATATCAGGCTTGACCTTGCATAGATCTTCATAGGCGAGGCCGATCCGTCCCACGACATCGACGCTATAATTGTCCAGCACAGCATCCGCCTTGGCGACCAGATCGTGAAGTACTTTTTGTCCCTTCGGATGCTTTAAATTCACCGTGAAGGAGCGCTTGTTGCGATTGAATTCCAAAAAGCGCGGCGACAGATTGGGATCTTCGCCGGTGCCGAAAAAGCGAAACGGGTCCATGCCGCCCTTGCGCGATTCGATCTTGATCACGTCGGCGCCGAGTTCGGCCAGGATCGTGGTGCCGTAGGGCCCCGCCAGCACATGGTCGAAGCTGACGATGCGCATGCCGTCGAGCGGGCCGTTGCCTGGCGCAACGGTTTTTTGTGGCGCCGAGAAGGGTTGCCGCCCGCCGCCTTCCCGCCAACTGTCGAGCAGCGGAACGCTGCCGACCGCCGGCCGAGCGCCGTCGATCACGAAAGGAGAAGCCGGCTGCTTGGCGTCGCCAAAGCCGGCGTGCTCTACCGTCGCCATGAAGCCGCGGCTTTGGACCTGTTCGTCGTTTGTGAATTGCAACGGCGTGTTGACCGGGACGCAAGGGATCCCTTTGGGTTGGAGCAGGTTGGTCAACTCTTCCTTGGTATATTTCCGTGTATAGGCTTCCACCGCCGCGTTGATCTCGTCCGCATGGGCGCGCCGGTAAAGATTGTTGAGCCATTCCGGCCCATCCATCTCGGGGGGATGTTCCTTCCAGATTTCGAGGAATAGCTTCCAGTGCTGCCGCGTAACGTAGAGATAGACGTAGCCGTCGCGGCAGGGAAAAATTCTTGCCGGCGCCACCGTTCCATGTTGGCTACCCTGGCGCATGAGAATTTGCCCTTCGTTGGCGAACAGCCGAACGATATGCTCGTGGGTGGCCAACCCTTCCTGCATCGACATGTCGATGTGGTCGCCGCGGCCGGTGCGCTCGCGCCGGTAAAGCGCCGCCAGCACGCCCGCAGCGGCGAATATACTGGCAAAATAGAAAGCCTGTGTTTCCGGCGGCTTGCATGGCGGCAGTGATGGATCGCCTGAGATATATAAAAAGCCGCTCTGCGCCAGCGCGATCAGGTCATTGCAGGCCAGATTTTTCTTCGGCCCGGTCTGGCCGAAACCGGTGATCGAAGCCATGACGATGCCGGGGTTGATCTCCGCGAGCCGTGGATAGCCGAGTCCTTTCTGTTCCAAGTCGCCCGGTGAAAAACTTTCCAGGACAACGTCGGCGGTCGTCGCCAGGCGTCGCAAACTTTCGCGACCGGCTTCTTCGTTCAGATCGAGCACCATGCTTGCTTTACCGGCGTTCAAGTGGGCGAACGTCGTGCTGAGCAAATTTCCGTCAACTGACTTGATGAACGGCGGCAGTTGGCGCACCGGATCGCCGCCCGGCGGCTCGATCTTGATCACTTCCATGCCAAGATCGGCCAGCATCCGGCCACAGAGCTGGCCGCCCCAGCCGGTCAAGTCGAGCGCCCGATAACCATTGAGAAATGCTTCGCTCATAGATTCTTACCTTTAGAATTTTCAACAGAACTACTTCAGGAAAATTTATCGTGCCAAGGCGCCAAGTTCTGCCGTATCAAAATCCGAAATCCGAATATCGAAAGAAGCCCCGCGGACCGAAACAAACTCAGAGGCAAATAAATCTCAAATCCGGAAAATTCAAAACACCGAATCCGAATGAAGCTTGTTTGGAATTTTGCATGTTTTGGTCATTTGAATTTGTTTCGAATTTCGGATTTCGTGCTTCGAATTTTTTGTTCTGGCGCCTTTGCGCGAGATACGCTTTTTCCGTCACGCTCCCACATATCGGCTGCGGATGTCGTTTAAAATTTGCGAAGCCTCATCGACCATCCGATCGACGATCTCCTTGGCCGGCCGCGCGCTCTTTTCCTCGCTCAACATGCCGGCGATCTGCCCGGCCGGAACATGCAGCAGCTCGACGCGGTCGGCCGCTTCGGCGGCGCGGCGGACTTCGTCCATCGCGTTGCCTTGAAACGGCGTCGGCATCGGGTCCAGACCGGAATTGATCCACGCCTTGATCACATCGCTGCGAAAGTGCCGCGCGAAATGGCCGCTGGTGTAAGCCGTGCGCACGAAGTCTTCCGAGCTGCCTTTTAGAATCTGGCGCTTGTAAACGGGATTGATGCCGCATTCCTGGCTGACTAGAAAAGCCGTGCCGCACCAAACACCCACGGCGCCCAACGCCAGCGCTGCCGCAACACCGCGCCCGTCGGCAATGCCGCCCGCCGCAACGACCGGC
>Ga0080064_1007171_pt1 | contig 11436 bp, 8 predicted proteins | sample Subgrocontami54m_FD_69260 | JGI IMG/M metagenome (GOLD analysis project Ga0080064, IMG submission 69260) | Subsurface groundwater microbial communities from S. Glens Falls, New York, USA - GMW46 contaminated, 5.4 m (SPADES assembly) (version 2) ...
TTGGGAAAAATCCATATGCACATGGCGTGAATTCGTGCGTTTTTCACCGAAAATGATCGTCTCGGAAGGTTTCGGAATGGCAGCCTGCCGCATTCCATGATTCCAGCGCCAATTCTTGAATGTCCGATAGTCCGCATCGCTCAGCGTGGCTTCGAAATAGTCGTTCCAGCCGTTGATGAGAAAACTCCGGTCTTCGAGATAGCGGTCGCTGGGGCATTTCAACAGTTTCACATCCACGAAGTAGGGCTGCAGCTTGGCCACCCAATTGCTCGGGGCGTTCAGGCGGCGGGGATACTCTCCGTTGAAATCGTCCGCGTACATATTGGCCGCCAGGTCTCCAAAGTAAACGGTGTATCCTCCGCCGCCCGCCGCTTTCCCGATGCTGGCGGCACTCCGCACGCCCGCTTCCGTCTCGATCATCCATCGAATGCAGCCCGTCTTGGCATCGAGCGAATAGAAATCTCCCTCCCAGCTTCCGACATAGACGCGGCCCCCGAAAACAACGGGCTGGCCGCTGGCCGATGTCGCGCCCGGAAAGCCGAAGGCCCATTTCAGCTTGAGTTTGGGCACGTCTTCAGGCGAGAGTCCCGCAGCCGCGGCAGTCTGGAAACGCGTGTTGCCCGGCGTCACACCCCAGCCGTTCCAGGACGGCCCCGATGCCGATTTCGCAAACGAATTATCCGGCGTGGCGCAGAAGGCGGATTTCGGTATGGGATTCACCATTTCGCCGAACGGCTTGCCGGAAAGATATTCCGCGAGTGTGCGCCGCTCCGCGCGGCTTCGTTCCGCGCCTTGAGTCGCCATCGCGCCCTTTTCCAGCGCCGTGATAATCTGCTCCGGCGACAACCGCTTCAGCACCTCGCGGCCCGGCGCCCGGGAATCCCCGGCATCATGGCATTTTGAGCAGTAGGTATTGAAAAGCGCGGCTCCATCCTGCGCCCACGCAGGCGCCGACGCCACACCCATCAAGAGCACTACAAACCAGAAACCCAATATCCGAAGTTGCATCTTTCCCTCCCACGGAATCGCATGGTGTGAGTTCAACTATTCTATAGCGTTTTCGCAATCCCCGTAGAAAAAACGGCGACGGCAGAAGCGGCTACTCTGTCGTTGATTCTTGGAATTTGCGGGAATCACGCCAACGGCCGCGACGTATTTGCGATCTCTGTCTGCTAACCAAAACGGGAATTCGATCACTTCAGCCGAGCTTCGATCTCTCGCGTCAATTCCGCCGCGGAAGAGTGCAGTTCCACTATGCTCCCCGCTTCCCGCGCTGCAATCGGGATTCCATCGCGATACAACACCCGGTTCGTGGCAACCGAGGCGATCTTTTCTCCCGGTGTCGTGATGCCGGCGAGATTCAGCGGGTCGGCCGCCGAGATCGCGACGATCGTCCCGCCGGGCGTGCGGCGTCGAATCGCCCGCAGTTCCTGAACCGCCTCCGGCAGCGCGTACTGCTCCCCGGAGAACCCGGCCACAAATCGTCCGCCGCGAATCTCGCCGCGCGCCTCCAGGCGGCGAAACCGTCGAAGCAATTCCCTCCACGGCGGCAGGCCGCTCTCGCGCTCAACCAGGCGGTGGAATACTACACCATATCGCCGCAAGAGCTGCCAGGCGCAGAGGTCAACCGGATCGCTCTCGCTGACAGCCGCCGCGGCGTGCGCTTCTCCATTTCTGCGCAGCACGGACCATCGCCCGGCCGAGGGAGGAATGACAGGGAGCGGGCCGGGCCTCCCGTCCTTGTGTTTGTTCGAGCCGGTCCCCAGCGCCTTGTCGGGAGCGATCACCAGGGCGCGCAACGCCGCAAAGCCATCGGCGGTGACGCGTCCGCCGGCGATCAACTCGCGCAGCGCGGCTTCCGCCTCCGTCCGCAGCAGCCCCGTTCCAGACACTAACTCCTGGAAGAAACACGCACCCCGTTGCTGGAGATATTCGAGCACCAGCCCGGCGCCACCGACCAGAACAGAACCCGGATCGAGTTCCGAGGAATGCACGTTCGCTCCGGTTTGGCCGTTCCCTATTCCCCACTCCCTATTCGCGACTCCCCCTCCATTCCCGTTCGCAGCGGCGCCCGCGAGCGCCAGCCATGCTCCCATTCGCTCGCGAAATAACAGCGAGATGGGCGAAGCGCGGTTGGCGCCGGAATGGCGTCCTTCGGCCTCGGCGGGCAGAAACAGCCGCGCCCAGGCGAGCTCGCCCGAAAGACAAAGCTGGTCGAGCCACGCCGGATCGTAACGCACCATGCGCGACGGCAGAATGGCGCTCTCCCACGCCGCCGCCGGAATTTCAAAGCCCTGTAGCATGCCCACAATCGCCGAAAGTCCCAGCGGCCCTTCCACGCGAAACTCCGGATCGGCATGCTGCCACGCAAAGAGGAAGCGCATGAATTCGGCAGCCGTGACCGGCTCGATCTCCTTGCGCAGTCGGTCGAGCGTCGCGCGATGAATCCGCGCCAGCAGCCTGCGGTCGCACCATTCATGAACTGCGCTCGACGTTGCCGCTCCGATAAAATGGCCGCGAAACAGAAAGCCTTCTTTTTCGAGCGCAAGCATCGCGGCTTCCACTTCGTCCGCTCCCAGTCCCATCGAGCGGGCCAGCTCAGTCGCCGTCACCGGCCCGAGCGTCTCCATGCGCCCTCGCACGATCTCGATCAATGCTTCCTCTCTGGTCCAATCGTGGGCCTGCTCGCGCGCGGGCGCGGAGATTGCGGGCGAGTACGTCGCATCGGGATACACGCAATCGAACTGCGGCTTGCGCTCCGCCGCCACCCACAGCGATACTCCCGCTTCCGTGCGCAGGCACGCCGCGCGGCTTTGCGCGGCGAGAATCTCAAAGTATGGCCGCCACTCCGGACGCTCCTCGGCACCCACAAAGCCAGAAATCATCAATGCGTCGTGCAACTCATCGGGACTTTCCGCCTCGGACCGGGCCTCGTCACGCACCTTCTCAATGGCTGCCGGATCGAGCTTTCCCATCTCATCGCTGGTGCGGAAGTCGAGCGTCCGTCGCGTTTGCACGGCGCGCGCCCGGCGCTCCTCGAGCGGCGCATCGTCCAAAAATGCGTAGGGCTTGGCATTCAGTATCTCGTGCGACAGCGGCGACGGTTCCGTGGTGTCGCACGCTACCAGGCGCAGCCGTCCCGCCTCCATCGCGCGCAGCAGGAGGAGGAACCCGTCCTTGTCCATGGCCTCCGTCAGGCAGTCGTCGATCGTCTGCCGCACCAGCGGGTGATCGGGTACCTCGATCGGCCCCGTAAGATTTTCCGCGCAGGCGGCGCTATCGGGAAAGACCGTGGCCAGCAGGTCGTCGGCCCTCATGCGAAGAAACGCAGCCGGAATTTTCTTTCCGCCCGAGTTACGGAGAATGGCGAGCGCCCGCATCGAGTTCCACCGCCAGCGCGTCTGGAACATCGGCGCAGCCAGGAGCGCCTGCACCAGCAACGGCTCCGCCGAATTCGAATGCAGATATGAAAAAACTTCATCCAGCGGAAAGCTGTGCTGGAGGCCGAGCGAGAGGACGATCGCGTCGTCGGTCGCGGCGGCTTGCAGCTCGAAGTTGAAGCTGCGGCAGAAGCGTTTTCGCAACGCCAGTCCCCACGCCCGGTTGATGCGCGCTCCGAACGGCGCGTGGACCACGAGCTGCATTCCCCCCGTCGAATCGAAGAACCGCTCGAGCACAATAGTCTTCTGCGTTGGCACAATTCCGAGCACCGCGCGCGTCGCCGCCAGATACTCGACAATCTGCGCGGCCTCGGACTCGCCGATCCCGGTTTCTTCTTCGAGCCACTTCACAGCCGCACGATGCCGCGCGCTCGGCACGCCTTCGCCGACGGACTCTTCGTAGGGCTCGTCTGCTAATTCCATTGAAGCGTCGAGACGCCTCTCGACCTCCTCGCGCAGAAGGGAGATCTCCTCCGACAGCTCCGCGGTCCGCGCGGGCGCTTCGCCTAACCAAAAAGGGAATGGTGGGCGGCTCGCCGCGTGCGTCCTCGACGCGCATCACGCCGGTCTCGACGCGCAGGATGCGCCACGAGGTATTGCCCAACTGGAAAATGTCCCCCGCCATGCTCTCGATGGCGAAGTCTTCGTTGACCGTACCGACCAGCAAACCTTCCGGCTCCAGCACCACCTGGTAGTCGGCGTTGTCGGGAATGGCGCCGCCCGACGTGATCGCCGCCAGCCGCGCTCCCTTGCGCGCGCGCACGCGGCCTTGCACGCCGTCGTAATGGAGATGCGCCGCGCTGCGTCCGCGCCGCGTGGAAAAACCTTCGGAGAGCATTCGCACGATCTCGTCGAACTCCCCGCGCTCCAGGTTCCGGTACGGGTAAGCTCCGCGGCAAAGCTCGTAGAGCGCGTCTTCCTCCCATTCCTCGGCTGCCGCGGCGGCAACGATCTGCTGCGACACAATGTCGAGCGGCTTTTCCGGAATCCGCAGCCGGTCGAGCCGCCCGTGCCGCACGGCTCGCAACAGCGCGGCACACTCGACCAACTCGTCGCGGCTCATCGCGAAGATTTTTCCGCGCGGCGTGGCCCCCAGCGTATGCCCGGAGCGTCCCACGCGCTGGAGCAGCGTCGCGATGGAGCGCGGCGTGCCGATCTGGCAGACGAGATCGACGGTCCCAATGTCGATGCCAAGTTCGAGCGATGCCGTGGCAACCAGCGCTTGCAGCGCGCCAGACTTCAGGCGCGTCTCGGCTTCGAAGCGCTGCCGGCGCGACAGACTCCCATGATGCGCCGTGACCTTCTCTTCGCCCAGGCGCTTCGAAAGATGCATGGCCAGCCGCTCGGCCAGCCGCCGCGTGTTGACGAAGACCAGCGTGGTTCGCTCGGCGCGGATCAGCGCGGCAAGCCGGTTGTAAATTTCTTCCCAGGTCTCGTTCGAGCAGACGGCCGTGAGGGGTGATGACGGGACCTCGATGGAAAGTTCCAGGCGGCGCGCGTGGCCCGTGTCGATTATCGTGCAGCGCGGGTGTCCCGCAGCATCGATCCGGCGCGTGCCGACGAGGAACCGCGCGACCTCTTCGATGGGACTTTGCGTCGCCGATAGTCCGATGCGAACGGGTTTGTGCGCCGCAATCGCATCCAGCCGTTCGAGCGTAAGCGCCAGGTGCGAGCCACGCTTATCTCGCGCCACGGCGTGAATCTCGTCCACGATAACAGTCCGCACGGTGCGAAACAGGCGGCGGCTCTTTTGCGCCGTGAGCAGGATGTAGAGCGATTCCGGCGTCGTGACCAGAATGTGCGGAGGCTTGCGCAGCATCTTCTGCCGCTCGGACGCAGGCGTGTCGCCTGTGCGCACCCAGACGCGAATCTCGGGCGCGGGAAGCCCCATCTTTCCAAGCGTGCGCTCGACCCCCGCCAGCGGCACCGCCAGGTTCACTTTCACGTCGTTCGAAAGCGCCTTGAGCGGGGAGATATAGACGACTTCCAACTCGTCCGGGATTGCGCCGAGTGTCCCCTGCCGGATCAGCGCGTCGATGGCGCAGAGAAACGCCGCCAGCGTCTTGCCCGATCCAGTCGGCGCCGCGATCAACGTGTCGCGGCCGGATTGGATCGCAGGCCAACCCAACCGCTGCGCCTCGGTCGGCGACGCAAAGGCGGAAGAGAACCATTCCGCCACCGCGGGATGAAATTTCGTTAAGGACATTTCCGAGACACCGCGCACTGGTTCAATTATACCGTGACGGGAGCGACGTGTGTCCTCTCCGAAGTTGAGGTCGCCGGCCGCAGAGAGGAAAGCCTAATTCAACGTGGTCTTAGAAGAAACGGAGACGACGATCGGCGCGGCGGACTCCGTTGGAAAACCTTTGTCCCGCCAGCCCTGCAAGCCTCCGGCAAGCGGCCTCACTCGCGTGATGCCCCTCCGCCGCAACAGCAGCGCCACACGGGCGCTGGTCGCTTCGTTGGGTCAGGTGCAGTAGAGCACAACGTCTTTGTCGAGCGGGATTACGAGTGGGTTCTGCTCCAGCTCTTCGGCATTTCTGCGGATGGCTCCTGGGATCGTTTCGGGATCGGCCTCAAAATCGAGCGAGTGGCGCAGGTCCACGATCAGCACCTCTTCGCCGGAGTCAAGCTGTCTCCGCAAATCTTCCGGGCTGATCCGGGCGATCCGCAACTGTCGAATGAAGCGCCGGCGCTCCAGGTATTTCCAGAGAACGTATGCCGCGAGGCCGCCGATGAGAATCACGCTGAGCATGGCGCCCAGCCGAGCGGCGAAGTCCGCCGCTTCTTCAAGCTGGCTGCTGAAAACGTATCCAATTCCCGTAAACGCTCCCACCCAGATGAGCGTCCCCAGGGAATCAAGAAGGAGGAAGCGGGACAAGCGCACACGGACGAATCCAGCCAGCGGCGGCGCCAACGTGCTGAAACCCGGAAAAAACTTTGCGACCAACAGCGAGCCGACGCCGTAAGAGGCGAAAACGCTCTCCGTTCGCCGGACGCAGCTATCGGGTTCCAGAGAGATGCGGCAAAGCAGCTTCAGGACCTTGGCGCCTTTGCGGCGTCCGATTTCATACCACAACACGTCGGCCAGCAGTGCGGCAACGGTTCCCACCGTCACCGCGAGAAGAAGACCCATGCGCCCGGCTCCCGCCAGCGCCCCCGCCGCAAGCAACGCCGGTACGGAGGGCAGCGGCAGGCCGAGCTGTTCCGCCAGCACCCAGACGAACAGCACGGTGTAGCCGTGGGCGATCAGAAATTGGAGCGTGTCATTCATCGATTAGGCATAAATTAGGCATAGATTATGCGTCAGCCGGAATGCGGCAGAGCAAGTGCGTGAGAATGGTTCGATTCCCGCCAGGGAAATTGGTTACAGTAATCTTACTCGAGTTCCGGCATCAGTGTCGTGGGCGCGCCCAGGTTCCACTCCGCCCAATGCAGGTTCATATCGGCCAGCTTCAGGGTGCGTTCGATCATGGGAATGTCGGTCGCCTCAATGACCTCGCGCAGCAAGGCCCGGGCTTGGGCGATTCGATCTAAAATTTGATCTCGTTCCATCTCTCCTCCTGTAGCCACGGCACGCTTTTGTGCCGTGGGCACGTTCCGTATCGTCCCGGACGAAAAACCCACGGCACAAAAAGCGTGCCGTGGCTACCAATCTCATCCCCGGTCCAGCGCGCGGCGCACTTCTTTGGGACGCTGGTCGATGATGCGGCGGGTCTTCAATTCATAGCGCGGGAGCGATCCCGGCGGCGCCACTTCCACCTCCAGATGAACCTTCAACACCTCGCGTATCCGCCGCTCGCACTCGCGGGCTATTTCAGCGTGGCGGTCCGCGGATATCTCTTTCGCCGGCTCGGCGCGCACGCACATGCGGTCCATTCCGCTGACGCGCGTCAGGACCAGCTCGTAATGGCTGCTCAAGCCCTCCACCTGCCCGATCACGTTCTCCACCGCCGACTGATAGACATTGGTTCCGCGAATGATGGCCATATAATCGGTTCGCCCCAGAACACTGCCTTTGAAATAAGCGAGTGTCCGTCCGCAGGCGCATTGGTTGTGGCGTTCGATCAGATCGTGGGTGCGGTAGTTGAGCAGCGGCTGGGCGTTGTTCACGAAAGTGGTGACGATATTTTCGCCAATCTCCCCTTCGCGCACTTCGCGGCCGGTCTCCGGATCGCGGCTCCACGAGAAACTCCCCACTTCATCCAGATGCACGCCCTCCCCGTTCGGACAGGCAAAGGCGAGCGCGTGCACTTCGGCCAAGCCCAGCAGCTCTCCCGAGACCGCTCTCCAGGATTCCTCCAATTGCCGCCGCATCGCCGGAATAGCGCACGGGCCTGGCTCCCCGGCATGATAGCTGAAGCGCACGGAGAGCGACGATGGCTCGACACCCATCCCGCGCGCGACCTCGGCGAGGTGCAGCGCGTAGGTAGGCGTCGAGATTAATACCGACGGCTTCAGGCGCTGGATCATGCGGATGTGCCCCTCCGAGGTCTGTCCGCCCCCCGGAATCACGGTCGCTCCCAGCCGACGCACGCCCCAGTACGCGCTCCAGAATCCGGCGAACGGACCCCAGTTGAAAGCGAAATAAAACGTGTCGCGAGGCCGGATGCCGAGCGCCCAAAAGCCGGTGGTCCAGGCTTCGCCGTATCGCTCGGTGTCGTAGCCCGTGTAAGGAATGCGCAGCGGAATCCCCGTCGTGCCGGAGGTCTCGCAGTGATGCGCGATGAAGTCCGGAGGCACGGCCAGCGTATCGCCATAGTTCGGCCGCTCGTCCTGCAAATGGATGAATTCGTCCTTGTCCATCAGCGGGACTTTACGCTTGAAGTCGTCGAGAGTTGCGATTTCATCGGGATGAACGCCGGCCTGATCCAGCTTGCGGCGGTAGAAGGGGCTGTGAGCGTGGGCATGTTGGAGCACCGCTTTGACGCGATGCAGATGCAGCCGGTCAAGTTCCTCGCGCGGCATGGTCTCGTAGTAACGGTTCCAGAATGGGCTTTGTAGGTTCCGCAAAAAAGGACGCACGGACACGGGAGACCTCCTTTGACGTGGCGAGCCTCTTTAGCCGCCGCGCGCGCCGGATACTCTTTTTCCGCCATCCGCCGACGGATCTTTCCAAGCCAGCCATTCCCCCGCCGACTCATTCTAGAGACGCGCCGCGGACAAGTCAAACGGCGCCTGCCCGGAAGCTTGCCGGAAACGGCCCGCTGCGGTATATTTGCCAACAATAGGACTTGGGAATACACCATGGCATACGCATGCACCGTTTGCGGCGAGGGAGAAAAAGAATGCCAGTGCCCGCGCTTCTGCACGCTCTGCAAATCCGATTACGAAGTGAGACTCTGCGGGGACGGTTGCTATTACTGCAGCGACTGCCGCGAGATTTGCGGCTTCATGGCGGAAGACCGGTCGGAAGTGTAGAGGAAAATCGACGGCGAGAAAAAAAACGGTCACCGTGGCCCGCAACTATGTCATCCTTCGGATGCGCCCTTTCGCTTCAACTTCTCCGCGCCATCCAGAATGTTGTCCACCCCGCGTCGTAACAGGTAGACACCCGCTAGTAAAAAAAGGAATCGGCTCACAAAAATCGGTTGTCCGGGAGGGTCATTGAGAAAGTAGGCTATTTGGACACCGGTCCAACCCATGCCAGCCACCACCTCGCACCAGCCGTAAGAAAATTGGCGCTTCGATCTCTTGATGTACCCGAGGATGAAAGCAACTATAACGCCCAAGCTTGTGATAGTCACTGCGATACTGCCATTCCTCGCCGTTGTCGCAGGAGCGAAGAAGTAAATACCCACTCCAGTGAGGAAGAATAGAACCAGGAAAACCCCAAAAATCGTCGCCAGGCCTTTTCCCAAAAAGGTTTCGCTGAATCGGTCCAGGAGGTAATCCAGATCGAAAAAGGATCGCTTTGCGCCTGTTTTCATCGAGTGTTATAGCCACAGCATGCCGTTTATGCTGTGGGTTTTTAGCGTGAACAAGAACGAACCCACGGCACACAAATCGTGCCGTGGCTACCCAAGACGCTTTCCCGATCCGACAATTTAAGCGCTCCGCAGTTCCTCAGCCCGGATCGGCAGGCGGCGGATACGCTTGCCGGTGGCCGCGAAGATGGCGTTAATCACGGCGGAGGCGATGGGTGGCGTGCCCGGCTCGCCGATGCCGCCGGGCGTCTCCGTGCTCGGGACGATATACACCTCGACTTCCGGCATCTCGTTCATGCGCAGCATCGGATAGTTGTCGAAGTTCGATTGTTCTACGCGCCCGTTCTTGATGGTGATCTCGCCTTTCAATGCCGCGGTGAGGCCGTAAACGATCGAGCCTTCGATTTGAGCCTTGATGGTATCGGGATTGATATTCCAGCCGCAATCGACGGAGGAAACCACGCGGTGTACGCGCACATTACCGTCCCGCGCGACCGACACCTCGGCGACCTGCGCGACGAAGCTGCCGAACGATTCATGGACCGAAATTCCTCGGAAGCGGCCCTGGGGAAGAGGCTTCCCCCATCCGGCCTTCTCGGCGGCAAGCTCCAGCACGGCCTTGTGTCGCGGCGCTTTGTCGAGGAGTTTGCGGCGCAGCTCGTAAGGGTCCTGACCCCCGGCGTGTGCGATCTCGTCGAAGAACGATTCGGTCACATAGCCGTTGACCGAGTTCCCAACCGACCGCCAGTAGCCCACCGGAATTCCGGGATCGTTCCATATATATTCGGCGCGCAAATTGGGAATGTTGTAAGGGAGGTCGGAGGCGCCGTTCATTGAGTTGCGGTCCACGCCGCCGCTCGAGTCCAGAGCGTGCGGGTTCGACCGTGCGTTGAGCGAAGGTTGCACCAGACGCTGCATCCAGGCGATGGGCATTCCCGCGCCGTCAAGCGAAGCCCAAAACCGGACGTACGTCACGGGCCGGTAGAAATCGTGCTGCATGTCGTCCTCGCGCGACCAGATGACCTTCACCGGGCGGCCAACGGCTTTGGATGCTTCAACCGCGTCCGAAACGTAATCGGCCTCGCCGCGCCGCCCGAAACCGCCGCCCAGAAACAGAGCGTGAACCTTCACCGCCGAAGCCGGCAGGCCGGTGATTTTCATCGCGGCCTCGTGCGCGCTCGACTGCGACTGCGTGGAGACCCAAACGTCGCAGCCATCTTTGCGCACGTCCGCGGTGCAGTTCTGAGGTTCCATCGTAGCGTGCGCCAGGTAGGGAACCTCATAGACGGCTTCAAGCTGCTTGGCGCCCGTGGGCATCGCTTTCGCGAAGTCGCCGTCGTTGCGCGCCACTTTTCCGGGCCGCTCCGCCGCCTCGACGAACCGCCTGCGAATTTCCTCCGAACTCAGATTCGCATTCGGCCCTTCGTCCCAGTTCACTTGCAGCGCTTTGAGCCCTTGCGTCGCCGCCCAGAAGTTGTCGGCAACCACCGCCACGCCGGAGCCAATCTGCACAACTTGACGCACGCCATGCACCGCTTTCGCCTTGCCGGCATCGAAGCTCGCGACCTTGCCGCCAAAGACGGGACATTTTGCGACTCGTGCAACGAGCATGTTCGGGAGCTTCGCGTCCATTCCATAGACGGCGCTGCCATTGACCTTTTGCGGAATATCCACGCGGGCCAGAGACTGGCCGAGCAGGCGGAAATCTTTCTGGTCCTTGAGCGAGACCTGTTTTGGAACCGGCAGCGCGGCTGCCTTTTCGACGAGCGCTCCATAGCGCAAGCGGCGTCCGCTCTCCTTGTGGATGACTTCGCCTTTTTCGGTGGAACAACCGGACTCCGGGACGCTCCAGGTCTGCGCCGCGGCAGTCACAAGCATGGCGCGCGCCGCGGCGCCAGCCTCGCGCAACGGCTTCCAATAGCCTCGCGTGCTGCGGCTGCCTGCCGTCACCATTCTTCCGCCCAATCCCTGGTTGCCATAGGCGAGATCGACCGGCGCCCATTCCAATTTCACCTTGTTCCAGTCGGCGTCCAATTCTTCCGCCACCAGCATTGGCATGGCGGTCATCA
>Ga0080064_1007172_pt1 | contig 11436 bp, 10 predicted proteins | sample Subgrocontami54m_FD_69260 | JGI IMG/M metagenome (GOLD analysis project Ga0080064, IMG submission 69260) | Subsurface groundwater microbial communities from S. Glens Falls, New York, USA - GMW46 contaminated, 5.4 m (SPADES assembly) (version 2) ...
TCGCATTGGGTTGTCGGGATTGAAAGCCGAAAAGGGCTGTTTTGGGGCGCTTGGCAGCATGTTTACGCCATGTGCTCTTTTGCGCCGGGTAGTTTATCGAATATCCAGATATTCCTGTCGCGGGAAATTTGCTGGGAAGCAGGAAGCGACTGGCTTTGATACTTGAAACAACAGTGGAAGGCATGCATGAGGAGTACCTGAAAAGAAAGTCTCGGGGAATTCCCGCCCAAATGGTATCCCAAGCTCCGGTAAAAGACGTCGTGATTCGGGAGAACATTGACCTTGTCTCCCTCTTTCCTCAATTCTGGACAATTCTGGGGACAGCAATTCTGAGAATTCTGGGGACAGGAGAATTCTGGGGACACCATACTTAATTACCTCTTGACTTTAGGATGAGATCGGAATAGTTATCGCACATGGCCAGAATTGCACGAGTTATTGCTGTCGGCATTCCACACCACGTTACCCAGCGGGGTAACCGAAGAATGACGACATTCTTCCAAGACGAAGACTACCAGGCTTACATTTCGTTGCTGGGTGAATGGTGCAAGAAGTGCGGCGTAGAAATCTGGGCGTACTGTTTGATGCCGAACCATGTTCACCTCGTTGCGGTACCGGATTCAGAAGACGGTTTGCGCCGTGGGATCGGTGAGGCGCATCGGCGGTACAGTCGCTTGATTAACTTCCGCGAGAACTGGAGAGGCCACCTCTGGCAGGGGCGATTTGCATCTTTTCCAATGGATGATAGCTACCTTCTTGCCGCTGCCCGCTATGTGGAAATGAACCCGGTACGCGCGCACCTTGCACCGGTTGCGGTTTCCTGGCCGTGGAGCAGCGCTCGTGCTCACGTGGCAGGCAAAGACGATCAACTAGTCAAGGTAGCTCCACTTCTGGAGATTGCAGGAGACTGGAGGCTTTTTCTTGCCGGAGCAGAAGCAGAAGAGCAGACGGACGATATACGCAAACACGAACGGACCGGCAGACCGCTAGGTCCAGAGGGATTCATCGAGAAGTTGGAGACGATCCTTGAGCGGTTATTGAAGTGCGGAAAACCAGGGCCAAAAGGAAAACATAATTAAGTATGGTGTCCCCAGATTTGCATGCAAAAGGAAAACATAATTAAGTATGGTGTCCCCAGATTTTGGAAATGAACCCGGTACGCGCGCACCTTGCACCGGTTGCGGTTTCCTGGCCGTGGAGCAGCGCTCGTGCTCACGTGGCAGGCAAAGACGATCAACTAGTCAAGGTAGCTCCACTTCTGGAGATTGCAGGAGACTGGAGGCTTTTTCTTGCCGGAGCAGAAGCAGAAGAGCAGACGGACGATATACGCAAACACGAACGGACCGGCAGACCGCTAGGTCCAGAGGGATTCATCGAGAAGTTGGAGACGATCCTTGAGCGGTTATTGAAGTGCGGAAAACCAGGGCCAAAAGGAAAACATAATTAAGTATGGTGTCCCCAGATTTGGTGTCCCCAGATTTGGTGATGGTGTCCCCAGATTTGGTGGACGGTTTTTGCGCCTGGTTGCTGAGGCGAGGCTTCAGTCGGCAGACCATCCGCATGCATTTGTCGAATGTTTCTCATTTCAACGAGCATCTTGTCCGGCAAAGAACTGTGACCGGTCAACTTCTCTGCTCAACCGACGTTGCCGAATTTTTTGCGGCGTACCCTTCTTGGTGTCGGTGCCGCAGATCTCTGCGAGCCCATCTGTTACGGGTACGTCATTCGGTCAGTCGTTTTGTCAAATACCTCGGCGAGATGGGGCTTTTCGATCCCTTGCTGGAGCGCGAGATCCATCAACCCCTTTTGGATGCCTACCTTGCGTGGATGGCGCGTTACCAGCACGCTGCTGCCGGAACTTTGGAGCTCCGAGCTCAGTACCTCACCGCCTTCCTGAGATGGCTCGGCACGGAGGCTACGCCACAAGGCTTGGCAACACTGACCCCGGATGCCGTTGAAGCGTTCTTCCTGGCATATGCACAGAAGGTCGGTGCAGCGGCGCGGCGCTCGATGCAATCGACACTGCGGACTTTCTTCCGATTCTGTCTGTATCAAGGCCATATCGTGTCAGGGCGTGGGGCACAGGGCGTGGGGTCAAATCTTGTCAGGGCGTGGGGCAGGGCGTGGGGTCAAATCTTTATTCTTGATAATTCGGGTTGAGCTTACGCAAATGTAACGAGTAAAGATTTGACCCCGGACAGCCCCCCGGACAGCCACAATCAACAATCCGGTAATGCCGCCGCGCCGTCGCAAGTTTGTCACAAGTTTGTCACCGCCCTCAACTTTCCGATTCATCAATCGCACCCCATGTTTTGAAGCTAAATCCCCTTGGAAAACTCATTCCAAATCATTAAAGCGTCTTGTGGATTATTGCGCTTTGATGTATGAAACTCAACCGCCCTCGACACCCTCGACATAGTAGAGGGCGGTTAAGTTTCATATCAATCAATAGAGAAGGGGTGATTATGGGATATCGCGATTTAAGGGAGTTTTTGCAACGCCTCAAACAGGAAGGCGAACTTATCGAAATTGAGGAGGAATTGGACCCCAAATACGAAGTGACGGCAATATTGGAAAAACTAGGCGGTCAGGAGTCGCCTGCCGTGCTCTTTAAAAACGTCAAGGGTTATAATATTCCTGTTGCGGGGAATTTGCTGGGAAGCAGGAAGCGACTGGCTTTGATACTTGAAACAACAGTGGAAGGCATGCATGAGGAGTACCTGAAGAGAAAGTCTCGGGGAATTCCCGCCCAAATGGTATCCCAAGCCCCGGTAAAAGACGTCGTGATACGGGAGAACATTGACCTTGTCTCTCTCTTTCCTATCTTGACAAACCATGAACTGGATGCGGCGCCCTATATTACTCAGGGACTCGTATTCATGCGAGACCCTGTTTCAGGAAAAGTAACGGTAGGAGTCCATAGGTTGCAGGTTAAGGGTAAAAATCGCCTCTGTGTTCAACTTGTGAGCCGCACCTCCACGGAGTTTTATCGACACGCCGAAGAAAGGAACGAACCCCTGGAAGTAGTTGTTGCTATCGGAGTGGATCCGGCCTTGTTGCTGACGGCCGTCACCTGGTTTCCCTTTGGCGACAAAATAGAACTGGCGGGAGGATTGCGTGGAGCTCCTCTGGAACTGATAAAAGGGGAAACAGTGGGTCTGGACATTCCTGCGCATGCGATGATTGTGCTGGAGGGGAAGATCCCCCCCCACGTGCGGGAAACCGATGGACCTTTTGGGGAAAGTTCCGGGTATTATACCACCGTCCAGAGCCCGGTGGTGGAAATCCAGGCCGTCTGCTGCCAAAAAGATCCCATTTATGCCGTCTTCAAACCCTGGTCTATCGAAGATGATTTAATTCTCAATATTTCCTGGGCAGGGGAGGGTTTCAAAAAACTTAAGAACGATCTTCCGTCCCTGCGGGGTTTAAAGCTGAGCTGGAATGCTTCCACGGCGATTATCTCCATCAAGAAAAGAAACGAGGGGGAGGCCAGAAGGGCGATTTACCTGGCCTTGATGAATAATTTCTATATCAAGCAGGCAATTATCGTCGATGATGATGTGGATATATATAATCCCCGAGAAGTAGAATGGGCGATCGCAACGCGGTTTCAGCCTGACAGGGATTTAGTGGTAATCCCGAATGTGGAGGCAAACCCCCTTGATCCTTCCGTGCGGGACGGAGTTATTGGCTCCAAATTCGGCATCGACGCCACCAAAACCCTGGGAGAGGATGATAGATTTAAAAAGATTGCCGTCCCCCCGGCGGCGGAAAGCAAAGCGAAAAAGATACTGGAACGGTATAATTTATAATTTAATAAGATTTAGCCTCTTTCTCATTTCAAGTGGGTAACTTTCCCCTTACGAGAAGTGATGCCCAGCTTTCTTCCCCTCCCTTGACGGGAGGGGGTAAAACCTGTGTTAATGCGACATGTTGTCACCCCCACCCTCCCCCTCCCCCGTCAAGGGGGAGGGAATTTGGGACTTTTTCCGAGGTCATCAATAAAGGAAAGATAATTTTTCCTTGACAAGATTTGCAGACGAGACTATACAGGACAAAAAAGGTCTTAATGGTATAGAATATATGATGGAACTTACGAGGAAAGGGGAGTATGGGATCCGGGGCATTATTTACCTGGCTCAGCAGGAACCGGGGCGCGTCGTGCTGATGAATGAAATCGCCGCCGCCACTCAGGCTCCGCCCAACTTTCTGGCAAAAATACTCCAGAGTTTTACGAAAATAGGCATCGTTAAATCTTTTCGAGGGACAGGAGGCGGTTTTACCATCGGGCGTTCCGCTTCAACGATCTCGTTGCGGGAAGTTGTCGAGGCCGTTGAAGGTCCCATCATGCCCAACCGTTGCCTTATGGTGGACGGTGCCTGCGATCGCGACGGCTGCTGCAAGGTACATCAGCTATGGCATAAGGTGCAGAGTTCCATTCTCGATATTCTGGAATCGGTCACGATTGAGGAGCTGGCTAAAAACAAATAAAAATTTTTTGCCGGTTAAGTTAATAAAAAAGGTCTTATTGGTTTTATTAAAGCAAGGAAATTATCGTAAAGGAGAGCAGTTATGGATGTTCTTATTTTGAGCAGATGGCAATTTGCCGTCACCAGTATGTTCCACTTTATTTTTGTGCCGCTGACGCTGGGGCTTTCGATCCTTGTGGCGTATATGGAATGGCGGTACGTGAAAACGGGCGACAAAACCTGGCTCCGGATGGCGAATTTCTGGGGCAAGCTGTTCCTCATAAATTTTGCCCTCGGCATTGTCACGGGAATAACTCTGGAGTTCCAGTTTGGCATGAACTGGGCCGAGTATGCAAAGTATGTGGGCGATATTTTCGGAGTGCCGCTTGCCATCGAGGCAACCGTCGCCTTCTTTCTGGAATCGGCATTCATCGGCCTGTGGATCTTCGGGGCCGGTAAGGTATCGGAGAAAACCCATGCCTTTGCCATCACGGTGGTGGCCTTTGCCGCCAATCTCTCGGCGCTCTGGATTATCCTTGCCAACGGCTGGATGCAGCATCCCGTCGGTTTCGTCCTGAGAAACGGGAGAGCGGAGATGGTGGATTTTTGGGCCCTCCTGACGAACGGTTACGGCTGGGTTATCTTTGCCCACACACTCACCTCGGCCTACCTGCTGGCCGCATTTTTTGTGATGGGAATCTCGGCCTGGCATCTGCTCCGCAAAAACAACCTGGATTTCTTCGGCCGTTCCTTTCGGACCGCCGCAACTTTTGGCCTCTTCGCCCTTATCCTTGTTTTCTTCACCGGCGAACGCAGCTCCGTGACGGTGGCCCACAACCAACCGGAAAAACTAGCCGCCATCGAGGCCCAGTGGGAAACCATCAAGGGAGCGCCCTATAATGTCCTTTCCTTTCCCATCACAGCGGAAGAGCGGAATATCGAGCTGGTCATGGCGCCTAAACTCCTCAGCGTGCTGGCTTTTCATGATCCCGAGGCGGAAGTTAAAGGGCTGAAAGCTTTTAAGAAGGAAGACCGGCCGCCGGTGGCGCTCCTTTACTATGGATACCGCGTCATGCTGGGACTGGGTCTGGCGATGGCCGTGCTGGCCGTCTTGGGCTGGGTATATTCGAGAAAAGGCGTCATAGAAGAAAAAACCACTTATCTGAGGTTCATGGTATTTGCCATTCCGCTGCCCTATATTGCAATCGAACTCGGCTGGATGATAGCGGAAGTGGGGCGCCAACCCTGGATTGTATATCATGTGATGAGGACATCGGAGGGCGTTTCGAAGTCCGTTGATTTCATCCAGGTGGCGGCCTCGCTCGCGGTTTTCACCGCGTTGTACGCTATACTTGGCGCCATCGACATCTATCTGCTTGTAAAATACGCAAAGAAAGGCCCGGATGACGACGGTCCGGCCCTCAGGAATGCTTAAAGGAGGAATGATTATGGACATCACCTTTTTTCAGGTTACTTGGTTTATACTCTGGGCGGTTCTCTGGGCTGCTTACTTTATGCTCGATGGGTTTGTCCTCGGACTGGGCATGCTCCATTACCGGCTCGGCAAGACCGATAGTGAGAAACGGGTGCTGCTCAATACGGTAGGCCCGGTCTGGGACGGCAACGAGGTATGGCTCCTGACTGCCGGCGGCGCCACGTTCGCCGCCTTCCCGACAACCTATGCTCTCATGTTCAGTTATCTATATACGGCGCTTTTTCTCCTGCTTTGCGCGCTTATTATCCGTGGCGTTTCCTTTGAATTCCGCGGCAAGTTGGATTCGGAACAATGGCGAAAGAGTTGGGATATGGCTGTCTTTTCCGGCAGCTTTTTGCCTTCGCTTCTGTTCGGCGTGGCCTTTGGCAACATCTTTGCGGGTTTGCCGATGGATGGGACCGGATATCAGGGGAGTTTTTTCTCCCTTCTCAATCCCTACGGCCTCCTGACGGGCTTCCTTTTTGTCATGCTCTTCGCGGTCCACGGCGCACTGTATGCCTCGGTAAAAACAACAGACGAGTTGAAAGTGCGGGCGCAAAAAACGGCGGCGGCCCTATGGCCCGTCCTGCTTATCGTAGCGGTTGCTTTCCTCGCCGGCACGGCCTTTGCGACAAAACTCTACGATAACTTCCTTGCTGCGCCGGCTCTGCTTATCGCACCGGCCATTGCTGTGGCCGCACTGATCGGCATCAGGGTCTTCATCGCCCAGGATCGTCTCTACCGGGCCTTTGCGTCCTCCTGCGTCACCATTGTCATGGTTGTTTTCACCGGAGTGATAGGCCTTTTCCCGAACCTTATCCCTTCGAACCTCGATCCGAAATACAATCTGACCATTTTCAACTCCTCATCGAGTTTACTCACACTCAAAATCATGACCGGCGTGGCGCTGATATTCGTGCCTGTTGTCATCGCTTACAAGATCTGGGTCTATCGCATCTTCCGGGCGCCAATATCGGTCGAGGAGGTACTGAAAAGCAAAGAAGCATATTGATAAGGCAAAATCCGCTTTCATATATGCCGGCCATCGACAAGTTCCTCACACTGAAGGGCGGGGCCAGCCGCCCCGCCTGATTTAAAATAGTTATTTAGTCGCCGTCTTCGACGCCATGGCATCGTCAATGAGCTTGATACCGTCAAATGCTTCCTGGGCCGATTTCATAAGAGCTTCCTTGGCCATGTCCGGGTTGTGGAAGCCGTCGGAGTTTTCAGCGGTCCAGAACTCCCACAGGATATGGGCCTTCAGGTGCTGGTCCTGGGCCTTTCTGATCACTTCGGGGTCCACACCAGCCGCCTTGGCCGCCACGATCTTGTCAATCAGCGCGGCAATGCGGAATTCGGCCTTGCGCATCTTACCTTTAATGTGTGCCTTTATCGAATCGATGGCGTAGATTGCATCCTGCTCGGTCCATTTCGGGTGGCACTTGGCAGTGAGGCAGGTTTCCTTGATCTGTACCCTCGGGGTTACGGCAAAGTGGGAAGTAAACACCTTGCCCTGCTTGTTCTTCATCTTCGGCGTATGGCAACTGTCACACCCCGCGCCGGCCTTGGCGTGCCTGGAGTTGTAGAACGCCTCGGCTTCGGGATGCTGGGCCTTCCAGAGCAGGCCGCCGGTAATTGCGTGCTTGAAATCAAGGAAATTGATCTGGTTCACGTAATGGTCGTAGAGGCCGAACACATCTTTGTAGGGGAAATGATTGGTCCGGGGATCCGTCATTGTTACCGTTTCGCCGGTCTTGGGGTTCGTGCCGGGGTTGCAATTATACTCCACATGGCACTGACCGCACTGCAGCCGTGAATCGTACTTGTCGAGGATGGCGATCTTGCGGTTAAAGCCCCGAAGGCCCATGTCGATGACCTTGAAGTTGGTGTGCTTCGGGTCATTGTGCCAGAGCGTGTCCGCCTCGGGCCGGGTAAGGGCCTGTATCAGGCCGTCGCGCACGATCCGTGGCTTTGCCGCATGGGGGTCATGGCAATAGAAGCAGTTCAGGCCGTGATTGAGGTCCTTTGCCACTTCCACAACGTTGGAGGTCCGGTCCCAGGTTGTTTTTCCCTCAATCTTGTCGCCCATGTAGGACCATTTCAGGATCTGGTCCTGGGATTTGCACTGGAGGCAGACGGGGTTTGCAGCGGGCACCGTCTGGGGGTTGAATACCTTGTGCACCTTGGTCTCAGGATGCGTGTCCGTCAGGATGTCCCAGGCCTTGCCTTTCTCCAGGACGTACTCCCAGCCGTGCTTGGCCTGGAAACGGCCGCCGTATGCCCGGTCCACAATCAGATGGTCCGTCAGCATGTTGACGTGACTCCGCGTGAGATTATGCTCCTTCGTAAAGCCGTGGCCGGCCATAAGTTTGTCCCAGAACGGGTCGGGCGAGCGGTTTGTAAGCTGCGACTTCTCGTCGCGCGCCGGACGGTGCTTGGCCACCTGCATGAAGCTGCTGAACTGGTCCTTGTGGCACTTGCCGCATGCCTCCCAGGAGGTGTCCGTTGCGGGGCGCGTCTCGGCCCCCGGGTTCTTCAGGTGTTTTTCCAGACCGCTGTGACAACTGACGCAGTTTACATTTGCGTGCTTTCCCATCTTATGGAGTGACTTGATGGGGTCATGACATTCGTAACATGCCTCGACCTTGGCCGGATTCTCCGTCTTTACTTTGGCAGCCGTCGATATGACCGGCAACGCCAATGCGAACGCCGCTCCCCCCACCATGGCCACGACAGCCAGCTTTCTTCGCCACATACGCATGTTCTCCTTTCTTTATGTTTTTCGTTCCGCATTAAAGCTCGTAGCCGAGCCAGAACCAGAATTTGGTCACGTCCTTATTTACACCGCCCGCCCTTTCCGGGTGATCTGCGTTATAGGCGGCATATTTCACCCCGACGGTGAATTTGTCATATTTTTTCACGGCCTGCAGGTCAATCTCGTTGCCATAACCTGTGCTGCCGGTATCAGAAGAAAAATCATGATAAATGGCGCTCAGGTTGACGCCCATGACGGCGCCGCCCACTTCTCCATAAATATCCTCGAGGCCGGCAAGAGGAGTTGTCAGGAAACGGTCGGCCCAGCCGTTGAATTTGTGAAGGGTGGCAAGCGGTGTGCCGAAGGCCGGCCTGACGCCATCATTACTGCCCAGCAGTTCATAGCCTGCTTTGGCGGTTACGCCGAGGAATGTGGCGCCCAGTTCAGCCGCCACATAAGCGGAGCTCCCCCCCATCGCATCGGCGTAATCCGACTGGTTGGCGTATTCAGCTTTGTACAGCAGTGTTACATTATCAAACTTCCGCTTCCCCTCAAAACGGATACCGAAGGTTTTACTGTCATCAACTCTTCCGTCCAGGTCCAGCAGATAGCCGTACACCGTCACAGCGCCCAAGCCGAACCCGGAATAGGCTGCATCGAAGAGTTGCGTGTCCATACCGGATTTGACACCAAAAATATTATGCCTTTTAAAAAGATAAGCGTAAGTAAGGGTAGTATCTTTAATAAATTTTGTCTGAGCGGAGAAAGCATCAAAAGTCTGTTCATTCTGACGCCAGCCCGCATTGCCTACAAAACGGGCGGTCGGCAAAATCACGCGCTGGCGGCCGATCTTGATTACCGTTTTCCCCAAACCGCTATATTGCAGATAGGCCCGGTTAAGTTCTGAAATCAGCGGATCGGCAATCACGCCGTATTGCGCTTTGTCCGGTCTATCGTTATTGGGATTGGAACCCGGGAAGGCGTCATAGTCGTCAGATCCCAGTTTATTGGTGCTTTCCAGTTCCACGAGAGCTGAAAATCCCTTGAATTCGGCTGTTTTGTAGCCCGCACGGACACGAATGGTGGACGCTTCCCCCCGTTCCGGGCGAAGATCATCATCGACAGATTCATACCGGTAGTTTACGTCCAGCAGGGGAGCGCCGCTTTTCAGCGCTTTTAAAAGGTTCTCTTCAGCCTTGACCGGCGCCGCGTTTGCAGCGGTCAAGGCAACAACGGCAACTGCTATAAGCATTTTTTTAATATTCATCACATACCTCCTTAGGTGTTCGTTTAATAACTCCGATTTTCTTTTCCTGCTACCCGCTTTCTTACGTTCGAATCCTACCATGCCCGGGCGTAAATTTGCGGTTAAAGACTGTAAATTTTGTGTTAATTTTTTGACTTCTGTGGGCGAGGAGGAAGAAAAACAAGGGACGCGGCGGCGGTTGACGCCGCTTACTCCCTGAATTTGTAGCCCACGCCCGGCACGGTAATGATATATTCCGGCTCAAGCGGGTTCTTCTCGATCTTCTGCCTGAGGTGATGGATGTGCGCATCGATAACCCGGCTCCAGGAATAGATATTTGATCCCATCCATATCGTTTTGCGGATGAACTCGCGGGTCAGCGGCTCGCCCCGGTTCGCTATGAAAAGATGAAGCAGCTCGAACTCTTTCCGCGTCAGGTCCGTGGTTTTGCCGCCAACGCGCACGCTCCGCTTCTTAATATCGACGGCAAGATCACCGATCGTCACCGTCTCCATGTCAGGCTGGCAACGCCGCAGACAGGCCTTGATGCGCGCCATGAGCTCAATCGTCTCGAAGGGTTTCACGATGTAGTCGTCGGCGCCGCTCTCCAGCCCCATGACCTTGTCCCACACGCGGTCCTTCGCGGTCAGCATGATGACGGGTATTTTCGGACAGTTCTGCTTGAATTCTCGGCAGATGTCAATGCCGCTTCCGTCGGGCAGCGTAAGATCCAGAATGATCAGGTCGGGGAGCCGTAAATCCAGCGCTCTTTTTGCCGCGGCCCAATCACCGGCAAGGGATGTTTCGTACCCGTAAAGCTCAAGATTGGCCTTCAACACGTGCAGAATATCCGGATCGTCATCAATTACGAGCAGTTGTTTTTTCACTCCCCTTTCGTTCCTTTCCCTGTTTCGGAATCCTGAACCAGAAACGGCTTCCGCCTAAGGGAGAATCTTCGACGCCGATTTCCCCCCCGTGCGCCTCGATGATGCCCCGGCAGATCGCGAGGCCGAGGCCGGTCCCGCCGGCGACGTTCCTGGTGTAATACTGCGTGAAGATGTTCTCGCGCTCGTCCTGCGGGATTCGGACGCCCATGTCTTCTACGAAGCCGCAGGCCTTCCCGTCCCGGCATTCCAGCGCGACCAGAATATTCCCTGAATCAGGGCTGAAATTCAGGGCGTTTGAGAGGAGGTTCGTCAGTACCTGCTTCATCCGGTCCTCGTCGAAACGGGCTGACACATCCACCGTTTTCGTAAGGATACTCACGTTCTTTTTGGCCGCGAGCGGGACAAAACCGGCCACAATTTCCTGGAAGACCTCTTTGAGGTTGGCCTCTTTGAAGTTCATTTCGACCGTGCCCATGCTTATCCGCTCGTAGTCGAGAATATTGCCGACCAGCCGGATGAGCCGGTCCGCGTTCTTTTTGATCACCTCAAAAAAAACGATCAGGTCCCCCTCTTCCTCCTTTTCCCGCATGGCAAGCTTTACGGAC
>Ga0080064_1007174_pt1 | contig 11435 bp, 12 predicted proteins | sample Subgrocontami54m_FD_69260 | JGI IMG/M metagenome (GOLD analysis project Ga0080064, IMG submission 69260) | Subsurface groundwater microbial communities from S. Glens Falls, New York, USA - GMW46 contaminated, 5.4 m (SPADES assembly) (version 2) ...
CGGATACACGCGGCTTTGTCAGTGCCCTGAGCCCCGCCGGATTGGCCAGGCCGGCGGCTGGCTCATTTGCCGAGGCGAGCATCACACCCCCCATAGCCGCCGCTCGCGCGCCTGGACTTAGAACCGTCCATTGGAACTGCTCAAATGCCTCTTCGTTGGTTTGAGCAGACGCGCGGCCGGTGATGCCGCAGGCAAGGATCAACGACAGTGTCAGGGACCCGAATGTTTTCCGGCTGATCATGGTCCAAATAGTAGTCGCAATCGTAGTTGGCCGGTCTCCAATGACGAGGATTAAGGACAGCACGCGCGCGTTCGCATTACAGGGATCCTTCGAAGGAGTCGCCGAATAACAGATGGGGCGATCTTCGACGCGAGCGACATTTGACTGGCAACGGCCGCAAATAGCGGCGAGCCCGTAAGACAGTCGATTGCCATAATTGAGGACAGAAGGAGTGTGCGCGAATGGCAGCAGAATTTGTGACGACCATTAAGACGAGTGAGGTACCGGTGGGCGGCCTGGCGGCCATTGACGTCCGCGGTACGCGGATCGCTGTCGCCAACGTCGGCGGCACGTACTATGCGTTTGATGACGCGTGCACGCATGAGCAGTGCTCGCTCGCCGAAGAAGGGGATCTGGCTGGCACCACGATCACATGCACGTGTCACGGCTCCGAGTTCGACGTGCGGACGGGCAAGGTGCTCGCGCCCCCAGCGGTTCTCCCTGTCACGGTGTACCGCGTCCGAGTCGAGGGTGACGTGCTCCAGATCGAGGTGTGATGGCCCAGGCGTACGTGATTGTCGGCGCGAGCCTCGCCGGCGCCACGGCTGCCATTACCCTGCGCGAGGAGGGCGCCGGCGGCGCCGTGACCTTGATCGGTGCCGAGTCAGAGCCACCGTACGAGCGGCCGCCGCTGTCCAAAGCCTACCTGCGCGGGGAGGTGCCGTTTGACAAGGCGTTGGTGCGGCCGCCCACGTTTTATGCGGAACACGGCATCGACACAATATTCGGGACACGCGCGACGCGAATCGACGCGGCGGCGCGGTTCGTCGAGCTCGACGATCATCGTCGCGTGTCATTCGACGCGCTGCTCATCGCCACCGGCGCGCGCAATCGGCGCGTCGCGATTCCGGGTGCCGATCTTGAAGGTGTGTACAGCCTTCGCACCGTGCAGGACGCCGATCGCATTCGCGCGGAGATGACCGCCGGCCGCCGCGCTGTCGTCGTCGGCATGGGATTCATCGGTTCGGAGGTCGCGGCGTCGCTCCGCCAACAGGGCCTCGAGGTGGTCGCCATTGACCCATCGAAGACGCCTCTCTTCCGCGTCCTGGGCGAGGCGGTTGGCCAACGCCTCGCCGATCTTCATCGCGCTCACGGTGTACGCACCATCTTCGAGGACACGGTCGCAGCCTTCGAGGGCACCCGGCGTGTCGCGCACGTCGTCACGAACGGAGGCCTCCGCCTCGACTGCGACTTGGTTATCGTTGGCATCGGCGTGGAGCCGGCCGTAGACCTGCTCGAGGCCAGCGGTATTCACGTCGACAATGGCGTCGTCGTCGACCAACACTGTCGCACCAACATCGACGGTATTTATGCCGCGGGTGACGTCGCGAATCACTATCATCCGATCTTCGATCGGCAGATCCGTGTGGAGCACTGGCAGAACGCGATCAAACAGGGCGCCATTGCCGCGCGCAACATGCTCGGCCACGCCGTGGCGTACGACGAAATTCCCTGGTTCTGGTCAGATCAATACGACTGGAATCTGCAGTACGCGGGATTTCACACGAAGTGGGAGCAACTCGTTGTGCGTGGGCGCCTGGACTCGGACAGTTTCCTGGTGTGCTACGTGAACGACGGCCGAATCGATGCGGCCGTCGGTCTCAACCGGGCCAAGGACGTGCGCCGTGTCATGCCGCTCATCAAGGCCCGGCGCGCGGTGCATCTCGAGCAGCTTCAAGACGACAGCGTTGATTTGCGCTCGTTGCACGCGAGTCCGTAAATGACGACCCAGGTACTGGGCTTCGTAGCAACCGCCCTGGTGGTCGCTGGCTACGTTCCGCAGATTGTTCATCTGGTGAAGGAGCGTTGCACAGCAGGCATAAGTCTCCCGGCGTTCTCAATGTGGGTTCTGGCGTCGTTCCTCTTCCTGATTCACGCGGCGGTGATTGGAGACGTGGTGTTTGTAGCGGTCCAAACGGTGAATGTCGTCGCGGGCGGTCTCATCGTTGGATTCTGCAGGAAGTACAAGGGCGAGGTGTGCCCCTTCCATCGCCAGGCGTATGGAAGGGGCCCGCAGCCCAGCATCTAGAGCGACTTGAGGTACTCCACAAGTTCTCGTTGCTGCTCAGCGGTCAGGCCAAGGTTCCGAACGCGGTTGTAGTGGGTGACGACGTCTGGGAGGGTGGCTGCGCTGCCGTCATGAAAGTACGGCGGGTGCTGCCAGAGTCCACGCAGCGGAGTTGTACGGTACGCCTTGTTAGCCGTGCGCGCCGCATACGCACCGTCGACGCCAGTGTCCGCGGGGGGATGCAGGATCCCGCTGTTGTTATCCGTTCCGGATCCGCCGACGTGGCAGCTCGCGCAGGTCCGGTCGAATACCGTGCGTCCACGCGCAGCGATGGTCGCATCGACGCTTCCAGCCGGGGGCGGAGGCGCCGGCAGACTGTGCTGGTAGGCGCGCAACGCCGGGAGCTTGGCGGTGACCAGGTCCGGCGAGTGCGAGACGGCGATCCCGAGCCGTGGGTCGGAGAAGTTGCCTTGCCCGCCCATCTGCGTGACGGCGACGTAAGCATTCCAATAGGAGATCGGTCCCTCCGCCGTGTAGGTCTCGTTCGTGATCTGCGCCAGGCCATAGGCGGGCGGGAGGACGAGCGGCGTATTCTTCCCGTCCTGGTTGTACCGCGGATCGTACTTGCCGGGACCCCACGACGCGTAGACCGCTTTCTTATCAGCAGGGAGCGCCGGCGACAACGCGATGATCGCCCCGACGTTCAGATCCCGGTTCGGCCAGCCGTCCATCCGGTGGCCGATGCCGGCCGTCACCGAGTTGTCCACTGTGGAGTGACAGAGTGCGCACGTGACGCCAAGCCGCGTGATGTGATTGTTCGCGTCCACCGTGGCCTGGAGGCCCACGACGGCGTTCATCTTGAGCAGCGCGACCGTCGTCGCTGGGCCCTTGAGATCGACCTTCTCGAGAATTCCGGGGGGCAGCACGTCTGCGTCGACTTTGAGTCCGACCTTGAGGGCCGTCGTTGGATCCACGTTCTTCTCGACGACTTCGTGCAGGCGGAGCGTATCGGTCCAGATCTGCTCGTCACCGAACGTATCGAAACGGAAGACGCGTTGGCCCTCAGCAATGAGAGCGGGTGATGCCTGCTCCGTCGCCGGCGGATCTGTCGTCGTTGCCGGCTGTTCGCCCGCGGGCCCCGGCGTCGGGGTTCCGCATCCGCCGAGCGCCGCTCCGGCGATTAGCGAGACGAAGGCGAGCGCTGCAATGACATAGCTCGGAGGTCGAGGAAGCGAAAAGGTACGATTCGATCTGTTCATGTCGTTCCTCCTGTAGAGTCGGTGAGGATGGAGAACGCCGTGTCTGTTTTGCTGCGTGGCGGAGCAAGACGCGAGCCGTTGTAACGCCGTTGTCCTAACGGTATGGCGTCAGCGTACTGGCTCAACCGCCAGTGCAGACCGCGCTGGGGTTTCCTGACGCATCTCCATGAGCCGTGCGAGCGTGAACGCGGCGATCGACATGACGACATCGCGCACAGCGACATCCAGATGGCCGCTAAGGACGAGGTTGACCGCGACTAGCAGTAGCCACGCACTGGCGACGTAGGCCCCGATCACCGGCGCCGCACCAAGGACGCCGATGCCTACGGCGAGTTCGACAATGCCGACCACGTACATGAACGTTTCCGCCGATACTGGCAAGAGCTGCGCCGCCGCAGGGCTGATGTACGTGCTCCAATCCGCCAGCACATTGAAGAATTTGTCGAGCCCCGCCAGCGTGGCGGTGAGACCAAAGGCAATTCGCAACGCGTGAACCCGTCCGTGCAGTTGGTGATCCATGTTCCCTCCTGTGCGAATAGAGCGTGCACGGGCCAAAAGGTGACATCTGTCACCTCTTGCGGGTCGGTTACTCTAATGGGGAGGAGATAGAAATGCCTGCAGTCAGCGCTCAGGTGCTCGAACAGTGGAATACGCTCACCGATGAGCAGGTGGTGACGTCCGTGCTCGCCGGCCAGACCGCGTTGTTCGAGATATTGATGCGCCGATACAACGAGCGTGTCTATCGCGTTGCCCGCGCGATCGTTCGGGACGACGAGGAGGCGGAGGACGTGATGCAGCAGGCGTACGTCAACGCGTACGCCCACCTACGTCAGTACACCGGTAAGGCCCAATTCTCAACCTGGCTGACGAAGATCGCCGTCAACGAGTCTCTTGCGCGTGTCCGTCGTCGGGCCAAATACGAGCCATACGATGACGAGTTGTCCAACGTGGAGCCTTTCATGGCGCGGAATTCGGAGCGGGACCCGGAGCGACAGGCGTTTACAGGCGAACTGCACGCCCTCCTCGAGTGGGCGATCGACGGTCTGCCGAACGGCGCGCGAGAGGTCTTTGTGTTGCGGGAGGTCGAAGGGCTGAGCACGGCGGAAGCGGCGGACTCGCTTGGCGTATCGGAAGACGTCGTCAAGACGCGACTGTCGCGGGCCCGCGCGGGCTTGCGCCGTGCCCTCATGGATCGCACCGGAGCGACGGCGCCGGAGGTGTTCAGGTTCTACCGGCCCAGATGCGACCGCGTTGTGGCGCAGGTGCTGTCGACAATTGGTGATAGCATTCCGTCCACGTGTTTCATGCCTTCCGAGTAGTGCTAACGCAGCCGGCATTCGGTCGGCCATTCTCTCGAAATGTCCCTCGAAAATGTCGCTTCGGATCTCGGACTTCGAGGCCTGGCACGTAATAGACGTCGCCTCGTTGTAAATAGACGTGACGTGAAGGATGTCTCAGAGATCGGTCGAGGCGAAGGCGCGGCGATGGAGCAGGGCCAGTCCACTTGCCCGTGCCATGGGTCCCGGTTTCAGGTCGATGGGCACGCCGTGCATGGTCCTGCGATTCAAGGCGCCGCCGCCTCCTTAATCGCTGTCTGCCACATCACGTAATCCAAGGACGCTGCGCGTAAGCCTGATAGGAATGCCGCTTGCGATACTGATGCTGTGTAAGCTCTCAGAACCTATGGTGTTACGCGACTACGCCGCGCAAGCTCGGTGAGCGGGCTCGGCCCTTGCTTATGCTCACGCACTAAGCCCGAAATCAACGACACCTGAACCCGGCTCGTGGGTGCCGAGCCAAAGCGCTGTCTATCTGAAGAGGAGCACATCCATGTCATCGAGGTCATTGACTGTTCCAATATGCCTGGTTGCCCTCGCTTTCGCGGCGGCGGTACCCCCTCCTGCAAATGCGCAGAACCAGGTCGGGGGTCATTTCGGGGTCGTCATTCCGCTGGCGACGCGCGCGAACGGCACGACGACGACGGTCTCCGATGATTTTGTGATTGGATTTCCGACCGGAATCACGCTCAACACGGGCGACCGCTTCGCCTTCGACCTGGAGCTCGTGCCCGTCATTCAGAACCAGCCGTTGCACGTCGATCTGACTGTGCACCCAGGTGTGATCATCGGCCTCGCGGATCGCCTTAACGCCGGTCTGCGCATGGCATTCGACGTGGCCCGGCCGTCGTGGGGGTTTACACCGCTGATCAATCGCAGTTTCCCGTTGACCGAGAGTACATCCGTCTTCGGTGAGCTCGTGGTGCCGATCCGGTTTCAGATCGACGCGGCCGGCTCGCATTTCACGTCAATAGGGCTCGGCATTCATGCCGGAATCGGGTTCTGATGCGCGGGCGCCCAGAGGAGGAGCCATGACTACACACAGGATCGTTCTGACGTTGCTGTTTGTCCTCGCGGTCGCAGCGCTTTCGACATCGCAAGATCGGCGAAGCGCGGATTTTGAGACGCTCGAGGGGACGTGGATTCTTGATCTCAACGCGCCGCCGACTCCACCCGCTCAACTCCTGACCACGTTCGCGCGAGGCGGCACGATCGTGGCGGATGGCAACAATGCACAGCCCGTTTTACGAAGCCCGTGGCACGGCGTCTGGGCTAGAAGGTCCTACCTCGACTTTACATCAACATGGCGGCGGTGGAACTTCGACGCTGCGGGAAACTTTGTTGGTGGGAACGAGTTTCGTATGGACATTAACGTCGACCGCGCACTGGAAACGTTCAGCGGGACCGTCGAGATACTGACCCTGGATCGGGCGGGAGCGGTGACGGCGAGCAGGTCGGGGACGTTCGGCGCGACCCGTGTGAACGTCAGGCGACCGAGTCTCTAAGCGCGTCGAGGCGGAGGGCGGATCCTTCGGCGCGGGGCTGCGAAGATCGCCGTCTACAGTGGGAAGCCTCAAAGATCATTGGCGCGATGATCGCGGCGTGCGACATTCCGTGCGACATTTGATTGGCAACGGACGCAAATGGCGGCGAACAGACGCGAACGGACGAAAACAGGCGAAAAGGCTAATCGGCTGAACCGTAGACGTTTATCGCAAAATCGCTCCAATCCCTGAGGATTTGCTCGGGTAATTGAAGGACTCCCACTCTCTCCGCCAATCCGTAAATCGTTGAAATAAAAAGACTTATATTGATGTGATGGCGCGAGCTCTAGCGCAAAACATTGAGTTCTCTACCGTGAGTGGTCTCGGCCACTCTCTCCAGAATTTCGGTCCTATGAGATCAACAACTTACAGTAACTCGTGAGTTCCAGCGTGCAACGCGCCGCGACGATGGAACTCACGGTAGCAGCTTCAGCGCTTGACGCGCCAGCGTGGCAACCTTGCGGCTGCGCGATCTCGCTTCTAACCACGGAGGATCATATTGAAGCGGTGGTGGAATACCTTGCGCCTGTTGATTCGGATGCGGTCTCAGCGGAGCATTCGTCGCCTGCGAGGCAACGTGGCGTGGGACGGCGATATCGACACATCCCGCCTCAGTCGTCTCACGACAGACTAAGGGCAAAGGCTGCCGCCGCTCCTACTTCGAGCGACGAGCCGCGGTGCGGCGAACGTCGCGGCGTGACGCTGGGCTCTGTCGTCGCGGAAGAACTGGCTCACGAGCCTCGTTAAAGAACGAACGATAGAGCGCCTCGATCATCTTGATACCGCTTTCGAGGATGTCCTGGTCCGACGTGCCTGCGTCGCGGAGTCCTTCTACCAGCCGACCGATCGTGGCCGTATCGGGCAACCCGTATCGCGACTCTTTCAAATCAAGATCGTGGACGATGTGACCGACGCGCAGCGCGGCGGCGTCCGTCACGCCAAATCGTTGCATGAGGGTTTCGTACGTGCAATCGGTGCCGTGGTGCCCGAACTCTACGTCCGCCATGTCAAAGGGAATCTGACCGTCGGCGGCAGGTAGCAATCCGAACGCGAATTTCGCATCGGGTGCGATGAACCGCCGAATGAGCCAAGCGGAGGCCATTCGGTCGATGCCAGGCCGCGGCCGCGTCAGCCACGCGCGCCGCCGGAAGAACCGTGCATTCAGATGTTCGGACGATCCGCTCACCGCCGGCTCCGTGACCAGCGCGCTTTCAAGGCTGTCGAGTGCGGCTTGTGCGTCAGTCGCTCGCGGGGAGCCGAAGAAGTCGGTCGCCTTGAGCGCCCGATATCGTTCTCTGACTTTCGCGAGGTCACGTTGCATGGCGGTGCGCGAGAGCTTCTTGCGCTTCTGCCTGACGCGACTCTTCAACGCCTCGACGTCGCGGATCAGCGCGTCATATTCGGTCGTACGTGCCGCCCGGAAGCTCGCTTGCAGTTCATCGTCCGTATATCCGTCGACTGCGTCGGCCGACAGGATGCTCACCTGACCCCCACGGCTCGCAATTTCGGTCCGGATCCAATCGAAGTCTTCTCGCGCTTCAGGCGTATGGGGAAGGACGTAGATCGAGTTACGGAGCGCGACCGCGCCGACCTGCTGCAGCCGCCGCCAGACGTGGACCCGAAGATTGGACGGCCGGGCCGGGAGCTGATGGACCAGTAAAAGCCATTTCGCCGCGTGCACGGGCACCTCAGGCATTCCGAATATCGTAACATCATGCTTGTAACAGGTGTTGCTCCCGGAGGTAGAATCCGATCATGCGCACATTGATTTCCGCTCTCGTCGTGTTTGCGGTGGCTTCGTCGGCCGTCGCGCAACAGCCCTCCGCCCCGGCGCCGCAGATGCCTGCGGAGTATGCCGCTGTATTGCAGACCGTCGGCCGCCAGGGCGATTTCAAGGACAACGTCCTCAAAGTTAATGTCCCTCGCAACGATCTGAAGGTCGTCGTCGACGGCGTTGCGACGCCGACTCCGTTCGGATTCGGCGGCTGGTTCGCGCTGACCAAGGGCGACCACGGCATGGAGGTCATGATGGGCGACCTCGTGCTCACCGAAGCCGAAGTGAATCCGGTCATGTCCGCAGTCTTGGAGAACGGGCTCGACGTCTCGGCTCTCCACAACCACTTCTTCTTCGACACGCCACGTATTTTCTACATGCACGTGCATGGGCACGGCACGGCCGCAGAGCTCGCGACCAAGATCAAGCCCGCACTCGCGTTGATTGGAAAGACACCAGCGACGGGTGCCGCGTCGACCGCTCAGGGCCGCACGATCGAAGGGAAGCTTGATACGGAAGCGTTGGCCAAGACGATCGGGTTCCCCGGCGAGCAGACCGGAGCCGTCTACAAAATCACGATCGGCCGGTCCGATTTCACCATGAAGGAGATGGGCGCCACCATCAATGCGCGCATGGGGCTGAACACGTGGGCCGCCTTCTATGGGACCGATGCCGATGCCGTTGTGGCCGGTGATGTGGCGATGCTGGATACCGAAGTCATGCCGGTGCTCAAGGCACTGCGCGCACACGGCATTGATGTCGTGGCGATTCACCATCACATGGTCGGCACCGAGCCAAACGTCACATTCCTCCACTATTGGGGCAAAGGGCAGGCACAGAAGTTGGCGACCGGCGTTCGCGCCGCCGTAGATCTGCTGAGCAAAGGTCGCCGTCGCTAGACGCCAGGCTGCCATGACGACGGCGGTCGACGCGGTTGAACCGGTCGAGGGACGGCGGTCGCCACGGTCGTGACGAGCGTGGCGACCATGGACCTGACCGCCGGCGCAGTAGCTGCGAGACCGGCCTTCATTCGCCTGTGCGCGGGTGGGTTTCTGGCCTACTGCAGCTACGCGATGTGCCGCTCGCCGTTGCTTCCGCTGTTTGCGCGGGAGCTCGGCGCGGGCGCGCCGTTGATCGGCCTCGTCGTCGGAGCCTCTACTCTGACCGGCATTGTCGTGAAGCTCCCCGCGGGTGTCTGGTCGGACATCCTCGGCCGGCGGGCCCTGCTGGTGACCGGCGCGGTGGTGTTCGCCGTGATGCCGTTCACATATTTGGCTGTCTCCGGATTGGGATTGCTGATCGCGTTGCGAGTCGTCCATGGCAGCGCGACCGCGATATTCGGCCCGGTCGCGTCCGCCAGTCTGTCCGACGTCGCGCCAGCACACCGTCGCGCTACGTGGCTCAGTACCTATTCCACGATACAGGGTGCGGGCCAGGCGGTTGGTCCCGTGCTCGCTGGCTACCTGATTGCGATTCGCCGGTTCGATCTCGCATTCCTGCTGGCGGGGGTGATCGCGCTAGCGGTGCCGGTGATTGTGTGGCGGTGGCCCGCGGTGCGTGAGAGAGGCGAATCGCCACGACGATCTTCCTTGACCCAATTTGCCAACGGTGTTCGTGAGGTCGTGCTGGAGCGTCGGGTCCTCGTCGCCAGCGGCGCCCAGGCCGCACAGTTCCTTCTGAACGGCTCGCTCAATGCCTTCCTACCCCTGTACGCAAGCGAGGTCATCGGAATGAGCCCCGCGAACGTGGGCTGGCTGTTCGCGACGCAGACGGTGACGACGCTGGCGACACGGCCGCTGATCGGCGTCCTGTCCGATCGCGTCGATCGCCGCGGTGTCATTCTGGCGGGACTCATCGCGTGCAGTGCGGCCGTGTGGCTGATCTCGTCTGCCGGGACCGGGAGTGCCCTCGTCGCCGCCGTACTGGCATACGCAGCTGGCGTCGCAGTCACCACGGCCGCGACCAGCGCGTATGTCACTGATGTGGCCCCACGCGCCCGGTACGGCGCCGCACACGGTGTGTTTGGAACGATCTATGACATCGGCGATGCCGCCGGCCCGATTCTCGCGGGGCTGCTCGTCGCCGCCTTTGGGTACGCGCAGATGTTCCGGGTCATGGCTACGGTCGCGATCACGGTCGCGGCTGCTTTCTACGTGTTCTCGCGTGCGCCCGATGCAGCGGCAGCCTGACGTGCGTCAGCAAGGAGTAAGGCAATGCGAAACGGGATCCTCATCATCTTGGCGTTCGTGATGTGTGTGACGGTTCACGGCCAAGTGCGCACGATTGACTTCGAGCAGGACATGGTCGGGCAACCGCCGAAAGGGTTCACGTTCGGGTACACGCGAAGGGTGGGCACGCCCGGCCGCTGGATCGTCCAGGAAGACAAGGGCGGCAAGTATCTCGCACAGCTCGATGCCGATGACACCCGCAACCGTTTTCCCGTCGCGGTTGTTGTCGAGGTCTCTGGCGCGGACGTGGATCTCTCCGTCCGGTTCCGCCCCGTGTCCGGCCGCGTTGACCAGGCGGCCGGTCTGGTCTGGCGGTACCAAAACGACGACAACTACTACATCGTTCGCGCGAATGCGCTCGAAGACAACGTGGTGCTCTACAAGGTGCAGAACGGACAGCGCACTGACCTAGCAGTGAAGGGGGAAGGGCGCACGTACGGAAAGCCGGTGGAGGTGCCAGGCGGACAATGGAGCACGCTGCGTGTCGTCGCGACGGGGCCACGATTTGAGGTGCATTTCAACGGACGCAAGCTCTACGAGGTCGAAGACACCACGTTTGCCCACGCTGGGCGTGTTGGCGTGTGGACGAAGGCCGATTCCGTCACACACTTCGACGACCTTACGGTGACGACGAAGTGAGGTTGCGTCTGATGCGTCCGTCGCGATGGATCGTGGTCGTCTCGACGGTGCTGCTGTGTGCGTGTGGCCGTTCTAATACCGCGACAGCTCCGCGCTCCGTCACCGTCTACGTGTCGACCGACCGTGTCTTCTCAGAGCCTGTCCTTCAGGAGTACCAGCGGCAATCCGGCGTGACGGTCAACGCGGTCTATGACACGGAAGAGACGAAGTCGACCGGCCTCGCCAACCGCTTGCTCGCCGAGCAGGCGCGGCCACAGGCGGACGTATTCTGGTCCAACGAACCGGTCCGCACGCTGATGCTGAAGTCCCGCGGCGTGCTGGCACCCTACCGCTCACCAAACGCAGAAGGCATTCCGGCCGTCCTGC
>Ga0080064_1007176_pt1 | contig 11433 bp, 9 predicted proteins | sample Subgrocontami54m_FD_69260 | JGI IMG/M metagenome (GOLD analysis project Ga0080064, IMG submission 69260) | Subsurface groundwater microbial communities from S. Glens Falls, New York, USA - GMW46 contaminated, 5.4 m (SPADES assembly) (version 2) ...
CTTCTTGCGAAGCAACTCCGCGATGCGGGCGAGGAAATCAGGTTGGCTCCAGACGCGAAGGACCATTGCGCCCGGCTCGAAGCGAGCAATGGCCTGCGGATCGGACCTTTGGTTAATCTCGACCGCGGTCTGATCCACGAGCTCGGTGATCTCGATCGCGACAAGCTGATCATTCGCGGTTCGCACAATGCAGTCCGGAGGATCCAAAGTCGGGATCTGGAGGTTAAAGAACTCGGGTTGGCCAGAGCGCTCCATGGATTTCAAGAGGTCGCGAACGACGTTCACCTCCTTCAGCTGTTTCGTCTCCCCCTCGTGGATCGAGGCGTAGACTCTGCGCTTCCTTGCAATATAGGCGATCTTGTTGTTCAAACTCATCGGTCGCTCGGCAACGCGCCACTATAATTATACTGGTCTGTATAGCACGACCGGTAATTTTCCAAAAACATCCGCGATTCTCCTGCTCTTTCGAGAGCTTGTCAAGAAATTTAAACCTTGTCAGCGATGGTAAAAGGCCGCTCTAGCTCGGCATAATTCCGTTATGGCTGCGAGAGACGGAACCAGAAGCCCTAACAGTTCAAATCTGCGGAGCTTTGAGATGTGGTAATGAAGCTAGGCGGAGACGGCCATCAGAGCGCGGCGGAGGAGGGGATTTGCTGGGTCATCGCCGTTTCGTCCGCGACTCCTTCGGGCGTCGCCCACGGCTTCAGGGGACGTCCTTCAGCCAAATTTCTTAACTCCCGCTCCCAGATTCTCCTGAGCAAGATCACGCCATTGTCCATACGCCCCAGATGCTCCTGGGAACGCTCTGCGACGGGACTCTGGCCGACTTGGACCACGTAGTCTTCCACCTGGAAAAGATCCCAAATCGTGGCATCGCTTTCCAGATCTTCGATTCTTTTTTGGCCCTTGAGTATGGCCTCCCCCAACTGGTTCAGAAAGAGTGACCGTTCGCCGTCTTCAGAACGGGCGCGCTCCGCGTAGGCGCGCGCTGCTTCACCCGTCACATGGACGAGAATGGCGCCGAAACTCACGCAATTCGAATCGTCGACGGGGACGCGAAAGAAAAGGCGGTCAGACCAGACGGGCGCCGAAGCCTTCTCCACATTCCCGCGGCCTAGAGTGGCCCGGATATGATTTGCGTCGGGCATATAGAAATGTAAGTAACGGAGCTCCCCGGGCAGCCGGGTCGCCGTGCGGATTCCGTATTCGGTCTCTTCGGAGAATATCTGAGGACTGGCAAGGCTCGCTCTTGCGCCCGCGCGGAGGGCCGCCGCTCGATGGGTGTAGGCTACGTGCGCCGAATCGCAGGCGTTGTCGAGCCGGTTGAAATAATTGCACGGCCAAGACTCCGCAGGGCCGTTGATCAATACGCCCGGCCGTTCGAAATCCGGAAACCTCCGGAAGGGTGGAGGCTTTCCCTCTCCCAAATATGCAAAGATGAGCCCCAGGTAGTCTCGGACGGGATAACTTTTTATCGCTACCTTTGTCGGAGAGGAGTCGTTCTCCCCAGGCTGGTCCACACAGTGCCCGGACTCGTCGTACTGCCACCCATGATACCGGCAACGAATGCGGTCTCCCTCCACCCAACCCGTAGAGAGTTGCGTGCCGCGGTGCGCGCATCGAAACGCCGGCAAGTAGGGGGTCCCGCTTTCACCGCGATATAGTGTGAAGTCTTCGGACATAATCCGGATCGGCACGGCGCGCCCCCGAAGGAGGTCTTGGCTCCGGTAGACGGGTTGCCAAAACATCCGCAGGTAGCGGCCGGCCAATGTGCCAGGCCCTGTATGGACAAAATCAATCGCCGGCGACGGCATGCTATTTCCTCGAGCCTGAGCGGCATTCGACGGACGCGGTGCTAATTGCCCTCCTCAAAGATCTGTCTGGCAAGAATGCGAAGTTGGCGACTTTTTTCCGGTGTTGCATCCTCCGGGTTCAACACCAGTAATCGCCGGCCTTCTTCATAGCGCAGGTTGGGATCGACATGATCCTGAGGGACATCTTTCCTTACGGAAACTGTTTGGTCCGCCGCGCTGAAAATCGTCTGTCCCTCTTTCGTGTAAAACCAGTCGAGGAAGAGCTTGGCCGCGTTGGGATGGGGGGCATTGGCGACGAAACCTCCGCCTTGCGTGGATAAATGTGCTCCCTCTCTCGGATAGACGACCTTGATCGGAGCCCCCTGTTTGAGGAGTTCGCGCAATCGGATATCGGACGGGGCGATGCTTATAGCGTACTGGCCGCGAGCAACTGTGTCCACGGTATCGAAAGCGGTCCGCACCAGGGCTACTTGTTTGGCCAAAGCCTTCATGTAATCGAGTCCCAACGTTCGGTAAGCCGCGTCAAACCAGCCGGAGCCCGTCCCTCCAATGGCGGGAGTTTGGAGCGCAATTTTTCCGGTCCACTCGGGGTTCAACAGATCTTGATAGCTTTTGGGCTCCTTCTCCGGCTTCACGAGGTTCGTATTGACCAAAATTCCCGTGAAAGGGACCTTGATGTAGAGCCAGTCCCGATCCCCGGGGGCAAGGACAGCAGGGTCGACACGCCAAACCCCCTTCTCTAGCGTGGACGGCGCCAGGACAGGTTGAAGATGGCCATTGAGTTTGGCTTGTATGTAAGTGGCTCCGCCAAATCCAAAAAGCGCGACATCCACGACGTGCTGTTTTGTCCGCTGCTCTATGCCTATGCGCTGCGCCATGTCCGGCGCCGAGAGAGTCGTCCATTCGACGGAGATCCCGAATCTGGCCATGATCCGATCGCTGATGGCCTTTTGAGCTTCAAGGCTCGCATGCGCGGCGCTGTTGTAAATTGCCAGTTTGCCTTCCTTTCCGGCAGCAGCCTGGATTTCGCCCATCGGCCCCCAAGGCGCGGTTGCTGATTCTCCATTTAGGGACAAAGCGAAAATCGAACCCACAACCAGTACAGCGAATAACCCTATCCGTGCAGTCATTGGCATTTCATACCTCCCTAACCGTGAAGATTCTACCCTCCGACCGCCATCAGCGCCCGGCGGAGGAGGACTTTGCTGAGATCGAGCTTGTAGCCGTTCATCTTGAGCGGCTTGGCCTTGGAGAGGGCGGTCTCGGCCGCTTCGGCCGCAAGGGCTTCGGTGATTTTGTTTCCCTTGATTAACGCCTCGGCGTCCGGGCTTCTATAAGGATGGGTAGCGATGCCGCCGAAAGCGATCCGGAGATCCTTGCAGATTCCATTATCCATCACGACGCTCACCGCCACGCTGGAGAGGGCGAAGTCCCAGGATTTGCGCGGCGCGGATTTGAGATAAATGCTTCGGGTCGGGCGGAAGGGCGCTTCGATTTGCGTGACAATCTCGTCCGGCTGGAGCGAATGAGATTGCAGCGTTTCACCGACCCACTGGTGCCCCGGCAGGAATTCGAAAATGGGCACGCTTCGTTTCCCGCGCGGAGAGGCGACGTGGATTTGAGCGTCGAGCGCGGCGAGCGCGGGCGCCAGGTCCGAAGGATGGTTCGATAGGCACAGATGGCCGCCCATGATGCTCCCGTAGTAGCGGCTGTCGCCGGCGGCGAGATCGCAAAATTTTCCGCCCGATTTCCAGCAGGAAAATCCATCCTGGAGATACCAGCACCAGACGTCCTGGCAGAGGTTCCCGCCGATGGTTCCCAGATTTCGGATCTGCGGGGAAGCCACGAGACCGGCCGCCTGCGCGAGGACGGAGCAGCCGTTTCGGAGGTGAGGAGAAGAGGCGATTTCAGAAAGGGTGGTCAGCGCGCCGATCCTGAGTCCATCCGCCCCGGGGCGGACGTAGCTCAACCCTGGAATCGTTTTGATATCGACGACGCAGCGCGGCTGGACGATATATTTTTTGATGCGGAAGAGGAGATCCTGCCCGCCCGCCATGACCCGGCCCTCCGGCCCATACTTCGCCAGTGTCGAGAGGGCATGCTCCACCGAGGTGGCGCTCACGTGCTCGAAATTTTTCACGCCGCCTCGCCTTTCCGCGATCTGATGGCCTTCAAGACGCGGTCCGGGGTCATCGGGATCTCGGTCATCCGAACTCCGGTGGCGTTGTAGATCGCGTTGGCGATGGCCGGCGCGACCCCGACGATGGAGATCTCGGAGCAGCCTTTGGCGCCGAAGGGATGAGTGGGTTCTTCCTTCTCGATCATGATAGGAACGATCTCCGGCGTGTCGAGAGTAGAAGGGGTTTTCAAATCGAGAAACCATTGATTGAGGGCGGTTCCGGTCCTGTCATCGAAGTAGAAACCCTCGGTGAGCGCGTGGCCCAAACCCCACGACGCCCCGCCTTCGATCTGCCCCTTGACGATGGCCGGATTGATGGCGCGTCCCACGTCATGAGAGGAAACCAGTTTCAAAATATTCACCTCGCCCGTCTCCGTGTCCACCTCCACCTCGACGAAACTCGCGGCGAAGCCCCAGGGGATGCTGGGTTGTTCTTTTGCGTTGAACTCGCCGCGCTCGATGATCGGTCCGCCTGCGGCCCGGGCAATCTCGGCGAAGCTCACGCGTTTCGACGGCACGCCCCGCACTTGAACGAAGCCCTCCCGGAGTTCCAGGTCTTCCGCTGAGACCTCCAGCGAGCGGGAGGCGAGTTCCAACAGCTTTTTCTTTATCGCTTCCGCGGTCCGCACCGCCGCTATCCCGGTGGAGTAGACCGTCCTGCTCGAGATGGGGCCGGTGTCCCGCGGGCAGAGCGCCGTGTCGGCGTTGACGCCGCCGATCTGTTCCATGGAGAGGCCGAGGATCTCAGCGACCATCTGCCTCAATGTCGTCTGCTGCTCCGAGCCCTGGTCGGCGGTGCCGCAAAAGTAGAGGACCCGGCCGTCGTCATGCACTTCCACCCGGCCGGCGGAGGTGCGGAAGGGCTGCCCGCCGGCGCTATGGATCACCATGGCCATGCCGATGCCTCGCTTTTTCATCCCTGGATCCGAGCCCGGCTCCTTCTGCCGCCGCTCCCACCCGATCGCCTCAGCGCCTTTGCGTACCGCCTCTTCCAGCCCGACCGACGACATGACTTTCCCCGGAGAGGCGCAGAGCGTGTCGCCTTCATGCACGCGGTTTTTGAGCCGGACTTCGAGGGGGTCCATGCCGATCGCGTGGGCGAGCTCATCGACAACGGAGTCGACGGCGAAATGGCTCTCCATATCGGAGCGGCCGCGCACCGGGCCGGCCGCGGGGTGATTGGTGCGCGCGACGAAAACCTCCCAGAGCACGTTGGGACAGCCGTGATAGAGATCCATGATGTGGTGGATCATGCCTTCCGCGAGCCGGGAGGCGCTCTTTCCCAGCCAGTGGCCGCAGTCGAGATGCGTCCTGATCTGAAACGCCGTCAGCGAGCCGTCTTTTTTGACGCCGGCCTTGACGTAGTGAACCAGGGCCGGGCGGTTGTGCGCGTCCAGCGTCTCCTCTTCGCGCGTGAACCAGATCTTCACGGGCCTGCCGGTTTGACGGGCCAGGAGCGCGGCGAGCACCGCGTATCTTCCGCCGACCTTGACGCCGAAGCCGCCGCCGATCGCGGTCGCAATGACCCGCACGGACTCCTCGGGCAGACTCAGGACTCGCGCCACCGAATTCCCGAGCTTGTAAGGCTCCTGGACCGAGCACCAAAGCGTGCAGTGTCCGTCTTCATAATGGGCGACGCAGGCGCGGGGCTCGTGGGCGACGCCGCTCTCCATGGGTTGGCGAAAGAGCCGCTCCACGGTGCGATCGCTTTCCTTGAGCCCTTTTTCCACGTCTCCTCTCTGGTAAACGAGCGTGGGCTTGCCTTTGGCCGCGCTGTAGAGATTCGTCGTCGGATCGAGATGCGTGGCGCTGCCGTGCTCCTCCCACCAGGGTGTGCCCGTGTAGGCTTCGGGAAGATTCAAAACCGCGATCGGGGAGTCCGGTTTGAGCGCAGCCTCGGGATCATAGACGGCCGGTAGGACTTGATACTCCACGCGAATGGCGCGGACCGCCTCTTCCGCGATATTCCAGTCTTCCGCCGCCACGGCGGCCACCGCGTCGCCCACGAATTTGACCTCTCCGTCCAATGGATAGAGTTCGTATTCGAACGGGCCGAAGAGGACGCGGGGAACGTCTTTGTAGCTTAGGATCGCCGCGACGCCAGGAATTTTCTCGGCCTTCGACGTGTCCACTTCCGAGATGAGCGCGTGCGCGTGCGGGCTGCGGAGAATCTTCATCCAGAGCATGTTGGGAAGGACGATATCGGCTGGAAATTTGAGCGAGCCGGTTACCTTGCCCGTTCCATAGACCGGCGTGACGTTGTGGCCTACGACGGAAAAAGGAGGATTCATTATGCTTTTCCCCTGAGGATTCGTCCCGCGTCCTGGACCGCCTGGATAATAGAGGCGTAGCCCGTGCAGCGGCAGAGGACGCCGGAGAGCGCGAGACGCACCTCTTCTTCAGTGGGGTTGGGAGTGTGATCCAGCAGGGCCTTGGCCGACAGGATCATTCCCGGCGTGCACCAACCGCATTGGGCGGCGTAGGAATCCGCGAATGTCCTCTGCAGCGGATGGAGCTCGGCGCCGTCGGAGAGCCCTTCGATGGTGGTGATCTCTTTCCCCTGGGCCTCGACCGCCAGAACGGAGCAGGAATAGACGTCCACGCCATCCATGAGGACGGTGCAGGAGCCGCAGCCTCCGTAGTTGCAGGCGAGCTTCGTTCCCGTGAGATCCAGCTTATTCCTCAGGACATCATTGAGAGTCCAGTTGGTCGGGATTTCCAGCTCGTGGGCGGTGCCGTTGATCTTGAGCGTGATCCGCACCTTAACGTCCCCCTAAGAGTTCTTGGAGCATCTTTTGCGCCTTGGGGTAGAATATCATGTAGTCGTCGGAATAAGTGTCGACGTACTTTACCCCTTCAAGCGGGACTACATAATCAGGGACCCCCTTCAGTCCGGCGTCGCGTCTGCGGCTTACCATGTCGTTGGTGCGCTGGAAGATCTCTTGAGGCTCCTTGGTGAGAAACCAGTTGAGGAAGACGGCCGCGGCATTCGGATGGGGCGCATTCTTGACGATCTTGATAATGCCTGAGCCTCCGGTTACCCCACCCGTATCTCTGGAAAAAACTCGCTCGATCGGGATACCGAGTTTCCTCGCCTGTTCCACTTCACGTGTCGCCACCGCCAAAGCGATAGGGTAGGTCCCGCGTGCGATCCAATCCCCGAGCTGCCGCCGGTCACCGGTGTAGACAACTTTCTGGCCGGCGAAGAGCTGCTTGATGAACTCCTCGCCGAAGAGCTGAAGCAAGTAAGCGGCCACGGCCTGACCCTGCCCGCCGCGGCGTGGGTCGAAGCTTGCGATCTTTCCGGCGTATTGGGGTTTGAGGAGATCTTTCCAGGAAGCGATCTCACCCTTTTTTATTGTCGAGGCGTTGATGAAGAGATCCGGGAGAATGTACTCCATGGTTTGTAGCATGTAACGCTGCTCGGGATCATTGAATTTGAGCTTATTCTCCCGCCATTTGCTTGTGTCCAAGGCATCCGGCAGCACCAGTTTGTCCTTGGCTGGTTCCAGTCTGCCGGCGGGGAGAAGGTTGTAAAGTTCCGTGTTGCCGCTCAGTAGGATGTCGATGGTGACCTTGCCCGCGGCTGCCTCTCTCTCGACTCGAGCCGTGGCCTCCGCGCCGGCGAGAGCGAGATATTCGAGTCTAAAGCCAAACTGTTTCGAAAAGGCCGGCTCCATCTCGGCCCGGGTGTCCGGGCTCGGCGACGCCGCTACGACCACCGTCCCTTCCTTTTTGGCCGCGGCCAAAAGCTCGTTCCATCTCTTTTGCCAGTCCGTCTGTGCTTGTGCCTCCGCTCCCAAGACGAGCGCGAAAAAAAAGAAGCCGGCGGCGAGCGAGAAACATTTTGATTTTAAATTATAAGACACGAGAGAACCTCCTCTTTTTGAATATAAATTATTTTCGTAATTCTCCGCCTCCCCGGAGCCAGAGTTTGTCCCAAAATTCCTGCAGGGCGGGCATGTGTTTCAGCTCGAAGACCGGGTCCTGGTACTGGGCTTTGCCGAGGATCTCGTCCGGAAACGGGACGAACTGTCGAAGCTGCAAGTCGCGGTGGCTGGGAGCGGTTTCGCCGCCGTAAAAAAGCGCGATCTGCCCCTCCTTGCTCAAGCGCCAGTTGAGGAAAAGCCGCGCCGCGTGGAGGTTGGGGCTCCCGCGGATGATCACCGCGTCGCCGATCGAAGTGGGGACGAACTCGGGAGAGGTAAAGCCGACCGGCGCCCCCGTCGTCACGAGGCGGAAGACGGTGCTCGCCGGCGCGGGAATGATGGCGTGGAACTCTCCCGCGGCCGCCAGCTGCGGCAGGGCGTTCATGCCTTCTTTGCGAAGCTGCGGCTTCACTTCGCTGAAGAGCCTCGCGAGAAAGTCTTTCGTCCACTTCTCGCCTTTGGCCTTCCACAGGTCGAGAACCCACTGATTGGGGCGGTTTCCCAACGCCAGATTTCCGCCGCGCCATCGGGGCTGGGTGACAAAGTCCTCCCATTTGACGGGGAGATCGTTGCGCGGAACCAGCTTGGTGTTGTAGGCGACGCCCCAATAGGTCTGGCTGGTGCTGACCCAAAACCCTTCCGGATCTTTAAGCCCTTCGGGCAGATTTTTCATCGCCGGGATCGCGCGCAGATCTTCCACCGCGTTGGCCTCTTTGTAGGAGTGAAAAACGCCGCCGACGTTGAATATGACGTCAGCAAGGATCCTTCCCTGTTTGAAAGCCACCAGGGCCTTGACGCTGCGGGCCTGACGGTCCACGCTCGAATGTTCTATCGCGATGAAAGGATAGCGTTCTTTGAACGGAGCGAACGGATCTTTTTCAGCCCGATAGGCGTCCAGGATTCTCAGCTGTCCCTCTTTTTTCGCCTTTTGGATCCAATCCGCCGGGACTTGCAGCTCCTTGTCGATGTCGGACAAGAGCGCCGGGTTGAGCTTGAGAGTTTCCAGTATCGTCTGGGTGGACTTCGGAAGGGAAGCGGTGGATGCGTCGAATAGCGGGAATAGCAGGGCCGCCGCGAGCAAGACGGGAGTCAGAATTCCAACCGGTCTTGCCAGGCGCGCCTTCACATCAGTGTCCACTTTTGCGGCCCGTCTCCAGCGGAGGATAGGGATTGCCCTCTTCGGGGGCGAATTTCTTTTTACAGAAAGGGCACTGGGCATAGGCCTCTGCGTTTTGCCGGTAGTCTTCCGTATGAAGGTAATATTGCTTTTTGCATTGGGGACAGGTGACGTAGGTGACTCTGACCATCAGGTTCCTCCTATTACGTGTTCGGGATCAGTTCTTTGGGAATATAGTCCTCGAGGGAAACCTGGTTCATGACCTCTTCCGGGATGAAGGTCCTCTGCTCGAAGACGGCGGGCGCCGCCGGCTTGGTGCAGTCGATGCCTCCCCGTGTGCTCATATCCGCTTCGCAGGTGGGATCCAATCCCGCCGAGGCGCAGTTCGGCACGACGATGATGTCTTTGTCCCACTGGGAGCGGGTCCCGATCGCCCACAAGACTTCGGATTCATCGAAGATGTTGATGTCGTCGTCGAAGACGAAGACATGCTTGATCCCTTCGTTGGAGGCGATTGCGGCCAGGATGACGTGTCTCGGCTGCGAGTCTTTGGTCTTTTTCATCTGGATGTAGATGTGGGTCGGACAGGAGGGAGGCCGGTAGATGTTGGTAACCTGGGGGACAAGCTTTTTTACGATATCGTAAACGCTGGCTTCCCGCCTCGCGCCGCCGATGCCCTCCTTTTCATCGAGGTGCGAGCAGAGGATCGTGAGCCAGTAGGGCTTCCGCCGGTGAGTGATGCAGGTCACTTCCATATAGGGGTTCCATCCCTGCCCGCCGAAATAACCGAGGTGTTCGCCAAAAGGGCCCTCGGGAAGTCTCTTGCCGGCGCGGAAGAAGCCCTCAATCACCACCTCCGCGTCCGCCGGGACGAGAAAGTCGTCGCCCAAAGTCTCGGACGGAGTGACGCGAAACGGCTCGCCCAGGACACCGCCCGCCGATTCGTAGTGGCTTTCGGGGTAGCCCAGCCTCAGCTCGGTGCCCAGATAGACGGCCGGGTGATGGCCGATCCAATAGGCCGCCCTCGTATCTTTTTTATTCTTTTCGAATTTTCCCAGGGTGATTGCATTGTGGCTGTGGGCGCCGAGAGAGACGCGAATCTCTCTTTCCCCGGCGATCCAGCCCCTCTGGAGAGCGCAGTTGTCGATGCCGGAATCCGGGTCGAAGGTGGTCAGGAATCCGGCGGTGATGTACGGGCCGGGGTCCCAGGCGTGCTGGACTATAGCGGGATACTCGGTGAGATTCACCTCGGCGCCCTTCTTGACGACTTCTTTGACCGGGGCGTCTTTTTTAGAGACGGTCTGGGGCTTTATCTTGTTGCGGGTCTTAATGCCAAGATCGATGCCGAATTTCTCGTAGCTCGAACCGATCGCCCAAGCCAGCCGCTTGCGCGAGGAGAGCAGATTGACGACGCTCGGCGATTGAGCAAGTTTTCCATCGGCAAGTTTGAGCTGGTTGAAAATCAGGACCGGCACGGGTTTGAAGGCCCGCTCCACCTTGGTCGCGATCGCGGAGGCGAACCACTTGTGGTCCGCCGGCTTGTCGATCGTGATGATCTCGTTGGGAAAAAGCTTCGAGTAGTCCTCGAAGAACGTCCGTAAGTCTTTCATCTGTTTCCTCCAAACATGAGTACGGGTATCAACCGGCCGGCAGTTCCCCCTGGGCCTTTTTCAGCTCATCGAGGCGGAGGGCGTCGGTGGCCTTGAAGGAGTCCGGCAGCCGGCTTGCCCTCTTTTGCTCTCCGGTGATGAGCTCGATCGCGTCCAACGGAAGAGACAGATCACGCGACACGCGCTCCTGCCAGCCGTTGATGAGCGCGTCGAAGGAGCGATGCTCCCGCTCTTCCGTGAGAAAGCCCGCCCCCTGGAGAATCTCGGCGAATCTCTCTCTGTTCTTCGGGTCGAGAACGAAACGGCAGCCGCTGATCATTCCCTTCAGAAAACCTTTCAGGAGGTCCGGGTGCTCTCTCACGAAGTTCGTGTTCGCCGCGGTGATGCGATCGTGCCGCGACGGGTAGTGCTTGCGCAGGTCGAGCAAGATGTTGAAACCCGCCTTGGCGAGCTTTTCCGCCTCTTCAGGCATCGTGAGCTTGGCCGGACCGAGCTTGCCCTCGATGAACGCCTTGAATGAGCCGGCCGGATCGTGCATCGGGCCGCCTTTGTAGGCGAAGTAAACGTCCTTGTCGGGCTCGAAGCCGTGGTCTTTGAGGAGTTGCCGCGTCATGACGTCCCCGGCCCCTCCGGGATGCCCGGTATCCAGGGTCTTGCCGCGAAGGTCTTCGAGGGTCTGAACCCCTTTTTGGCCCACAAAGACAAAAGCATGATTTTTTCTCCGCGCAGCCACGATCGCGACCGGTTTGCCCTCGGCATTCGCCTCCAGGACGAAGGTGGTGCG
>Ga0080064_1007178_pt1 | contig 11432 bp, 12 predicted proteins | sample Subgrocontami54m_FD_69260 | JGI IMG/M metagenome (GOLD analysis project Ga0080064, IMG submission 69260) | Subsurface groundwater microbial communities from S. Glens Falls, New York, USA - GMW46 contaminated, 5.4 m (SPADES assembly) (version 2) ...
CAGCGGATCGCGCAGCACCGGCGCCCGCCGCACGATAGACGCCACCCGCGGCGCCAGGCCGGCAGCCGCGTGCACGGAAAATCCCGGCGGCAGCAGCACTGGCAGCACATAACGCGTCACCGCCACCGCCGTGACCAGACCGGCGATGGAAAACAGTCCCAGTTGTGCAAGCCCCGGGAAACCGGACAGCAGCATGGCGGCGAAGCCGCAGATTGACGTCAGTAATCCCAACCGCAGCGTGGGCCACATGCGGGCCAGTGTTTCAGCGGGTGTTGTCCCCGGGGTGATTTGCGTGAACAGGTAGATCGCGTAATCCACCGCTTCGCCGATCAGCGTGACGCCAAACCCCAGCGTAATGCCATGCACCGCGCCGAAACCCAGGCTTACGGCGGCCACGCCCGCCAGCGCGCCGCTCGCCACCGGCAAAAGGCCGAGCAGCAACGCGCGCGGCGAGCGATACAGCGCCAGCAGCAGCGCGGCTACGAGCATTGTTGCAATAACGGAAAATCGCAAGGCATCCGCTTTGATTCTGGCGCGCGTACTCACGGCAAACACACCGGGACCGCTGGCGAGCAGTTTTTGTTCGGCACGCACGCTGGCGTCAGCGGCATTCAAGTACGCACCCTGGATCAGCGCCAACGCGCGTTCCTGCGCGTCGATGTCGTAACCCGCGGCCCGGGTTTGCGCCACCAGCAGCGCGCGCTTGCCGTCTTTCGAAAACCACACGCCGTCCCGCGCAGCGGGTCTGGCCAGTCCTTCAAACTGCTCCACCAGCCGCATCAACTCACCACTCGGATCGTTCGGCAGGATACGCCGCACCAGCACCCCGGCGGGTGAACCGAGCAGCTGCAGGTTTTCCTCCAGAGCAACACGCAGTGCCGCGCTGGAAAAATGCCCGGCACTGACGGCCGGACTCAGCAAATAGCGGTTGTTCCAGAGAAATTCCCGGTCCCTCGCCAATCCGGTTTCTTCGCCATTGTTGATTGCGGCGAAATTCTCGTGTTGTTGGCGCAGTTCCGCTGCCAGACGCGTGCTGGTTTGCGCCAGTGCCGCGGGCGCTCCGCCTTCGATCCCGATCAGTATCAGCCTGGAAACCACGCCATCGCGCAACTGCTGCACCAGCACCTCTTGCACCGGAGTAGGCACGCGCGGCAGGAACGCGGACAAATCGGCGCTGAACTGCGTTCGGCCGATCACGGCAACGCAAAGCAGAACGGCGGCGAGCCACGCCGCGATTACCCAGCGTGACGAGGGATACGCCGTCACGACGCATCCTCGGTGATCGTCATGACCGAACGGTCGCCTTCGGTTTCGATGATTTCGATCGTGCGGACCCGGCTGCCTCTGCCGCCGATGTTGATTTCTTTCACCACGGTTTGCATTTTCGGATCAGCTGGTTTGAGCGACAACCGCCACTGGTCTTCGCCGCCCTCCAGACTGGTCCGGTAAAAACGACGCAAGGTCTGCAGATCGCCGGCCAAAGTCGAGCGGATGCTCTCGACGAAAGCCCAGATGACGGGATAGTCCTGCAACGCGAGCGTGCGGCGCTGGTTGCGGTCTTTATGCTCGATGGTGAGCTTGTCCTGCTCCAGCACCAGGGTTTCAGGTTTGGGCAGCAGGGTGTGCTTTTCCAGGCGCCCGGGCGCGGTGTAGATGAGCGTGCCGGATGCGTCCAGCGGCGCATTCAGGATCGCCAGGGTTTTGCGCTCGACGAACTTGCCCTTGGCAGACTTGACCTGCCCCAGGTTTTGCATGAGTTGCTCGATCCCCCATGCCGCTGCCGTCTCGGCTGCCGCGGCATGGCATAAGCCGGATGCAGCCAGCAGGAGCGCGGCCAGCAGGTGGCGGAACGAGTGGCTATTGCCAGAAGTCATAGAAGTTGTACCAGTTGTAAGGTGCGTCGCGGCAGTAGTGTTCCAGACGCCCGACATAACGCTGCAGCGTTTGCTGGAGCAGTGCGTCGCGCGCGGCGCGCGGCGCCGGCCAGGTCCCGACGAGGCGTTCGAAATAAATATCGTAACGATTGCCGCCGCGATACAAGCCGAACATCAGCACTACCGGCCGTTGCAGCATGGCGGCGAGGCGCAACGGGCCGCTCGGAAAGCGCGCCTGCTCGCCCAGAAATTGACACGCGACGGTGCCCTCGCCGTGAAAGGTGCGGTCGCCCAGCATGCCGACGATCTCGCCTTGATTCAGCGCCGTTTCCACCTTCAGCATGGAGTCGATCCTGCCCAGCAAAATAACCTGCAGGCCGAGGTCCGGATTTATCGCGTCGAGTACCGCGTTAAATTTCCTGGCATTCTCCTCATACATCACCAGGCTGATCCGCGCCGCCGTATTGCGTCTGCCCAGCGCGCGGATAATCTCGAAACTGCCCAGATGCGCGCCCAGCAGAAAGCAACCCTCGCCGCGCGCCGTCAGGTCGAAGAGTATGTCTTCATTATGTACGCGCACGTCGAACCGCGCGTACTGATCGTTGAACAGAAAAACCCGGTCGAGGAGCGTGGCGGCAAAGGTATGGCAGTGACGGAACGCGTCCGCGAGCCCGGGTTCGCGGGTCAGAACTTTGCGCAAATATTTTTTCGATGCTGCGTGTGACGCGGGTGAAAAGATCAGAAAGTACAGACAGACCGGGTAGAGAGCCAGGCGTGCGGCGGGGCGGCCGAGCGTGAGCGCCACCCACACGATCAGACGCAGCGCCAGCGTATTGCTGCGCTCGGGGCGGACTACCCATTCCGGACGCGGCTGTTCTTTCAGACCCGGTTTGCGCGGCCTGCTTGTCAGGCTGGTGTCGACAGTGCCTCGCATGCCACCACTCCCGTCAGCACCGCTATCGGTCCGACTGAGCATGCGAACCTGATTGCGCCTGATGCCGGATCTGAAAACTCGATCCTGACGCAATCCCCGGGCCGGGTCGGCGCCAGGAACTTGGCGGACGCGAGCTGTCCCGGCGACAGGCTGAGGTCCAGGCTGGCTTCAATGGCGCGCAATGTCTCGCTTAACAGCACCGCACCCGGAATGATGGGATTGCCCGGAAAATGCCCTTGCGCTGCCGGATGATCAAGAGGAAAAAATCGCTCGACGCGGACCATCGATATTTATCCCGCTTTGGCCGCGCGCTCCGTCACGAGCTCGCATAGCGCCTGGCGCGGCAATTTGCCGGTGTCGTTGCGCGGCAGGGATTCGACCAGGCACAGCGGGCGGGGAAGAAAGGCCGCATCGATGCGCTGGCGCAGGGCTTTCATCACCGTCTCGCTGGTGAGTCCGGGCGCCACCACGAAAGCCGTCAACCGGGTTACCGCCCCATCCGCTTGCTCAGGCATGACAAACACGCCATCGTCCACGCCGGTAATGGAATTCAGGTGATAGTTCAGACTCGCGAGCGAAGTCCGTTTGCCCGCGATGTTCACCAGATCCGCGGTTCTGCCGTGCAGCAGAAACCGGGTGTGGCTGCGCAACTCGATCACGTCGTGCAACTTTACCTCGGTCTCCACGTGTCCGCCGTTGACCCAGGTCCCGTGTTGATCCTGACGCAACCGGACACCCGGCAGAGCGTGCCATTCCACGGTTTCGACGGTGCGCCGGGTGGCCATCTGGCCGGCTTCGGTGCAGCCGTATATCTCATACAGCGGCGCGGCAAAGCGGGTTTCCGCGGCGGCCGCCAGTTGCGGCGCCAGCGGCGCGGTAGCGCACAGCATGAAATCGAGTTGCGGCAAGGAGGCTGGTTCGGCCAACAGCGCCCGCAAATGTACCGGCGTGGTCACCAGGCAGCGCGGCCGCGGCAGCGCGCCAAGCTCGGCAAGTATCTCGGCCGGATAGAACGGCCGCCCGGCATGCAGCGCGAGGCCGCCCTGCATCGCCATCAGCACGGTGGATTCGAGACCATACATGTGCTGCGGCGGTACCGTACCGAGGACCGCCATGCCGGGATACGCGTGCATGCCCAGTCGACGCAACTCGGCCGTGGCGCTCCGCACCAGAGCACCCCAGGATTTTTCGTTCGGCACGGGCTGCCCGGTGGAGCCCGAGGTGAATACGATCGCGGCAATCTGCTCCGCGGGCAGGTGCGGAACCGACGGCACCGCCGGAAGCGGGCCGGACAATGCGGGATAGAACACCGTTTCCAGCGACTGGTAACCGTTGGCGGCGTCGGTCAAACAATAGACGTCGGAATAGCCTTGTTTCAGTTGCCCGATCAGATCGGGCGTATGGTTGGGAGGCAACAGGCTGATTTGCCATTTCAGCAGCGCCGCGAAAAAACCGACGGCGAAATGGTAGCGGTCGGCGCACAGATTGAGGATGTAGCGCCGATCGGGAAGGAGCGCCGCCAATTGCTCGACGTCCCGCAGGAATCGGTCCACTGCGATCGGGAGCCGGTCACGATAAGCGAACACTGCGTTATCGCTGTAAGCGCGTATCAGGGGAATGGTGGTCACGTTAATGTGCTAATGCGCTTTGGCGCTGGCGGAGCGCGCGGCATCGTTTGAGAACGCCTGGATTCCGTCGAAGAACGACGCCTGTGGAAAGTCGCGGTGACGAATTAAACGATACCCGTACTCGCCGCTGAACATGAGGACCAGCAGGGGAACATTCAGGACGTTGATGAACAGCGACCAGATCTCGAGCGGCGCCAACGTGAACAGGAGCGCGGAAACAGCCATCTGAGCGGTGAAGAAAACACACCACGCAATTGTCACGCGGCGCGTGTACGCGGCCAGCTTCGGCGGCAGCGTGCCATGCACGCGGCGGGCCAACCGGGTGACGAGCGGTTCATTGCCATACCAAAGCGTGCGGCCAAAAAGCCACAATAAGGACAGGTAAATCACCGCGTGGGGACTGCCGTACGCCGCGGCAAGTCCCCAGCCCGCGTGCTGTTCCAGCGCATAGATCGCCAGGCCCGCCGCGACCAGGATAAACGACCACAGCCGCTTATCGCGGGCACGGATTGCCACCCAACATGCAAGCGCCAGCAGCGGCAGAAATGCCAGCGCGATACGGATAGACTCGATTTGCCCGCCTGCGATGGCTGAGTGCAGGAGCCATTGATACCCGACACCTGTCAGCAGTATCAGTGCCGCCCACAGCCAACCGAACCGGCGCGCCATCGCATTTACTTGGTACGATGCTGCTGGATATGCCGGTTCAAGCTTTGTAACGAGCCGAAAATTTTCAGATTATTCTCGTCGTCCGAGCGCAACTGGAGGCCGTAGATCTTGGAAATGGCCAGCGCGAGTTCCAGCACATCGATCGAATCCAGCCCCAGCCCTTCCCGGAAAAGAGGGGCAGCCGGGTCGATTTCAGCGGCCGCCACTTCCAGGTTAAGCGTGGCAACGATCAACTGAGCCAATTCCAGTTCTTCCGGTCTGACGATGCTGCTGTCCGGCGCTAACTCTGCTACTGCGATGTTCATGTGATGACTTTCTAAATAAAATCAACCCGCTTGCTTTGCACTACGACCATCATAGTGCCTGCCCCGACCGGGTCTGTGCGGTATCGAACATAAGGTGTAAAATCGAATCCCATATCCGTCCATATTCCGGCGTGTTTCCGGCTTTGGGCATCTCGGTAATACGCCACAAGGAGGCAACCGCCATGCCTGCACTGCATACACCCAAGCAAAACCATCTGCTCGCGGCCCTGCCCGCGGCGGACTACGCGCGCCTCGCGCCCGATCTGGAACTCATACCGATGCCGCTCGGATGGGCGGTCTACGAGTCCGGCGGCCACATGAACTACGTGTATTTCCCGACTACCTGCATCGTCTCGCTGCTCTACGTCATGGAAAGCGGCGCCTCGGCGGAAATCGCGATCACCGGCAACGAGGGATTGGTCGGCATCTCGCTCTTCATGGGCGGCGAAAGCACGCCGAGCCGGGCGGTGGTGCAAAGCGCGGGCCACGGCTACCGGCTCAGGGCGAGTGTTCTGAAAAGGGAATTCGCGCTGGGCGCTCATTTGCAGCATTTGGCGCTGCGCTACACGCAGGCGCTGATTACGCAGATGGCGCAGACCGCGGTGTGCAACCGGCACCATGCGCTGGACCAGCAACTCTGCCGCTGGCTGCTGCTGAGCCTGGACCGTTTGGAAAGCAATGAACTGGTGATGACGCAGGAGCTGATCGCGAACATGCTCGGCGTGAGGCGGGAGGGCGTGACCGAGGCCGCCGGCCAACTGCAGAAGGAGGGGCTGATTCATTACAGCCGCGGCCACATCCAGATACTGGATCGCGCCAAACTGGAAAAGCGCGTCTGCGAGTGCTACGCGGTGGTGAAGAAAGAATTCGACCGTTTACTGCCGTATCGCCTCCCGCGCACGGCAACCGCGACTAACCGGCGGTAACCTCGTTTATAAGGGGCGTATCCTACGCTCAAGGGATGTCTTGACCAGGAGGCGAACGCCTATGAAGACCACCGGCAATTCCCCGAGCCCGAGTCTGCCCAAATCCCCTACCGGCATCCAGGGCCTCGATGAAATCACCGGCGGCGGGCTGCCTATGGGCCGGCCGACCCTCATCTGTGGCAGCGCGGGGTCCGGAAAGACCATGCTCGCCATGGAATTTCTCGTGCGCGGGGCCGCGCAGTTTGGCGAGCCGGGCGTGTTCATGATGTTCGAGGAAAACGCGGCCGAACTCAAGGCCAACGTCCGCTCGCTCGGTTTCGATCTGGATAAGCTCGCCGCACAGAAAAAACTCGTGCTCGATTACGTCCATATCGAGCGCAGTGAGATCGAGGAGACGGGCGAGTACGATCTGGAAGGACTCTTCATCCGGCTCGGCCACGCCGTCGAATCCATCGGCGCGAAACGCGTGGTGCTCGACACGGTCGAGGCGCTCTTCTCCGGGCTGCCGAATCACGCCGTCCTCCGCGCGGAGCTGCGCCGTCTTTTCCGCTGGCTGAAGGATCGCGGCCTGACGGCGATGATCACGGGCGAGCGCGGCGAACAATCGTTGACGCGCTATGGGTTGGAGGAATATGTGGCCGATTGCGTGATCATCCTCGATCAGCGCATGGACGAGCAGATTTCCACCCGGCGGCTGCGCGTGCTGAAGTATCGCGGCTCGGCTCACGGCACCAATGAATATCCCTTTCTCATCGGCGAGCGCGGCTTCTCCGTGCTGCCGATCACTTCACTGCAGCTCAATCACCAGGCCTCCGCGCAGCGCATCCTCACGGGCATCGCGCGGCTCGACGCGATGCTCGGCGGCAAGGGCGTCTTTCGCGGCAGCAGCGTGCTCGTCTCCGGTTCGCCCGGCTCGGGCAAGAGCAGCGTCGGCGTGGCGTTCATCGACGCGGCCTGCCGTCGCGGCGAGCGCGCGCTGTTTTTCGCCTACGAGGAATCGAGCGCGCAGATCGTGCGCAACATGCGCTCCATCGGCATTGACCTCGAACCATGGGTGAAAAAGGGGCTGCTCCAGATTCACTCCTCGCGCCCCACGCTGCACGGCCTGGAGCAGCATCTGGTGATGATGCATGACGCGGTGAGCGCCTTCAGCCCGGCCGTGGTCGTGGTCGATCCGATCAGCAATCTCACGCTCGAGCGCGGCGAGTCGCAGATGAAGCCGACGCTGATGCGGCTCATCGATTTTCTCAAGCTGCAGCAGATTACCACGCTCTTCACGAGCCTCACCGCGGGAGGCGGGGCGACGCCGGAGGACTCGCAGGTCGGCGTCTCCTCGCTCATGGATACCTGGCTGTTGTTGCGCAATGTGGAGTTCAACGGCGAGCGCAACCGCACGATTTACGTTCTCAAATCGCGCGGCATGGCGCACTCGAATCAGGTGCGCGAGTTCGTCCTCAGCGACCAGGGCATCGACCTGGTGGATGTCTACCTCGGCGCCGACCGCGTGCTCACCGGCACGGCGCGCGTGGCGCAGGAGGGACAAGAGCGCGCCGCCGCCGCGCTGCGCCAACAGGATCACCAGCGCAAGCTGCGACAGCTCGCCAACAAACGAAAAGCGATCGAAGCGCAGATCGCCGTACTGCGGGCCGAGGCGGAATCGGCAGCGGCGGAGGTGAACTTCGCCATCGCGCAGCAGACTTTACAGGGAGCGACCACACAGCAAAACACCGCTGTCATGGCGCAACTGCGCGGCGCCAACAAAACCGGCAACCGCCGGAAGAAAGGAAAACGATGAGCGAAGGCCTCACCTTTGAGCTGCGACTCTACGTCGCCGGTCAGACCGCAAAATCGCTCGCGGCCTGCGCCAATCTCAAGCGCATCTGCGAGACGCACCTCGCCGGACAGTATCGTATCGAGATCATCGACCTCATCAAGAACCCGAAGCTCGCGGCGGGCGACCAGATCCTCGCGCTTCCGACGCTCGTGCGCCGCCTGCCCAAGCCGATCAGGAAAATAATCGGCGATCTGTCCAACGAAGAACGCGTGCTGGTCGGCCTCGACGTGCATCCGGTATAGGGCTGAGCGTTTATGAAAAAACAGCCCTCCGCCGCAGATACACTTGCCGCCTTTGAAGAAGTCGCCGCGGACCGTGACCATGCCCGCTACGTGCTGCGGCTCTACGTCACCGGCACGACGCGGAACTCCGCACGCGCGATCGTGAACATTCGCAAGATTTGCGAAGACCATCTGCAGGGACGCTACGAACTGGAAATCGTGGACATCGCCCTGCACCCGGCGCTGGCCGAGGGCGAGCAAATCATCGCCGCGCCGACCTTGATCAAGCTGCTGCCGCTGCCCCTGCGCCGCTTCATCGGCGACCTGTCGCAGACCGAACGCGTCCTGTTAGGGCTCGATCTGCGGCAGGTGGCTAAGCAGGCGGCCTCAGGAACAAGCCGCTGACCCGCGATGCGCGCGGAATTGCCCACCGAAGCGGTGCTCCTCTCGGAAAACGCCGAGTTGCGCGCCCGGCTGGAGGAGGCGGAGGAGACGCTGCGCGCCATCCGCATGGGCGCGGTTGATGCGTTCGTTGTCGAAGCTGATGAAGGCCCGCAAGTTTTCACGCTGCAAGGCCTCGACGCCGAATCAAACCGCTTCCGCGGCGAAATCCTCGCACAGGTCAGCGACGCCGTCGTCGTCATCGACGACGACCAGCGCGTGATTTACCTCAACGCCGCCGCCGAACGGCAATACGGCGTCACCGCCTCCGAAGCGCTCGGGCGCTGCCTCCCTGAGATTTACGAATGCCGCTGGCGCCGCCCCGAAGACGAAGCCATCGCGACGACAGCTCTGCGCGAGACCGGCTGCTGGCGCGGCGAAAACGTCCACGTCAAGCGCAGCGGCGAGGCGATCCACGTCGAGTCCTCAGTGAGCTGCCTGCACGCGGGAAGCGGCAGACGTTCCGGCGTGCTCGCCGTGATCCGCGACATCACTGAAAGAAAAAAGGCCGAGCAGGCGCGCGCGTCGCTCGAGGCGCAATTGCGTGAATCGCAAAAAATTGAGGCGATCGGAAGCCTGGCGGCGGGGATCGCCCATGACCTGAACAATATCGTTGGGACCATACTGGTCAATGCCGAACTGGCTCGCCAGGATGCCGCGGCCAATCACCAGGCGCTGGTGAGCCTGAGCGAAATTCAAAAGGCCGGACATCGCGCCAGGGAACTGGTGCAGCAGATTGTGTCATTCAGCCGGCGCCAGCCAACCTTGCGCCACGTGATGTCGCTGCCTTCGGTTGTGGAGGAATCCGTGCGGCTGCTGCGCGCTGCGCTGCCCGGAGGAATACGGATCGAGTGCGGCTACGCCGCCGCTACGCCGCCCGTTCTTGCCGACTCGACGCAGGTGATACAGGTGCTGCTGAATCTGGGCAACAACGCCGCGCACGCGATGGAGGGCCGTCCCGGGAGCATCGATATTCGCGTTGATGGCATTACGCTGGACGACACCTCGGCACGGCTCAATCTCAACCTGGGGCCGGGCCGGTATGCCCGCGTCACGATCAGCGACACGGGACACGGCATGGACGCGGCGACGCAACGGCGGATTTTCGAGCCGTTCTTTACCACCAAGCCGGCGGGCGAGGGCACTGGGCTGGGCCTGTCAGTGGTGCATAGCATCATGCAGTCGCACCAAGGGGTGATCGTCGTGCACAGCGAACCCGGCAGGGGCAGCAGGTTCGAGCTATATTTTCCATGCGCGGATGACGTGGCGGCCGCGCTCGGCACGACCGAGACCGCCGGGCCGGCCAGCGAAGGCCGCGGCCGCCACATCCTCTACATCGACGACGACGAAGGGCAGCTGTTTGCAAGCAAGCGGATGCTGGAACGCTGGGGCTATCGCGTCAGCGTCTACCTCGAACAACGCGAGGCGCTTGATGCGGTGCTCACCGGCAAGCTTCGCGTCGATCTGGTGGTAACCGATTTCAGCATGCCCGGCACATCCGGACTGGAGATCGCGAGAGCGATTCACAGTGCGCTGCCGGATTTGCCGGTGATCATGATTTCAGGTTATATCACCGACGCATTGCGCGCGCAGGCAGCGTCGGCCGGGGTGCGCGAACTGATCGCCAAGCCTCAGGACATGGAAGAACTCCGCGACGCGGTGCAGGACATTTTTTTTCCTGCTGCGAAGACGCTTGACCGGAATCAGCCATGACGTAAGGAAACAGCCACTATGCCTTCACCGCATACTCCAAAGCAAAACCATCTGCTCGCGGCCCTGCCCGCGGGCGATTACGCGCGCCTCGCGCCCGATCTGGAACTCACACCCATGCCGCTGGGATGGGCGGTCTACGAGTCCGGCGGCCACATGAACTACGTGTATTTCCCGACCACCAGTCTCGTCTCGCTGCTCTACGTCATGCAAAGCGGTGACTCGGCGGAAATCGCGATCACCGGCAACTGTGGTTTGGTCGGCATCTCGCTCTTCATGGGAGGCGAGAGCACGCCGAGCCGGGCGGTGGTGCAAAGCGCGGGCCACGGCTACCGGCTCAGGGCGAGTGTTCTGAAAAGGGAATTCGCGCTGGGCGGCAATTTGCAGCATCTGGCGCTGCGTTACACGCAGGCGCTGATTACGCAGATGGCGCAGACCGCGGTGTGCAACCGGCACCATGCGCTGGACCAGCAACTCTGCCGCTGGTTGCTGTTGAGCCTGGACCGTTTGGAAAGCAATGAACTGGTGATGACGCAGGAGCTGATCGCGAACATGCTCGGCGTGAGGCGGGAGGGCGTGACCGAGGCCGCCGGCCAATTGCAAAAGGAGGGGCTGATTCAATACAGCCGCGGCCACATCAAGGTGCTGGATCGCGCCAAACTGGAACAGCGCGTCTGCGAGTGCTACGGGGTGGTGAAGAAAGAGTTCGAGCGCTTGCTGCCGTATAAACTCCCCTTGTGACCGCGCTTTCAGCGCGGGCGGGCGCGATCTTGTCATTAGCGCCCAAGCAAATCGCCAATGGGTTTGAGCGATTCGACGCGATCGCAAATGACCTTGGCGATGGCGACCAGCGGCGCACCGAGCAGCAGGCCCCACACTCCCCACAACCA
>Ga0080064_1007179_pt1 | contig 11431 bp, 11 predicted proteins | sample Subgrocontami54m_FD_69260 | JGI IMG/M metagenome (GOLD analysis project Ga0080064, IMG submission 69260) | Subsurface groundwater microbial communities from S. Glens Falls, New York, USA - GMW46 contaminated, 5.4 m (SPADES assembly) (version 2) ...
GACGGCCTCATTGCACCAAATGAACCGCTGCCCCTTTTCGGTCATTTGGAGCACATGCACATGCTGATAAAGATTTTTATGAAGAAACCGTTTCAATTCCGCTTGCTGCTTTCGGACAAGCTCGGAAAAACAAACGACCGGCCGTTTGACCGCTTGTAGATCCTGCAGGCTGCGCACGCTCAGCCGTTCAATTTCCCGGAGGGTATGCTCGACCACGTCATTGGCTAAAAAATTAATCGTCAGGCGGATGGTCAAACGTATTCTTTGATGCGGTGCAATCTTGGGATATTTTCCACGGATATAATCCAGGCTGTGCCGCCACAGCTCAAGGTTTTCAACCTGTGCTTCCGTGATCAACCCGGAGCGCAGGCCGTCATCTAAATCGTGACTGTTATAAGCAATTTCATCCGCCAGATCCACAAGATCGGCCTCAAGACTATGGAATCTGACAGAACGGTCCTCATAAAAATGTTCCGGATGCTTCTTAACCCCTTCGAGGGTTTCGTAACACAAATTAAGCCCAGGAAAATCCGGATAGCTGTCCTCCAGGTTTTCCAATATCCTCAAACCCTGAACATTGTGTTCAAAACCCCCGTGATCTTTCATCAACTCTTGCAAGGCCCATTCGCCCGCATGCCCAAAAGGCCCGTGCCCCAGATCGTGGGCTAACGCAATCGCTTCCACCAAGTCTTCATTTAAACCTAAAACCCGGGCGATGCTGCGGCTAATCTGGCACGTTTCAATGGTATGCGTCAGGCGGGTGCGGTAATGATCGCCTTCATGATTTACAAAAACCTGGGTCTTGTATTGCAAGCGGCGAAACGCGGTGGAATGGATGATCCGGTCGCGGTCCCGTTGAAACGGGGTGCGAAGGTCGTGTTCTTTTTCAGGATAGCGCCGACCTTGGGTTTCGGAGCTTTTGACCGCATAAGGCGCTAGAAACTGGCGCTCAAGGGTTTGATAATCGTCGCGTAGCCTTTTAAACATGAATCATTATCGCAAAACGGGTTTTAAAGATGCGTAAACAGCTTCCAAAGAATCGGAAATGAGTTTAGCGCCGGCGATGGTCGGCATAAAATTAGCATCCCCGGTCCATCTCGGGACAATATGAAAATGCAAATGTTTCGGAATCCCGGCCCCCGCAGGTTTACCGATATTAAGACCCAGATTAAATCCGTGTGGCGTCATTTTTTTGCACAGGGCATGTTGAACCTCGCTCAGTAAAGCCAGCCAATCCAATTGCTCTTGGGCCGTCAATCTGTCGATCGCATCGACATGCCGGTTTGGGACCACCAACGTGTGCCCGTTGTTATAAGGATAGAGATTGAGGACGGCGTAAGCAAGCGTGGTTCTTTTGAGGATAAAATCACGGGCGTCCTGACGTGATTTGGCAAGACGGCAAAAAAGACAGCCCTTCGGCGCAACACGCTTAGGCTGTGTGTAGGCTTTCCGCCACGGCGCCCAGATCCGATCCATGGGATTCCTTTACCAGCATCAATTTTGGCAGATTATATGAATCCAATAAGAGATTGAAAGTCGTAAGACTCCAAAGCTGGACCTTGGCTGCCTGGGCTAAGAGTTTGGCGTTCTGATCAATGCCGCCGAGCGCGATTAAAATCTTGCGGACACTTTTACGGCATTGACGTTTTAAGTCGTCCAAAATGTGCGCGACGTCATCCTCCCGTACGGGAGCCTCGGCAACATAACAAAACCAGCGCACTTTGGCATTGCGGGCAACTAAGGGCGACAGGGGCAAACCGGAAAGTTTAAAGTTAATCTCAGTAAAATGCGGGCAGCGCATCGACTTCCCGTCGATTTCAATCACATCATTACGGAATTCTTTCAAAAGGGCTTCCAGCCGTAATTGGATATTCAGATTGCTTTGTTCATTGGAAGCTTCGTAATGGCGCTCCAAAGCGCGGCTAAAACGCACGCGCACATCCTGCTCATCAAAGCCGAATACGCGGTTGCGGAGCGCATAAACCTCACACAGCCAGAACCGGAATAACCCGTCGGCAATCACATAAAAAGAGCCGCGCTTGGAAACGAGTTCTTCCTGGACAAGACGCTCCAGGATTTTCTTGGTCTCGCGTGTCGCGCGATCCATCAAAGAAGCAATGGCGATTAACTTTCTCCGGCCGGCACTGATAGCCAGCAGCGCTTCGACATAAGGCCGGCTATCTTTAGCAAACCGGCGGCATTGCTGCAAACGTTTTTCGAAAATCAACGCCAACCGTCCGCGGCGATCAAACAATTCCGTTTCAAAGGCAAGCATCAAACGTTCCGTCGGCACATCACAGGCCGACGCGCCTTCTGCCTGCATATGATGCGAGACAGGAAAACAAATGCCGAGACGGTCTAAAATTAAATCCAAATACGCCGGCACGCCGTCCGTCATCTTGACAAGAAAAGCCGTTTGCTCTTTTGAGAAATGATAACCGGGCTGCTTCTGCGCTAAAAAATGAGACGACTCTTGATAAGTCATCGCGACACAATCGATGACTTCAAAGTTCCCGAAAAGCATCGAAAGCTTCTCTTGAAATATTTCGCGGGACTTTTCGGCGCGCGAACTCGTCACGATAAAGAGAGTTTCCTTTTGCACCATGATTTCTTTTCCCAAAGCAGCAAAAGGATCCGTCGATGGCAGGTATTCGAGATTGTCGAACTCGTCAATCATCAGAATAATTTTTTTACCGGTTTCTTGCGCTAAAACACCGGTCAGCGAGAAAAGTTCGCGTGCGACGGGAGCGCCCCAGTCCCCTTTCCTTAAATTTCGGCGGATACGCTGGATTTTGCCGGTAGTCAGCGGTAAATCGCCCGCGGCATTTTCCGTAAGCATGTCCAGATCATCCCGGAATTTCTGTCCTTTGGCGGTCAGGTAGGCTTGCAGCAGACTCCCCATCCAGCGCTCGGCCAAATGACCGAAGTTGAGTGCATCCGCGCTCAGCGCGATGGGCAGCAAGGTAGTGTCCTGCCGGGAAAATTCCAAGAATTCACGCAACAAATGGCTTTTGCCCAGACCTTCGGAACCGATGATTCCGAGATTTTGGCGAAAACCCTTTTTTAGGGATTCAATGCGCAGCCGTATGCGCATTTGAATACGATCCCTATCAAACGGGATAGGCTCGAAAAATGCCATGATCCTGCTTTCGGAGTTATCAAACGAGGTGATGTGGATTAAACGCTAGAACCGATCGGAGGGATGCTGATAATTCACAAAAATAAAAAGCCAAACCAAACGAACTTACCGCCCTGTTAATTCCGATCGTGGACTCTATCATATAAATTTACATGCGGAACGCAAGCACAAATTAAACAAAATCAAACGGCGGGCTGCTTTGGTTGTCAAATCTGGCTTTCCGGCGTGCCCATACTCGGCTGTGCTTGTAAATTTTCAGCCTCAGGCCAATCCACGCGAAATAATTTGAGGTGCGTATTGGTAATCGGATCATGGATCGTTTCGACGAGCTTAATCCCCTGATAGCCGCGCGCATCCAAATAATAGAGCCGGAACATAAGCGACCGCAGCAAACGCCTGTCGGCTAAGACCATTTGTTTTCCCGCGGTGGCACCGGATTTTACAACATCAAAAACAAGCGCGGAGACATCCAAATGCTCGCCTTGCATCGGCGTTTCCTGCAATTGGTCTTGCGCATCTAAATAAAGCAGACTCCAGGGGAGGCTGCGCTGCATTTCTTGCTCGTTGACCCGCATGGCTTGATGGGTCAGCGCGTCGTAGCGGAATCCATTGGCAAAGAAATACTGGTCCCCATCCTGATTTTGGAGCGGTGAAGGCGGCGAGTAAGACACGAAACCGCGGGAAATTTGACGCATACGGTCCACATAAGTCGGCTTGCCTCCTAGAACGCCGGCGGATGGAAATTTTTTGTGCAAAATCTCCCGGGCACGCTCGAAATCCCATTCGCCCATAACAGAAACCGCCAAGGCATTTTCGATCATTTCATTGTAAACAAAAAGATAAGCACTGCGCGGCGGGCGGGAGCCATGGGTCTGGTCCAGTAATTCCTTTTTTGAAGCTTCATCCCAGTGCGCGGGGAGTTTGCCAGCTGCGTCCTCCCGTGTATATAAAATAATTTCATCGATCAGCTTAATACTCTCGGGTAAGGGTGTCCCTTGCTTCTCCAGAAATTCGACGGCTTGATTCCCGCCGGCATCCAGCATTCTTAAAATTCCCGTGACCTCCCGTTCATCTTTTGCCATAAAGAGCCGCGCAATCCAATAGCATGCCGGCAAGTGCTGGCTCGCGCCATCCGTGACCGCCGCCCGCTGCGCGATCGAAGTAATAAAATGCCCGGGCGGCCACCAGGCATAAAGGATGGCGTCGGCCGGCGTATTCGTGCGGATGTGATGCAACATTGAAAACCACGCATCATTCATGATGGGCCGCGTGTGCAGGGCGAGTGCATGCGCAAAAACAAATTGAGGCAGGCCGATCACTACAAAAACAAAAAATGAAAGCAGTACCGGCCGAAGGATAACAAACCCTTTCATTTTTAAAAACCGGCTCCACAAAATACGAACGCCCCATTGCACAAAATCAAGACCCCAAGCCACGAGCACACTAAACGGCAGCAAGAAAAGCAGCACAAAGCGTTCTGTCTTGAGAGCCAGCACCAAAAGCGGCAGCATGATGGCCACAGAAGCCAGCCAGGACATCCAAAACCCTTCCGCGCGGCGCTTCCAGGCATAAAAACCTCCGCCGGTAATTCCCAGGATAAAAATAGCAAAAGAACCATAATGGCCCGAAAGAAAAATCAATTTCTGGAGGTTGATAGATCGCGTTTCGCCTACCGCCACAAAAACATTGGGCCAAAGACTGGCATCGGCATGGATAAAACGCGACAGCGCAACCGCCGCATCAATCAAAGACTCCAGGAAAGTTTGCGGGGTCAAAAAAAGACATAAGGTAAGCAAAGCCGCGGGAACATAATAAATCATAAAGCGGCCGGCCTCTTCCAAGCCATGCTGGCGCCACTTCCGTCTCAAAAGGACAATGAGACAACCCATACCCAGTATGATGCCAAGCAGAAAAGGCCATCCAACCCAAAACAGAGCATAAAAGCCCGTCAAAAAACCGCCGCAAACGGCGGCCCGCACGGCCTGCTTGCGGGACGAAGCCCCCCAGAAAAAACAGCTTAAAACCGCCAGCGGAAAAATTAAATTATAGGGATCCGTGTCGTACCATCCGTAGGTCCCGCGCTGAAGATAGATCGGTGACAAAAGCAGGCAAAGCGCGCCGGCAAAAACAGACGCCGCAGAAAATTGCAAAATGCGGCCGAGCCAAAAATAGGCCAACGTTGTTAATACCATCAAAAAGAGAGGTGTCCAGGCAGCCGCCTCCATAAGGTCGATCCGCTGGTTCAGGAGGTGCATAGCCTTGTATATAAGGAAGCCGACATACGGGTGGAGTACCATAAAGGACCAGGCGCCATGCGGCGCGAGGCGCAGCGGGTTAAAATATTTCCCGTGCTGCACGACAGGTCCCGGTTTGCCGTAATCCGCGACATTCTGCAGCAGTTGGAAATAATGATAGGAATCCGCTTCCAGCAGATAGAAACGGGATTGCTTGGGCGTATGGCGCTGCAGAAGATTGCTCTTTGCATCCGCAACCGCGCGCTGAAATTGCGCATTTTCATGAGCCGCGATTTCATCAGCCCGCGCTGACGCGATTTTCTCTAAAACATCCGGGGCCATCTGCGGGTATTGCGTCTGCACCACCTCTTTAATCTGATTTCTCATTTTTTGCGAAACAAGATCCAAAGCCGCCGCCTCCGACTGCTTTTCCGATATCCAGCCCTGATCACGCATCGGATAGGTCCGGAAATAGAGTCCAAACGCAAGCGCCACAAAAAATAAGGCCCATCGGCAGCCCTTCTCCATATTCATCCTTTTCATGATCTCATCATCGGCGTATCTGATCAATTTGTAAATTAGAATATGCCCAAGCACACGCGCCGTGAAAAAGGGCTTGTCATCCCCTGCTCCCCATGGATAATGACCGCATGCCTGACTCCCAAGACGTTTTAATTATCGTTCCGGCCTTTAATGAATCGCGTTCGATTCAAAAATTGGTCCTTGAAATCCGCGCCGCACATCCCAGCTATAGGGTTCTCGTGATTAATGACGGTTCCGCGGACCACACCGCCGCCGAAGCACAAAAGGCCGGCGCCAAGGTCGTCAATTTGCCTTACAATCTCGGCATTGGCGGCGCCATTCAAAGTGGTTTTAAAGTTGCGCACTCCGAAAATTATGATGTGGCCATTCAATTGGATGGGGACGGCCAGCATGACCCTAAATATCTGCCCAACATTCTGGAACCGGTCACCGCGGGAAAACTGGATCTTTGCATCGGCAGCCGCTTTTTGGCGGATCGTGACGGCTTTCAATCCACCGCCGCACGGCGGATGGGCATCCGTTTTTTCTCCTATTTGCTGCGGCTTCTGACCGGCGTTTCCATCTCCGACCCGACATCGGGCTTCCGTGCCTATGGCCGCAAAGCGATCCGCCTTTTTGCCGAACAATATCCGGTTGATTTTCCGGAGCCCGAAGCCGTCATGATCGCCAAGCGGCACGGCCTGGAGATCGGCGAAGTGCCGGTCAAAATGCGCAAACGTTTCGGGGGTATTTCGTCGATCCGCTATTTTAAAACCGTCTATTACATGCTCAAAGTCACGCTTGCCATTCTCATTGATCTTTTCAAAAAAAGGGGCTAACACACCATGGGCGTCAAAACCTTTGCCATTGTCATCGCATTGACGATTTTCATCCTCGTTTTGGAATTGATCCGCCGGCAAAAAATGACCTTCAAATACTCACTGGCATGGCTGAGCGTCAGCCTAACGGTTGTTTTTTTTGCTTTCAATGAAAACGTGTTGTTCGGGCTAGCGAAGCGGGTCGGCTTTCAGTTGCCCAGCAATTTTATCTTTTTTTCCCTGCTTGTCTTTTTTGTTTTTCTAACGCTGCTGCTGACTTTATATATCAACGAACAAAATACAAAAACGGAAAAACTGGCTCAATCTCTTGGCATTCTGGAATATAAACTCCATCGTCATCTGGAAGGCAAGAATCCAAACCAGCAGGACAAACAGAATTAACTTAACGGCATGCCGGTCGATGTCTCATCGGCCGGCGCGGTTTCGGCCCCCGGCTGCTCCGGCAGCGGCAACGGTCCCGCAGGACCCTCCATCGGATAAGCCGCTTCTTCTAAAGGTGCTTCCGAAGGTTCTTCCATCATTTTTTCCACGCGTTCCACCAAATCATAACGATTTAAGGACCGCAAGATCGAAAGCGGCTGCAGCGCCATGGCGCGTTTATTCAACCTTAAATAGGCCATCGCCAAGCCATACTGCGCTTCGATAAAATCCGGGGCGATTTCGACGACTTTTTCAAAATGCTGGATGGCATCTTCGGCATTGTCATTTTCCAGCAGCTCAATCCAGCCCAGACCGAAATAGGCTTTCGTGTAGGACGGATCGGCCGCAATGGCCTGACGGTAATAGTCTGCCGCGACTTCTTTATCCGCCTCTTCCCCCATATAAAGCGTGGCTAAATTAAAGTACGCTTCCGCATATTTAGGGTCGTACTGCACGGCGTTCAGGAAAGCGCCTTCCGCCAGTTCCGGTTTACTGTCACGCAAATACACGATGCCGATCAAATTATGGATCACCGGCATATCGGGTTTTATAAGCAGGATGGCCTGAAAATGTTCGAGGGCTATCTCGTAATGACCGGCTTCCATTTCGCGGATCGCTTCTTCATAAAGCTGCTTCAGATCCATAGCGGGGGCCAACGGCGTTTCTTCCGCCCGAATAAGGCCGGGCTTGGCCGTGAGGGATAGAAGCAGGACGAACCAAAGCAAGCGCGCGCGCATCAGCTGGGGACTTCCTCCGAGGTAATTAAAGTTCGCTCAATATCCATGTCACATTTTATAACTTCGCCGCTTTTTGATTTCGGCAGCAGATTGTAGCGCGTGATCTGGAATAAATAATCAGACTCTTCCAGTTTATGCATAAAAGATAGCATATCCGCCAAAGTCCCCTCGCATTCCAGACCGGTCTTGTAAACCTGGAAAACCGGGTTTTCAGCGACATCGCCGGGCCGGATATTCAGGATACTGATGGAGTGCTGTTTCGCAAAATTTTCGATTTTCCTTAAAAGCGCGCCGATGATTTCTTCCTGGGATTTTTCGCCCGTATCCAGATAATCGCTATAGCCCTTATATTCCTCGAGAATGCGCTCTTTAAAGGAAAGGATGCGCAGATTCCGCCGCACCGTCTCTTTCTTGGCACCGATCTCTGCGTCAAGGATCTTCATATGCGAAAAAATGGCGCCCAAAACCAGCTGGTCCATCAAGGCCAGAAAAATGCAGACGAAAGCCGCGACAAACAAAATCCTCCCGATGGCGCTTAATTCCGAATAAATTTTCCCGATGTCGATCATCAAAACCCCTCGGCCAGCGTGCTCTCAATCACAAAATCCGCCACTTCCTGTTTGCCTTCCCGGCGTGATTTCGTTTCTTTTGTTTTGACGCTGCTGAAATAATTGGATTCTTCCAATTGCGTGACAAAAGCAAAAATACGGGACATGGACGACGCCGTCCCGGCGAGCACCAAATTCCCCTCGGTATCATAGTTAAATTGCACTAAATAGATATCATCACCAATCAACGCAGTCACTTTATCGAAGACGTACAGGCCGCGGCCGCGGTTTTCCAAAAGCTTGCGTACCGCGCGGCTTTTGGTTGAAATTCTTTCCATGGCGCGCGCGGGCTCGAATGTTTCGTGATCGATTTTATCCAGTTTTTGAATTTGCATGCTTTTAAAATAAATTTTCAGGGATAAAAGAAAACTGACCATTAAAAAAATCGTCATGATCCATATTCCCATCGCCATGACATCCCGGCCGCCTTCCCGCACATGGCGTTTCAATTTGATTTCACTGGGCGTCAGATCAATCCGCAGCTCCTGCGCATGAATCGCGGCAGCCATTAAATCCAGAAATGAAACGCGCGGGTTACTCTGGAGCGTTTTGATGGTTTCTTCCGTCATTGCGATCGTGGCGCCTAAATTCGTCAACTCAACCGCCACTTCATTTTCACGGACGCCCGGAACCCCGGCTTTGATGGCGATCATCAAAGCGTCCAGACCATCCAAGGCCCCGGTGATCATCAAGCTTTTGACGAGCTGGCCGACCCCTTCATCTTGATAAGCGGCCAAGGATTTCTTGAGCTCTTCGACAAACGCGTCAATCGCCACAAACGGGTCTTTGGTCAATTTATAGATTCCCATATTGATATTGCGCACAAAGGCTAACTGACCTTTATCCACGATCGTCAGATCCGAAGATTCTTCGCTAATGTGCAGCCCGGCAATCGTCGGGTTGCTGCCGGCGGCAACATAATGGGAAACCAACGCCTCGGCCCCGATTGCGATCCGCTCGATGCCCAAACCGGCCAGCTCCACCACCTGCAAGCAATGCTCGATCACCTTCCGGTGCACGATAATCAGGAGCACATTGGTGTAATGCATCCCTTCCATTTCGCGGCTGATATAATCCACCACAATTTCATCCCGGGAGTACGGGGTAAACCGGCCCAGTTGAAGATTGATAATCTTGGCAATTTCCTCGGGATTGTTGGAAGGCATGTCGATATTGCGTGAAATAAAGTGCCGGCTTGGCAGCGTACAGACGACGCGGCGGGTTTTCACATTCCATGCTTTCAGCATGTCGCGCAAAAATTGTGCGCTGCTAGCTTCCGCGTTTTGGCCAAATTCACGGTTTGCGGCATGCATAATTTGCATTTTGCCCATAACTTCCTGAGCATGCACCAGCTTGACCACCTCGCCTGACAAATCCACCACCAAAACTTCTTTGGCCTGCCGGAAGGCCGCAAGGCCCTTGAGCGGGAGCGTGATTTTTGGCAGGGCTATTTTAGGCATGTTGAAATTCATTCTATTCATCTTCCAGACAGTGGTTGGCCGGCACCGGAATAATTTTTTCGAAAATTACTTTTTTCTTCTCCCCATATTCCAAAATTATTTTAACGGCCTGCGGCATACAGTTCTTCAGCCACCGCGTCCGCCAGGCGCCGTTCTTGGTCGTGTGGTTGTAATCATAAAAATAAAAATGCAATGAACTCACGGAATCGAGGACGCTTTCCTTTTCAACTTCGGTTTTTGTTTTTCCCTGAAATAAAAGCGCGGCATAATCTTCGGCATGCCGCACAATCGCCTTCTTCCCGCGATCATACTCATAGCGTATGAAAAGCGGCTCGGTCCGCCGCTCATGCGAGCCTTTGCCTATCCGGCTTGTGTGCGGCACGACGGTATAGAATTCAAAAAACTCATCCGCGCCCTGCACCGGCTTGGCGTTATACAAGAAGCTGTTGCGCAAATCGGCTCCCATTTTCTCGAACGCGATGTCCGCCATCAGCATGGGATCCCGTGCCAGCGCCCGCCGCCACAAATCCCCGCCGTGCGACAGCGTACCATAAAGAACGACCAACAAAAAAGATACGATCGTGACGGCAAGCAAAACCTCGATGAGGCTAAACCCCGCCTGCCGGCCTTTAGGTAACTGGAGGAACCCAAACATAAGTCACGCGCGTCAGATTCTTTCTTCTGCCGCCTTGTTGCCAGGAGATGGAGTAATGGGCTTGAAAAAGATCTTCCTGCTCAGATAAGGCTTCGGCTTTGAGCCAGTAATCGTACAGGGTATGCGCCCCTAAAACCGTGCCGCGGTCGTCATGACGGTGCAGGGCGTTTTGTTCCAGCGCTTCTTTTTGCAGCAGCCAGAGGGCATTGGCGGCAATGCGCGCCGCTTCGGCTCTTTTATCCTGGTCATAGAGCGCGGCGTAGGCCGCTAAAAAAGGGCGGTAGATCCCGACGATGCCAACGGACAAAATCGCAACGCTCAGCAAAACTTCCACGAGAGTAAAACCCAGCGGCCCCGCGCGTTTCATCATCGCTTATTGCCAGTTCACGATATCATCATCGGTTGTTTCGGCCTTGGTATTTTTGCCGCTCGAATACAGATCGTAGTCATGGGCACGATGGACACCCGGCGACGCATACAAATACGGATGTCCCCACGGGTCAATCGGTTTTTTTTCCAAATACGGACCGTTCCAATTTTGCGGAATCGGCGGTGTGGTCGACTTAGTCAGAAGCGACTGCAGGCCTTGTTCGGTCGTCGGAAAAAAACCATTGTCGAGCTCATACAGCTTGAGAGCCGTCGCAATGTTCACTTCCACATCCGCCTTAGCCGCCGCGCTGCGCGCTTGATCGGAACGTCCCATCAGACGCGGCAAAACCATGGCCGACAACGTCCCGATGATGATGACCACCAGCAAGATCTCGATTAAACTGAAACCCGATTGATTATTTTTTATAGAGTGCATTGAGGCTCCTTA
>Ga0080064_1007182_pt1 | contig 11429 bp, 9 predicted proteins | sample Subgrocontami54m_FD_69260 | JGI IMG/M metagenome (GOLD analysis project Ga0080064, IMG submission 69260) | Subsurface groundwater microbial communities from S. Glens Falls, New York, USA - GMW46 contaminated, 5.4 m (SPADES assembly) (version 2) ...
GCAGGTGTACGCGGGGTGCCCTCACCCCGCGAGTTGGCATTCTCAGGCGATGTCCCGCGCGGTGGGGGCACCGCGCCCACAACAAACGATGCTGTTCACTTAAGACGTCGTGTAGAGCGCAGGGCTACGGGACTGCCTTCACCTTCAGCCGGTTCTCCAGGTAATACACCGACCCGCTCGTCCATTCCTTGCAGACGATGTCGAGATCGCCGTCGCCATCGACGTCGCCGATCACGCCTTCGTGGGCGACGAAGCCTTCGAGGATCACGTGCTGCTTCCAGTCGGAGTCCATTGGCTTTTTTCCGCGGCCGGCGAGGTTTTCATAGATGAACGTCTTCTTGCCCGTCGAAAGCGGACCGTTGCCGACCATGATGTCCATGTCCCCGTCGTTGTCGTAGTCGAACACCCACATGCTGTGATAATCCGCGACCTCTTTGCGCGGCACGATCCAGTGGAGCTTGAACGTGCCCTTTCCGTCGACGTTCTCGAGCCAGCCCAGGCCCGCCGGCTTGTCCTTGAGATCGCACTCCGACTGCACGATGTCCAAATCGCCGTCGCCATCGAGGTCGACGACGTGCGTCTTGACGGCGACTCCCCACGGTCCGGGCTGGCCGATCAAATCGTGCCGGTGCTCTTTCCAGATGTTGCCCTTCCCATCCACGTTCTCGAACCACGACTGCGCAGCCGCGATGTCGAGATCGCCGTCACCATCGAGATCGCCGACGCCGACCGGATGAATGCCGGCGTGGATGCGATACTTTTCGCCACCGATGTCGTGCTTGGTCCACGGCTTCAGCGGATCGGCCGTCATCTCATACCAGCAGAGCCCTTCGCCCTGCACGACCGCACTGTTGGTGATGACGTCCATCTTCCCATCCTGATTGATGTCCGCTTTCACCATGTCGTGACAGTAGGGATCGCCGGTCCCGATGAAGTATTTGTCCCAACCGATCGCGAAGGGCATGGTCGTGCCCTTTTTGTTAATGAAGAGATACTCGGATGAAATGATGTCCGGGCGACCGTCGCCATTGACGTCCATCGCGACGGCCCCGCCGTAGAAATCGTTGTCGCTGCCGATCACGTGCCGCGTCCATTTGTCGGCTGCAATGTACTCATACCAGTAGAGGCTCGGGCTCTTGTGGACGTTGCCGGTGGTGAAATCGAGGTCGCCGTCGCCATCAATGTCGGAGAGCGTGCACTGCTGCGCCGAAGTGATCCATGTGGCGTCCTTCTCGATGTAGTGGAATTTGAATTCTGGCGGCGCCGCCAGGAGCGCGACCTGCAACCCGAGGCACGTCGCCCAAACTGCATTTCTGGCAATTCTCATGATTTCATTGGGGGACCTGGCAGTGATTGAGCCAAGCTCAGGCATGCTGGCGAGGTCAGTTCGGTTGAACTCGTTCAGCGGCGCCTTTCCAATCCGGGCTTGGAATTGAGACGAATGCGGGGATCGGTCGGCCGATTTGCCGCTGCCGGCTGAAATCGTGCGCGGCCAGGAGCCGGTGCTGATCGTCGGCGCGATGGCGCGCGGATAAATCCGCCTGGTGGTCGAGGTAACGAGACCCGAATTGCGCGCGAACCGAAGCGCCGGCCCCGTTACCTCGGCCGCTGCGCTCGACTGCATGCTTCCGCTCAGAACGTCACTTCCGCACCCACATTGATCCGATAGCCGAAATTGCTGTTGTCCTCGATGAACGGCAGCGTGCCCTGGTAGGAGGCCTGCACGCGGCTGGTGAGATTCTCGCCGTTCACGTAGACGCGGAGGTTCTTCCGCACGCGGTAACCCACTTCGGCGTCGATTTGCTCGCGCGGCGCGAACCAGTCGTCGAGGTACTTCGTCGTGTCGATGCCCTCAAGGTACTGCGACCGGTAGCGGTAGCTCACGCGGCCGCGGAAGTTGCCGTAGCTGTACTCCACCGCCGAGGTGAACATGTAGTGCGAGAACCCGTACGTCGGCAGCTTCTCGTCGGGCCGATTGGGGTAGTTCGCGACGCTGTCCGTAAACGTCGCGCTGACCTGCACGCCCAGCCCGTTGAACGGCCGCGGCAGGAAATAGAACTTCTGGTTCGCGATCAGCTCGAGGCCCTTGTTCGTCGCGCCGTTCGCGTTCTGCCACTTGGTGAAGTTCCGGGTGCCGGCCGGATCGGGGATCGCATTGTCGTTCGCATCGACCACGCTGAACTTGTAGGTCTGGTTGTAATAGAAGCCGCGCATCTTCTTGTAGAAAACCCCCACGGAGTAGAGGCCGCCCTTGCCAATATATTGTTCGATTTGGGCGTCGAAGTTGTCGGAGGTGGTCGGGTCGAGATTCGGGTTGCCGACGGCGACGTTGCCGTTGACGTCCTCCGAGCGGCCCAGCGTCAGCCGGCTGATGGTCGGCCGGCCATAGCTCTGGTTGAAGCTCTCGCGCAGGATGAGGTTCTGCGCGAGCGCATGCCGGAAATGGATTCCCGGCAGCCAATTCGTGTAACTGCGGCCATTGTGCACGGGGAACTCCCGCAGCGTCACCTGATTGATGCTCTTGCGGTCGGCCTCCCAGCTGTTGTGCTCCATCCGCACGCCGCCGAGCACGGTGTGGCGCCCGAACTGGAACGACGCCATGGCGTACGTCGCGCCCGTGCTTTCCTTCGCGATGTAGTCCTCGACGGCCGTCGCCTTGAGCGAGTTGTACGTGCTGTAGGTGAAGAGCGACGGCGTGCTGTTGAGGAGGCCGACCACCTTGTCGGGATCGACCTCGAGGTACATCGGTCGCTTATGCACGTAGAGATCGGTGGGCCGCGTCACCGAGGCGTACGGGAAGTTGGCGGCGGTCGTGTAACTGTAGTTCGTCTGGTCGAACATCGGCCGGTACTCGCGGTATTTCGCGCCGACCTTGATCGCGCTGGCCAGGCGTTCGCCGATGAACTTCTTCTCGACGTCGATCTTCGCCGTCCGCGTTTTCTCGAACCGCGCCTCGGGCTCCACCGTCATGTTGCCGATCGCGGCGCCGCTGAGGTCGCGCGGGTCGATGCCGTTGATCACATTCGCGCGCGGATACAAGCGCTCGTTCAGGAAATACTCCCACTGGAGGTAGCCGCGGGCGACGTGCTGGTTGCGAATGACGAACTGCGCGTAGCGCGGCCGGAAATATTTCGTGTGCTGGCTGAACAGATCGTAATTGATCGTCGTCGATCCGAGCTCGTGTTTCCCGCCCGTCGAGAACGCGTAAATGTCGTTGGTCGTGTCCGACTTCGTGCCGTAATAGCGAATCTCGCCGCGGCTGCCATTGGTGCCGGCGCTGCCGCGCGCATAATCGTACGTCAGCACCTCGAACGTCTTGCGGCCGGTCAGCGTGTTCTCGAAACGCGTGTCGATGTAGGGCCGCGATTCGTACCGCATCGAAGAAATGTCCGAGTGGGTGTACAGCGGCTTGAAATAGAAGGTGTGCAGCGGCCCAATCCGGAAATCGATCGTGGCGTTCGCGCCGTGCGATTTCGTCTTCTTCAGGTAGTCCTCGTTGGTCAGGTTCGGAATGTAGAGGAAGACCTCCGTCGGCAGATTGTACCGCGCATTCGTCGCCTGGCTGATGGCCGTGAAGTCCGTGTCGTTGTTGGTGTAGTCGCGATTCGTCTGGTACTTCGACGCGCTGATGCTCACCCCGAGATTCTTTTCCGCGCCCAAGATGCCGAAGATGTCGCTATAACTGGCCTTGGCGCTGTAACCCCAGTTGTCCTTCACGCTCTGGTAGACGCCGCTGCCGCCGACGCGGAACTCGCGCCCGTCGCGCTGGAAGGCGGAGCGCGAGATCACGTTGACGATGCCGCCGATCGCATCGCCGTCGCGATCCGGGGTGGCCGCCTTGATCACCTCGATGTTCGCGATGCCGTCGCCGACGAGGTTCCGCGTGTTGAAGCCGCGGCCGCCGGCGCGGTTGCCGTCGATTTGGAACGAATTGAATTCGGCCGGCAGCCCGCGGATGTTCGTGCCGGTGGGTGCACCGTCCTCGTCCTCGTCGACCGAGAGTCCCGGCAGCCGCTGCAGCGCATAGCCGATGTTGCCGTCGTTCATCGCGCCGAAGACTTCCTCGGAAACGATGTTCACGATGCCGCGCGCCGTCTTCTGCTGGTTGATCGCGAGCGCCTGGCCGCGAACCGATTCGGCAACCTCGAAGGTCGCGAGCTTCAGCACTTCGCTCTTCAAATCGGCGTCGAGCTTCACGGTCGCGCCCGCTGTCACCGCAACGGTGTGGCGGTATTCGTCCAGGCCGACGTAATCGATTTCCACGGTGGCCGTGCCCGCTGGCACGCCGGAGAGTTGGTAGCGGCCGTCGGGATCGGTGTAATCGGATATCGCTGTTCCGACAATCTTGACCACGGCGCCTTGCAGCGACTTGCCGGTCGCGCCTTCGTAAACGCGGCCGGTGATCGTGCCGGTGGTGGAAGTTTGGGCCGGGGCGGAGGGGCCGAGCAGCAACCAGGGCGCGCTCAGCGCGAGCAGCAAGCGGGCCATGGATCGAAAGCAAGCCATGTTCATCGTGTGGCGGGGTTGGGGCGCGATCAGGCCCGGCGCCAGACGAAGGTAACGTCCGGAGGCTTCGCGGGTCAGGTCGCGTCTGAGATAGAATCGGGCGACCGGGGGTCAATGGAATAACTTTTGGACGACGCTGCGCGCCGGGATCTTGCACGGGACAACGGGCACGATTGGCGCCTCCGCAGTGCGCACCTGCGCCGCCGTCGTGCTCGCAATCTCCTGGACGCCGGCGGGTTGCCCGAATGCCCGCCCCTGGCCCGGCACGACGCCGATATTTTCAAATCTCCGCCTTGCCGGACGGCCGGAAATCGGCATTGCTCGCCGCGCTTTTCGACTGCGCCGACCGCAATGCTAGAACCCCTGCTCCTCCTGCTGCAAGAATCCCCGCTGTCGTTGTGGGGGCCCTTCATTCTGCTGCTGCTTTGCGGCATCGGACTGCCGATACCGGAGGACATCATCCTCGTCGTGGCCGGCATGCTGGCGCAGGATGACGGTCGATCGTGGATTCCCACGGCAGTCCTGATGTATTTCGCGGTGCTCGCCGGCGATTCGATCATCTTTTTCCTGGGCCGGCGTTACGGCTCGCGGTTGCTGGCCTGGCAGGGCACGCATCATCTCTTCCCGCCGCCGAAGCAGGCCCGGGTGCAGCGGCTGTTCGATCGTTATGGCTCGGTCGTGCTGCTGATCGCGCGGTTTCTGCCGGGGCTGCGCGCGCCAATTTTCAGTTCCGCCGGGGCGATGAACGTGCGCTACCTCAAGTTCATCTCGCTCGATGGCCTGGCGGCGATCGTCAGCGTGCCGTTCTTCGTGTGGTTCGGCCACTGGCTGTGGGCGAAGTTCGACGACGATATCCAGAAACTGAATGCGGCAATGTCGCATTCGCAATGGTACTCGATGTGGATTGCCGTCGCCGTGCTCGTGGTCGCGGCCATGATCTGGCGTTTCCGGCCCCGGACTCGGCCGCAGCGGATTTCCTGACGCGAGTTCGTAACGACGAGCGCCAGCGAGTCGTCCTGCGCGCTCGGCTCGCGGGTGCCCGCCGCGATACGAACGGTGCTGTTTCCTTGGGTCGGCGGCTACATTTGACTGTATCGTTCCCGTTTGGACGGATCAATGCAGTAGCCCGCGAATGGACGCGAATAAACGCGAATCAGATCATCGCGAGAACCTCGCTCCATTGAATGGTGAGGCACACCGCGCAAACCATGTCCGGTCCTTCCCCTTTGACCTTCGCGTCAATTCGCGGGTACTCTTCTGAGTTTGTCCCGTCTAGCCGCTGGTGGCGCGTTGCGCCTCCGTCTTTTTTGGGTTTGCGGTGATTTGGGCGAGCGCCCGGTTCGCGAGCACGCCGAGGATGATGCACACGAAGACCGCGGCGATGATCCCCGTCACGACCATCCACGTTTCGAGCACGTTCTTGAACTGCAGTTGATTCAACCCCGCGCCGGCGAAAGCCGTCAGGGCCATGCGCGGCAGAATGCCGAGAAAGGTGCCGAGGGTGTAGTCCGCGAGCGGCACCCGCGTCGCGGCGAGCAGGAAATTCGCGAGCGCAAACGGCGAGGCCGGCGGAATCCGCAGCAGCGTTACGACCAGCAGGGTCTCCCGGCCATGCTGCGCCAGCAGCGCTGCGTGCACGGCGCGCAAGCGTGGGCGCTCCTGCACCAACTCGAGCACGCGATCACGGGCAATTCGGCGGCCGATGGCGTAGGCCAGCAGCGCGCCGACGGTGGTGGCCACGACCGAGAGGGGCCAGCCCGCCACGAACCCGAAGGCCCAGCCCGCCAGGATTCCGATCGAAAACGTCGGCACGAACGAGATGCCGATCAGAATCCCGACGCAAACCAGGTAAACCAGCCAGCCGATGTCGGCATGCCCGCGCAGCCAGCCACCTAGCCACGTCAGCGCGGCGAGCAGGATGAAGCCGCCGAACGGTGGGGCAAACGAGAGGACGATCGCGACGGGGCCGGCGGCACCCAGCCGGCGCATGACGCCAGGCCGCGGAGTACTGGTCGGGGTGGGCATGCCGGCGATCGTTGTCGCGTGAACGAAAAGGGCAACGGCCGTTCCGCCGTCGCCCCGTGTCGCGGTTACGGTTTCGGCCCGGCCGTCGGCGGCTGCGCGGATTCCGAGCGCTCCGGTTCGGAATCTTCGCGCGACGCGTGTTTGAATTCCTTGATCGATTTGCCGAGTCCCCGGGCGAGTTCAGGCAGCTTGCTGCCACCGAACAGCAGCAGCAACACGGCAAAGACGAGGATGACTTCGGGACCGCCGAGTCCGAGGACGCCGGCGAGGAGGAGAGGAAAAGTGGTCATGAGTGAAACGAATGCGTTGTGCGTGAGGGGTGGAGAAACGCGGGCTGCAGCCCGCGGCCGACGGCAAACGCCGTCGCGCTTTCGCTGCCGCGCCCGAAACGCGCGGTGCGGTCCGGCCTCAAATCAGCAACACGATCGTTCCGACAAGGGTGAAGGGCCGCTGATCTCCGCCCGGAAAACCCTTGGCACGAAAGACGGCTGCGTTCGCGACCGCCGGGCTTGGCCCGGTAGTCATCGCGATGAAACTGGTTCCGACGAACGCGGGTTGCTCGAACCCACCACACACATCGTCGTCGCTATCGAAGGCAACGAGCAGGCTGGGCGCGCTCGCCGTGGTACGCTGTTGCCATCCTGCCGTTTTCGCGACGACCACCCCGGCCGGCGGCGCGACCAGCCCGCCCAATAACAGGAGGGCGGTGAGGACGGTCAGCACTGGCCGGAGGCGAAACATGCGGACGGCACGAGATAACGCCTGCTCAGCGCCGTCAAGCGACCGCCGCCTGTGGTGGAAGCGGCCGGCTTGACCCGGCGAGGTCCCGCACGGAGGCAATGCAGTCGCCAATTCGCCGGGATTCATTCAGCGAAATGATCACGACCGACTGGGGCAGGGGTTGGGTGGGCATCGCAGTTGCCCAATAAAACGCCGTTATTCTTCGCCGCTCGAAACGAGCATTGTCAATCGGGCGCGCAAGGTAGAGTGGTGGGTCCATGCCGTGGTTCGCGCGCACGGGTTTGCGGGTCCTGATGTATCACAAAGTCTCTCCCGGGGCGGGAGACGCGCTCACCGTGACATCGGACCAGCTCGCGAGCCAGTTGCGGTGGATCCAGCGCCAGGACTTCCCCTTCGTGTCGGTGACGCAAGTCCTGGCCGCGGTCCGCGGCGGCGCGCCGCTGCCCCGCGACGCCGTGCTGGTCACCTTCGACGATGCGTTCCTCAGCACGTTCGAACACGCGTGGCCGGTCCTCGCCTCGCTGCGCCTCTCCGCGGCGGTCTTCGTGCCGACGGCGTTCATCGGCGCGACGAGCGCGTGGGACGTCACGCCCGAGCCGCTGATGCAGGTGACGCACCTTCGCACGCTGGAGGCAGCGGGGTGGGAGATTGGCCTGCATTCACACCGCCACGAGAATTACGCGGAGCTCGGCGCGGACCGGGTCGCGGCCGATTTGAAACTCGCCACGGAGACTTTGCGCCAGGTTTGCGCGCGCCCCTTGCCCGCACTGGCCTATCCGTACGGCCGGCCGCCCGCCAGCGGTCCGGCGAGGGAAGCACTGCAGGCGGCGCTGCGCGGCGCGGGAATCGAAATCGCTTTTCGGATTGGCAATCGCATCAACCCGCAGCCGCTCCGGCGCGTATTCGAGGTCGAGCGGATCGGTCCGCGGGGCGATTGCAGTGCGGCGTACTTCCGTCGGCAGATCCGGTGGGGCCGTTTGTGGTGACGGTCGCGGTTGGGTGCGAGCAAGCTGGAGTGAGTCCAGCGCCGGCAGCTCGCTTCAAGTGGGGTCCACCACCGTGGCGCCGACGGGCAAAGCCGCGGCCCGGTCGGCGGGAGCCCGGGCGGAAAATGGCGTCACGCGCTCGCGCGCCGCGGCCGCCGCGATGCAATGCTCCCGCGCGCGCTCAATCAACTTGCGCTGCCGCGGCCGCACTTCCTGCCAGAGCCGCCACGCGACGCGATGATCATCCGGATCGGCGAGCGCGGCCTTGTCGATCGCGCAGAGGTAGCCGGCGATCAATGTGCCGTGGAGGAAACAGAGGCCGGTCGTCGACAGGGTAATATCCGTGAACGCGACCAACCGGCCGTCGGTGGTGCGCTCGCCGAATGCCGGAAACATGAAGGCCGCCGACTCGCCGACCCATTCGAAATGGCCCACGAGGTGTCGCTCGAGCGGAAGCCCGGGCAGCGTGATGATGCCGCCCCCGCGCACCAGTTGATCCGCCATCGCCATGGCGCGGGCCACGAGATCGGGTGGTTTCGTCTTGTTCACGGAAGCCGGGGAGCAACAAAAATCAATGTACGGGCGATGCCGAAATTCAATCGCCGGACCGGCCCGAGTTTCCTGATCGCCGCGTCGGGAGGTTTGCGGATGTTGTTGCAACAAATCGGCATTAAGTCAACAGCCGCCGATCGCCTTCCGGACGTCGTTTCTCCTCTGAAAACGGCCCAAAATCGACCCCGGAACGCGTCAGGGGGCGGATTGCCAATTGTAAAAACCATCTACCGGAATTCCGGTAGTTTGAAAGCTTGGTCCGTCGCGCGCCACGGTCGATCCTTCAGCCCGTAGCCATGAATCCGTTGTCCATTCTCATCGTCGACGACGACGAAACGATGCGTGAAGCGCTCGCGTTGGTGCTGAAAGGCACGCCGCACCTTCCCACGTTCGCCGCGGATGCAACCACCGCCCTCCGCTACCTCGGACAGGCGCATTTCGATGTCGTGCTGACCGACATCCTGCTTTCCGAGCAGGATGGCACCGTCGTGCTCCAGGCCGCGGCGAGACTTCAACCGCACGCGCGACTCGTCGCAATGTCCGGCGGCGGCGAACGACTGAGCCCGTCCTACTGCCTCAGCCTCGGTGTCGCTTTCGGCGCGGTGGCTCCCCTGATGAAACCTTTCACGCTGGCCGATTTGCTGGCGGCGGTCGAGGGTCGCCCGATCCAGCCCGTGCGGGATGCCTGTTGGCTCGGCTGATCCGCCCTCTGGACCTCACCCGGGCGCCGAGCGGCGCGGGGATGAAAACGGCGTCGCGAAATTGCCGCCGAGCGCGCGATTCAACCGCAGCTTCGGACTCCGGCAAAGTCGGGGTGTGCGTACGCTGGTGGCCGCGCCTCTCGGGGCGCGGCCCTCGCTTCGCGGGCCTCAGAACGCGCCGCTGACGCCGAACTTGATCACGGTGGTGTACAGGTCCGAACGCGTCTTGCGGTCCGTAATGTACGTGAACTCGTGATTCGTCGGGGTGTTGAAGACGTTGATCACATCGGCGTACACGCTGAGCCACCTTCTCACGGAGTAGGCGATGTTCAGGTCGACCGGCTTGCTCACGGTGTTGTACACGCGTTGCGACGGGTCATTGTTGAAGCTCTGCAGCCGCGAACCGGTGTAGTTCCACTTCGCGCGGACGGTCCAGCCGTGCGCGATGTAGGAGACGCCGAGGTTGCCGCTGCGCGGCGTGAAGTTGGGCAGCTGGGCACCATTCCGACTCGCGCCCGGCGTGCCGTAGTTGCCCTCGGTCCGCAGCCACGTGAAGTTGGCGAACGCGCCGAAACCGCGGAGCCGTCCTCCGAACGCCTGCAGCTGGCTGAACTGCTGGCTGTAGGAGACCTCGAGCCCCTTGATTTTGGCCGAGCCGCCGTTCATGTCGGTGGTGAGCAGGTAGCCATTGTAGCCCTCGCCGATGTCGTTGCCCGGCTCGAGCCGGCCGACCGAACCCCGGAAGATGAAATTGCGGATGTTCTTCTGGAAGGCGCCGACCGAGAACAGGCCCGCCGGCTCGAAGTAGTATTCGAGCGTCGCGTCATAGTTCCGCGAATACTGCGGTTGCAGGTCGGGGTTGTTCGAGGTCACCGTCTGTGTGTCGTTGTTGATCGACTGGGTCGGGATGATCTGGCCGAAGTTCGGGCGGCCGATGCCGGTCGAATAGCTCAGGCGACCGACCAGCCCGCGCGTGAAGTTATATTTGAAGTGCAGGCTCGGGAACCAGTCGCGGTAACTGCCCTCGCCGTCGGTCGGGAAGTATTCCGCCAGCGCGCGCCGCCGCGTCTCTTCCGGCGTGACCGTGCCGACGAACGCCGCCCGGCGGGCCCGCTCCGCGGGGGTGATTTCCTGGCGCCAGCCATGGCCGGTAAAATCCGTCTGCTCGCCGCGGATGCCGGTGATGACCATCAGCGGGCCCAGGCGGGCTTCCGCCTGCACGTAGCCGGCGGCGACCGTCTCCGAGGCGCGGCCGTCGTTGCGCAGCGTGTCGCGCGTCGTCGTGTCGGCGTTCTCGCGGTAGAACTGCGGCTCGGTTCGCAACGACTCGCGCAGTTCGGGCAGCTTCAGCCACCAGTAGTTCCGGGGGTAGGCGAACGTGACGTAATTGTAGCCGGGGTCGAGGAATCGCCCGAGGTTGTCGTCGTTGGCGGCGCCGACCGGGCCGACCACGCCGTTCGGGCCGACGTAGCTGTAGAGCCGCCGGTCCTGGTCCTGCTTGCGGCTCTGCTCGCGCCAGCGGATGCCGGTCTTCACCGCGAGTGGCACCGGGGTCGGGAGCGGTTTCCGGAAATTCGCCTGCGCACCCCAGATCTTGTCGGTGCTCACGTTGTCGCGGTTGTCGAGCGACGTCATCGTGTAATTGCGCGGATCGGCGGCGTCGGGCCCCGAGATTTGAGTCAGCACGAGCGAATTGTGCGTGAGCGAGCGGTCCTGGCGGTAGCCGATGCCGGCCAGCGCGCGGTCCGGAATGAAGCGATTCTCGGTGCCCTTGGAAGGCGAGTGGTTGGCGGTGAAGTCGAACTTGCCGCCCCCAATCTGGCTCTCGCCGCCCATCGCGTAGCTCTGGGTGTTGATGTCACGGAACCGGTGGTTCTGGTCCAACGTGAGCGTTTGGTTGACGGTTTCCGTGATGTCA
>Ga0080064_1007183_pt1 | contig 11425 bp, 10 predicted proteins | sample Subgrocontami54m_FD_69260 | JGI IMG/M metagenome (GOLD analysis project Ga0080064, IMG submission 69260) | Subsurface groundwater microbial communities from S. Glens Falls, New York, USA - GMW46 contaminated, 5.4 m (SPADES assembly) (version 2) ...
TCGCGCCGCTGCAACGCTGGCTTGCCGGTAACGATCTCGCCGGCGATGCCGATGCGTGCCTGCTGCGGCGCGTGATCGACAGCGGCGGACGGTCGCGCGCGTTCATCAACGGCCGCGCCGTGACGCTCGCGCAATTGCGCGAGGCGGGCGAGCATCTGGTCGATATTCACGGCCAGCACGAGCACCAGTCGGTACTGCGCGCTCCGGCGCAGCGCGGGCTGCTCGATGCCTATGCGGGACTGTGCGACGCAGCCGATGCGGTCGCTGCGGCGTGGCAGCGCCGGCACCATCTGCGTGAGCAGCTTGACGCGCTCGAAACCAACGCCGCCGCGTTTGCGGCCGAGCGCGAGCAGCTCGAGTGGCAGGTTCGCGAGCTCGACGCCCTTGCATTCGATCCCGGCGGGTGGCAGGAACTGCTCGCCGAACACGCGCGCCTGGCGCATGCCCAGAGCCTGATCGAAGGTGCGCAGGTTGTGATGGACACGTTGTCCGAGGGCGACCATTCGAGCGTGACGCAGCTCGCCGCGGCGGCATCGCGGCTCGACTATCTGCTCGAATACGACACGCGGCTCAAGGAAATCATCGATCTCGTTGCGTCGGCGCAGGCGCAGGCGCAGGAGGCGGTCTACATGCTGCGCGATTACCAGCAGCGCCTCGAGCTCGATCCGCAGCGGCTGCGGGAGGTCGAGCAACGCATCGACGCGGTGCATACCAGCGCCCGCAAATACCGGGTGACCCCCGACACGCTGCAGGAGGCGCTTGTGCGCGCGCGGCAGCGGCTCGATGAGCTGGGCGGCAGCAACGATGTGGAGACCGTGCGCAAGCGCGAGGCCGAAGCGCACGCAGTCTATCTCGCCGCGGCGAAAGAACTCAGCGCGGGCCGCCGGCAAGCCGCGAAAAAACTCGCGGCGAAAGTCACCGCGGCGATGCAGACGCTGGCGCTCGCAGGCGCCCGTTTCGAGATTGCGCTCAATTCGCTCGCCGAGGGCAATGCCAGCGGCCTCGAGCAGATCGAGTTCCTGGTGTCGGCGCACCCGGGCATAGCGCCGCGCCCGCTCGCCAAAGTCGCCTCGGGCGGAGAACTGTCGCGGATCAGCCTCGCGATCCAGACGGTGACGAGCCAGATCGCACAGGTGCCGACTTTGATATTTGACGAGGTCGACGCCGGCATCGGCGGGCGGGTCGCCGAAATCGTCGGCCGGATGCTGAAGACCCTGGGCAGGAAACACCAGGTGATGTGCGTTACGCACTTGCCGCAGGTCGCGGCATCAGCCGACCGGCAATGGCAGGTCACCAAGAGCGCGGCCAACGGCGGGGTGCTGAGCCACGCCACGGTGCTGGATGACAAACAGCGCATCGAAGAGATCGCGCGCATGCTGGGTGGAGTTAAAATCACGGAGACCACGCGCCGGCATGCGGCGGAAATGTTGAAAGCCGTGATTGGTGATTTTTGAGTATTGTGTAACGGGATGACAGTTTCGCGGAGGATCGTCGTAGGGCGCGGATTCATCGCGCCGTCGGGAGTGGTTGCATGCGTTGTTCGGCGCGCTGAAGCCGCGCCCTACCAACCGCGCCCATCGCCGTCACAAGTGGCGTAGGCCAGTTACCGGTCACCAATCACGGTATTTGAAGAAGGAGTAAACGATGAATCGGAAAGTTACCCTGGTGGTTCCGGAAGCGCCTGCTCCGGCTGCGGGCACCCTGGTCGGGCGGCGCAGGATCGAAAAGCGCGGGATCCGGTTCGGGGTTCTCGACAACAGCAAGGGCAATGCCGATCACCTGCTGGCGATGGTGGTCGAGGGCGTGCGCGCGGCGCTGCCGTTAGCCTCGGTGGTATCGTTGCGCAAGGACGTGGTCAGCCTGCCCGCACCGAAAGCGATTCTAGACCGGCTCGCCGCGGAGGCTGACTTCGTCGTCAGCGCGATGGCCGACTGAGGGTCCTGCACGTCGTGGAGTGTCCACGACATGGCTGAGCTTCGCAAACGCGGTCTCGTCACCGCCGTGATCTGCTCCGATCCTTTCGTCAAACTGGGCAAGACGCAGGCGCGCGTGTTCGGAGTGGCGGATCTGCCCCTGGTGATGATTCCGCACCCGCTGGGAGGATTGTCGATCGAGCAGGTGGAAGGGCGCGCGCTGGCGGCGATTCCGCAGGTGGTCGACCTGATTCGGAACCATTCCGAATAGAGGCGTAGGCCGGGGTGCGTGCAACGCTCCCCGGAATCACCAATCACCAATCACGAATCACGGCTCTTATGCGGGCAGTCGGCTTTGGTGCAGTCGGCGTAGATGTGCAGCGAGTGGTCGTGGATCCTGAAGCCACGCTGTTCGGCAACCCGGGTCTGGCGCTTTTCGATATCGGCGTCGTAGAACTCCTCGACGCGCCCGCACTGCAGGCATACCAGATGGTCGTGATGCCCGCCCTGATTGAGTTCGTAGACCGCTTTGCCGCTTTCGAAATGATGGCGTACCAACAGGCCCGCCTGCTCGAACTGCGTCAGCACGCGGTACACGGTTGCCAGGCCGCTGTCGGTGCCTTCCTTGAGCAGGATTCTGTAGACGTCTTCGGCGGACAGATGGCGCACTTCGCTTTTCTCGAACAACTCGAGGATGCGCAGCCGCGGCAGCGTGGCTTTGAGGCCGATGGTCTTGAGATCGCTGGGGGAACTCATGCGGGCGCCCGGGGTCGTAGTAAGCTGCGTTATGATACTGTGTTTCAACCGAATATTGTGCACGAAAGGCCGGAGGGCCGATTGGGCCGGGAATCGAGTGCATGCGACAATTTCTTATACTGCTGACGGTGCTGGCGCTGACGGGCTGCAAGCAGGCGCCTGAACTCCCGGCCGTTATTTCTCCCTACAAGATCGACATCCAGCAGGGCAACGTCGTCTCGCAGGCGATGGTTTCAAAGTTGAAAGCAGGCATGACGCGCGCGCAAGTGCGTTATGCGCTTGGCTCGCCGCTGATCGTCGACATGTTCCGCACCGACCGCTGGGACTACGTCTACATGTATCAGAAGCAGGGCCGGGAGCCGCAGCGCCACCGCATCACGATTATCTTCGAGGACGACCGGCTGGTGCGTATCGAAGGCGATGTGGTCCCGACCTACGGCGCCAAGGAACCGGAAACATCGGTCGCGGCGCCTCAGCTTGTGACGCCGCCGGCCTCCAAGCCCGATACCGAAGCGGACGCCAAGCCGGCGCCGGCGAAACCCGAATCCGGGGAAGACCAGGAAAAACCCAAGGAAGAAAAAGGATTCTTTGGCAGAATGCTGGACAAGATCGGTTTTTAACCGGGCAGATACCAGATGACGACAACAACCATCGCGGTGGCAGGCAGTTCGGGGCGCATGGGGCGCGCGCTGCTCGAAGCGGTATTGCACAGCGCGGATTTGCGGCTGGGCGCCGCGCTCGAGCAGCAGGGGGACGCCCATCTGGGCAAGGACGCGGGGGAACTGGTCGGCGCCCCGTGCGGTATTGCGATCAGCTCCGACGTCGAGCAGAGCGTCCGCGGCTGCGACGCCCTGATCGATTTCACGCGTCCTGAAGGCACGCTTGCTCACCTTGCCGCATGCCGCGAGCTGGGAGTCAGGATGGTGATCGGCACCACCGGCTTCAGCGCGGAACAGAAGCAAACCATTGCTGAAGCTGCGCGCGATATCGCGATCGTGATGGCGCCCAACATGAGCGTCGGCACCAATCTCGTGTTCAAGTTGTCCGAGCTCGCGGCCCGCGTGCTCAACGACGGTTACGACATCGAAATCATCGAGGCGCATCACCGGCACAAGGTCGACGCGCCTTCCGGCACGGCGCTGCATATCGGCGGCATCATCGCGCAGACGCTGGGCAGAAATCTTGCCGAATGCGCGGTCTACAGCCGCGAAGGCATGACGGGCGAGCGCAAGAGCTCGACCATCGGTTTTGCGACGATACGCGGCGGGGATATCGTCGGCGAGCACACGGTGCTGTTCGCGGGCACCGGCGAGCGGGTCGAGATCACAGTCAAGGCCGGCAGCCGCGCGACTTACGCGCAAGGAGCGCTGCGCGCGGTGCGCTTCCTCAAGGCCAAACAGGCCGGCCTTTTCGACATGCAGGACGTGCTGGGACTGCGCTGAGGAGGTTTTGAATCGCGGGCGCGTTTCGCGTATAATCCGCAAGATCCGAGGCGGGATGGGTCGCAGACCCGTCCCGCTTTCCACATCTACTCCCGGGGGTTCGACGTGCCGCAACGCCAGCCAGCCATCCTCGTGCTCAGAGATGGCACGGTTTTTCGTGGCTCGTCGATCGGCGTTCCCGGCACGGCCGTCGGGGAAGTGGTGTTCAACACCGCGATGACCGGCTATCAGGAAATCCTGACGGACCCGTCGTACTGCCGCCAGATCGTGACGCTGACTTACCCGCATATCGGCAACACCGGCACTAATCCCGAGGATGCCGAGTCGTCCAAGGTCGCCGCCGCGGGACTCGTGATCCGTGATCTGCCGCCCGCCGCCAGCAATTGGCGCAAGACGCAGGATCTACCGTCATACCTGCGTGGCGAGGGTGTGGTCGCGATCGCCGATATCGATACCCGCAAGCTCACGCGCCTGCTGCGCGAGAAAGGTGCGCAGGATGGCTGCATCATGGCCGTCCGGATCGACGAAGCCGAGGCGCTCAAGGCGGCACGCGGGTTTCCCGGTCTTGCCGGCATGGATCTCGCGAAAGTGGTGAGTTGCGGCGAGCCGTACGACTGGAACGAAACGACGTGGACGCTCGGCCAGGGCTACGGCCGCCAGGAGCGGCCGAAATTCCATGTGGTCGCGTTCGATTACGGCATCAAGCGCAACATCCTGCGCAAACTTGCCGCGCGAGGGTGCAGGGTAACGGTGATACCCGCGCAGAGCGGCGCCGGCGACGCGCTCGCCTGCAAGCCGGACGGGATTTTCCTGTCGAACGGGCCGGGCGATCCCGAGCCATGCGATTATGCTATCCGCGCGATTCGCGAACTGCTCGCCTCAGGCATTCCGATTTTCGGCATCTGCCTCGGCCACCAGTTGCTCGGGCTGGCGAGCGGCGCGCGCACGGTGAAGATGAAATTCGGCCATCACGGCGCCAATCATCCGGTGCAGGATCTTGACACCGGGCGCGTGATGATCACCAGCCAGAATCACGGCTTCGCGGTTGACCGCGCGACCCTGCCGGCGAACGTGCGTGTCACGCACGTGTCGCTGTTCGACGGCACGCTGCAGGGTTTTGCGCGCACCGACCGCCCGGCGTTCTGCTTCCAGGGCCATCCCGAGGCAAGTCCCGGGCCGCACGACGTCGATTACCTGTTTGACCGTTTTGTCACGATGATCGAGCAACATAAAGCAGAAGCAAATGCCTAAGCGCACCGACATCAAGAGCATCCTGATCATCGGCGCGGGCCCGATCGTGATCGGCCAGGCGTGCGAGTTCGACTATTCCGGCGCGCAGGCGTGCAAGGCGCTGCGCGAGGAAGGCTATCGCGTCGTGCTCGTCAATTCGAACCCGGCGACGATCATGACCGACCCCGACATGGCGGACGCAACCTACATCGAGCCGGTGACCTGGCAGATGGTCGAGAAGGTGATTGCGCTCGAACGCCCCGACGCGCTGCTGCCGACCATGGGCGGCCAGACCGCGCTCAACTGCGCGCTCGATCTGGCGCGGCACGGCGTGCTGGAAAAATACGGCGTCGAGATGATCGGCGCGCGCAAGGAGGCGATCGACAAGGCCGAGGACCGCGAGAAATTCAAGGCCGCGATGGGCAGAATCGGGCTCGAGAGCGCGCGCTCGGCGCTCGCGCACAGCCTGGAGGAAGCGCTGCAGGTGCAGGCCGCGGTCGGTTTTCCGGCCATCATCCGGCCGTCGTTCACGCTCGGCGGCACCGGCAGCGGCATCGCCTATAACCGCGAAGAGTTCGTCGCGATGTGCGAGCGCGGCCTCGAAGCCTCGCCGACCAAGGAGGTGTTGATCGAGGAATCGGTGATCGGCTGGAAAGAGTTCGAGATGGAGGTGGTGCGCGACCGCAAGGACAACTGCATCATCATCTGCTCGATCGAGAACCTCGACCCGATGGGAGTGCATACCGGGGATTCGATCACGGTCGCGCCGGCGCAGACGCTGACCGACAAGGAATACCAGATCATGCGCAATGCATCGATCGCGGTGCTGCGCGAAATCGGCGTCGACACCGGCGGCTCCAACGTGCAGTTCGCGATCAATCCCGACGACGGCCGCATGCTGATCATCGAGATGAATCCGCGCGTGTCGCGTTCCTCGGCGCTCGCCTCCAAGGCGACCGGTTTTCCGATCGCCAAGGTGGCGGCCAAACTCGCGGTCGGCTACACGCTCGATGAGCTGAGGAACGATATTACCGGAGGCGCCACGCCGGCATCGTTCGAGCCGACCATCGATTACGTCGTCACCAAGGTGCCGCGTTTCACGTTCGAGAAATTCCCGCAGGCGAATGACCGCCTGACCACGCAGATGAAATCGGTCGGCGAGGCGATGGCGATCGGCCGCACTTTTCAGGAATCGCTGCAAAAGGCGCTGCGCAGCCTGGAGACCGGCAGCGACGGCTTCGACGAAAAAACCACCGACCGCGACATTATTGAAAACGAGCTCGGCGACGCCGGCGCCGACCGCATCTGGTATGTCGCCGACGCGTTCCGCTGCGGCATGAGCATCGATGAGGTTTTCCAGCTCACGCGCATCGATCCGTGGTTCCTCGCGCAGATCGAGGACCTCGTGCTGACGGAACAGGCGCTCAGGGGCGCGGACCTCGAGTCCATGGATGCCGTGCGGATGCGCGGACTCAAGCGCCAGGGCTTTTCGGATCAGCGTCTGGCAAAATTGCTGAACGCCGATCAGCATGCGGTGCGGGCGCGGCGGCATGAACTCGGGGTGCGCCCGGTCTACAAGCGCGTCGATACCTGCGCTGCCGAATTCGCGACCGGCACCGCGTATCTGTATTCGACCTATGAGGAAGAATGCGAGGCGCAGCCGACCGGCCGCAAAAAAGTGATCGTGCTCGGCGGCGGGCCGAACCGCATCGGGCAGGGCATCGAATTCGACTACTGCTGCGTGCATGCGGCGCTCGCGCTGCGCGAAGACGGCTTCGAGACCATCATGGTCAACTGCAACCCGGAGACGGTGTCGACCGATTACGATACGTCCGACCGGCTGTATTTCGAGCCGCTGACGCTCGAGGACGTGCTCGAAATCGTCCACGTCGAAGAACCGTACGGCGTGATCGTGCAGTACGGCGGGCAGACGCCGCTCAAGCTCGCGCGCGATCTCGAAGCCAACGGCGTGCCCATCATCGGCACCACGCCGGATTCGATCGACATCGCGGAAGACCGCGAGCGTTTTCAGAAGCTGCTGAACAAGCTGAAACTCAGGCAGCCGACGAACCGCACCGCGAGGAGCGCGCAAAAAGCGCTCGCGCTGGCCGCGGAGATCGGCTATCCGCTGGTGGTGCGGCCGAGTTACGTGCTCGGCGGGCGGGCGATGGAGATCGTCTACGAGCAGCACGACCTCGAGCGCTACATGCGCGAGGCGGTCAAGGTGTCGAACGACTCGCCGGTGCTGCTCGATCGCTTCCTCAACGATGCGACCGAAGTCGACGTCGACGCGATCTGCGACGGCAAGACAGTGCTGATCGGCGGCATCATGGAGCACATCGAGCAGGCCGGCGTGCATTCCGGCGATTCCGCGTGCTCGCTGCCGCCATTCAGCCTGTCGCGCGAGATCCAGGACGAACTGCGCCGCCAGACCGTCGCGATGGCGCATGCCCTCAAGGTGGTGGGCCTGATGAACGTGCAGTTTGCGATCCAGAACAATATTGTTTACGTGCTCGAAGTGAACCCGCGCGCCTCCCGCACCGTGCCTTTCGTGTCGAAAGCGACCGGCGTGCCGCTCGCCAAGATTGCGGCGCGCTGCATGGTCGGCAAGTCGCTTGCCGCGCAGAACGTCCCCGGTGAAACGGTGCCGCCTTACTTCTCGGTCAAGGAAGCGGTGTTCCCGTTCATCAAGTTCCCGGGCGCCGACACCATCCTCGGGCCGGAAATGAAGTCGACCGGCGAGGTGATGGGGGTCGGCGCGAACTTCGGCGAGGCTTACATCAAGTCGCAGCTCGCCGCGGGCGAGAAACTGCCGGTATCCGGAAGGGTCTTCATCAGCGTTCGCGACGGCGACAAGGTGCTCGCGATCGCCACCGCCCGCGCGCTGGTCGCGCTGGGTTTCGCGCTGGTGGCGACACGTGGCACCGCCGCGGTGCTGGCCGCGGCCGGACTGCCGGTGACGCCGGTCAACAAGGTCGCGGAGGGCCGGCCCCATATCCTCGACATGATCAAGAACGGGGAGATCGCGCTGATCCTGAACACCGTCGAGGAAAAGCGCGCCGCGGTGCGCGATTCCTATGCGATCCGCCGCGCCGCGCTGCAGGGCCGCATCACGCTGTATACGACGCTCGCCGGGGGCCGCGCCGCATGCACCGGCATGCAGCAGTCGCGCGAACTCAAGGCCTATGACGTGCAGAGCCTGCATGCGCGTATCATTGAACCTGTTCAATAGCCGGTGCCTGCGCAGATGAGCAAGGTTCCTTTGACAGTTGTTGGCGCGGAGAAGCTGCGCGCCGAGCTTCACGAGCTGAAGACCGTGCGGCGGCCGGCCATCATCGCCGCGATCGCCGAGGCGCGCGCGCACGGGGATCTTGCCGAAAACGCCGAATACGCGGCCGCCAAGGAACGCCAGAGCTTCGTCGAGGGCCGTATCGCCGAGATCGAAAGCAAGCTCGCGAATGCGCAGATCATCAATCCGGCGCTGCTCGACGCCGATGGCCGCTGCGTGTTCGGCGCGACCGTCGAACTCGAGGACATGACGAACGGCGAAGTCGTCACCTACCAGATCGTCGGGGACGACGAGGCGGACATCAAGCAGCGCAAGATCTCGATCGGTTCGCCCATCGCACGCGCGCTGATCGGCAAGTCTGCGGGCGACATCGCCGAAGTGATGGCGCCGGGCGGGGTGCGCGAGTATGAGATTCTTGATGTCAGTTACAGATGAAATCGCTCGCTGAAGCGCGTTACACCGTACTTCACGTTCAACGTTGAGGCGCGCAGGGCTCAGCGTTGCAGACTGCGCTTGGTGCGGCGCGGCGGCTTGCGTTTGGGGGCCCCTCTTGCAGGGCGCGCTTTGACTTTGCCTTCAGGAAGCGGGCGGTAGACCACCAGGATTTTTCCGATGTGCTGCACCGGCACCGCATGGAGCGTCGCGCAGATCTCGCGCAGCAATTGGGCGCGGACCGCGTGGTCAACCGAAAACACCCGGATCTTGATCAGCTCATGGCTCGCAAGGTTCCGGTGGATTTCGTTGAGTACCGCGGTGGTCAGGCCGGCGTCCCCTACGATCACGACCGGGTGCAGCGCGTGGGCGCGGGCACGCAACGCGCGGCGCTGCGCTGAAGTCAGTTCAAGAATCATGGCGGCATCCTAACCGATGAAACGCAGCAAGACCAGCAAGCAATGGATGAGAGAACACGTCAACGACGTGTACGTGCAGCGCGCGAAGAGCGCCGGCTACCGCTCGCGCGCGGCCTACAAACTGCTGGAGATCGCGGCGCGCGACCGGCTGCTCAGGCCGGGGATGGTGGTCGTCGATCTCGGCGCGGCACCGGGAGGCTGGGCGCAGGTGGCCCAGGCACAGGTCGGCGCGCGCGGCCTGGTCGTCGCGCTCGACGTGCTGGAAATGGCGCCGTTGCCAGGGGTCACGTTTCTGCAGGGCGACTTCCGCGAGGACGCCGTGGTGGACGCGCTTGCCGGGGCGCTTGCCGGTCGCGGCATCGACCTTGTTTTAAGCGATATGTCGCCCAATATCAGTGGCATTGCGGTGAGCGACCAGGCGCGGATGATGCACCTGGCCGAATTGGCGCTCGAATTCGCCTCGAAACACCTGAAACCACGCGGCAATCTGCTGGTCAAAGTGTTCCAGGGCTCCGGATTTCAGGAGTTCCTGGGCCAGATGCGCACCCAGTTCGAGAGTGTCGTGACGCGCAAGCCGGAAGCCTCCCGTGGCCGCAGCAGCGAGTTGTATTTGCTCGGTAAAGTCCGTGTAGCCGGTTCCCGCCGCAGGTTTTGACCGCAGCCCTGGCAAGCGCTGGATAGGGCTAACGCTGAAAGTGAAAAGAGTTTACAATTGAAAAGGATACGCGCCATAGTTGTGCTGCGCGTCACGAGGAGCGAAGTTGAATAATCTGATCAAGAATGTGGCTATCTGGCTGGTCATTGCGCTCGTGCTGATGACTGTCTTCAATCAGTTCAGCACCCGCCAGACGGCGCAAAGCATCATTCCTTACTCGCAGTTCATGGAAGAAGTGAAGCAGGGCCGCGTCAAGGCCGCGCTGGTCGAGGGCCGCACCGTGCGCTGGCAGTCGATCGAGGAGCGCAAGTACGTGACGTTCAGCCCGGGCACGCTCGGCGACCTGTGGATGGTGAGCGATCTCCTCAAGTACGGCGTCAAGGTCGATGCCAAGCCCGAAGAAGAACCGTCGTACCTGATGAATATTTTCATCTCGTGGTTCCCGATGCTGCTCCTGATCGGCATCTGGATTTTCTTCATGCGCCAGATGCAGGGCGGCGGGCGCGGCGGCGCATTCTCGTTCGGCAAGAGCCGCGCGCGCATGATGGATGAAAACAACAACAGCGTCACGTTTGGCGACGTCGCGGGTTGCGAGGAGGCGAAAGAGGAAGTCGCTGAACTGGTCGAGTTTCTGCGCGACCCCGGCAAGTTCCAGAAACTGGGTGGCCGCATTCCGAAGGGCGTCCTGCTGGTCGGCAATCCAGGCACCGGCAAAACACTGCTCGCGCGCGCGATTGCGGGTGAAGCCAAGGTGCCGTTCTTCAGCATTTCGGGTTCCGACTTCGTCGAAATGTTCGTCGGCGTGGGCGCTGCGCGCGTGCGCGATATGTTCGAGCAGGCGAAGAAGCACGCGCCCTGCATCGTGTTCATCGACGAAATCGACGCGGTGGGCCGCCAGCGCGGCGCGGGCCTGGGCGGCGGCAACGACGAGCGCGAGCAGACCCTGAACGCGCTGCTCGTGGAAATGGATGGCTTCGAGGGCACCGCCGGCGTGATCGTGATCGCGGCAACCAACCGCCCCGACGTGCTCGATCCCGCATTGATGCGGCCGGGCCGCTTCGACCGCCAGGTGGTGGTGCCGTTGCCCGACATTCGCGGCCGCGAGCAGATCCTGCTGGTGCACATGCGCAAAGTGCCGGTCGCGCCCGACGTCAAGGCCGACGTCATCGCGCGCGGCACGCCCGGCTCCTCGGGCGCCGACCTTGCCAACCTCGTCAACGAGGCCGCGCTGTTTGCGGCGCGCAAGAACAAGCGCCTGGTCGACATGGATGACTTCGAGATGGCCAAGG
>Ga0080064_1007186_pt1 | contig 11420 bp, 7 predicted proteins | sample Subgrocontami54m_FD_69260 | JGI IMG/M metagenome (GOLD analysis project Ga0080064, IMG submission 69260) | Subsurface groundwater microbial communities from S. Glens Falls, New York, USA - GMW46 contaminated, 5.4 m (SPADES assembly) (version 2) ...
GGACATCGCCGACGGGAGCGCCCGAGACTGCCCGGCCGCGGCCGATCTCGGCGCCGTTCTTGTAGAGCGTGGCGATCACTTTGGTGGGGACCGTCGCGTTGGCCTTGAACCGCAGCGAGAAGCCAAGGACGTAGTTGCCGGCGAACGGGGCTGTGAAGTTGTTGTTGCTGCCGTTGAACGCGCTCTGGTCGTTGGAGTCGGCGTTGTTGAACTGGACCTTGGTCCAGGCGTTGGCGGCGATGTAGTTGTCAAAGTTGGTATACGCGGAGAACTTCGGCGCCAGCGGCATCTTGAATTGCCCGCTGTCCTTGTCGAGGACGAAGCCGGTGAAGTAGGTCGACCCGTCCGGCGATACTTTGAACGTGAAGTGATCGTCGCCGAGCAGGCCGACCAGCGCGCGGGCGGAGTAATTGGTCTGGAACGTCAGCGCGACATCGTCGCCGGCCGCCGCCTTGTTGAAGGTGAAGCGGACATCGTCCGTCTCTCGGTCGAACAGGAAGGCAGTGCCCTTGACGATCAGGGCGTTGTTGGCGTCGGCAGTCGCGCCGCCGAGACCGACATGGCCGGTGTCCTTGTCGATCGAAATGGCGGTGTAGAAGACCGAGCCATCCGGGCTGACCTTGATGACGAAGTCGTTGTCGCCGAGCAGGCCGACCAGCGCTCGGGTGCTGAACGCATCCTGGAACGTGAAGCCTGCGTCCTTTGCCGCCGCGCTTTTGTTGAGCGTGACGCGCATGTCGCCGCTGCCGGGCGTCACGTCGTCGTGGCTGAGCAGCACACCGTCGGATTTGACGGCCAGGCGGTTGGTCGCATCTGCCGTGGTGAGGATGCCGAGCAGCGGCAGGTTCTGGATGGCCGAGACGGCGGCGAGCGCATCGACCCAGGCCGAGCCGTTCCAAGCGAGCAGCGCCGCCTCGTCGGTGACCCAGGCAAGCCAACCGGCACCGGGAATGAAGAAGCGCCAGGCGCCATCGAGCCAGGCCGCGATGTGGTCGGCATGGCCGGCCCAGGCGCCGGTCGGGCTTGCGGCCACAAGATAACGCGCGCCTTGTGCCGGCGAGCCGGGCGGCGCCGCAAGGTCGCGGTCCAGCACAGCAAGCTGCACCAGCGCGTCGAGGCCGAGCAGCGCCTCGTTGACGGTGACGTGCTTCTGCGCCTGGTCGGCCGCGAGTTGCGGCAGGCCCAGATTGGGTGTCGGCATGGACTGTCCTCAGAGGTCGGAAATCTTTTCCGCGATCACGCCGCGGCCATAGGCGCGGGAGATTTGGGCAACGCGCCAGGTGAGCGAAACGGGGAGCGTGCCGAAGTCGGCGGTCTGCTGCGCGGCGGCGTAGAGCGCCGTTTGACTCGTCACGCGAATGGTGCGCACGACGGTCGCGCCGTCGAAGATCGTGACCTCATATTCCTCGGTCTCCTCGCCGAGCGACACTTCATTGAGCCAGGCGTCGCCGCCGACGCGCGTCCGCCTGATCCAGGAGAGCTGCACGTCGCCGGATGGCGCATCGCGCACCGCCTTGAGATGGACCGGCGCGAACGGCCGCAACCCTCGGCCGCTGTTGGCGAACACGATCTCGTCGGACAAGTCGCCGCTCGGGCCTTGCGGCACCGGCGCGGTGCGCCAGGCGATCTCGATCCCGACCCGCGAGACCGGGAAACTCGGGCGCGGCTGTCGGGCAGGATCGAGCAGGATGAAGCGGCTTGCCACCGGATGCGTCGCGATCTCGTGTTCGGTGCCGCGTTGGCCGCGAAGCAGGCGGCTCAGCCGGTAGCGGCCCTCGCCGATCAGCTCGGCGCTGGCGAACTGGATGACCTCGTCGCCAACGAGCGCGGCGTTGGCACCCGCCAGCACCCTCTCGTCGGCGAGGCTCTGCAGCGTCCCAAAATCGAGCTGGACCTCGAGGCTGTTGACCTGGTCCCATCGCCATGCCGGTCCGGGGGCCAGTTCGGTGACGGTTTCGCCCATGATGGAGGGCAGCCCCGCGAACACGGCAACGACATAATCGAGACCGTCGGCGGTAGGCTGGAACAACGTGGCGCCGCGGAAGCGGCCGGCGCCGACCGGACAGGCTGCCACATAGAAGCTCGCGGCCGAGGCGTCGTGGCTGTCGGTCATAATGGGCATATCGAGCAGTTCGACCCGGATCGGTGCGACCGGCTCGGCGGCGGCCGGCGGCAGCGAGCCGCTGCCCGTGGGGGCGGTATAGAATTCCGGCACGCCGCCGTCGGTCGGCACCCCGCGCAGCAGCACCAGCCCGGGCTTGCCGTAGGTCACGGAGGTCAGCCGGACGCGGCGCATCACGCCGTCGATCGGGACGTCCGCGAGATCGGTCGGATCGAGCCGCACGGCGCGGGTCGGGAGCCGCAGATCGATCGCCTCGCGGCCCTGCCAGATCTCGCGCAGCGCCCGCTGGCCGATCGCCTGGGCCTGCTCGATCGAGAGCACGATCGGCAGGCTGATCGTGGTCACGCTCTCGGACCGGCCGACCTGCTTGCGCACGGTGGCGGTCGAGGACTGGTAGTCCCGGCCTTCGTCGATATGCACGATATCGACTGCGATCGGCAGTTCGGTATCCTGCGTGCGCTCGATCTTCACGCGCGAGCGGTCGCCGTCGTGCTCGTTGGCGCCGAGGTCGTTCGGATCGAGTGCAACGATGGTGCCGGCCCCGCGCTTGACGAACACGAGCACGCCGCCGGTTTCGACCGCATCGAAGAAATACGCCGCCTGCAACACGCCGATCATGTCGCGAATGGCCTTGCGCTCGGTCACGACATAGCCGACCACCTCGTCATCGAGCGCCGAGACATCGAACTCGGCCTCGGCGAGGCCGGCGCGCAGGCACAGGTCGCGCACGATCTCGGACAGCTGCATGTTGCCGATCTTTCCCTCGATCCAGTGGCCGAGCCGAAAGTTCTCCCCGTCCGACCAGACGTCGGTGAGGCTCGGAAAGAACGGATATGGCCTTGCGTCCCAGCACCAGACGAACCGCCGTCCGACCATCGGCCCCCCGTAGACCGGCGAGGTCGGATTATTCGCGGCGTCTGCCCAGAATTCTTCGGTGGCCTCGATGGCGGCGCGCTGGACCACGCGGTCGATGGCGCGATTGGAGTAGTAGGGTGTGAAGCTCTCGCTCGATTTCGGGTCGATGAAGACGTTGGGCTGGTTGGTCGCGCAGTTGACGGAAGGGTAGCCGTACTCGGTCAGCCAGATCGGCTTCGAGCGCGGCGACCAGGCGGTGGCGGGGCCAGTCGGGATGCCGCCGACGCGCGGGACATGCTCGTTCTCCCACCACCAGCGGATGTCCTTGATCGCCCAGAAGCGGTCGTCGATCGGGGAGCGCTGCGGGTCGAAGCCGCGGCGCTCGAGGTCGCGGTGGACTAAAGTCGCGTAGAAATAATCGATGAGCTCGCCGGACGCCCAACCGGCCTTGATCGCCTCCTTGTCGTAGACCGCGCGCGCCATATCGGTGAGCGGGAAATACGCATCGATCCCAACCACGTCGATGTTCGGATCGGCCCACACGGCATCGAGCGGGAATTCCACATTCGCATCGCCGCGATCGTGGTAGCGATACTCCGACCAGTCGGCCGCATAGGTGACGATGCATTCCGACCCGAGTCGCGCTTTCGCCTCCGCCGCGATCAACTGCCAGAACGGCACGCTCGGATAAGCACCCGCACCGTCGCGGATGCGGTTGAGCGCGACCATCTCGGAGCCGACAACGAAGCCATCGACGCCGCCGGCATCCTCGGCGAGCGTCATGCAGTGCCTAATAAAGCGCAGGTAACCGTCGCTGCGCTCGAAGAACCCGGCCACTTCGGCCGCCGCGCCGCCGATCCGGCCGCGCCATGGGAACGGCGCCGGATCGGGCGGCGGGATGTCCATCATCAGGAACGGGTAGAGCATGACCTTGTAGCCAAGGCCGCGCAGGTGCTGGATCGCCCGCACCATGGAACCGTCATTGATGGTGCCACCGTAATAGAGACCGGTCGATCCGTCCGGCTTCACATAGGACGAGACCAGCGGCCAAGCCGGCGCGCCGGAGCCGAAGATCGGGCGACCGAGTCCCGCCACCGACCAGAGATAGGGCGCGGTGTCGGGCACGCGGTCGGGATGGATGGCGTATTCGGCCTCGGGCCGGATCGAGCAGGTCGCAACATCGATCGAGGTGCCGAACCAGGCATAGACGACGCTCACCCACTCGACGTTCGGTACTTCGCGCTTGAGGCTCTCGATCGAGACCGCGAAATCGGACGCTTTGCGGCCGGCATGGCTGTTGAGCGTCGCGTTGCGCACGCGGCTGCGCACCAGATCAGGCTCGTAGGCCCATTCGCCACTCGCTGGAATGAGGCAGACGCTGCGAACGAGATGCCGCGCGTCGCCGGCTTCCGGCCGCGATCCGCGATAGACCTCGACTTCGAAGTTCGGAAAGCGGTTGCCGTAAGGCGTGAGATAGAGGTTTTCGAGGACGACGTAAGCAAGGCCGCGGAACGCCGGTGTCCGGTCGGCGCCTTCGACCGCCTGGATCAGCGGGTCGGGCCCTTGCGTCTCCTCGCCATAGTACGAGCGAATCTCATCGACGTGTTCGGGATCGAGCGGGGTCTTGTCGAGCCAGAGGCGATAGATCGAGGTGACCGGGCCTTCGCAGATGCCGAGCGCCACGTCAGCATAGTAGTGATAGGTCGTGCGCGTGATGGTCTGGGTGCCGCCGCCACCCCCGCCGAGTCCTCCTTTGCCACCACCGCCTCCGACCGTCTCGGTTTCGGTGCGCACCACCTCGCGGATACCGCGCACCCAGATGATGTTCGCCGGCACCCGCATCCGGCCCCAGATCGCGGGGACGGTCTGCCCGTAAGCGGAGCCCGACAGGTTGACATCGGTGACGCGGGCGCCTTCGACCGGCTTCCTGTCCTGCTGCGGCCCGAACAGTTCCTGGTCGATGATGCCGCCGACGTAAGCGCCAAGCAGCGCGCCGAGCGACTGGCCCAAGCCTCCGCCAATGCCGCCGAGCATGCCGCCCGCGAGCGTCAGAACAAGCTGTGCCACGGCTCAAGTCTCGAGCTCGAAAGTCAGATTAGGCAACCGATTGCCGAACGGCGTGATGTAGAGCCGTTCCATCATCACGTAGGCAAGACCGCGATAGGCCGGCGTGCGGTCGGCACCCTCCACGGCCTGGATCAGTGGGTCCGGCGCTTGCGACTCGTCGCCGAGATAGACCCGCATGTCGCCAACCTTGTCGTCCTCGAACGCATTGCCGTCCGCAAACACGCGGCGCACCGCGGCGATCGGCCCGGCGCAAAGCCCGACCGCCACGTCCGCGTAATAGTGATAAGTGACGTTGGTGACGGTCTGGCTGCCGCCACCCCCGCCACCCTTGCCGCCGCCGCCGACGGTCTGCGTCTCGGTGCGGACCTCCTCGTCGAAGCCGCGCATCCAGATGACGTTGGCGGCAAGCCGTCCCTTGCCGTAGAGCATGGGGATCACGGCGCCATAGCTCGACGACTGCACGCGCAGGTCCTGCATGCGCGCGCCGTACACGGTCTGGCTCGCCGTGCCGCCGAACAGCTGCTGGTCGACGATGCCGCCGACGTAGCCGCCGACCAGGCCGCCGATCGCGCCGCCGAGGCCCGGCAGCAGCAGGTTGCCGAGGACGTAGCCGCCCACGGTGAGGACGATCTTCGCCACGATCAATCCTCGATGCCTGGCAGCCGGAAGGCATGGCGGAGCTTCGCGCGCCACCAGGGCGACAGATCATGTTCGACCACCGCGCCGGCTTCGCGATAGCAATGGATCAGGCCGTCGTTCGGCGTCACATAGGCGCAGTGGTGCGCTGGCCCCTTGCCGGCCCCGAACAGCAGGATGTCACCAGCGCGCGCATCTTCCGGTGCGATCTCCTCGGCTCGCGCCTTGAACCCGGAATAGAGCCGCGGCTCGGCACGATAGAGGTGCCAGGTGGCCGGATAGTCGAGAGCGATCGCAACCGGCCCGACGAATGGCTCGGCGACCCCGCGCACGAAGCCGATGCAATCGCAGCCCACGCCCTTGAGCGCCGCCTGGTGATGCCAGGGCGTGCCGAGCCAGCTGCGGGCCTCGGCGATCAGCGCATCCCGCGTGAACATCAGCCTTTGATCGGATAGGAGAACACTTTGTCGTTGCCGGGGATGTGCGGCTCGCCACGAAAATTCAGGATGTTGGCGAACGTGGCGTGACAGGTCTCCGGGGTCTTGTCGCAGCCGGCGACCAGGCGGACCTCATCGCCGATCGCGATCGGCCGCGGCATCGGGGTGAACAGCTGGATCGACTCGCCGTTGTGCTGGAGCACTTCGGTCGCTGCACCGGCGTTGGCGCCGGTGAGGAACGTGCAGATACCGAAAGTGTAGAAGCCCGTCGGCCGTGCCGTCGCCACGGTGAAGGTGTCTCCACCGGACACGGCGGTGATTGCCAGTTCGTCGGTGAGCGGACCGAGCACCACCTGGCATTCGGCGCTGCCGAGATCGGTGCGGCACAGACGCGAATAGAGCTTGCCGGAGGTTTGCTGCAGCCGGTTGGCGATGCCGCGGATTTCCGCGGAGAAGCGGTTGTCGGCACGCTTGACCTCGCCGAGCCAGCCGCGGCGCAAGAGCATGCGACCCTGCGAGAGGTCGGCCCAGTTGACGAGGAAAATGTCGATCCGCGCGCCGTCGAAGAGTCCCGCCGTCAGGTCCTGCGCCTTGAGCGCCTCGTCGTCGAGGAAGCCATCGACGTCAAGATTATCGACCGAGAGGTCGGCCCCGGACTTGATTGCGCTCGGCAGGAATCCGGTCGCTGCCACATAGGTCAGGCCATCGATGACGAGCGTCTGATCATGATCAGTGAAGCCGCGCACCCAGCCGTCCATCCGTTCGAGCCGCCAGCAGGTGGCAAGCGTCGTCACCTCGCCGGCAACATGCGCGGCAAGGGCTTCGGATACGTTCTTCATGATCAGGTCCGGATTTCGACCAGCGCAATCGAGGAGACCTGCTGGATGTGATAGGCAACCGCCACGACCGGCAGGTGATCGGTGTCGAAGCGCACCGGCACGTCGAACCGGAAGTCGGCATAGGGCTGCGAGGCCGGCGCCTCCTCGAACGTCACGCGCCCGGTGAGGTGGTCCACATCGACCGCGACGGGCTCGCCATCGACGCGAACCACGACGGTGCCGGCCTCGGGCTTGGTGATGGCGCGCTGATCCGCCGAGGGGCCCGAGGCGTATTGCTTCGTCAGCTGCCAGATCAACGGATCAGCCGTGGGCGCGAGCGGTTCGGCCGTGGCCTCGAAGTCGTTCCAGTCCCGGAACCGGAATCCGTAGGCGCGGCCCTTGCGGGCGCGAAAGAACGCGATCACCTCGGCCATCTGCTCGCGGGTGCGGATGCCGGTCGAAATGTCGTACTTGGCGCGTGCCGCCGACCAGTTCACGTTGCGCTGCTCGAAGCCCGACGCGACCGCGATGATATCGGTCGAGAACTCCGGCCCGCCGGTGGCGCCGCGCGCCACGGCGTCGGGGAACCGCACATCGTGGAATCCGGTCACAGGTTGCGCCCCGCGCGTTTGAGCGCCGCGGCCATGTCGGCGGTGATCTGGCTCTGCGCCCGCCGGAACGAGGCCGCATCGGGCGTCTGAACGGCGAAGTTGAGCACGATCGGCGTCGACCGCGCGCCGCGCTCGTAGCCCGCGGCCTCGGCGCGGCTGAGCACGCGCTCGCCGCGTTGCAGGATCGCCGGCACCTCATCGGGCTTGAGGAACGCGCCGTCATGGAAGCGCGGCGCGTTGCGGAAGACCTGCGCCGGCATCCAGGTAGGCGTACCCTCCATGCCGACCACGCCGCCCCCGTGGAATTTGAATCCGAACAGGCCGCCCAACAGACCGCCGACATTGTTGAGCGTGCCGAGGTTGGTCCCGAACAGGAAGTTCTTGAGCGGGTTGAGGACGGCGAGCTTGAGAATCTCCTTCTCGATGTCGGCAATCGCCGCGCGGCCGGCGTCGGCCCAGGACTTCCAGTCGGTCTTGCCTTCCGCGATCAGCGTCGAGAACCTGTTGAACGCCGCGTCGGTCATGCCTTGGAGCGCCTGCATCGCGGACTGCGATTGGGCGAGCGACTGGTTCAACCGTTCGATCGCCGCCGCATTGGCGAGGATCGCCTGGCCCTCGGCGCTGGCGAGATCGATGCCCTTCTGACGGAGCTGCTGCTCGGCCTGCAATTGCGCGATAACGATGGCGCGCTGCGACTCGCCTTGGGCGACCAGTTCGATCTGCTTCTGCAGGACCTCGATCTGGTTGTTCTGTCCCTCCAGCGTCTGCAGCGCCGCGGCACGCGCCTGTTCGCCGTGCAGCCGCGCATAGGCGCCGCGCAGATGATCGATGATGCGGGCCAGCGTGGTCCTGGCCTCGCCCTCGGCCAGCGACTGCGCGATGATGAGCGGGCGGAGCGCCTGCTCAACCTGCATCTGGCGCTGCGCCTGCTCGACCGAGAGCCTGCCGGCAAAGACGGCGTCATTGAGCCGCCGCTGCGCATCGGCCTCGGCGCCGAGGTCGTTGACGGACTTCGCCGACTGCGCGGCCTGTTCTGCGATCTGCTCGCGCAAGAGATCGCGCGCCCGGGTCTCGACATCGACGCCGTTCTGGATCGCCTCGGTCAGCGCCCGGCGACGGACTTCGGCGACTTGCGCCGCCGCGGCGCCCTTGAGCCACGCGTCGGCGACACCGATCGTCGCCTTGGTGTTCACATCCAGGACACGCGCCTGGTCGATCAGTGCCTGGGTTGCCTCGGCGCGCGCCCGGGTCCCGGCCCGCGTAACCTCGGCCTCGGCAAGCGCAACCGGGATCGCCTGTCCGGCAAGCTCGATCCGGCGGCGCTCCTCGGCAATCGCCGCCTTCTGGGCTGGCGTCTTGGCCGCAAGCGCCTGGATTTCCAGCTCGTCAAGGCGGCGAGCCTTCTCGGCCGGATCGAGCCAGGTCCGCACCGCGCGCGCGACGCCGTCATAGGCGGTCTCAACCTGCTTGAGGTCGGCGACCTTCTTAGCGATGAGCGGATCGTCGAGCGCGGCCCGCAACTGCGCTTGCCGCGCTTTGAGCGTCTGCAGCTCTTCGAACCCGGGAGTGAGTTCGCGCGCAAGACTACCGGCGCGCACCGACTGCTCGTTGGCCTTGGCCTCCTTGGCGCGCACCGCGATGGCGTCGAGCCTGGCCTCGATCCGGGCGATCTCGGCCTCGACCTCGCCGAGCAGCCGGGTATTGAAACCGCGCGCCTGGCGGGCGAGACGCGTCGGAGGATTCTCGATCAGCGCCTGCAGGCGCTGGCGCTCCTCCCGCAGTTGCTTCAGCCGTTCGTCGAGCGGCGCGCCGTCGATGACGCGCGACACCGCGCGGCCGAGCGCGTCGTAGGCGTTCGACGCCATGCGGGCGACAAAGTCCCAGGCGCGCCCGAGCGCCGTGGTCGCCTCGGCGGCATCGATGACGCTTGCTTTGAGCGCATCGAGCAGGACACGTTGGGCGCCGGTCCTGTCGTTCTGGTCGGCGAGCGCGCGGATATACTGCCGCGTCCGGTCGTCGAGGAATTTGAGCTTCTGGTTGAGGTCGTCGGCGCCCTTGACCGGATCGGTAAAGGCTTCCGCAAGCTCCTTGGTCGCGGCCTTGACGTCGGTGCCGGTGGTCGCCGCATAGTTCTTGGCGACCTTGATCAGTCCCTCGAAATGCTCGGTGCCGATCTTGCCGGTCTGCAGGAACGCGACCTGCATCTCGCGCGCGACCGCGACCGAGACCCCGCCCGCCGCGGCCGTGCTCCGCGCAATCCGATCGAGCTGATCGGCGGTCGTGCCGGCGGTGCGGCCGAGGCCTGCGGCGGCGACTTGGAGCTCAATCTGCGCCCGCGACCAGCGGTCGTAGGCGAAGACGGCGGCTCCGCCGACGGCGATGACGGCGCCGGTCACGGCGGCGGCCGGCGTGATCACCGAGGCGAGCACGCGTCCGACGCCGCCGACGATGCCGGTGAGCCCGCCGGAATCGGCGCCGAACGCCTTGCCCAGCTTGAGCGCCTGGACGGTCAACTTGGCGAGCGGCACCTCGCCCGTGGTTGTCGCGCTGGAGGCAAGCCGGAACGTCGATATCAGCGCCCTGATCTGGCCGCCGGTCAGGTTCGACTTCTGTCCGAGCTCGCCGATTGCGCCTGCCGCGAGATCAAAGCGGTCCTTCGCGAGCGCGACCGCGTCGCCATGCTCCTTCTGGGTGATGGCGCCGGCCTGGAACAGATCGCCGGCTTCCGCGATCTCCGCATTCATGCGCCGCTGGGCTTCGCCGAGCGGATCGATCTGCGCGCGCAGCGCGGCAGTCCGCGCCTCGAGGTCCTCTGCCGCCCTGGCCGTATCCTCGAACACCCGAGCGGACTCGCGGGCGGATCCCGCCACGGGACGGTCGACGCCCAGCGCTGCATTGAAGTTGCGCTGCGCGGCTTCCGCCGCCTGCGCCTGCTTCGCCGCCTGGGCGAGCCGTTGCAGACGCTGGGTTTCGCGATCGGTGGCGGCGCCGGCAGCGTCCATCGCTCCGCCGACGCCGCGAAACGAATCCTGCCCCGCCTTGCCGATCTCGTCAAAGGCGCGTTTGACCTGCGCCTGGCCCTCGACGCCGAGGCGGATCGAGACGTTGGTTGTCGCCATTGTTGGATGCGGCTCAGATTCCGGTGGCGCTCATTCAGCCGCTATCGCGTGCATAGGCGCGCACGACGATCGGCTCGATCTCGGGAAGCACCTCGATCAGCAGCGTGCTGAGCGCGCCCATGGCGTCGGCGAGCAGCAGCACCGCGGCGAAGTCGAGGCCGTAAACGCCGCCCATCGCGGCGCGCACCTGTCCGGCAGTCCGCTTGAGGACGCCCCAGGCGGCAATGCCGTCCGGCGTTTGCGGCGCGTGTTCGAGATAGGGACAGGCGGAGCAGGCCGAAGGACACGCGGCGCAATAGCCCTCGCCCCCACCGAAGTGCCATTCGGCGAGGGCGATCAGACGTTTTTTTCGACGTCCTGGAGCAGCGCCGGGGCGACATAGAGACGGTCGATGGCGTCGAACAGCGGCCACAGTTCAAGCGCGGCATCGATTGTGTCGGGCGTCGGCTCGACCGGATTGCCGTCCTTGTCCCCGATGCCTTCCCAGGCGGCAATGCCGGAATGGGCGAGCGACCGGGTGAAGGCGACGCCGGCCTTCACGGCTGCGTCGTCGCCGCCCGCGCGCAGCACGTCGGCTGCGGCAGTCCGCGCCAGCAAAATCGCCGTGACCGTCACCGGCCGGAACTGCGCACGCACCCCGGAAAGCAATTCGAGCCAGAACGGCTCCCGGGCGAAGGCGGGCTTGGGGATGGGGGCCCCCCGACGGGGAAGGGCGCCGCCCGGGGGCCTGGGGTTGGCCTTGGTCCTTGGGGGGG
>Ga0080064_1007188_pt1 | contig 11417 bp, 10 predicted proteins | sample Subgrocontami54m_FD_69260 | JGI IMG/M metagenome (GOLD analysis project Ga0080064, IMG submission 69260) | Subsurface groundwater microbial communities from S. Glens Falls, New York, USA - GMW46 contaminated, 5.4 m (SPADES assembly) (version 2) ...
AGCCGCGAGTCGCGCCCGCCCTCGTTGTGGACGAAGCCCACGCTGGCCACGAACGGCTCGATGATGTGGATCTTCTGCAGCGGCGTGACGATCAACAACTGCAGGTTGAGCTGCTGGAACAGGCGCAGCCCGTACTGCGCCGACTCGTCCGACCCGCGCCCGAAAGCCTCGTCGATGACCACGAAGCGGAATGACCGCGAACGCACGGCGCCCCACTCCAGCCCGAACTGGTAGGCCAGACTCGCGGCCAGCACGGTATAGGCCAGCTTCTCCTTCTGACCGCCCGACTTGCCGCCCGAGTCCGAGTAGTGTTCGTGCTCGGCACCGTCGGCGCGCCAACGCTCGCTGGCCGAGAACAGAAACCAGTTACGCACGTCGGTGACCTTGGCGGTCCAGCGCCGGTCGGCGTCCGACAGTCCTTCACGGCCCCGGAAGCGGTCGATGATGGCCTTGACCTGCAGGAACTTGGCTTCCGAATACTGCTCGTCGGCCGAGCCCGTCAGCGCGCCCTCGGTGCACGCCCGCAGATCCTGCTGGAAGTCCCGAATCTCCGCATCCGGGCTGGGCAGCGCCACCAGCTTGATGTACCGGCCGGGGTTGTAGTCGATGGCCTGAAGCGACTGGTTGATGAAGTCGACGCGCTCCTTGATCGTCTCCCGCTCGCGGGCGAGCTGGGCATTGAAGTTGGCGATCTCGTTGATCGTGTTGACGTTCAGTAGCTCCTTGAAGCGCGCCTCGAATCGCGGCAGGTCGTCGCCCTTCAAGCCGGTGAGCATCCGCTCGTATTCCGGCAGCGCCGCCAAGCTCACGTCCATCTCGACGGTCTCGGCCTTGAACTCCTCCTTGAACGCTGCCATCGCCTTGATAGTCTTATCATTCAATCGCTGGAGTCGGTGAGACTCCGCGTCGATGCGCTCCTGCAGCCACTTGCGCACTTCCTGCTCGCGGTTGTCGCAGGACTCGACCGATAGCTGATGCTCGCCCAGCGCCTCGGCACGCCAACCGTCCAACCGCCCGACCTGCGTCTCGTCCAGCGGTGCGGCGTTCCAGGCGGCATCGGCCTGATCGCGCAGCTCCTGCGCCGCCTCGCGCTTGCTCTTGACCTCCCCGCGCCTGCCCAGCGCTTCACCGCGCCTGCTTTCGGTCTCGCCGAGCCGGTCTTGCACGGCCTTCAGCTGTCGCCCAAGTTCCTGCAGGGTGTTCGATGCGGCCTCCAGCCGCGCGCGCTCTTCGGAGAGTGCCGCGATCTCGCGCGCCAGGCTCATCCAGTCGATGTCGGCAAAGCGCGTGAACTCCTCCAGCCGGGCGAGCGTCTCCAGCCGGCCCCGTAGTTCCTTTCCCGCCTGTTGGATTTCGCCGATGCGCTGCCCCAGCGTGGACAGCTTCTCCTCCAAGTGTTGCCGCTGGTCACGCAAAGCGCGCAGCTTGTCGGCGTTGCTCCAGCCAAGCACATAACGACTACGGTCGGCGATGCGGCTGCGGTCGTCCTTCTCGTGGCGCCCGCTCGGGTCCTTGATCTGACCGGCGCGCGTGATGGCGCGCGCCTCGCGGCGAAACTGCTCCCCGGTGTCGCAGCAGGCGACGTCGAAGCGGCTTCGAAGCTCCTGTTCCAGCCACTCGTAGTGCGGCGAATCCGGCTTGATGACGAGCTTTCGCACCAGAGACTGCGGATGCAGGCTGGCGCCCCGAGCGCCATGACCGGCCATCCGCTGGCGCACATGGAAGTACACCAGCCGGGCGCCCAGATGCTGGCGGTCCACCCATTCGGCGACGTCCTTGTAGTGCGCGTCCGGGACCAGCAGCGCGAGACCGAAGCCGCGCAGCAGCCGCTCGGCGGCGCCTTCCCACTCGCGCTCATCCTGGCGGACCTGGATGAGTTCACCCGCAAAGGGTAAATCTTCCTCTTCGATGCCCAGGGCCGCACACAGCGCATCGCGGATGCGGACCTGGGCGGCGTCGATGTTGCTCTTGCGCCGCTCCAGACTTTCGATCTCGTCGGACAAGGCGGTGTGCTCTTCACGGCCCTTGCGGAAAGTGAAGTCCTCCTCGCGCTCGCGGTTGTCCAAGTCGGCAATGCGTTCGCGCAAGCCATCGGCACGCTGGGCAATGCTCTGCTGCTGGGCGAGGAAGCCTGCTTCATCGGCTGGCGCCACCTCATCAATGCGGGCAAGCAGCTCTTGGAAGCGGTCAGACTTCTTCTGGCGTTGATCCTTGTCCTGCTCCAGACGGCGAATCTCTGCCGCCAGCTCTTCCAGGCGGTCGCCGCCGTTGTCTCGCAGGGCTCGCTCCAGACGGCCGACTTCAATGCGCTCGGTCTCACGCTGCACGTCCAGGCGCTCGATCTGCGCATCGAGCCGGGCAGCATCCTCCGCCAGCAAGCCGAGCCGGCGGTCTAGCAGCTCGCCTTTGAGCCGGGCGAAGTAAGGCCGAAGCTGATCGCGAGCATCCCGCCAGCCCTGAATCTCGGCCACCAGCGCCTGGTGGCGCTCAGCGTCCTCGACCAGGGGCGTCAGCAAGTCCACCTGCCGCTTGGCCTTGAGCACGGCCTGATGCGCCCGGTCCAGGTCATCAAAGTGGCGGATCAACGCCTCGATGCGGCTGCCCACATCGAAGGGTTCCAGCATGTGGCTGCGTACGAAGTCGGTGAGGTTGCCCACCGACTTCATCGAGACAGTCTGGTGGAACAGCTCCAATGCCTGCTCGTGCTCGATGCCGAAGCGCCGGCGGAACCAGGCCCCATAGGGCGGGAAGCTGTCGAACAGCTCGCAGCCGGCGCCGCGCAGCTTCTTGCGCAGGGCGGTGATGTCGCTGCCGAAGCCGCTGAAGTCATCGGTGATGGTCAATGCCCGCTCGGCTGCTACGAACAGGCGTGTAGGCGCACCCTGCGGGTCCTTCAGCCAGAAGACCTGGGCCAGCGTCACGGCCTGGTCATAGCCCTCGTTACGGAAGACGCCGAGGATGACCGAGTAGCTCGACGCATCGCGCAGCGCCACAGGCCGGGCGCTGCCCGTGACCTCGTTGCGCTCGCTCTTGTAGTGGCCCAGCACGTAGGAGCGCAAGGACCGCTCGCGGGAATCCGCCCCGGCCGCCTTGTTGTAGGCCACGCGATGTGCCGGCACCAACAAAGTGGTGATGGCATCGACCAGCGTGGACTTGCCCGAGCCGATGTCGCCCGTGAGCAGGCCGTTGCGCCCGTCGAGCTCGTAGCGCCAGACACGCTTGTCGAAGGTGCCCCAGTTCAGAACTTCCAGCCGCTGCAGCCGAAAGCCCACCCGGCTGTCGTCAGCCACGAAGTCCAGGCCGAGCGTCGGCGCCTCAAGCATCGGCCACTCCTTTGCTGGCCGCCGCCTTGTCGGTCGCTTCGGTAGGCGTTCCGGCAGGCGCTGCGGACAGCGCCGTGCGGTAGACCTCCAACCGCGCATCGAACTCCGCCAGCCACTGTGCGTCGACAAAGGCTTTCAGGATGCGCCGCACCTCGTAGTGGCCTCGGTCCTGGCCGCCGCCGACAGCGGGCTTGAGCCGGCGCAGAAAGCCCAGATCGACCACCTTGGTGATCGTCGCGTCCACCTGGTCGATCAGCCGGGCCTCGTTCGTGCCATCGGGCAGAAACACCCGCATCAACTCCGCGATGTCGTTACGCGAGAGCACCAGCCGGCTTCCATTCCCATCTTGGCCACCGCCGGCGTCGAACTCGGCCATGCGCTTGCGCAGCAGCGCCAGCATCAGGCTGACCGGGTAAGACAGTGGCCGGCGTGCGACGAGCCTTGGCAAGCGTGGCGCCCCCTCCGAATCGTCCGGTTCCGGGCGGCTCTTCAGGAAGGCGTGGCCCTCGGCCTCGTCCAATACCAGATCGAGCAGCAGCACGGCGGCCTGTTCCCTCACCCGCGCCTGCAGGCGCAGCAGGTTGGCCCACAGGCGCTCGTCGTCGTCGCGGTAGAGCACGCCCTTGAGCAGGTGCACCATCAGCTGCGACAGCTCGGGCACCGCCGGCAGCGCGCTGGGCGGGGTCTCCACCGAATCGTTGTCATGCAGCGCGTCGTTCATGCTCTTCTCTCCCTACACCCGAAGCCGTCAGCGCGTGAAGATCACGCGGGGCAGGCGCGCCTCGCGCGTCACGGCTTCGCCCGCTGCGTTGCGGGCCTGCCAGCGGACCGGTTCGATCACGGCGTCGTCGACCAGGGCGCGCAGGCCCTCCAGGGCGTCGCCGCCGTCCCCGGCGTGGGCAAGCTCCAGGTAGGCCACCAGTTCGGCCAGGCCCTGGTGCAGCGGCTCGGCATCCAGCAGCTCGCGCAGCGTGATCTGCGGCTGGCGGCGCAGTGCACGTTGCACGGCCGAGCGCAGGCGCGCCTTGTCCACCACGATCTGGTCGAACAGGCGCGCGGTGTCGATGTCGTCCGCACCGGCCACGAGCGCCAGTTCGGCCAGGCGCGGCTTCACGCTCGGCGTGAACAGCGGCCGCTCCAGCGGCAGTTCGATGTCCGCCCCCATCGCGTCGATGTGCATCACCGTGCCGGAGGGCGTCGCCCCGCGCAAGGCCAGCGCCTTGGTCTCGATGCCGTGCAGCAGGTCCAGGATGCGGCGGTTTTCCAGAAAGGCCCGGTCGTCCAGGAAGCGGCGCAACTGCAGCGACAGCTGGGCCACCGTGCGCTGGGTGTGCTCGCCCGCCTCCAGCCAGTCGTGGTGCACGCGGCGGGTGCGCTGCTCGGGCTTGAGCGCCGCCACGGCGGGCAGCGCCAGCACCTGGTCCAGCCGCTCGGAGAGTTCCTCCTGCCGCCGGCTGGACATGAGGAAGTCCCAGAAGGCGCGGAAGCTGCGGCCCTGATCGGAATCGCCGATGGCGTCGCGCTCGCCCATGATCTCGTCGAGCAGCGCGCCCTTGGCGCCTTCCCACAGCGCGATCTTCTCGCGCACCTTGCGGTCGAGCAGGCGGAAGTTGTGCTCCACCTCGCGGAAGTCGGCCAGCAGCTCCCGCGCCAGTTGCTGGAACTGCTGGAAGCGGTCCTTGACCGCCGTGTCGTCCAGCAGCGGCACGTCGCCCGCCAGCACGCGGGCAATCTCGGCGTCCAGCTCGTCGCGCTTCTTGCGCAGGTCGTCCACCCGCTTGATCGGATCGGCCTCGGTGCCGGCGCTGATCTGCTCCAGCAGCGCGAACAGCGTCAGCAGGCGCGACTCGGTGCCCACGAACGGCCGCTCGGTCAGCGACAGCAGCCAGGCGATGGCCTTCTCGGTGGCCGGCGTCAGGTCGAATTGCGCCTCGTCCGTGCCCGGCTTGTAGAACTTGCGCAGCCAGCCCCTGTCGGGCGCGGCCCAGTCGTTCAGGTACTCCAGCGCGCCCTTGGGGTAGGCCTCCGGCCCCGACTGCTCGCGCAGGGTGAACAGCTCGTCCTCCAGCGCCTCCGCAAGATTGGCCTCGCTCATCAGCCGCACGTTCGGCGCCACGAACACCCGGTGCAGGAAGCTCGCCACCAGCGGCGCGTGCGGCGAGGCCAGCAGCCGCCAGGCGGGGTGGCGGTCGCGCAAGGCGCTGAGGGTGGCATGGTCCATGGCTCAGGGCTACACGGCCACCGCCGGTGGGTTGGCGGCCGCCAGGTGAGCCAGCGCCGCGGATTGCGGGTCCTCGATGGCGATTTTCACTGCACGCTTGGCGGCGTCGAGGAGGCGGGTGGCGCGCTGGCGTTGCGTCACCATCTGACGAACCGCCGCCTGGTAAGTGGCTTGGCCGGTGATCAGTGCCCGCGGTACCGGCAGATTTGACAATTCCTTCTTCGGCCTGAGGACCATGAACTCGGTCGAAGCGACAGCCGGAACTCCATCGCTCGGCAACACAATGGCGGTATCTCGCAGGTAAGAACGCAGGTGCGAAACGACCAGGTCGCCAGCGGCAATCTGCCTCTTGGTACTGACGATGTATTCAGGCATTGTGGATAGTTTCGCCGGTTCAAGGAAGAGGTCGAGCGCGTCGGTCAGGTCGTAGTTCCGAACCGGTGAACCTGCAGCCTCCGTCGGTTGCCAAAGCTCGCGGACCTCGGGAGAAAACTTGTTTATCTTGTTCATGGCGCCATCTTCTCAAGGGTCGGAGCCTCCTCAAAACCCGGGGTGGTTCACCACCGCCTGGCAGCCGCATTCCGTGGCGGCGCGATCTCGGGCCTGTTGCGCAAGCGCCTGGGCTTGAACGTGGCGCTGACGCCAACGCCGCCGGCGAGCGGTTGTACCGCATCGGCTGATCGTCGCGCCGCAAAGGGTGGGAATTCAACCTAAGCCGGCACGCGTACGTCATTGATTTTGCGAGAGCCCCATCCGCGCGCACCCGCAGGCAAAACGGAGATAAAGAGACGGCTCTGGCTGAGACAGTGTCGATCCGCGCGTTTTCGACTCCCATATCGGAATCGAACCCGCGTCGGTCAGAACGCTACCTTCCATTCCCGCAACTGGCCGACGGTCTGTGTCAGTCCCTGCTTGAGCAGCGTATCCAGGTACTCGTCAACCGTCTTGGGCGGGTTCTTCAGCGATCGGCGATGGTTCGCGGCCGCCTCACACACTCGGGCGGCATGCAGATCCAGAAGATCAAAGATGAAGTCGTCCGGGTGCTGGGCGGTCAGGTTGTAGGGTTTGAGCCGTTCCGGCGGGAAGTCCTTCAGGTTGAAGGTCACGATCAGGCTGGCGCCGCCGTGAATGGCGGCGGCCACCACATGCCGGTCATCTGCGTCCGGCAATTCGACTGACGGGATCAGATGCTCGAAGCCGGTGACCAAGCTGTCGCGGACATGAGCGTTCATCAGCGACCGCGTCCGCTCCAGGTCTTCCGCCTTCAGGTCCGGCCGTTGCTTCAGAACGTTACGCGTCCACTCGTCGTGGAGCATGTCCGTCCAACGCGCCCGGTACAGATCGGTCAGTGCCAGGCGCATCAGCAGGTCGCGCAACGGTGCGGGGTAGAGCACGCACGCGTCGTAGATGACGGTGAAGTTCGAACTCATTCATTCGTACCCCATCTTGAGCGCCTGGGCTTGCTCGGCCAGTGTATCGAGGGCCTTGCTGCGCTCAGCGTCGATCCGCTCCTTGTACGCGATCACGTCCTGGTACCGGACGCGACGGTGCGTGCCGATCTTGTGGAATGGGATCTCGCCGCGCTCCAGCAACTGCACGAGGAACGGTCGCGAAACGTTGAGCACGTCCGCTGCGTCCTGGGTCGTCAGTTCGGCGTGGATCGGGATGATGCTGACCGCGTTGCCCTCACCGATTTCGGTCAGGACGTCCACGAGCAGCCGCAGCGCCGACACCGGGACGCGAACCGGATGGGCCGCGCCCTTGTCGTCGAAGATTTCGATCTGCTGGGTGTCCGCACGGGTCTGCAGGCAGGCAGACAGCGCCCGGCCGCTCTCGCGAGCGATGGCAACTTCTTCGGCCGTCGGCAACGAATGGGTGGGAGAGAGTGTGGTCATGGCAGCCTCCTGGGAGCTTCAAGCAGCGTCATGGGAGGGAGTTTAATCGAAATAAACGAATACTCGAAATATCCGAACAATAATGGTCTTGCCGGGCAGGCAACTTGAAGCGTCAGCGCGTAACCTATTGATTTCCAATGTTGCCAGACCAGCCCCCTGCGCACTTCGGGCCATTCGCGGAGAGCGAAGCCGGGGAGAAGAATGGCCAGGAGAGAGTGGAATGTGGCCGGGAACGGCCAATTCGGGCGGCTGGCGAAGTCCGCAGGCTTCCGCAGGAACTCCCAACAATACGCGGGAACCGGCGCGATCGGGCAAGAAAAAACCCCAACCGCGAACGGTTGGGGTTTTTGAGATGGTGGAGGCGGCGGGAATCGAACCCGCGTCCGCAAGTCCTCTGCCGTTGGATCTACATGCTTATCCCAGTCTATTGTTTTAGCCGGCTGCTACCCGACGGGCAGGGAAAACAGCCAGCGATCCTGAAAGGTTTTAGCGGGTCGGCCCCAGGCCTGCCTTGCCGCGAGCTTGTGTGTGTCGACGCCTGAACCCCGAACGCACAAGCACATCCGGTCAGACGGCACCCTACTGGGTTTTAAGCAGCGAGTGCGTAGTTGTCGTCGTTGGCAACTAAAGTTTTGCAGAGTGATTTACGAGGTCACTGCACCTCGGCATGCACCTCAGGTTTCGCAACCCACGTCGAAGCCAGGTCGCCCCCATGTGATCGGTGTGTAAGACATGGTACGCCTGGTCGCGGTTCCCGGCCAGGCAAAACATTTTCCGCGCTAGCGCTTGGACGATTTCAATATACGCCCACGCTCGCGCTGCCAGTCGCGGTCGCGCTCGGTGTCGCGCTTGTCGTGCGCCTGCTTGCCCTTGGCCAGGCCGATTTCCACCTTGCACTTGCCGCGCTTCCAGTACATGGCCAGCGCCACCAGGGTGTAGCCCTTGCGCTCGACGGCGCCGATCAGCTTGTTCAGCTCCTCGCGGTGCAGCAGCAGCTTGCGGGTGCGCCGCGGCTCGGGCACGTAGTGGGTGGAGACGGTCGCCAGCGGCGTGATGATGGCGCCCAGCAGGAAGGCCTCGCCGTTCTTGATGATCACGTAGCTGTCGACCAGCTGCACACGCCCGGCGCGCAGGCTCTTGACCTCCCAGCCTTCGAGCGCGATGCCGGCCTCGAAGCGGTCTTCGAGGTGGTAGTCGAAGCGCGCCTTCTTGTTGACGATGATGCTGGCGGAGGCGGCGCTGGACATGGACAGACGGCGGGCAGGAGCGGGCGGGCATTGTAGGGGATGGGCGGCGCGGGGCGTCCGTTATCATGCGCCGGCGGCATCCTGGCCGCGGGCCATGGCATGGGGAACAGATGGCGGCGGATCGGGAAATACGCAAGTCGGTGGTGGTGGCGCACAGCGCGCAGGAGATGTTCGTCCTGGTCAACGACGTGGAGTCGTACCCGAAGTTCCTGCCCTGGTGCGCCTCGGGCCGGGTGCTGGAGCGGGACGACTCCAGCATGCTGGCCAGTCTCGACATGGCGATGGCCGGCCTGCACAAGCGTGTCACCACCCGCAATTTGCTCGAACCGAACCGGCGCGTGGAATTGCGCCTGGTGGAGGGGCCGTTCAGCCGCTTTCACGCGGTGTGGACCTTCGATGATCTGGGCGAAGCCACGGCACGGCCGCAGACGCGGGTCGGCTTTCACATCGCCTACGCGCTGGCCGGCCGGCTGCTGGGCATGGCGCTGGGTCCCGTGTTGAGCGTGGTGGCGGACGGTCTGGTGGATTCGTTCTGCCGCCGTGCGGACGCGCTGCATGGCCGGCGCTGAGCGGATCCGGGTCGAGATTGCCTGCCCGGACGGGTCGGACTACCGGGTCATTCAGGCTGACGTGCCGGTCGGTGCCACGGCCGGCGCTGCGCTGGCGCTTTACGGCCTGATGGTGGGGGAGGGTGGCGCGCTGGGCGTGTTCGGGCGGGCTGTGACAGCGGATACGCCGCTCGCCGATGGCGACCGGCTGGAGCTGTACCTGCCGCTGCAGGTGGAGCCGAAAACGGCCCGTCGACGCCGCGCCGCGGCCAACGCAAAAAAGCCTGGCCGCAGGTGAAACTTTCCGGTGCCAGCCCCGGTCTTAACAAGCGAGACCTCTGCGAGGTATCACCCGCTTCCCCTCCCTGAGCGGGTTATCCTTTTATACCCGGCCACCCCTGGCCGGGTTTTTTTTGCCTGCGATTCGGCGTCGGCCTGTCTCAGAGCGCGTGCCAGTCGGCCAGCAGGATGCGCAGCGCCGCCACGAAGGCCAGCGGCTGGTCCAGGAACAGGTGGTGGTAGGCCTCCGGGATGGCCGACACCGGGCCGCGGCGGTCCACCAGCTGGTGCACGTACTGGCGCACTTCGGGCGGGAAGAGGGCACTTTTCTCGCCGTACAGGATGCCGATGCGACAGCGCAGCTGGCGCAGTTCCTCGGCCTGCTCGCCGACCTTGATGTGGGCCAGGCCGCGGTCGTCGAACTTCCAGGTCCAGAAGCCATCGGGCGTTTCGATGATCGAATGCCGGCCGATGTAGTCCAGGATGTAGGCGTTGTCGCAGGGCTGCTGCGGGATCAGCCGAAAGCGCGCCAGGGCGCTGTCGAAGTCCGGGTAGTCGCGGCGCGGCTGGCGCAGCGGGTTGCGGGCGGTGCCGGGAAATTGATAGCCCGGCGGGCGGATCGGCGAGTCGGCCATCACCAGACCGCCAACGCGCTCGGGCTGGCTGGCGGCGGCGCGCAGGCACACCGCCCCGCCCAGGCTGTGACCGACCAGGGTCACGTCCGGGCCGAAGCCGGCGTCGTCGCACACGCCGATCGCCTCGGCGGCGAAATCGTCCAGCGAGTACTGCTCGCGCCGGCCGCTCTCGCCCATGCCGGACAGGTCCATGGCCGCCACCCGGTGATCGATGGCCAGCCACGGCGCGATGAAGTCCCACCAGTGGCTGTGCGCACCGCCGCCGTGCACCAGCAGCAGCGGCGGGCCGGACTCACCCCAGCGGCGATAGTGGATGCTGCAGCCGGCGACCTGCACCCAGTGGGCGTCGGCCGGCGTGGCGACTGCTTCGTTGAACCAGTCGGGAGCGTCCGGTTGGGTCATTTCTTGTGGAACTTGCGAAACTCGGCCGGCCGCTTTTCGTTGAAGGCGCGCACGCCTTCCTTCGATTCGTCGGTCTCGTAGTACAGCGCCAGCGCCTGCAGGCCCATGGAGGCCTGACCGCGAATGTGCTCGCTGTCGGCGTTGAAGGAACGCTTGGCGATGGCCAGCGCGGTCGGGCTCTTGGCCATGATCTCGGCGCACCAGGCGGCCACTTCGGCGTCCAGTTCCTCGTGCGGCACGACCTTGTTGACCAGGCCCATGCGCTCGGCCTCGTCGGCCTTGTAGCGGCGGCACAGGTACCAGATCTCGCGGGCCTTTTTCTCGCCGACGGCGCGCGCCAGATAGGCGGTGCCGTAGCCCGGATCGACCGAGCCCATCTTGGGGCCGACCTGTCCGAACTGCGCCTTGTCCGAGGCGATGGTCAGGTCGCACAGCAGCGCCAGCACGTTGCCGCCGCCAATGGCGAAACCCTGCACGCGGGCGATGACCGGCTTGGGCACGTCGCGGATGACGGTGTGCAGTTCCTCGACCGGCAGGCCGATGGTGCCGCGCCCGCCGTAGCTGCCGGCGTGGGATTTCTGGTCGCCGCCGGTGCAGAAGGCCTTGTCGCCGGCACCGGTCAGCACGATGACGCCGATGTCCGGGTTCCAGCCGGCGCGCTGGAAGGCGTGGATGAGTTCTTCCACGGTCTGCGCGCGAAAGGCGTTGTAGACCTCCGGCCGGTTGATGGTGATGGTGGCGACGCCGTCCTGTTCGACGTAAAGCAGATCCTGATAGTCCACGAGCGGGTTCCTTCAGTTGCAGTGAGTGAATGAATCAGCGGCCGGCGGCGCGCAGTCGCGTGCCGGTGCCGACCAGGCGCTTGAG
>Ga0080064_1007196_pt1 | contig 11408 bp, 6 predicted proteins | sample Subgrocontami54m_FD_69260 | JGI IMG/M metagenome (GOLD analysis project Ga0080064, IMG submission 69260) | Subsurface groundwater microbial communities from S. Glens Falls, New York, USA - GMW46 contaminated, 5.4 m (SPADES assembly) (version 2) ...
GTGAGCCCCCCCCGCGGGGGCGCCCCGCGCCACAATCCACACCCCCCGTTCGCCCGCCGGGGGGCGGGGGGGTGGGGGAAGCCCCCCGCCTGCATGCAATCTATGCCAACACCGAGGGAGGCACCATGGTCAAGAACTCCGGCGTCACCTACGTCAATCCGCCGAGCGCCCCGCCGGTGCAGGGCATGTACAGCCACGTGGCGCGCATGGCCGCGGGCGAGATCGCCTTCATCGCCGGCCAGGTGGCGATCGACGCCAAGGGCAATCCCGTGGGCGTCGGCGACCTTGCGGCACAGGTCAACCAGGTGTTCGAAAATCTGGGCAAGATCCTGAAGGACCTCGGCACCGACTTCGAGTCGGTCGTGCAGTTCACGACCTACCTGACCAAGGCCGACAGCATCCCCGTGTGGATGTCGGCCCGCTCCGCGATCTTCCCGAAGCTGTTCCCCGGCGGCAAATACCCGCCCAACACGCTGCTCGTCATCGACCGCCTGGTGAAGTCGGAGTTCCTGCTCGAAGTCGAGGCGATCGCCCGGGTGCCTGGGTGATGAGCAGATGCGCGCCCTCGACGCGCGCCAGGAAGGCGAGCAGCGTGGCCGCGGCCGCCTTGCCGTGCGACAGGGGCAGACCGTGGCGGGCGCCGGCGAACACGGCGATCTCGGCCTGCGGCACCAGCTCCGCCAACGTGTTGGCCTGTGCGAGCGAGACGTAGGGACTGCGGTCCGGCATCATCAGCAGCAGCGGCAGCTTGAATGAGGAAAGCTCCGCCGCCAGGTCGGTGCCGACGAGGAGCTCGCCCAGACCGATGGCAACGTGCGCCGGCGACTGCTCCTGGACGCCGGCAAACCACGCGAGCGCCTCGGGCGCGACCGCATTCGGCGCGAACCGCATCTCCATCAGGCGGTCGCTCCAGCCCTTGATGCCGACGCGCGCGATCTCCGCGCGCCAGCCGGGCGCGTGAGCGATCTGCCCGCCCTTGATCGCCGCATTGCTCATGGCAACCGAGGCAAAGCGCGAGGGATGCTTCAGGCCGGCCGCCAGCGCGATGGTGCCGCCGATCGATTCGCCCATGACGTGCACCGGCTCCGCCCCGAACGCCGTCTCCGCAACCTCCAGCAGGTCGGCGATCAGCTCCGCCATGCTCCACGCGTGGGTCTGCGGCGGCACAACCGACCGGCCGAATCCGCGCATGTCGAAGCGCACGATCGCGTGGCGCGCCGCGACGATCGGCATCCACTCGGCGAAGATCTCGAGGTTCGTGCCGACGCCGTGATGGAAGACAACGGGACGGCCGGCTTGCTTGTCCCGCAGCCAGGGCGCTCGCAGATCCGTCACCACATAATTGAGGCCGCGCGCTGTTCTTGGCATGGGGTTTCTCCTCGGCCCTCAGTCGCTCGGGTCGATCTCTCTATAGTGGCGTTGCAGGTCGGTCATATAGTCGCGCACGATCGGCGCCGCATCGCGCTTGCGCGCAAGCTGCATGTGGAACACGAGCTGGCTGCCGGTCCGGAACATCATCTCGGCGCTGACGAGATAGAACTCCCACATGCGGCAGAAGCGCTCGTCGTACATCTGCGCGATCTTGTCTCTGTTGGCCTCGAAGCGCCGGCACCAGTGGGCGAGCGTCTTGGCGTAGTGCAGCCGCAGGAACTCCAGGTCGGTCACCCACAGGCTCGCCTTCTCGACTTCGGTGAACACCTCCGACAGCGCCGGAGAATAGGCGCCGGGGAAGATGTACTTGCGCAGCCAGGGGCTCGCCGTGCCGGGCGGGCTCATGTGGCCGATGGAATGCAGCAGCATCACCCCGTCATCGTGCAGCAGCGCGTTGATCTTGGCGAAGAACTCGCCGTAGTGGTGCACGCCCACGTGCTCGAACATGCCGACGGAGACGATGCGGTCGAAGCGCTCGCCGACGTCGCGGTAGTCGCGCAGATGGAAGCGCACGCGATCGGAGAGTCCAAGTCGCCGCGCCTTCGCGCTGGCAAGGGCGTGCTGCTCCTTGGACAGCGTGACGCCGGTGACGTCGACGTTCTCCAGCCTCGCGAGGTAGAGCGCAAGGTCGCCCCAGCCGCTGCCGATGTCGAGGATCCTCAGCCCGCCCTGGAGATCGAGCTTGGCAGCAATCAGCCGCAGCTTGTTGCGCTGGGCCTGCTCGAGGCTCTCGTTGTCGTCGAGGAAATACGCGCAGGAGTACTGCATGCCCTCGTCCAGGAACAGCTGGTAGAATTCATTGCCGAGATCGTAGTGATGGGCGACGTTCTTCTGCGCCTTGCCGACCGGGTTTGCCTGCTGGAACCGCTTCAGGCCACGCGACACGCCGCGCAGCACCTTCTGCAGCGGATAGGACCCGAGCGAGAGCCGGTTGATCGAGAACAGCGTCAGGAAGTCCCTGAGCGTGGAGTCCTCGAAGCGCATGCGGCCGTCCATGTAGGCCTCGCCCGCATGCAGCTCCGGGTTCAGAAACAGCTTGCGGTAGAGCGAGCGATCCGTGAGCCGCATGGTGACGCTCGGCCCGGGCGCGCCGGCAAACACATGGGTCCGGCCGCCTGCATCGATCACCTTCAAGGTGCCAACGCGCACGAACGACCTCAGCATGTGCGATAGCGGAAACATGATCGCCCCTTGCCGGCCTGGCATGCGGCCGGAAGACACCGATAGCAGACCCGGCAGCCATGCCCAAAGCTTTGGCTGGGCTTGGCAACCCTCGTTTTAGGCGATCCCCACGCCGCGGATCAACGCGCGATCTCAGGGCACGCGATATCCGATCCACTGTCCGTTTCCGATTGTCCTAATTATGCTAATGGCGCAGGCGAGCGCATGGAGAGGGACGGGAGGCTCGGATCGATGTTGGAACGCACGGGCAGGCTGGGATTGCTGGTCGCCGCGGCGGCCCTGCTGCTGACGACCGGCGGATGCGGCGATTCGGCCCCCAAGAAAACCGAGGTGCGGCCGGTGCGCACCGTCGTCGTCGACCCCAAGCCGATCGACGACGATCGCCAGGCCGTCGGCGAGGTGCGCGCCCGCTACGAGAGCGACATCGGCTTCCGCGTCAGCGGCAAGCTCGTATCGCGCATCGTCGATGTCGGCGCCACGGTGAAGAAGGGCGATCTGCTGGCGCGGCTCGATGAGCAGGAGTACCGCAACAAGCTCAAGTCGGCGGAGGCTGACATCGTTGCCGCCGAGGCCGTCCTCGCCGAGGCGCAAGGCTCCGAGGGGCGCCTGCGCCAGCTGCTCACCTCGGGAACGACCACGCGCGCCAACTACGACACGGCGCTCAAGAACCTCAAATCTGCCGAGGCCAAGCTCGACTCGGCCAAGGCCGCGCGCGATCTGGCCAAGGACCAGCTGAGCTACGCGGAACTCGCTGCCGACTTCGACGGCATCGTCACGGCCGTCGCCGCCGAGGCCGGGCAGGTCGTCAACGCCGGGCAGATGATCGTGCGCCTCGCCCGCCCGACGGACAAGGACGCCGTCTTCTCCATCGCCGAGTCCGCGTTCCGAGGACGCTCGAGCCAGGAGCGGCCGGAGGTGATCGTGGCGCTGCTCAGCAACCCCAGCATCGCCGCCGACGGCGTCGTGCGCGAGATTTCCCCGGTGGCCGATCCTGCAACCCGCACCTACCAGGTGAAGGTCACGCTCAAGGACCCACCGGAGCAGATGCGGTTCGGCGCCAGCGTGGTCGGCCGGCTCAAGGTTGCGACCGCGCCCGTCGTCGTGCTGCCGGCGAGTGCCCTGTTCGACAAATCCGGCCAGCCGGCGGTGTGGCTGGTCGATGCGGCGAGCGGCTCGGTGTCGCTCAAGCCCGTCACCATCGCCCGCTACGAGACCGACCGCGTCGTCATCGCCGACGGCCTCGCCAAGGGCGACATCGTCGTCACCGCCGGCGTCAATCGCCTGCGTGAAGGCCAGAAGGTGCGCCTCGCCGAGGGTACCCCCAAATGAGCTCCTTCAACCTCTCCGACTGGGCGCTGCGCCACAAGAGCTTCGTGGTCTATCTGATGCTGGTCTCGGCGATCGCCGGCTGCATCACCTACAACCAGCTCGGCCGCGAGGAAGACCCGCCCTTCACCATCAAGACCATGGTGGTCAAGACGCTGTGGCCCGGCGCCACCGCCAATGAGACGCTGAGCCAGGTCACCGACCGCATCGAGAAGAAGCTCGAGGAGGTGCCGCATCTCGATTTCGTGCGCAGCTACACCAAGCCCGGCGAATCGGTGGTGTTCGTCAACCTCAAGGACAGCGTGCGCGCGGCCGAGGTGCCCGACCTGTGGTACCAGGTGCGCAAGAAGGTCGGCGACATCCGCCACACCCTGCCGTCGGGCATCTCCGGGCCGTTCTTCAACGACGAGTTCGGCGACACCTATTCGATCATCTACGCCCTGACCTCGGACGGCTTCACGCAGCGCGAGCTGCGCGATTACGCCGATCGCGTGCGCGCGGAGCTGCTGCGCGTGAAGGATGTCGCCAAGGTTGATCTCATCGGGGCGCAGGACGAGAAGATCTACCTGGAGTTCTCGACCCAGCAGACCGCGGCACTGGGCCTCGACGTCAACACGCTGGTGCAGACGCTGCAGGCGCAGAACGCGGTGGCGCCGAGCGGCATCGTCGATGCCGGCCCCGAGCGCATCGCCATCAGGGTCTCCGGCGGCTTCACCTCGGAGGCGAGCCTCAAGGCCATCAACTTCCGCTCCAACAATCGCTTCTTCAGGCTGAGCGACATCGCCCAGGTCAAGCGGGCCTACATCGACCCGCCGCAGCCCATGTTGCGCTTCAACGGCGAGCCGGCCATCGGCCTCGCCATCTCCATGGCGCAGGGCGGCGACGCGCTGGCGCTGGGCGAGAACATCAAGGCGCGGGTGGCGCAGCTCACGGCCGACCTGCCGCTGGGCGTCGACGTGCACCTGGTCGCCGATCAGCCGCACGTCGTCCACGAGGCGGTCGGCGAGTTCACCAAGAGCCTGATGGAGGCCATCGCCATCGTGCTGGCCGTGAGCTTCCTGGCGCTCGGCTGGCGGCCCGGCATCGTCGTCGCCGTCGCCATCCCGCTGGTGCTGGCGGTGACGTTCGTCTTCATGAAGCTCCTCGGCATCTCGCTGCAGCGCATCTCGCTCGGCGCGCTCATCATCGCGCTGGGCCTGCTCGTCGACGACGCCATGATCGCGGTGGAGATGATGATCACCAAGCTCGAGGAGGGCTACGACAGGATCAAGGCCGCAACCTTCGCCTACACCTCGACGGCCTTCCCGATGCTGACCGGCACCCTGGTCACGGTCGCGGGCTTCGTGCCCGTCGGGTTCGCGCAGAGCGGCGCCGGCGAATACTGCTTCACCCTGTTCGCCGTGGTCGGCATCGCCCTCGTCGTGTCCTGGGTCGTGGCCGTGCTGTTCACGCCGCTGACCGGCGTCTTCATCCTGCCCGACAGGATCGCCGGCCACGGCAAGCACGGCGCCTCCGGCTTTTCGCGCTGGTTCCACGACAACCTGGATTTCGCCTTGCGCAACAAGGGGCTGGTGCTGGCGGCCACGGCCGGCCTGTTCGTCCTCTCGCTGCTGGGCATGCGCTTCGTGCAGCAGCAGTTCTTCCCGGCCTCCGACCGGCCCGAGCTGCTGGTCAACCTGACGCTGCCACAGAGCGCCTCGCTCAAGGCCACGCGGGAGGTCGTCGACCGCGTCGAGAAGCTGCTGAAGGCCGATGCCGACATCGATCGCTGGACCTTCTACGTCGGCCAGGGCGCCATCCGCTTCTACCTGCCGCTCGACGCCCAGCTCGCCAACGACTTCTTCGCCCAGGCCGTGGTCGTCACCAAGGGCTTCAAGCAGCGCGCCGGCGTGCAGGCCCGCCTCGAGAAAGCCCTTGCCGGCGGCTTCGACAACGTGCTGGCGCGCGTGAGCCCGCTGGAGCTGGGGCCTCCCGTCGGCTGGCCGGTGAAGTTCCGCGTCAGCGGCCCCGATGCCAGCCAGACGCGCGAGCTCGCGCACGACTTCGCTCGGGTGCTCGGCCAAAGCTCCGGCGTGCAGAACATCAACTACGACTGGAACGAGCCGGCCAAGGTCATCCGCATCGAGGTCGACCAGGATCGCGCCAGGGCGCTCGGCATCAGCTCGCAGCAGCTCTCCAACAACATCAACGCGGTGCTGTCGGGCACCACCATCACGCAGCTGCGCGACGCCACCTACCTCGTCGACATCGTCGTGCGCGCGATACCGGAGGAGCGCGCCAGGCTCGAGACCCTGCGCAACCTGATGCTGGAAGCCTCCGGCGGGCGCAACGTGCCGCTCGGGCAGATTGCCACACTGTCTTACGGGCTGGAGCCGCCGCTGATCTGGCGCCGCCAGCGCCTGCCGACGGTGACGGTGCAGGCCGACCTGGTGCCCGGGCTGCAGGCGGCGACCGTGGTCGAGAGCCTCGCGCCGGCGATTGCGCAATTCCGCGCCAAGCTGCCGCCGGGCTACGCCGTCGTCGCCGGCGGCACCACCGAGGACAGCGCCAAGGCGCAGATGAGCATCTTCGTGGTGTTCCCGCTGATGCTGTTCCTGATGGCCACCATCCTGATGGTGCAGCTGATGAGCTTCCAGCGCCTGCTGCTGGTGCTGCTGACGGCGCCGCTGGCGCTGATCGGCGTGGCGCTGGCGCTGCTGATCACCCGCGCGCCCATGGGCTTCGTGGCCATCCTCGGCGTCATCTCGCTGATCGGCATGGTGATCCGCAACTCGGTGATCCTGATCGCCCAGATCGACCAGCACATCGCCGACGGCGAGCACCCCTGGTCGGCGGTGATCAGCGCCACCGAGCACCGGCTGCGGCCGATCCTGCTCACGGCCGCTGCCGCGATCCTCGGCATGATCCCGATCGCGCCCACCGTGTTCTGGGGCCCCATGGCCTATGCCGTCATGGGCGGCCTGATCGTTGCGACCCTGCTGACGCTGGTGTTCCTGCCGGCGCTCTACGTGGCCTGGTTCCGCATCGAGCCTCCGGCCGAGCGCGATGCAACCGCGAAGGCGCCCCTACCCGCAGGCCGGTCCGAACTGCACCCCCGCCGAATTTGAACCGCCGCCATCGTCGAGCCTGCCCGGCGCCGCCCCTGGCATCTGGCGGGCGCCTTGCCGGCCGCCTGTCCGTCAAGCCTGTCCGTCAAGCCTGTCCGTCAAGCCTGTCCGTCCCCGGCCACTTGCTTGCCGGCGGCCGAGCCGGCGGCTATATACCCTAGATACCCATCCTCCCCGACAGGCTTGCCTGCCGGTTGGAGGCATCGGTTTGAGGTCGGGCGGAGCGTAGCGCAGCCTGGTAGCGCACTTGCTTCGGGAGCAAGGGGTCGGGAGTTCGAATCTCCCCGCTCCGACCAATTTATATATTAATCAGAAAGTTGCCTCGGACCACCAATCTCCACTGCCAAGAAACTCCCAAGAGTCGGCCACGGACGATTGGAGTTGCCCCCCTGCTGCGGTGGCGCCAAGAGATGGCGCCGAGCGCGGGGTTGGGACCGCTGCCGCCTTATTTGCCCTTTGCAGGCCGGCCGAAGCGATCCTGGCACCCGAAATGAAATAGCTGGTTCATCAGTGGGTTGAGCCTCAATAACGATTGTTGGCAATAGTCCGCGAAGGACGCCAAATCACTCCCACTCGATCGTCCCCGGCGGCTTGCTGGTCACGTCGTACACCACGCGGTTGATGCCGTTGACCTCGTTGATGATGCGGGTGGCGGCTCTGCCCAGCACGTCGTGGGGGAACTGGAAGAAGTCGGCCGTCATGCCATCCGTCGAGGTCACCGCGCGCAGCGCGCAGACGTGGTCGTAGGTGCGCGCGTCGCCCATGACGCCAACGGTGCGCACCGGCAGCAGCACGGCGAACGCCTGCCAGATCTTGTCGTAGAGGCCGGCCTTGCGGATCTCGTCGAGGAACACGGCGTCGGCCTTGCGCAGGACCTCGAGCCGCTCCCGGCCCACCTCGCCAGGGATGCGGATGGCGAGCCCCGGCCCCGGGAACGGGTGGCGGCCGATGAAGGGCTCGGGCAGGCCCAGCTCGCGGCCGAGTGCGCGCACCTCGTCCTTGAACAGCTCGCGCAGCGGCTCGATCAGCTTCAGGTGCATGCGCTCGGGCAGGCCGCCGACGTTGTGGTGCGACTTGATCGTCACCGACGGCCCGCCGGTGAACGACACGCTCTCGATCACGTCGGGGTAGAGCGTGCCCTGGGCCAGGAATTCGGCGCCGCCGAGCTTCTTGGCCTCCGCCTCGAACACGTCGATGAAGAGCGCGCCGATGGTCTTGCGCTTGGCTTCGGGGTCGGTCTTGCCGGCCAGCGCGGCGAGGAAGCGGTCGCTGGCGTCGACGTGCACCAGCGGAATGTTGAAGTGGCCGCGGAACAGCGAGACGACCTGCTTGGCCTCGTCGAGGCGCAACAGCCCATGGTCGACGAAAATGCAGGTGAGCTGGTCGCCGATGGCCTCGTGGATCAGCACGGCCGCGACCGCGCTGTCGACGCCGCCCGAGAGCCCGCAGATCACCCGGCCCTTGCCGACCTGGGCGCGGATCTTGGCCACCTCGGCGGAACGGAAATGCGCCATGCTCCAGTCGCCGGCCAGGCCGGCGATGCGGCGCACGAAGTTGCCGATCAGTGCGGCGCCGCGCGGGGTGTGCGCCACCTCGGGGTGGAACTGCACGGCGTAGAGCTTGCGCTGCTCGTCGGCGATGGCGGCGAACGGGGCGCCCTTCGACACGCCCACCACCTTGAAGCCGGGCGGAAGCTGGGTGACGCGGTCGCCGTGGCTCATCCACACCGTGTCGCTGCCGCCCTTCTGCCAGAACCCCTCGAACAGCGGGCTGTCGGCGGTGACCTCGAGCTCGGCGCGGCCGAACTCGCGATGGTGGCCGCCCTCGACCTCGCCGCCCAGCTGCGCCACCATGGTCTGCTCGCCGTAGCAGATGCCGAGCACCGGCAGGCCGGCCTCGAACACCCAGTCGGGCGCGCGCGGCGTGCCGAACTCGGTGACGCTGGCCGGGCCGCCGGACAGGATCACCGCCTTGGGTTTGAGCCTTTCCAGCGCCTCCTCGGCCTTGTTGAACGGCACGATCTCGGAATAGACGCCCTGCTCGCGCACGCGCCGGGCGATCAGCTGCGTCACCTGGCTGCCGAAGTCGATGATGAGGACGGTGTCCGTCATGGGGTCGAGGATCGTGCCGCTAGAATCGGTTGTGCAAGCATCGCCGATAGACCACCCAGGGTTCGGACGGGTCAAGGCGGGCGAAATCCACCGGCCCGGCGCAAGGGAATGGCGACGGCCCATTGACGAATGGGGAATTTCCCATAAGAATGCGGCCATGGGCAATACGGCGCGCGACCTGCTGGCGGAGATCGAGGCCTTCCTGGCGGGCTCGGGCGTGACGCCGACCAAGTTCGGCATCGCCGCCGTCAACGACGGCCACCTGGTCGCCAACCTGCGCCGGGGCAACAGCGTCACGCTGAAGACGGCCGACAGGGTGCGGGCCTACCTGGCGAGCCAGCGCGGGCCGTTGACCACGGGCCTTGTTTCACGTCAAACATCGGCGGCCAGGCGCATCGTCCTCATCATCGGCGGCGGCATCGCCGCCTACAAGTGCCTGGAGCTGATCCGCCGCCTGCGCGAGCGCGGGATCGCGGTGCGCGCGGTGATGACCCGGGCGGCGCAGGAGTTCGTCACGCTGCTGTCGGTCGGCGCGCTGAGCAACGAGCGCGTGTTCACGGACCTGTTCGACCTTAACGACGAGCGCGAGATCGGCCATATCCGGCTGTCGCGCGAGGCCGCGTTGATCGTGGTGGCACCGGCGACCGCCGACCTCTTAGCGAAGATGGCCGGCGGCCACGCCGACGATCTGGCTTCCGCGGTGCTGATGGCCACCGACAAGCCGGGGCTGGGGGCGCCCGCCATGAACCCGCGCATGTGGCTCAATCCCGCCACCCGCCGCAACGTGGCGCTGCTCGCGGCCGACGGCGTCACCTTCGTCGGCCCCGGCGTCGGCGAGATGGCCGAGCGCGGGGAGGCGGGCCCCGGACGCCTCGCCGAGGTGCCGGAGCTGCTGGACGCGATCGAATCCCTTCTAGCATCCACCTCCCTTGCTGCAGGCGTCCCCTCCCCCCTTGCGGGGGAGGGACGGGGTGGGGGGGAACCCCGACGTGGGCCATTGTCCGGCCGGTACGTGCTCGTCACCAGCGGGCCGACGCATGAGCCCATCGATCCCGTCCGCTACATCGCCAACCGCTCCTCCGGCAAGCAGGGCGCGGCCATCGCCGCCGAGGCCGCCGCGCTGGGAGCGGAGGTGACACTGGTCACCGGCCCGACCAATGTTCCCGACCCGCCGGGCGTCGAGGTCGTCAGGGTCGAGACCGCGCTGGAGATGCTGGCGGCCGTGCGCGCGGCCCTGCCGGCCGACATCGCCATCTTTGCCGCCGCGGTGGCGGACTGGCGCGTCGCTGCGCAGTCGTCCGAGAAGATCAAGAAGGGGGCCAAGGCCTCGCCGAGGCTGGAGCTGGTCGAGAACCCCGACATCCTCAAGACCATCGCCGGCGAGGGCCCGGGCAAAAGGCCGCCACTGGTGATCGGCTTCGCCGCCGAGACCGAGAACGTGATCGAGTACGCGAGGGCCAAGCGCAAGGCCAAGGGCGCCGACTGGATCGTCGCCAACGACGTCTCGCCCGAGACCGGCATCATGGGCGGCGACCGCAACGCGGTGCATCTCGTCACCGCGCAGGGCGTGGAGAGCTGGCCGGAGATGGACAAGGCGCAGGTTGCGCGCCGGCTGATGGCCGAGGCCGCCGAATGGCTGGCCGAGTATCACGCGCTGCCGGTACGCGACATTCAGCCCTTCCTCTACACCCATCCGCGGCGCGACGCCGTGCGGCATATGTTCCGCGTCGCCAGCGGCCTGGATTCGATGGTGCTGGGGGAACCCCAGATTCTTGGCCAGATGAAGCAGGCGGCGCGCACCGCCGAAGAGGCCGGCACGCTTGGTACGTTGCTCAACAAGCTGTTCCAGAAGACCTTCGCCGTGGCGAAGGAGGTGCGCTCCACCACCGCCATCGGCGCCAACATCGTTTCGATGGCGGCCGCGTCGGTGCATCTTTCGGCGCGCATTTTCGAGAACCTGGCCGACCAGAAGGTGCTGTTCATCGGCGCCGGCGAGATGATCGAACTGTGCGCCGCCCATTTTGCCGGCGAAAAGCCGAAGCGCCTGACCATCGCCAACCGCACCATCGAGCGCGCCGAGGCGCTGGCCGAACGATTCAGCGGCGATGCGATGCGCCTTGACGAGGTGTCCGAGCGGCTCGCCGACTACGACGTGATCGTCGCTTGCACCGCGAGCCCGCTGCCCATCATCGGTCTGGGTATGGTCGAGCGGGCGCTCAAGGCGCGCCGCCATCGACCCATGGTGATGGTC
>Ga0080064_1007198_pt1 | contig 11406 bp, 5 predicted proteins | sample Subgrocontami54m_FD_69260 | JGI IMG/M metagenome (GOLD analysis project Ga0080064, IMG submission 69260) | Subsurface groundwater microbial communities from S. Glens Falls, New York, USA - GMW46 contaminated, 5.4 m (SPADES assembly) (version 2) ...
CGGCGGCGTGAAGGTGAACCCGCCGATGGACACGCGGATCGCCCCCGGCGACAAGGTGATCGCGATCTCCGAGGACGACGACACGGTCAAGCTGTCCGAGAGAGCGCCCGTCGTCGATGCGTCGGCGATCCGCAAGCCGACTCCGCGAGAACCCCAGCCGGAGCGCACGCTGATCCTCGGCTGGAACAGCCGGGCGCCGATCCTCATCCGCGAGCTCGATGCCTACGTCGCGCCCGGATCGGTGGTCCGCGTGGTCACGCGGCCCAACGAGGCTCCCTCCGACACTTCCACTGCCTGGGACGCGCTCAAGAACCTGAAGGCCGAGATCGAGGAGGCCGACACCGTCGACCGGAGCGTCCTGGATCGCCTCGACATCGTCTCCTACAACCACGTGATCACGCTCGGCTACTCGGACTCCCTGGACCCGCAGGAGGCCGACGCCCGCACGCTCATCACGCTCCTCCACCTCCGCGACATCGCGGGGAAGAGCGGCCGCCCCATCTCAATCGTCAGCGAGATGCAGGACATGCGGAACCGCCAGCTTGCCGAGGTGGCGAAGGTGAACGACTTCATCGTGAGCGACAAGCTGATCAGCCTGCTCATGGCGCAGATCTCCGAGAACAAGGAGCTCTCGGCGGTGTTCGAGGACCTGTTCGATCCGATCGGCTCGGAGATCTACCTGAAACCCGTGGAGGACTTCGTCGTCACGGGAAAGCCCGTCAACTTCCACACAGTGACGGAGGCCGGGCGGAGGCAGGGGGCGGTGGCGATCGGCTACCGGATCGTGGCCCAGGAGCACGACGCATCGAAGGCCTACGGCGTGGTCGTGAACCCCGAGAAGTCCGCGATGATGACCTTCGCCGAGGGCGACAAGATCATCGTGGTCGCCGAGAACTAGGGGCCTCCAGCTTCGGCGCCTTCTCCCCCTGCGTCACCGTGACGAACCGGTCGGCCGCCACGTCCTTGAACTCCTGCACCGTCAGCTTCCCGTCCGGCCAGCGCACTGTCACCTTGTCGGCCTTCTTCGCCTTCCCCAGCCCGAAGTGCGCCTCGAGCGCGTCCTCGTGGTTGCCCAGCCCGCTTCCACAGCGGACCTCGCGCGTCATCGTCAGGCCGCCCGCAACCACGGTGATCCGCGCGCCGATTCCCGCCCGGTTCGCCCCCTTCCCCACGAGCCGCACGTTCAGCCAGTGGTTCCCGTTCCGCCCCGCCTCGTCGTTCAGGAACAGCCCGACGTCGTTCGTCTTGAGCCCGCCCATGTACTTGTCCCGGTGCGCCTGGTCGAGCCGCATGAACGACCGCCCCGCCACGATGTCGAGGTCGCCGTCGCGGTCCACGTCCCCGAGCGACAGGTCGCCGCACCCCTCCCAGCCGAACCCGGCGGCCTCCGTCACCTCCTCGAACTTCCCGTCCCCGAGGTTCCGGTACAGCCGCAGGAACTGCCCGTCCGGGTAGTCCCCCGACCCGATCAGCAGGTCCAGCCAGCCGTCGTTGTCGAAGTCCCCCCACGCCACGTGCAGGTCCGCGTACTGGTAGTTCCTCTCGTCCCGGAACTCCCGCTTCGGCACCGCATCCCACACCGGCACCCGCTTGAACGCCCAGCCGCCCTTCTCCCCCTCGTTGATCAGGAGCCCCGGCGGGTCGCTCGCCTCGCCCGCCCACGCGTGCGCAATCTCGCCGAGGAAGCAGTCGAGGTCGCCGTCGTTGTCGAAGTCGCCGACCGCGCAATCGAACGTGTTGCCGTTGGAGCGGAAGGGCTGCTCTGCGGGGCGGTTCATCTCCGGCGGGTACCTGCCGTGTGTGATGTCGTCCCCCGCGAAGTGCGTCGCCAGCCCAACGTCCTCGAACGTCCCGTCGCCCAGGTTCTTCCATAGCACGTTCCACTGCCGCCCGTAGGCGAGCTCGAGGAGGTCCATCTTCCCGTCGCCATTCCAGTCCGCGTGGGTCACCCCGTAGCTCGGTCGCGCGCTCTTCTCCGTCCCAGGCTGCGCCTCCAGCCACATCCCCGCCTGCTTCGTGACGTCGGTGAACCCGCCCTTCCCGTCTCCCTTCCACAGCCGGTCCGGTCCGCACCCGTACAGCACCCCGTACTGCCGGTACTCGCGCCCCTCGAACAGGTCGAGGTTCCCGTCGTTGTCGACGTCGCAGATCGCCAGCGACGACGCAGGCCCGGCCGACTCCGGCTTCGTGAACTCCGATTCCGCGGCGAGCTTGAACCGCCCCTGCTTGTCGCCCATGTAGACGCGGCTCCGGAGCCCGTGGTCGCACTCCGGCACCGAGATCCACGCCCCATTGGATTCGTCGAACCTCTCCCAGCTCGAATGCACGCCCCAGAGCGCGTCGACGGCGCCGTCGTTGTTCACGTCCGCGAAGTACAGGTAGGCCGGCACGAACTTCTGCTTCTTCCCGTTCGCCGTGTCCGCCGCGCCGTCCTTGAGCGGCACGATCGTCACCTCGGGGAACTCGATCCCGCTGTCCTTCAGCTCCTGGAACTTCCCCTTCTTGTTGAGGAAGAGCCGCTCGCGGTCGATGCAGAGGTCCCACCAACCGTCGCCATCGATGTCGGTGAGGATGCAGTCCTTCGACGTCACGCCGTCGAGGCCGGAGGCCTTCGCGGCGTTCGTGAACCAGGGATCGCCGGCGGTGGCGGACGCGGCGACGAGGAGGAGCACGGGCAGGACCAGGCGTGTATTCATGCGGTCACCATATCACCGGGGGAGTCGGCACGGGAAGCGCTTCGATGCGGAGACGCAGGTCGGCGTCATCTAGGGTGTTCGCCCGGGACCATGGGGCATCGGTCCCTCGCGCCCCGGCCCGAATGCCGGTACACTCTCGGGAAAGACCCCGCGGCGGAGACGGAGAATGGACGCGTTCGAATCGCTGGCCGTGAAGTTCATGCGGTTCTTCACCAAGGCGATCCGCACCGTCCGGATGTACCACATCGCCCACCCCCTCGTGACGCGGGACCTCGACCAGGCGGCCGAGTGCGTCGAGCAGATCCTCAAGGATGTGGAGGAGTTCTCCCTGGGCTTCCAGGAACAGACCTTCACCCTGCAGAACTGCCCCTCGAAGGCCCTGAGCGGCGCGGCCCAGCCGCTGTATCCCATGCTCCACGGCAAGCGGATCGCCTCCATCGTCATCGGGCGTCAGATGACCCGCCAGGAGTTCGCGGCGCTCGTCGACTTCCTCTCGAAGAAGGACGACGCCGTCCTCAAGGGCAACCGGATCGACCCGTCCTTCCTCACGCCGTTCAGGCACATCAAGCTGAAGGAGCTGGTCTTCGTCCTCGTGGACAGCGGTCAGGCCGTGCCGACCGGGCCGATGGTGGCCGCCCCCGTCGCCCCCGCGGCGCCCTCCGATCCCTCCGCGCCGCCCCCCGCGGCGCAGGCCGCACCGTCCGCCGGGCCCCCCGTCCCCCAGGACTTCCTCACGGTGCTCGAGCGGCACTTCCAGGGCGCCCTCCACACCCTCGAGACGCGCCTCCTGCGGGTGGAGCCCGCCGAGCGGGCCGCGGAGGCAGAGGCGGAGATCCTCCGCTACATGCTGGCCTTCTCCCAGGCGACGCAGAAGGAGGGCCACGCGCCCTCTGATCTCCTCACCCTCGGGTACCTGGAGAAGCTCTTCGCGAAGGGGTTCGCGGGGGTGGGGATCGGGAGGCTGCGGGAGATCCTCGAGAGGCTGCTGGGAAGACTCGCGCCCGGCGAGCGGGCCCTCTTCACCGGATCGGCCGCGCCGTCCGTCTCCCCCGCCGACGAGGCCATGGCGATCGTGCGCCGCCTGTCCCCCGAGTTCCGCTCGTCGATGGTGACCGCCGACCTCAGCGCCGGGCGCCTCGCCGTGGAGGATCTGAAGGAGTCGATCGAGGCCCTCGCCCCCTCCCCGCGCGAGTTCCTGGAGCTGATGGAGGTGGTCTCGAAGGTGTTGGTCCGCACAGGCGGATCGGTAGGGGACCTCAAGAGCCAGCTCGACAAGGTCGTGAACCTCCTCCCGATGATGGAGAAGGTTCAGACGATCCGCGGCTCGATCGTGATCTGCGATCCGGACCCCGCCCAGATCGCGCTGTACCAGGAAGCGCTCTGGGAGGCGGGGTACGCCATCCTCCCCTTTGGCGATGCCGAGGCCGTGATCGAGGTCCTGGGGGAGAGGGACGACATCGACGCGATCGTGATGGAGATGCGGCTCCCCGGGCTCCAGGGGGCCGAGCTGCTGACCGAGCTCCAGGAGAAGGGGCGCGCGATCCCCGTCATCGTCGTGACGGAGAACCCGCGGTTCAGCGACGCCTTCGAGGTCGTCACCTACCCGAAGCTGAAGTTCATGACGAAGCCGGTGGAGGGGGCGCAGGTCCTGGCCGCGGTGAAGGAGATGGCGCCACCTAGGACGATTCGGGTCGAGAAGCAGCCGACCGCATCGTCCCCCGCGGACGGGCCGACCGAGGCGGAGGTCCGGAGGGCGAAAAACCTCCAGACGAGCCTCCTCCCCAAGCACCTCCCGGGGATCGACGGCTACGAAATTGCGGCTGTCCACCGCCTGGCGGACGGCTCCGTCTCGGATTTCTACGACGTCGTCAGCCGGGGGGAGCGGGAGCTCGCGATCGTGCTGTGCCGCATCACGAGCGGGCCCGCCGCGGGCGCGCGGATCATGATGATGCTGAGGAACATCTTCCGCGCCCTGGCGGAGGTGCAAGCGCCCGCCCGGGACTCGGTGCTGGAGGCGAACGAACTGATCGCGCGGCAGGTGGAGCCGGGCATGTTCGTGAACGCGCTGTACGCCGTGCTCGACGCGGAGACGGGTGCGGTGCAGGTGGCGAACGTGGGACACCAGCCCCCGGTGGTCTGGAGCCGGGAAATGGGCCTGGCGGCGACGGGGATGAGCCCTTCCGCCGCGGCCCTCGGGACGGAGGGCCGTGCGGCGCTCGCGCCGAAAGTCGTGGAGGAGAGCATTCTGCTTGCGCCGGGCGACTTCGCGGTCTTCCTGACGGACGGCGTCACGGAGGCGAGGGACCCGCTGCACGGCCCGTTCGGCGCGAAGAGGCTGATCCAGACGGTGAGCCGAAACTCGGCGGCCACCCCCACGGAGGTGGCCACTCGCCTGGTCGAGGCCGTCGTCGCTCACATGCAGGGCGCGCCGCTGGCGACGGACCTCTCGGTGGTGGTGGTCCGCAGGTCCGCGTAAGGTCGCTCGACCGCGTCGAGTCCTCGCGATCAGTGCCGGACCCGCGTGAGGAGCTCCGCAAAGCGCGGGTCGTCGCAGAGGGGACGGAGCGCGGCGTCTTCCGCGAGCCTCGCCGCGTCGTTGAACCCGCCGTCGATCGCCGCCCGCAGGTGGCGGAACGCCCGCTCCCGCAGCCGCGCCGCCTCGTCCGGCGTCGCCGCCTCTCCCCCCGTCGCCAGCCGCCCCGCGCTCGCGAGCGACTCCGCGCGCCCCTGCGCGTAGTGCGCCTGCGCGAGCTGCACGCGTACCGCCGCGCTGCCCGGCGCCCGATCGAGCGCCCTCTCGCAGTCCGCGATCGCCTCCCGATAGCTCTCGCGCGGGTCCGCCCCCGCCGCGACTTGCGAGTCCCCGATCGCCCCGTGCGTCTGGGAGCGGCCGACGTACGCGTCCGCGCCGTTCGGCTCGCGCGAGATCGCCTCGTCGTAGTCGGCGATCGCCTTCGACCAGCTCTCCGCCCCGTCCCCCCCGCGGGAGGCCTCGGCGCACCCGAGGGCGAACCAGGCGCCCGCGCGGTTTCCGTACACCGCCTCGCGCCGTGGGTCCAGCGCCAGCCCGCGGTCGAAGTCCGCGATCGCCCTCCGGAAGCTCCCGCGCGGGTCGACGCGCTGCCGGTCCTCGGCGTACCCGAGACCGAGGTGCGCTCCGCCGCGGTTCACGAGCGCCTCCGCGAAGTCGGGGCGTAGCGAGATCGCCTGATCGAGCGCCGCAATCCCGCTTCGGAACGTGTCCCGCGCGTCGGCCCCGCGCGCGAGCTCGATGTGCCCGAGCGACAGGTGGAGGAAGCCGAGCATGCTGAATCCCTGCGCGTTGCCCGGCTTCCTCACGAGCGCCTCGCCCAGGGCGGCGATCGCCTTCGCGTAGGAGGCACTCGGGTCGCCCCCGCGAGCACGGTCCGCCTCGGCGAGCAGCCACCACGCGATGCCGCAATTCTCGTACGACCACGGGTGCGAGGCGTCCAGCCGCTGCGCCTCCCCGAAGTCCGCGATCGCCTTCCCGAGCGCCTCCCTCGGGTCCTCCCCGTGCGCGCCCTGGGCCTGGCCGAGCTTCACGCGCGCATTCCCGCGGTTGACGTAAACGCGCATGTCGGCCGGCGCAAGCACCACGGCGTTGTCGATGTCCGCGATCGCGTCGAGGTAGCGAGCCCTCGCGTCTTTCCCGCGCGCCTCCTCCGCCGTGCCGAGCCCCTGGTGGGCGTTTCCCCGGTTCAGCCACGCGTCGGGGTCTTCTGGGCGGAGCGCGATCCCCTTCGTCAGGTCCTCGATCGCCTCCTGGTAGGTCGAAGTCGCGTCCTCCCCGCTCGCCATCCGCGCCTCCCCGAGTCCGAGAAGCGCGGCCCCGCGGTTGATGTGGGAGTAGCCGTTCTCGGGGTCGATCGCGAGCGCCGCATCGAGGTCCGCGATTGACTTCGAGAGCGTCTCCCGGGTATCGAGCCCCCTCGCCGCCTGCGCCTCGACCTTCATCTCGTACGCCATCGCGCGGGCGAGGAGGGCCTCGACGTCGCCGGGGGCGCACTCGATTCCCTTGCCGAGATCCTCAATCGCGCGGTCGATGCTCGGCATCGGGTCCTCCCCACGCGCGGTCTGCTCCGCCGCCTCGCCCTGACGGATCAGGCCGCTCGTTCCCCACGCCTCCGTCGAGCCCCCTCGGAGCGTCAGCACCTCCTCGATGTCCGCGAGGGCCGCGCCGAACTCCTTCTTCAGATAGCGCGCCTTCGCCCGGGCGAGGAGGAGCGAGGTCCGCATCGGGCGGAGCTCCTGGGCATCGATCGCCTCGGAGAGGGCCTCGTCGGCCGCGGCGTAGTCCCCCGACTGCATCGCGCGGACGGCGGCGATGGCGCCCTGATAGACCCCGGCCTCGCCCTTTCCCCAGACCGGCGCGTGCTCGGCCTCCACGAGGAGCGTGGAGATCTCTGCCCTGAGGCGCGCGCACGCCTCGTCCTCGCCGCGCGCGGGACCGAACGCCACACCCGTGCCGCTGATCGACACCGCCGGCAGCCGCTGGAGGCGGACGTATTCCACGAAGCGCGCCATCGCGCGGAGGAGCGCGCCGTATGGGAGGTCAGGATCGAGCCCGCTCGACCGACGCATCCACTCCTCGCCCTCGTCGGGGTACCCCGCGAGGCGCCGCGCCCACCCGGCAAAGGCCATCATCGCGGCGTGGCCCGCCGGGTCCGTCGGGGGGAACTCGTCCATGAACTCCCGCACAGGGCCCCAGACCGCCTCCGCGCGCCGGCGCTGCTCTTCGAGCGGGAGGGCCGACTGCGTGGAGACCTCCTCGAGCGCCTGCGTGGTCCGCCAGAGCCGCGCCCAGCGCGAGAGGACCTTCGAGACGCGCTCGGCCTTCGCGACGGTCTCCTTCGCACGCGCCAGCTCCTTGTCCTCCACCAGCCCGATGGCGATGAGGACGAGCGCGAGGACGGCGGCGGCGACGCTCGGGACGACCACCGCGCGGTGGCGGGCCGCCTTCCGCCAGAGCCGCTTCGCGCCAGTGGGCCGCTGCGCCTCGATCGGCTCGCCGGCGAGGAAGCGGCCCAGGTCGTCGGCGAGCGCCTGCGCGGAGCCGTAGCGCCGATTGGGGGCCTTCTCGAGGCACTTGAGGCAGATCGCCTCGAGGTCGGCGTGGACCTTCGGATTCCGCTTCCGCGGCGGATCGGGGTCGGTGTGGACGATCGCGCTCCAGACCTCGAACTGGGATACGCCCCGGAACGGCGTGACGCCGGTGAGCATCTCGTACAGCGTCGCGCCGAGACCCCAGACGTCGGTCGTGGGGCGGATGGAGTCGACCTCGCCGCGGGCCTGCTCGGGGGACATGAACCCGAGCGTGCCGAGGACCTCGCCTTCCTGGCTGACCCGGCTGTCGACGGAGACGTCGCGCGCGAGGCCGAAGTCGGTGACCTGCGGCGTCCCGTCTTCCGAGAGCAGGATGTTCGAGGGCTTCACGTCGCGGTGGATGATGCCCGCGCGATGGGCGACCTCGAGGGCCTCGGCCACGTGGAGGGCGATCGAGGCGGCCTCGCGGCCCGGGATCGGCTTGCCGTCGATGCGTCGGTCGAGGGAGCCTCCGGCGACGAGGTCCATGGCGAAGTAGTAGGTCTCCTCCTCCTGGCCGACGTCGTGGACCTGCACGATGTGCGGGTGCTTGCCGATGCGGGCGACGGCGCGGGCCTCGCGGAGGAACCGCTCGATCGGGGCGGAGGCGACGCGCCTGGCAAGGCCAGCTTGCCGGGGCGAGGCCTGGATGACCTTGATGGCGTAGAAGCGGTCGAGGCCCGGGTGGTAGGCGCGGAAGACGACGCCCATCCCTCCGCGGCCGATCGGTTCGAGGAGGGTGTAGTGGCCGAGGTGCGACTTCTGGGTGCAGGGGAGGATGGTGGGCGGGCCACCGGAAATGGTCGCGTCGTTGGAGCCGCTCGGAACGAGGGAGGCGGTGGTCGCGTGATCCGGGGGCGGGACGTGGGAGGCGGTCGTCGGCGTTCCCGAGGAGGGAGGGGGCGAGGCGAGGGTGGGCTCGCTCTGGGGGTCGGGGAGCGGCGGGTCGTGACGGTCCATGGCCTCCCTCCGTCGGGCGACACGGCTGCCAGCCTACGGGCGCCGCCGTGGGGGGTCAACGATGGAAGCGCCCGCGAGAATTCGCTCGAATGCACGAGCAGCCGCGCCTACCATGCTCGGGCCGTATGGTTGGCTCCGAGGTCATCCGCATGCGTCCGTTCGCCTTCGCCCTGGTCTGGGTTCTCGCCACCTCCGTCCTTTTCGCCCAGGTCGAGCCCGACTTTCCGAAGAAGGTCGCCCAGGCGATCGACCACGGCGTCGAGTGGCTGAAGGCGAAGCAGCTCAAGGCCGGTGACGACAAGGGGAGCTGGGGATCGGGAGACAACCCGACCTATGGCGGAGGCGGCGACGCGGCCGACGACCGGGTCGGCATCACGGCCCTCTCGCTCTTCACCCTCCTCTCGTGCGACGTCGACCCCGACGACGCCGTGATCCGCGACGGCTTCGCCTTTCTGGACAAGCACCTCGACACGAGCTGGGCGACCGACCAGGAGCACATGGACGAGTCGAGGATCCAAGCCTCGACCTACGAATGCGGCATCCTGCTCATGCTCGTTGAGGCCCATGCCACGGCGCGCGGGACGAAGGCCATGAAGGCCGCGAAGAGCGACAAGCGGCCGCCGCTCGCGCTGACGAAGGGCGAGAAGGCGCTCGTCGCGGGCGCGGTGCGCTGGTTGCGCGCGATGCAGGCGCGCACGGGGGGCTGGCGTTACGGCGAGCCGATCTTCGAGGACCCGGACGGGATCCACCAGGACACCTCGGCGACGCAAGTCGCGCTGCTCGGCCTGGTGTCGGCCGCGCGGATGGGCGAGAAGGTCCCCTCCGAGGTCTTCCTGAAGGCCGCGCAGTGGAACCTGGAGACGCAGGAGAAGGACGGGCCCGCGGCAAAGGCCGTCGCGCCGCCCGGCTCGGAGGGGAAGTCGGTGCCGATCCGCGACGGGGACAAGTCGCGCGGGTGGGGCTACTGCCCGGGGAGCGGGGAGGAGGAGGAGACCCGCGCGAGCGGCGGGATGACCGCCTCCGGGATCTGCAGCCTGATTCTCGCGAAGTCGCAGCTCGCGAGGTCGCCTCTCCTCACGAAGGACCTCGCCGCCCGGATGGACCGCGGCATATTCGACGGCCTGGCCTGGCTGGATGCGCACTGGACGGTGGAGGAGAACCCCGGCGGGGCGCGGAGCCACTACTACTATCTGTACGCGCTGGAGCGGGTCGGGGTGCTGGGGCAGATCGACCTCGTCGGGGCGCACCGTTGGTTCATCGACGGGGCGACGCACCTCCTCGGCGCGCAGGCCGACGACGGCCACTGGAACTCCGAAACGGAGATCGAGCCCGCCGACGTGATCGACACCTGCTTCGCGCTGCTCTTCCTGAAGAAGGCGACCCTCCCCGTCGGGTCAGTTCTCTCGCGATAGGCTGACGGGCCGCCGATCTCGCGGAGTCTCTTCAGTCCTTGGCCGTGTAGCGCTCCTTTTCGGCCAGGATCCGGCCAACTTCCTCCTGCTTCTCGGGTGACTTCCCTGCCGGCACGTCGCTGCTTCTCCAGACCGCTCGACAGAAGTCCAGGCGCGTGAACAACCGCTCGCCGAACGCGGGCACTTCCCCGCCCCCATCGCCCTCCCCCTTTCCGGCAAACACGAGCTCCGAACTCATGCCGTCGGCGACGTGGTCCCCATCGGAGTGGGACTTGTTGATGGCCCGGTGGCGCGAGAGGAGACCGTCCAGGGTCGCCTTCTCCTCGGGCGTCAGCATGGTGACGCAGGACACCTCGCCGCCGTAGCCGTCGATCACCGATCCGTCGGCGAACACGATCAAGTGGTCCATCCGCCCCTCGATGCCTCCGCCGACCCCGTATTCGAGGAGCACTTCGGGCCTGGCCTCGAGCTGCCGAACCAGTTCTGCCTCGGACGACGCGGGAAAGGACTCGAAACCGATGATCGTGTTGCCGGAGAGGCCGAGCATCCAGACCCTCTCCTCCCCGACGCCCCCCGCCGTGCCGTGGAGCGCGAGGAAGCCGATCACCTGGTCGGCCTCGATCCTCACGCCTGGCTGGGTGTTTTTCAGGACCCGTACTACGCGCAGGGCAACCCGATCTCCCTCTTCCCCCTCCTTCTGACAGCTCTCCACCTTCCCCAGAAACACGGCCACCGGGTTGAACCACCCGATCAGATGTGGAAGCGGGCGGAAGCCGGCCCTACGGGAGGCTCGCGTCAGTCCGGCGAGGACGACCCCAGGATCGCGCGGGTCCTGGACGGCCTCCTCCGCGCATACCGAGAGGGCCAGGCAAAGGGCCAGGAGCCGTACACGTTTCTCCATGAGCGATCTCTCCATCCGTGTTGAACGATGTCCCCGGTGGGCAATCGCGGGATCGTACGCGTCGCGGCGATCGGCCGCAAGATGCGCGCGACCCCATGCTGGACTGGACACCCACTTGCCACTGGTGTTCCGTCCAGGCTATTCCTGTAGGCTGGATGGAACACTAAGCAGGTAGCACTAAGTTTCACGGGATGCCGGAAGTAGATCCCTGGAGTCGCGCGCGTGAGCGCGCGGTGGATGACGCCCGTAAGGGCGTCCTGGGCCGCTCCTGACGCCCTTACGGGCGTCATCCACCGCGCCCTGACGGGCGCGACTCCAGATCGCGTCGAATGCG
>Ga0080064_1007199_pt1 | contig 11405 bp, 10 predicted proteins | sample Subgrocontami54m_FD_69260 | JGI IMG/M metagenome (GOLD analysis project Ga0080064, IMG submission 69260) | Subsurface groundwater microbial communities from S. Glens Falls, New York, USA - GMW46 contaminated, 5.4 m (SPADES assembly) (version 2) ...
CGTTTGGCCTACAGCAGCAGTTGGCCGAGCATTGGGTACTTACTGCCGACGGAATTCACAACTTTGGGCAGAGATTCATACTGGGCCGGTTCCTCCGTAGCACGACCAGCACGTCGCCGCTGATCAGTTGTCCGAACGGCTTTGATCCCTGCACGGTTACAGACCCTCTGACGGGGCGGTCCGACAACGTGACCGAGGTCCAGTCTGTGGCAAAAAGCTGGTATGACGCTCTGCTGCTCAGCCTGCGAAAACGGCCCACCGGCGGGCCCAATTTCAAGTGGGGCTTCAACGTTAACTACACCCTCTCGAAAACTTTCAATTATTCCAATGACGATCAGATTCCCTTCAACGGCGCCGAGGACGCTGTAAATCTGATATTCCGCAGCAACAGTTTGCAACTGGAGAAGGGATACTCGCCGACCGACGAACGCCACCGCTTCGTGTTTTACGGCGTCTTCGATCTGCCGTGGAAGCTTAGTGTCTCGCCCATCTGGACGTTAAGCTCGCATGTGCCGATGGATTCCTCTGTCCCGGGTCTCAACGCCCGGCTCCCGATCCTGCGGCGCAACGCGCTGGGACGCGAGATTTCCAACGGCACTCAGCTCAATGCCGCCATCGACACGTGGAACTCGCTGCCGGCATGTGACGATGTCAATCAGATTCCCTGCCACGCCGGAGCGACTCTGGCGCATGTAGATCCCAACCTGAAGTTCGGCGACGACTTCAATTCGTTCGACATGCGTGTAACTAAGACCTGGATTTTCTTCAGCGATCAGAAGCTTCAGGTCATCGGCGAGGTTTTCAATTTGTTCAACATCACCAACATTCGTGGCTTCAACAACAACAACTACTCGGGCTTCAACAACAACATCACGTCGCCCGACTTCAACAAGCCTCTGCGCACAGCCGGCGGGTTCTTCGGCTCCGGCGGCCCGCGAGCCTTCCAATTTGCGCTGCGCTACTCTTTCTAGAAACCAGCCCGGGGAGCGGACGGTAGTCCGCTCCGTCTGTTCCCACCCGGCACCTCGCCTCAGCGAGCATTGGAGTAAACCGTGTATTGGCCCGTTCCGCCCGATTTCCGTAAAGCCTCACTCCCCGCCCGCACGTGCTCCAACAGCGGAGTCTGGTACAGCACGTACACGGTTCTCGGATGCTGGCGCAGCGAGCTCTCCAGATTTGCAAGCATCTGCCTCAAGCCCTCTTCCGGCATGGGATTGAACAGGTAGAGCACCAGCGGCTCGGGCGGTGGCTCGAAGTCGCGCGCATCGGCGCAAATGGACTCAATCTGCGCACAGCAGCTGGGTCGGTGGGCTGATAGGGGGAGTGAAACACTCCCAGCAGGCGCTCGCGCCAGCCGACGGTCCCGCTGGTCGTATTGACGCGATGTTCCCAGTCGTACTCCATGTCGCCATAGCGGCGCCGACGGCGTTCTGGAGTGGAAGTCGCGCAGGAAGATCCACAACTCATGAACCAGCAGGGCGCTCGCAGCGGCCGCGCCTTTCTGTCGAGACTGCTCCCGCCACCAGCCGCGGAGTGCGCTCCAGAGTTGTCGGTGAAAGCCAGGTGGCGCCACGCCTGCATGCTAACAAATGAGTCCGCGAGAAATTTCCGGAGTCTCAAAGCAGACTCATCGCGGGCTGAAGCCCGCTCGGAAAAGTAAAGGACTTAGTGGCACGAGTAAACTCGTGCCCTTCCAAAACCGGCTCCAAACCAGAGTTTTCCCGCAAGCTGTGAAGCCGCTCTGCCCGCCATCAACGGGCCTAACGGAATTTCGGCAGCCCCGGTTCGTATCCGGGCGGCAGCCCCTTCTCCACGAACGGGAAATCCTCCGGGTTTCGCAACTCGATGCGGCCATCCACCAGTTTATATGGTTTCCCATCTGGGTCCACCGGCACCCCGAGCAGCATGCCCGCGGTGATCAGTACGTTGAAGCTCGACGGCAGCACCCCCGTCTGTTCCCGGTAGGCAGCGACCATCTTCTCAAGTTCCGTGATGTCCTGATCCACCTTCAAGGCACGCAGGTGCGTGACTGCGTTTTTCCGGATGAGATCGTCCTGCGTGGTTGCATAGGCAGTCTGCCACAGCATGCGTGCCGTCTGGATCTCGCCCGCATGCTGCGCCATCTGGGCTGCCAGCATGCGCAGGAACGGATGCGCATTCGGCACTTTGGTGCCACGCTCGAATGCCTCGGCGGCCTTCGCGTAGTCCTTTGATTCCATGTAGTAGTAGATGAAGCCCAGCTCGTAATACAACTTCCAGTTGTCAGGATTATTCCGGATGCCGTACTCGACCAGGGCGATGGCCTTGTCGGGCTGGCCCGCCCCATTCGGCGGCTTCGGCGCCAGGAAGTTGGCTCCGAACTGGTACGCCACGATCAGCTTGGGATCGAGCGCCGTCGTGATTTCCAGCAGCGGGTACAGCAGCCTGTAATCCCTCGCCGCCAGCACGTGCTTGCTGCCAAAATACTGCACCGCGCGTGTCCAGTAGATGTCGGCCAGCAAGCCGGTGTAGCCCAGGCTCAGGCGCTTGACCCACTTGGGCGAATTCAGATACAGGACTTCTTCCAGCGTAGCGGTGGTGCGCACCTGGTCGAGCCGTCTCAGCAGGAATACCGAGCTGGCCAGGGAAAACAGCAGGACCACGCTCGCCGTGACCGTAACTTTGCGCGAGCCGCTCATTTCAGGTTCCTGCGCTCGAAAATCAGCACCGCGCCGCAGATCGCCATCGCCGAATACGCCAGCGCATAGGCCGTGTTGTAGGCGATCAGATGCGCGGAGATGGGTTGTTCGTGCGCTACCTGCCCGATCACGTTCAGCGCCGAGAAGTTCGGCACCAGATACGCCGTCGCCGTCGCCAGCCCTTGCGTCAGCCCCCGCGACATCCTGGCAAACCCGCGCAGATCCTCGGCGAAGCTGCCAATGACGAACAGCGAGAAGGAGAACACGGCCGCCAGCAGCGGCGAGGAGAACGACGAGAACAGCAGCGCCAGCGAGCACAGAATCAGGAATTGCAGCACGATGAAGAACAAAGCGACCAGGATCCAGGCATCCGACGATTGGAACTTGTGCGAAACATACAGCAGGGCCGCAAAAACGCCGACGGCCATGCACAACGTATTCACTACCAGCGTCCCGGTGAGCCCCAAGAACTTGCCGACGATGAATTCCCAGCGCCGTACCGGGCGCGAGAGCACCGTGTATAGCGTGCGCTTCTCCATCTCTTTCGAGACCAAGCCGATGCCAATGAAGATGGCGATGACCACGCCGAACAACGACACCGCAGTCAACCCCAGGTTCACCACCACCAGCCGCTCGATGCCCATGGAGATCTGTCCCACCAAAATCGCGGCCCCCGAAAGCAGCAGGGCGAACGCGATCAGGTTATAAAGCACGCGGTCGCGTACTGCTTCGCGGAATGTGTTAGCGGCGATGTGCAGCACTCGACTCATCTCGCCACCCCCGCCGGTTTGGCCGCCGGGCTCACTTTTTGCAAGTAATATTCTTCCAGCGAGGAGCGCACGGGGGTCAGCGAGTTCAGCCGCAGGCGCTCCCTCCTTAGGATTTCCAGCGCCGCCTCCTGCTGCACCTCTGGCACCACCGCGCGCATCGTCTCCCCGCTCATGTGGCACTCCGCTCCCAGTGCACTGAACCCAGCCGGAACCGCGCTTCCATTCCAGATCAACTCCACCTTGCCGGCAACCGACGAGGTCAGTTCGGCCACGTGGCCAACCCCCCGCAGTTCTCCCTGGTGAATGACCGCGACCCGGTCGCATAACGCCTCGGCGTCGGAAAGGATATGGGTCGAGAAGAACACGGTCTTGCCTTGCTGCTTGAGTTCTTCGATCAGGTCGCGGACCTCGCGGCGGCCCATTGGATCCAGTCCCGACATGGGCTCATCGAGAAAAACCACTTTCGGGTCGTGCAGGATGGCCTGCGCCAGGCCCACCCTTTGCAGCATGCCCTTCGAGAACTTCCGCAGTTGGACCCGGGCGGCGTCTTTCAGGCCCACACGCTCCAGCATGACCACGATTTTTCGGCTGCGTTCCTTGGCCGCTACCCCGGAAAGCCGGGCGTAGTATTCGAGCAGTTCCTGCGCTGTCAGGTAATCGTAGAAATAGGGCTGCTCCGGCAGGAAGCCGATCTGCGCCTTGACCTCCGCTTCGTTGACGTCCTTGCCCAGGATGCGAGCCGTCCCCCCAGTCGGGATGACCAGCCCCATCAGCAGCTTCAGCGTGGTCGTCTTGCCGGCGCCGTTCGGCCCCAGGAAGCCAAAGACCTCGCCTTCCTCGACCGTCAGGTTCAGCGGCCGCAGCGCCACGCGCGGCTTCTTCCGCCAGAAACCCACCGCGTAGGTCTTCTCTAGATTGATCGTTTCGATGGCAACCATGGCTGCGTCTGAATTCTTCAGCGGTAAATAATTATAAGCAAACCCGTGACGCCCAGGGGCTGGCAGTGACAGAACCCGCCTATCGGAGGTAACTATGTTGTTGGCTTTGCGAGGCGAAAGCTATGGATCCGCTCTGGCAGCCAAAAGAAAAGAGCCCGGAATTTCTTCCGGGCTCTCTCCGGCTTGTACCCTCCCCCAGGTACGTGCCAAACTTTTTCTACTGCGCGATTGCATAGGCCAGACAAGCCGCGAGCGTATTCGGGGGAACTCCACCTGCGGTCGTTTGGCTGCGCAACGCTCCATCCGTGATCGAGCAAAAATCGCGGGTTCCTGAACTGCTTGGAGTTACCGGAGTCGCTCCGGCCACAAAAGCACTGTTGAGCGCGCTCCCAAAATTGAGTCCGGTGGCGAGGAACTGATAGCCAGAGTGCCCCGCGCTTCCCGGGACGGCATTGGCAATGTTGTTGTCGAGAAGGCAAGCGCTAGTCGGCGCCGGGACGCACGGGGCAGTGCGCCCGAGATCCTGAAGTTGAACTGCATACCCGATGGTCGGAAAAGCGCCGTAGTACGCAACCTCAGCCGATGTAATGCTCCGTATCCCCGCGGCGGCGGATGACTCGTTGGCGGCCATCCTGGCCCGCAGCAAGTTCGGGATCGCGATAGCAGCGATGATCAGGATGATCGCGACCACGATCAGCAGCTCGATTAACGAAAATCCATTCTGCTTTCGCATAGCGTTTCCCAAAATGTAGCTCCTGCTAAGAACCGGGCCAGTCACTTTTTTCAAATGCATGCGCAGGGCCGTTCCGCAGAGCATCTTCGGCCAGTGGGGCGAACCCGTAAGCCATTGCTACCACGGAAGTTCATTGCGCCTGGGAAGAATGATGAGGCACCTCCCATCCGAGCCAGCGCGCCGCCTTGACAGAAAGTGTCAGCCCGGAAGCCGCAGTTCGATACTTTGCTTTTGTCCCAAAGGAGAATTTCGGCCCAAAAGAAAGAAGGAGCATCGGATTGCTCCGATGCTCCCATGGCTTGTACCCTCCCCAGGGACCTCGCCAAAGCCGTTCTTTAGAGCGGGAGCGTGGCGGGAGGGCAAGTCCCGGTTAGCGGCGTACTCGGCGTGTAACGAACCACCGCATCTTCAAAGGAGCAGAAGCTGCGAACACCCGTCTGGTTTGCCGTTGTGGGGTCTCCAGAGACCGCGTAACCCGTGTTCAGGGCGCCGCCGACAACTGGGTTATACGTGTACGTATAACCGCCCTTAACGCCGGCAGCCAGCACACCGTCAATCAGACAAGCGGTTCCAAAGACTGGCGGGGTCGGACATGTGGCGGCAGGGCCACCCGGGCCCAACTGCACAAGAGTGGTTGAATAGCCCACCGTCGGGTAAGCAGAGTTGTACGATACTTCCGCTGTGTTAATGGTGCGAACCCCGCTGGCCGCAGCTGACTCGTTGGCCGCAATGCGCGCGCGCAGCAGGTTCGGGATGGCAATCGCGGCGATGATCAGGATGATCGCCACCACGATCAGCAATTCAATTAGTGAGAAACCCTTCTGTTTCCGCATCATCAAATCCTCGTCTCCGATGGGCTGAAATGCCCGATACGTGCTTCAGTTTGGCACTTGACGTTCCAAATTCGAAGATTACCGAAGTACCGTTTGCCCTTCGTGCGAGACGGGTGTGTTTTCAACAGTTCCCAACCCGGTGGTTACCCGCATCAGGCCGCACGAAAAATATCTTTTGTTTCATAGCTGACAAAGATTGGGATTATTTCCGCCAGATTTTGTCAATCGAGGGTTTCCTCGTTCCCAGAGGCCCCCGTCGCTCACGCCGCCAGTCACCTCTCCCTGATTCAGTATTGAGATTTCAGAACCGGTCCTGGCAATTTTTTCTCCAGCCCGGTTTCGGCATTTCGTCGCTGGCAAAGCCCATCAACGGGCTGCCCGAGATGATTCCTGCGTGCAGAACGAGGCCGAAGAAGTTTCTTGCAGCAAGGCTGAGACCGTGTCAGCCCCGCGTTCGGACCGGAACCTCAAGGCGGGCGACGCCTTCTACCGCCGCGAAGGCAAACAGTAGAACCATTACCGGCCCAATCAGGTGGCGATGCCGCACCGGAACGTGGCAGGTGTGGACCGCGGGCGAGTGAAGCCTCCGCCGCGCTAGAATGGTGTTGCTCTCGAGAGCTCTCATGATCAATCTCCAAATGGGTCCGGATCGCGACCTCGCGCGCGCTTCCACCCTGGCTGCTTCCCGCTACTTCACCAAAGAGACGTTTGAAGAGGAGAAGACCAGAATCTTTTCCAGCACCTGGCAGGTGGCCGGACACGCCCATCAGGTTGCCAATCCCGGCGACTACTTTACGTTCGACCTGATCGGCGAGCCGCTGCTGGTGGTTCGCGGCGACGATAACATCTTGCGCGCCTTCTACAACGTTTGCCGCCATCGCGCCGGCAATCCAGCCACGGGTTGCGGAAACCGCAAGCTCTTCCGCTGCGGATATCACGGATGGACGTATCGGCTCGACGGCGCTTTGCTGGTGACGCCCGAGTTTGACGGCGTCGAGAATTTTGATCCCAGGGAGCACGGCCTGGCTCCCGTTCAGGTCGAAGAATGGTTCAACCTGGTATTCGTGAATTTAGATCCTGGGGCCGCGCCACTAGCGGAGTTTCTAGGCGAGCTTCCCGCGGAGGTGGAGAAGTTCGACTTCCGCCGCATGAAGTTTTTCGAGCGCCGCACCTACGACATGAAGTGCAACTGGAAGACCTACGTGGACAACTATCTCGAAGGCTATCACTTGCCTAGTGTCCACCCGGCGCTGAATCGCGAACTCAACTACAGTTCCTACACCGTTGAAACCTATCGGCAACACGTGCGGCAGTGGAGCCCGATCCGCGGCGCTCAGCCCGGCGACAGCACTCCGCGACGCTACCAGCAGGCGCGCGAGGACCTGACCGCCGACTACTTCTGGGTTTTTCCAAACTGGATGTTGAACTGCTATCCCGACAACCTGTCACTGAACATGATCCTGCCGCTCGAACCGGAGCGCACACTGGCCATCTTTGATTGGTATTTGCCAGAGCAGGACCTGGGCAGCGAAGCCGCCCGCAAGTCAGTGAATTTTAGCGACGAGATCCAGATGGAAGACCTCGCCATCTGCGAGATCGTGCAGAAGAACCTGCACTCACGCAGCTACCACAGCGGCCGCTACAGCGTGAAGCAGGAGAAGGGCGTCCACGCCTTCCACTGCATGTACCGGGAGTTGATGCCGGGCGCGTAAACACCGTTTAACCGCAGAGATCGCAGAGTACGCGGAGGTTCTTTGGGCGCCGCTCCCGGACGTAGGATGACGTCGTAATAGTCGCCAGCCACCGTATTCGCCGGGCGCGTGGCGTAGGCGATCTGGTATCCCGGAAGCTGTAACGGAGCGCCCGGCAAAAGCCATGTCTAGATATCCTTGGCGATTTCCAGATCGCGCTTCATCACCACGCGATCGGCTAACTCCAGCAGCAGCACGACGAACATCAGCAGGCCGCCCCAGATATGCAGGTCGAAATCGAAGACGTGGACCTCGCCTGCCTTATTGCCGTACGTGAATCCGCCCGAAGGGAAGAACAACAGGATCAGAGCGAGCAGCAGCAGGACGCGGCGCGCGGGCGTCAGCTTTTCGAGAATCGCCCAGAACAGCGCCTTGCTGACGTGCCAGGCGCGGTGAAATCCGGACTGCCCCTCCGCCCGCTCGCTCAGCCCCGCAGAATACAGCCGATAGCTGGAACGCGCGTCTTTCTCGAATTGCGACCAGAGCTGGTTGACCTCCAGCCCTTCACTCACGCGCTGCCAGAAGCGCCCGGCCTGGGCTTTGCCGGGATGTTGGCGTGACAGTCTGCTGGGGAGAGGCCATGGCGGAGGGAACATTATAGGCTGGAGACGGTGATCAAACGCCGCTGGGGTCGGGTTCTGTGTCTTGGGTTAACCACGCGCCGCAGTAGGCAGAGATCCGGAATCGTTGTTCAGACTCATCGCAACTGCTTTTACGAAATTCCTACCAAACCTACGTTGAAGTGATCGCGCAGGAACTTGATTGCCTCTTCTCGCTCGGGCGACGGGACATCCGACGTAGTGTTTAGATACAGAACGTACTGCTCTGCTGCCCCGTCCAGGTCATCCCGTCGAGCGCGCTTGCGCGCTTCTGCAAGAATTTTTCCGGGAAGATGCGAGACCTTCTCGTGGACGGATTTGATCAAGATATCTCTCGCCTGAATTTCCAGTTCCGTCATGAACTGGATTTCATCCGGAGCGGTGCCTTGTTCCTTCACGCCTTCCGTGTCTTCCGCCTTCACATTCTCCAGCACAACATAGGTCTTGTGGCTTTCCTGTCTGAGGGGAGTTGTAGGTTCGATCAGATTGTCGTTCAGACCGGTAATACGGAATGCGAGTTGGATCACGGCCGCTAGATCGATGGTTCTCTTCGTATAGTTGTATGGCTGAAAGACGTCCTGGGGACGAGTCTGGTCGATGGCATCGAGTTTGCCATGCGCCTCCTCCAGCTTCTTCTGCGCTACCACTACAGCATCCTTGGCAACTGCAATCTCCTTATTTTTCTTACGCGCAATCGCTGCCTCCAGGGAATGCTGGGCTACACTTACTTCCTGCTGCGCGGCCTCGTATTCACGATTGGCCTTCAGCCAGGCTTCGTTTTTTACCTCCCGTGTGCCGGCCCGGTACTTCGACTGCAACGTTTCCACCGTTGGGCTTTTCACCGTGCGGTGCTCATTAATCTCGCCGACCAGCAGGTAACTCGGGGGCAGGATGTTTGTACCTTCGCTGGGCTGGCGGACAACCTTCACGGGAAGACCAGAACTTTCCAGATCGGTCGCGATTGCATCCGCCAGCTGATCCGCGAATCCAACGCTCTCCCGCCGCGAGGTTTGATCCCGGAATACAACTCCGATCGAAAGTTTGGCTCGCAACTGGTACGCGGATTCGTAGCGCGTCATCTCATCTTTGACGGCCGCAAGATTCTTCTTGTAGCGCTCTGCCTCCCCTAAATAACACCACCCCAGGCCGACCCCGGACGCCAAGGGCTTTTCCAGGTACCGCTTTGCCTGATCCACGTAATAGGCGCTGATTTTGTCAGAGAGCAGGTCGAGTTTGAGCTTGAGGGCCTGGTCATCACTCAACGCGCTGCCACGCGAAAACAGGTCATAGGCCTGCCGCACCGCATCCTCGTCCGCGCGTCCACGAATGGGAATGTGCACATCCTGTATCGCCTGAGCGCGTTCGGAAGCGGCCGTCACATAGTCCGGTTTCAGCAATTCAAGCTGATCTGCAACCAGAGCGCGTTGTGGGGCAAGAAGGTTCGCCAGCACTTCATAGGCCTCGATGTACAGCTTTTGCTCTGCGTAAGTCTTGCTCTGCTCAAGTGCGCGATCAGCTGCTTCTCGATTGCGTTTGTCGGTCAACCGGGTGACGGCATTTTGCAAGGCCGTGCTGGCTTCCCGGCTGTCGCGCCTGGTTTCCACGGCTTTGCGGAATTCCGTGACGGCATGTTCCCAGTCTTGCTGGCCGGCGAACTCCTCCCCGCGACTGAAATGGAAAGTGTAGACAGCCGCCACAACGAATTCGAGGCGTGGTACTTCGGTCGCAAAAAAACGATACGGACCGAGGGCATTGAACGCCTCCTCGTAGCGCTTGGCGGTCAGCAGGGCCTCGGCATTCAGCAGGGTTGACTCCAGCTTGGTCGCTTCTTTGACAAGCTCGGTGTTGAGCGTAAGGGCTGGGCCGAATTGTACGTTTACGTCGAGAATTTGATCGTTGCGCCGTTTGGCTGCTGTGAGTTGTGCATACCCCGGAGTTTGATCCCGGAGAGCCTTTTGGTACGCCTGAAGTTCCGCGCGATTCGAGGCAGTGAGCGACTCCAATTCACCATTGATCTGTTCCTTCAACTTAAGGGCAGGAGGATAACCCCGGACTGCATTGACCGCCTGTTCTGCCTTTTGTTCCGCCTGTTTCAGGTGGGACAGGTCGGACGCATGCGTAGCCACAGACTTACGATAGAGGGCAAGCTCCAATTCTGCTGACTCCTCAAACAGTTCGGCTAAGGTCTGTCTCGCGTCGGCTGCGCGGGAAGAAGAACCATAGCGGCTTAGAAAGTCCAGCCAGACCGCAGTGGAGCGTGCCCGCTGGGCGCGTAGAAACTCGGCTAGTTCTGTATCGGGAGCGGTGACAAAGACTAGCCGAACGCCGGGCTTAAGCGCAGGGAGTTCGTTTCCCTGGTTGGCGGAAGCGGAAAGCACGGTCCCCTGGAGAGTTGCCCGCGCGGCTATTTCTGCGGGTGTGAGTCCGGTATTCTTCTCGAACCGGAAGTTGCTGGGCACAACGCAGGTGGAGCCCTTGCCGGTCGTGAGCATTAATACGCCATCGGCGTCGAGTTCCAGGGAAATAGCGCCTTTCAACTGGACCTTAGGCAACTTTCCATAAGTGGCCCGGTCAATCTTGGATGTGCTACTACAGTTGCGAAGCTCGGTCTTCCCGTTCAGCATCACTCCGGTGATTTGGACATAGGCGGCACCATTGGGGCCATCGAACAGCGCAATCGCCGTCAGCGGAACATCCTTTGCCTGGACGGACATCGCCACCAGGCTCAAGCAGCAGGCGGCGCTGAGGATTCGAGAACCTGAGATCCAGAGCTTGTTACTCCATCCAAGTGGGCCTGACCGAGGCATGATGAATTCTCTCTAAATTAGTGAGGGCTCGGAACTTCGCGGCTTGAACCCAGGTCAGGATACTCAAGCCTTTATCGAAGTCAAGCCCGCACCTGCGCCAGCGGGTAAAAACAGTTGCCAGAATTGTCTTTGTGCACTACATTTTGAGCGCCGACTTGCCGCTTCGTCTTCCCCCCGCATGCCGTGGTCGTTTACGGCAGCCTGGGCAGCATCCTCACCACCGACAACCCTCAACTGGTCCGGCTGGCGGCATCCTACAGCACAATGCAGCGCCCCGGCAGCAACTTCGATATTCA
>Ga0080064_1007200_pt1 | contig 11402 bp, 8 predicted proteins | sample Subgrocontami54m_FD_69260 | JGI IMG/M metagenome (GOLD analysis project Ga0080064, IMG submission 69260) | Subsurface groundwater microbial communities from S. Glens Falls, New York, USA - GMW46 contaminated, 5.4 m (SPADES assembly) (version 2) ...
TAACATCGACGTCACCGTCGAGCTCATCCAGCCGGTGGCCATGGAGAAAGAGCAGCGCTTCGCCATCCGCGAGGGCGGCAAGACCGTCGGGGCTGGCGTCATCACGGAGATTGTGAAGTAAGCCACTCAACCAGCCCCCCGGTGCTGGTTTTTGGTTTGTTAAAACCGCCATGGCGCAGGATCAGATCACACTCAGTTGCACAGAATGCCAGCGGCGGAACTACCACACCTCGAAGAACAAGAAGAACGTGACGGATCGCCTGGAGCTGCAGCGGTACTGCAAGTGGTGCCGGAAGCATACGCCCCATAAGGAAACCAAGTGAGCGCGCTCGTCTCCGTTGTTGACCGCCCATCCAGTGGCCGCGTCATGCTGTCCATCGGCAGAGGAGCGTCGGTTAATGGTAAACCACCGGTCTCCAAAACCGGAACTGCAGGTTCGATTCCTGCCGCTCCTGCCATTTTCGTGAGAGCGGCCTTTTCATTTTGTTGGCCGGGGCGCTGACCATGGCCAACGCGCTCGGTCGGGCGTCGTCGTTCCTTACCGCCGTGCGCGAGGAGCTCAAGCAGGTTGCGTGGCCGAGCCGTGAGGAAGTCGTCGGCTCCGTGCTGGTCGTGTTCGTGGGTGTCGCATTGCTCGCCATCTTCATCGGCGTGTGCGATTTCGTGCTGTCGAAAGCCGCGCAGTTGTTGTTGCGGTAACCCCTCCCTCTGAATCCGATGCATCACAAGCGAGCCGTAGCATATTTGTCACGCCTGTCCGGAGGGGTGTCCCGGTGAGCGAGGCGGCTGACGCCAGCCAACCCGCAGCACCCGCACCCCAAGAGGTGGCGCCGCAGCAGTGGTATATCATTCATACCCAGACCGGCCAGGAGCTGAAGGTCAAGAGCAGCTTGGAAGGGAAGATCCAGCAAGGCATCGCCGGCCAGCTCATCAGCAAGGTGCTGGTGCCGACGGAGCGGGTCGCGGAAGTCCGCGCCGGTAAGAAGCGCATCAGCGAGCGGAAGTTCTTCCCCGGCTACATCCTGGTCCAGATGGCCATGACCGATGACAGCTGGCATCTGGTCCGGACGACCCCCGGTGTCACCGGCTTCATCGGGGCGGGCCGTAAGCCCGTGTGTCTCTCGGAAGAGGAAGTGGCCGAGATCCTGCGCCAGACCGAGGAACGCAAGGAAAAGCCCACCCCGCGCGTCTCGTTCCAGAAGGGCGAGGGAGTGCGGGTGATCGAGGGGCCGTTCACGAACTTCAGCGGCGTCATTGAAGAGGTCAACATCGCGCGCGGCAAGCTGAAGGTGCTCGTCTCGATTTTCGGCCGGCAGACGCCGGTCGAGCTGGAATTTTGGCAGGTCGAGCGTCTCTAAGGAACCCCGATGGCTGTCAGAAAATTGAAAGCTGTCATCAAGCTCTACTGTCCCGCCGGAGCCGCCAACCCGGCACCCCCCGTCGGCCCGGCCCTCGGCCAGCACGGCGTCAACATCATGGAGTTCTGCAAGAAGTTCAACGAGCAGACCAAGGGCAAAGAAGGCCTCATCCTGCCGGCCGTCATCACCATTTACGAGGACCGTTCGTTCACGTTTATCGTCAAGAGCCCTCCGGTGTCCATCCTCCTGAAACAGGCCTGCGGCATCGCCAAGGCCGCCGCGGCTCCGCCCAAGGAGAAAGTCGGGCAGGTGACCAAGGCCCAGGTGGCCGACATTGCCAAGCAGAAAATGCAAGACCTGAACGCGCACGACCTCGCGGCCGCCGTCAAGATGGTGGAAGGCACGGCCCGCAGCATGGGGATCGATGTCGTGGAGGCGGTGGCCGTAGCCTAATGTCCGGCAAACGTTACCGCGCCGCCGCCGAGAAAGTCGACCCGAAGGCCACCTACAGCCTGGACCAGGCGGCCGCCCTCCTCAAGGACCTGCCGGCGGCCAAGTTCGATGAGACGGTGGAAATTTCCGCCGCACTCTCCCTGGACCCCAAGAAAACGGACCAGGTGGTGCGCGGCACCGTCCTGCTGCCGCATGGCACCGGCAAGACCCGCAAGGTCGCCGTGTTCTGCAAGGGGGAAGACGAGCTGAAGGCGAAAGAGGCCGGTGCGGATTTCGTCGGCGCGGCTGAGCTGATCGAAAAAGTCCAGGGCGGCTGGCTCGAGTTCGACGTGGCCATCGCGACCCCGGACATGATGCGCGATGTCTCCCGACTCGGAAAGATCCTCGGCCCCCGGGGGCTCATGCCGAATCCCAAGTCCGGTACCGTGACCAACGACGTGGCCAAGGCCATCAACGAGGTCAAGAAGGGCCGTGTGGAATTCAAGATGGACAAGCTCGCCAACATCCATTTCGTCATCGGCAAGCGCTCGTTCTCGCCGCAGCAGCTGGTGGAGAACGGCCGGGTGGCGATCGAGGCGGTCGTTCGCGCCAAGCCACCCTCGGTCAAGGGCAAGCTGATCCGGCGGCTGAGCCTGGCGAGCACCATGAGCCCCGGGATCGGCCTGAAGACCGACGGCCTTGAGACCGAAACGACCGGAGAGGATTGACGCGCGATGGCCAACGTGGGGCACTTGGTGAAGGAATCGATGGTGGAGGAGCTCTCGGCTGAGCTCAGCCAGCATCCGAACTTCATCGTGACCAGCGTCAACCGCCTGTCCGCCCCCGCCGCCGATGCGCTGCGCCAGAAGCTGCACGGCTCCCAGGCCCGCCTCTTCATGGTCAAGCGGAAGCTGGGCCAGCGCGCAGTCGCCAAGCTGAATCTCCAGGGGCTGGCGGAGCTGCTCGACGGCTCGATCGCCCTGGTGCTGGCCGGCGACGATGCGCTGCCGGCCGCGAAGCTGGTCGTGGAGTTCCACAAGGCCCACGAGGATCAGATCGCCGTCCGCGGGGCGGTCATCGACGGGCAGCTGCTCGATAAGAGCCACGTCGAACAGCTGGCGGCCCTGCCGTCCAAGCCGGTTCTGCTCGCCCAGGTCGTCGGCATGATCGAATCGCCGATCGCGGATGTCATCTTCACGCTGGAGCGCCTGATTGGCGACGTCGCATGGCTCGCCGAGCAGGTAGCCGCCAAGAAACCGGCCGAGCCGACTCAAAAAGCCGAAGCCGCGACCGAGCCGGGGAACCCGCCGGAGGCGGGTCGGCGAGGAAGTCCCGACAGCGCAGCTGGAGGGGAAGCGCCCGCCGCACCCGCGGCCGAGCCGTCCAAGGACGCGACACCGGCAAGCGAATCCAAGGCCGACGTGACACCGACCGAGCCAAAGGCTGACACCACAGAACCCACACAGGAGGGAACGCCATGAGCGAGACACTGACGAAGAAGGTGGAAGATGCGTTGAAGCTGACCGAGGAGATGACCGCCCTTGAGCTGGCCAGCTATGCCAAGGCCATGCGGGACAAGTTCGGCATCACCGCAGCCCCCATGGCGATGGCGGCAGGCCCGGCGGCCGGTACCGCCGGCGGGGGAGCCGCGGCGGCGGAAGAGCAGACCGTGTTCGACGTCGTGCTCGCCAATGCCGGCACCAACAAGATTCAGGTCATCAAGGAAATCCGGTCGGTGACCAGCCTCGGATTGAAGGAAGCCAAGGAGCTCGTTGAGTCCGCCCCGAAGCCGGTCAAGACCGGGATCAAGAAAGAAGAGGCGGAGGAGATTAAGAAGAAACTCGAAGCGGTCGGAGCCCAGGTGCAGTTGAAGTAACCCGGGGTGGTGGCTAAGATGCCCGCGACACCGAAACTCCTCAGTTTTGCGAAGCTCTCGGAAGGGCTCGCGCCTCCGGACCTCGTTGAGGTCCAGAAGCGCTCCTACGCCGATTTCCTCCAGGTCGAGGCGCCGAGGAACAAACGGCAGAACGCCGGCCTGCAGGCGGCCTTCCTGGAGACCTTTCCCATCGAGAGCCCGGACAAGACCCACCGGCTGGAGTTCCTCTCCTATGCGCTCGGCAAGCCGAAGTACGTCGTGGGCGAGTGTCTGCGCAACGGGCTGTCCTACGCGGCGTCCCTGAAAGTGAAGCTGCGCCTGGTCGGTCCGAAGGAGACCAAAGAGCAGGAAGTGTATTTCGGCGAGATTCCGCTGATGACCGACGTCGGGACCTTCATCATCAACGGCGACGAGCGCGTCGTTGTCAGCCAGCTGCACCGTTCGCCCGGGGTCACGTTTGAGGTGACCGTGCACGCCACGGGCAAACGGCTCTTCTCCGCGCGCATCATCCCGTATCGCGGGGCGTGGGTCGAGCTCGACTTCGACATGACCGACGTCCTCCACGTGTCCATCGACCGCCGCCGCAAGATGGCCGGCACCATTCTGCTTCGCGCGCTGGGTTTCTCGACGGATGAGCAGATCCTCGGCGCCTTCGGCACGACGGAGACCGTCAGCTTCAGCAGCGCCGCCGACCTGAAGCCGCTCGTCGGCAGCATCCTCGGCGAGCGCATCGCCGATGCGGGCACCGGCCAAATTGTGCTGCGGGCCGGCACCAAGATCAGCGAAGAGTGGCTCGACACCATCTGGCAGAGCGGCAAGCGCGAGCTGAAGCTGCTCAACAGCGTCCCGCCGGAGCTCCTGAAGACCCTGGAAAAAGACCACACGACGACCCGCGAAGAAGCGCTCCTCGAAATCTTCCGCCGCCTGCGGCCCGGCGACCTCGTCAACCTGCCTTCGGCCGAAGCGCTGATTCAGCGGCTCTTCCTCGACGCGCGCCGCTACGACCTGGGCAGCGTCGGGCGCTACGTGCTGAACCGGAAGCTGAACATGACCGAAGGGCTCAGCACCCGGCAGCTCAACGGCCAGACCGTCGTCTCCGTCATCAAGTACCTGCTCGGCCTGCGCCGCGGCGAGGGGGAAATCGACGACATCGACCACCTCGGCAGCCGCCGCGTCCGGTCCGTCGGCGAGCTGGTGTACCACCAGTTCCGCGTCGGCCTGGAGCGGCTCGAGCGGACCGTGAGGGAGCGGCTCGCGATCTACGACCTCGAGAAGGTCATGCCGCACACGCTCGTCAACTTCAAGCTCGTCGCGTCGGTTGTCCGCGACTTTTTCGCCCGGTCGCAGCTGTCGCAGTTCATGGACCAGACGAACCCGCTGGCGGAGCTGACGCATAAGCGGCGACTCTCAGCGCTCGGTCCCGGCGGCCTCTCCAGAGAGCGGGCTGGCTTCGAGGTGCGCGATGTCCATCCGTCCCACTACGGCCGCATCTGTCCCATTGAGACGCCTGAAGGTCCGAACATCGGGCTCATTTCCAGCCTCACGGTCTTCGCCCGCATCAACGAGCACGGATTCATTGAGACGCCCTACCGCAAAGTCGCCCACAGTGTTGTCACCAATCAGATCGATTACCTCACGGCCGACCTCGAGGACCGCCACTCGATCGCCCAGGCGAGCAGCCCGCTAACGAAGGGCAGCAAGTTCGTGGAAGAACTGGTCAGCTGCCGCTGGCACGGCAACATCGTCCGGCTGCCGGCCAACCAGATCGAGTACATGGATGTCTCCCCGAACCAGACCGTGAGCATCGCCGCGGCCCTGATTCCGTTCCTCGAGCATGACGACGCCAACCGCGCGCTGATGGGCTCCAACATGCAGCGGCAGGCGGTGCCCCTCATGATGACGGCCCCGCCGCTCGTCATGACCGGCATCGAGCGCCGGGTGGCGGTGGACTCGGGCGCGTGCGTCGTCTCCAAGGAAGACGGCGTCGTGAGCCAGGCCGACGCCCAGCGCATCGTGATCGGCCGGCACACGTATGAGCTGAAGAATTTCCAGCGCTCCAACGCGAACACCTGCATCAACCAGCGGCCGATCGTCGTGCCCGGCCAGAAGGTCAAGGCCGGCCAGCCCATCGCCGACGGCTCGGCCACCAGCCAGGGTGAGCTCGCCCTCGGCCGGGACGTGCTCGTGGCGTTCATGCCGTGGCGCGGCTACAACTTTGAAGATGCGATCCTCATCAGCGAGAAGCTCGTGAAGGAGGATGTGTTCACGTCCATCCACATTGAGGAGTTCGAGGTGGAAGCGCGCGAGACCCGCCTCGGCAACGAAGAAATCACGCGCGACATCCCGAACGTCGGGGAAGAAGCGCTGAAGGACCTCGATGAGCAGGGCATCATCCGGATCGGTGCTGAAGTCGGCCCCCGTAGCGTCCTCGTGGGCAAGGTAACGCCGAAGAGCGAGACCGAGCTCACCCCGGAAGAGAAGCTCCTGCGGGCCATCTTCGGCGAGAAGGCCGAGGACGTCCGTGACACCAGCCTCCGCGTGCCGGCTGGGGTGGAAGGCATCGTCGTGGACGTCAAGATCCTCACCCGCAAAGGGGCGCGGCCGAAATCGAAGGAAGAGCAGCAGCAAGAGCACGACCAGATTGAGGCCATCCGCAAGACCTACAACGGCCAGATCAACAAGCTCGTGGAAGAGCGGCTCGAGAAGCTCGTCAAGCTCATGGAAGGGAAGAAGCTTGCCTCCGCCTTGACCGAGCTGGACTCGGGCGACACCCTCATCGATGCCGGCCGGACCGTCAAGGCGGGCGACATCAAGAAGCTCGCGCGCTGCGACTTCAGCGACGTCAAACTCCAGGGCGAGCCCGGGCTCGAGGCGGAAATCCGCCGAGTCGCGGATTTCTTCGACGAATCCATCCGCGACTTGCGCTCCGAAGAGGAGATGGAAGTCGACAAGATCAAGCGCGGCGATGAGCTGCCGCCAGGCGTCCTCAAGCGGGTCGTCGTGCAGGTGGCCTCGAAGCGCAAGGTCCAGGTCGGGGACAAGATGGCGGGCCGCCACGGCAACAAGGGCGTCATCGCCAAAATCCTCCCCGAAGCCGACCTCCCGTTTCTGCCGGACGGGACCCCGGTCGAGGTCGTCTTGAACCCGCTGGGGGTGCCCTCCCGGATGAACGTCGGCCAGATTTTGGAAACGCATCTTGGCTGGGCGGGCAAACTGCTCGGCTTCCGCGCCATCAGCCCGGTCTTCAACGGGGCCACGGAGACGGAAATCGAGGACCAGCTCGTCAAGGCCAAGCTGCCCAAGCACGGGAAGGTCCAGCTGCACGACGGCTTCACCGGCCAGGCGTTCGACCAGGAAACCGTGGTCGGCTACCTCCACGTCATCAAGCTCGTCCACCTGGTGGATGACAAGATTCACGCCCGCTCCATCGGGCCGTATTCGCTCGTCACCCAGCAGCCGCTGGGCGGCAAGGCGCAGTTCGGCGGCCAGCGCTTCGGCGAGATGGAAGTGTGGGCGCTGGAAGCATACGGTGCTGCCTACACGCTCCAGGAGCTGCTGACGGTCAAGAGCGATGATGTCGTCGGCCGCACCCGCGTGTATGAAGCGGTCGTGAAGGGCGAGCACTCGCTCGCCCCGTCAGTGCCGGAATCGTTCAACGTGCTCGTGAAGGAGCTCCAGGGCCTGGGGCTGGACGTGCGGCTCGAGCGCAAGGAGCACGTGGTGACCGGAGCGGAGCTGTTCGACAAGCTCGTCAAGCGCGAGTTGGAGCAGCCGAGCCTGGCGGCCGCGGCCCGGCTGTTGGGCGCTGAAGGAGACGAGACTCCCAAGACGAAAGAAAGCTCAAAGGCCAAGCGATGAGCGAGACGACCCCTCCCGTCATGTTCGATGAAGTCAACGTTTTCGACGCCATCACCATCCGCGTGGCGTCGCCGGAGGTCATCCGCAGCTGGTCCAAGGGCGAGGTGAAGAAGCCCGAGACCATCAACTACCGGACGCTGAAGCCGGAAAAAGACGGCCTCTTCTGCGAGCGCATCTTCGGCCCGACGAAAGACTTCGAGTGCAACTGCGGCAAATACCGCAAGATCAAGCACAAGGGGATCACCTGCGACCGGTGCGGAGTCGAAGTGACCCACTCGAAGGTTCGCCGCGAGCGCATGGGGCACATCGAGCTGGCCGCCCCCGTCTCGCACATCTGGTTTTTCAAGAGCGTGCCCTCGCGCATGGGGGCCCTGCTCGACATGACGATGCGCGACCTCGAGCGCGTCCTCTACTATGAGGCGTTCGTCGTCACCGATCCGGGGAGCACCCCGCTCAAGGTGCACGAAATCCTCACGGAAGAGCGCTACCAGGACGCGGTGAAGACCTACGGCAAGAGCTTCTCCGCCAAGATGGGGGCTGAGGCGGTGCATGACCTGCTCGAGCACCTCGACCTGAGCCACGTGGCGCGCCAACTGCACAAAGAGCTGCAGAAGCAGAAAGTGGAGCAGACGCAGAAGCGTATCGCCCGGAACCTGCGCATCGTCGAGGCGTTCCGCAAGAGCCAGAACAAGGCCGAGTGGATGGTCCTCCGGGCCATCCCGGTCATCCCGCCCGATTTGCGGCCGCTCGTGCCGCTCGACGGGGGACGGTTCGCGACCTCCGACCTGAACGACCTGTACCGCCGCGTCATCAACCGCAACAACCGGCTCAAGAAGCTCATCGAGCTGAAGGCGCCGGAGATCATCATCCGCAACGAGAAGCGGATGCTGCAGGAGGCGGTGGACGCGCTCTTCGACAACGGCCGCCACGGCCGGCCGGTGCTCGGCCCGATGAACCGCCCGCTCAAGTCGCTGGCGGACATGCTCAAGGGCAAGCAGGGCCGCTTCCGCCAGAACCTGCTGGGCAAGCGCGTCGACTACTCGGGCCGGTCGGTCATCGTCATCGGGCCGGAGCTGAAGCTGCACCAATGCGGTTTGCCGAAGAAGATGGCGCTCGAGCTCTTCGAGCCGTTCATCATCAGGAAGTTCCGCGAGCAGGGCTTCGCCCAGACGATCAAGACCGCCAAGCGCATGGTCGAGAAGGAGCGCACCGAAGTCTGGGACATCCTGGATGAGGTCATCAAGGACCACGCCGTGCTGCTGAACCGAGCCCCCACGCTGCACCGGCTCGGCATCCAAGCGTTCCAGCCCCTGCTGATTGAGGGCAAGGCGATCCGCGTGCATCCGCTGGTGTGTACGGCGTTCAACGCCGACTTCGACGGCGACCAGATGGCGGTGCACGTGCCGCTGTCCATCGAAGCCCAGCTGGAAGCCCGCCTGCTCATGCTCGCCTCGAACAACCTGTTCTCGCCGGCCAGCGGCAAGCCCATCGTGACCCCGACGCAGGACATCATTCTCGGCTGCTACTACCTGACAAAGTCCCGCGACGGGCTGAAAGGGCAGGGCCTGCTCTTCAGCGACCTCGAAGAGGCCGTGCTCGCGTACCAAGACGGCCAGGTGGCGCTGCACGCCAAGGTGAAGCTGCGCTGGGAAGGGCAGATCATCGACACCACCGTCGGCCGGGTGCTGTTCAACCTCGAGCTGCCGGCCGAGGTGCAGTTCGTCAACGAGCTCATCGACAAGAGCCGCCTAAGCAACCTCATCACCAAGGTCTACCGCATCTGCGGCCACGGGCGCACGGTCGCCCTGCTGGATGCCCTCAAGACGCTTGGCTTCGAGTGGGCGACCCTGGCGGGGATGTCCATCGCGGTCAAGGACCTCGTGATCCCGCCGGACAAGAACAAGATCCTCGGCAAGGCCCACAAGGAAGTCGAGCAGGTCGAGAGCCAGTACCGGCGTGGGCTCATCACCGAGGGCGAGCGCTACAACAAGATCATCGACATCTGGATGCATACGACGGAAGAGGTCTCCGACCACGTCATGGAGAACTTCGAGGTGTTCAACCCGATCTTCATGATGGCCGACTCCGGCGCGCGCGGCTCCGAGCAGCAGGTCCGCCAGCTGGCCGGCATGCGGGGTCTCATGGCGAAACCCTCCGGCGACATCATCGAAAGCCCCATCACGGCGAACTTCCGCGAAGGGCTCACGGTGCACGAGTACTTCATCTCGACCCACGGCGCCCGCAAGGGCTTGGCCGACACGGCGCTCAAGACCGCGGACTCCGGCTACCTGACCCGGCGGCTGGTGGACGTGGCCCAGGAAGTCATCATCACCGAGATCGACTGCGGCACGCTCAACGGCATCCGGATGAGCGCCATCCGCGAGGGCGATGAGGAAATCGTGCCGCTCAAGGACCGCATCATCGGCCGTGTCGTGGTCAACGACCCGAACATCGGCAACATCGTGGACATCGTCACCGATGAGATCATCGTCCGGGCGAACGAGGAGGTCACGGAAGAGATCGCCGATCACCTCGAGCAGGCCGGCATCGAGACGATCCCCATCCGCAGCGTGCTGACCTGCGAAGCGCTCCGCGGGGCCTGCTCCAAGTGCTACGGGCGCAACCTCGCCACCGGCCGCATGGCTGAGCTCGGCGAGGCGGTCGGCATCATCGCGGCCCAGTCCATCGGCGAGCCGGGCACCCAGCTGACGATGCGGACCTTCCATATCGGCGGCACGGCCCACCGCGTCGTGGAGCAGTCGCAGATCAAGGCGAAGCACAAGGGGGCCGTGAAGTTCTTCAACCTGAAGACCGTCAAGACGAAGCCGGATGAGCTGCTCGTGCTGAACCGCAACGGGGAGCTGGCCGTCGTGGATCCGGACGGACGCGAGCTCGAGCGGCACCGCATCCCGCAGGGGGGCGTGCTGCCGAAAGGAGACGGTGAGCCGGTGACGAAGGATGAGCTCATCGCGCGCTGGGATCCGTACACGACGCCCATTCTCACCGAGTTCGGCGGCAACATCCGCCTCGAGGACGTCCGGCCGGGGATCACCCTGCGCGAAGAGGTGGATGAGGCGACAGGGCTGACGAACCGCGTCGTCGTCGAGCACAAGGGCGATTACCATCCGCAGGTCGTCCTCGAGACGGACAAGGGCGAGCTGCTGGCGGTCTACGGGCTGCCGGTGGGCGCCCACATCCTGGTCAAGGAAGGCCAGACGGTCAAGACCGGGGACATGCTCGCGAAAACGGCGCGGAAGATCAGCCAGACCAAGGACATCACCGGCGGTCTGCCGCGCGTAGCAGAGCTCTTCGAGGCGCGCCGCCCGAAGGACCCGGCCATCATCGCGGAGATCGACGGCATCGTGGATTTCGGCACCGCCAAGAAGGGCCAGCGGCGCATCATCATCAAGAGCGCCTCCGGGATGACGAAGGAATACCTCATTCCGCACGGCAAGCACCTCAACGTCTACAAGGGCGACTACGTCCAGAGCGGCTCGGCGCTCACCGACGGGCCGATCGTGCCGCAGGACATCCTGCGGGTCCGCGGCGAGCAGGCCCTGCAAGAATACCTCGTCAACGAAATCCAAGAGGTCTACCGCTCCCAGGGGGTCAAGATCAATGACAAGCACATCGAGGTGATCGTCCGGCAGATGCTCCGGAAGGTCCGCATCGATGAGCCGGGCGACACGGAGTTCCTCGTCGGCATGCAGATCGACAAGTGGAAGTTCATCCAGGAGAACGCCCGGGTCAAAGAGAAGGGCGACAAGCCCGCCCAGGGCACCCCGATTCTGCTGGGCATCACGAAGGCGAGCCTCTCCACCGAGAGCTTCATCGCCGCGGCGAGCTTCCAGGAGACGACCCGGGTGCTGACCGAAGCC
>Ga0080064_1007201_pt1 | contig 11392 bp, 10 predicted proteins | sample Subgrocontami54m_FD_69260 | JGI IMG/M metagenome (GOLD analysis project Ga0080064, IMG submission 69260) | Subsurface groundwater microbial communities from S. Glens Falls, New York, USA - GMW46 contaminated, 5.4 m (SPADES assembly) (version 2) ...
CGAACTCCCCAAGCCCGTACGCACCGGACACCGTGACGACGTTGCGGAAGCCCGACTCGGTGTCGAGCGTGAAGATCACCCCCGAGCTCGCGAGATCCGAGCGGACCATCGGCATCACGCCGACCGAGAGCGCCACCTCGAGCTGGTCGTATCCGAGCCGGGCGCGGTAATTGATCGCGCGATCGGTGAAGAGCGACGAGTAACACGCCTGCACGGCGCGCAGCAGCCCCTCGCGTCCACGAACGTTCAGGAACGTTTCCGCCGCGCCGGCGAAGGAGGCTTCCGGCAGATCCTCCGCGGTGGCGGAGGAGCGTACAGCGAGCTCGGGTTCGCGGCCCAGTCGCGCGCAAAGCCGGTCGTACGCGGATAGGACCGCGGTGCGCAGCTCCGCCGGCAGCGGTGTCTCCAGGACGGCTGCCCGCGCCGCGTGCCCGCGGCGCGACAACTCGGTCAGGTCGTCGAGATTGAACGGCGTGAAGATCGCCCGCAGCCTGTTCTCGAGGTCGCCGCTCGCCAGGAGCCGGCGATATGCGTCGGCCGTCGTCGCGAAGCCATCGAGTACGCCGACGCCCTGTGGCTTCAGCGACCGGAACAGCTCCCCGAGCGATGCGTTCTTCCCGCCGACGCGCGGAAGGTCCGCCAAGGTGATGTCAGAAAAATCGAGAACTGCATCGGAGGACGCCTGAGTGTGGGCCATGCGGATTGCCTTCCGGGGTCGTAAGAAGGCAATCGACGTGCCCCGGTGCGGCGCCCGCGATCCTGACCAAACCGCGGCTCGGGCGCCCCGGGCTGGGGGAATTTTCCGCGTGATCGGGGAAGATCTCCTTGTGGACGCGCAGTCTCATCGGTTCCCGTCATTCGTATCGCAGCGCATCGATGGGATTGAGCGCCGAGGCCTTGCGCGCCGGGTAGTAGCCAAAGAACACGCCGATAGCCGTGGCGCATCCGAACGCCAGGAGAACGGCGGCCGAGGTAATCGGCGCCGACCAATGCATCACGTGGCTGACCACGTACGCGCCGCTGAACCCGACGCCAATACCGATGATCCCGCCCGCGACGCTCAGTACGATCGCTTCCACGAGGAACTGCAGCAGGACATCGACGTCGCGAGCCCCCACGGACAACCGGAGACCGATCTCACGCGTGCGCTCGGATACCGAGACGAGCATGATGTTCATGATGCCGATGCCGCCGACCAGAAGCGAGACGGCCGCGATGCTGGCGAGCAGCCAAGTCATCGTCGTTGTTGTTGACGTCAGCACGCTCGCGATTTCCTCCAGCGTGCGCACCATGAAGTCGTTCTCTTCGCCAAAGACGATTCTGTGACGCGTGCGCAGAATGGCCCCGATCTGTTCGGAGAGCGCGTCCAGTGACGCGCTGTTCTCAGCCGAGATCGTGATGCTCTGGATGTGGGTGACGCCAAGCAGCCTCTTCTGCACCGTCGTGAAGGGCACAATGACCGTGTCATCCTGATCCTGACCCATGGCAGCCTGCCCTTTTCTCGTCAGCACGCCGACGACACGGAATGGCTGGTTGCGGATGCGGATCATCTCGCCGGTTGGATCGGTGCCGGGGCCGAAGAGCTGATCGCGCGCCACCGATCCCAGCACGGCGACAGTGGCCGCCCGCGCGACGTCCTGGGCACCGAAGAAGGTGCCGAACTGCAGCGGCCACGAGCGAAGCGCCGCGAGATCGGCTCCGGTGCCCTGCACCTGAGTGCCCCAGTTGGCCGCCTCGGCCACAATCTGCGTACGCACGTTGAGCCCCGGCGAGAGATAGCGGAGACCGTTGACATCGGCGCGAATCGCTTCCGCATCGCCTGCCGTCAGCGTCGTCGTGTTGCCCTGGCCGAGACGAACTGGCCCGAACGCGCCCGATCCCGCGCTCACCACCAGGATGTTGGACCCGGCGCTGCGGATCTGGTTTTCAATGGATTCGCGGGCGCCGTTTCCAATCGCGACCATCACGATGACGGCTGCGACGCCGATGATGATGCCGAGCGCCGTCAGCGCCGTCCGCGTCGTGTTCCGGCGGAGTGCCTTGAGGGCAATGACGAACGTGAGGGTCGGAGACATACATGCGCCTCATGCCGTATGCAGCGTGGGTTCGGCGGCGCCCGCGGCCGATGCCAGAGCGACAGCGGCCGTTCGTCGCGAGAGCACGGGTTGATCGGCGCACACACGGCCGTCACGGAAAGACACGATGCGCGACGCGTACTCGGCGATGTCGTGCTCGTGGGTGACCAGCAGGATCGTCAACCCGTGTTCCACGTTCAATCGCTGGAAGATGCCGATCACCTCGATGCTGGTCCGCGTGTCGAGATTGCCGGTGGGTTCGTCCGCCAGCAGCAGGGCCGGAGTGTTGACGAGTGCACGTGCGATGGCGACACGCTGCTGCTGGCCGCCGGACATCTGGTTTGGATAATGACTCACCCGGTCACCGAGACCGACGGCTTCGAGCGCTGCCGCCGCACGGGCGTGCCGTTCGGCGGCCGACATGCGGCCAGCGTACAGGAGAGGCAACTCCACGTTTTCCAGCGCAGTGGTGCGCGGTAACAGGTTGAATCCCTGAAAGACGAAGCCGATTTCCTGGTTGCGGACGTGCGCAAGTTGATGCCTCGAGAAGCCGGACACATCGCGCCCGTTGAGCAGGCACTGACCGCTCGTCGGTCGATCCAGGCAGCCAACCAGGTGCATGAACGTCGACTTTCCGGAACCAGAGGGGCCGGTCAGTGCGACGAACTCCGACCGCGCCACGTCGAGCGAGACACCTCGGAGTGCAGGCACCGCGATATCGCCAACCATGTAGATTTTCGTCAGATCGCGGACGGCAATGAGTGGCGTGGCCATCAGTTTCGACCCGTTGTTGTCGGTCTCGTGCTGCTGCCTGCGCCACCGGCCCCACGCCCGCGGGACGGCAGCAGTGGTGACGTGCTGGTGCTCGTGGTAGCAGCTTTGGGCAATTCGATCTTGGTGACGACCTGCGCGCCGTCCTCAAGTCCGCCACCGAGCACGGCCGTGCGCGTTCCGTCGGTGATCCCGGTGCGAACCGGCACCGCTTCCAAGCGACCTTCGACAAGCACCCACACCTGTGCGTCGGTCGCGCGCGTGGCCTCAGTCCCAACCGATCGCCCTGCAGATCCAGGTTCAGGTGGCAGCGTGCGGCCACCCGTCGTCGACTCCGGCCGCGGCTGTTGGAGGGCGGTGAAGACCTCGGCAGAGGGTCGAATGCGCAGCGCCGCATTTGGGACGCGCAACACGTTCGCCGATCGCGCCACCTCCACTGTGACGGTCGCTGTCATTCCCGGCTTGAGCTTCAGCTCCACATTGGGAACATCGATCACCGTCACATAGCTGACAACATTCTGTTCGACGAGAGGATTCAGCCGCACCTGGGACACCTGGCCTGAGAAGATCTCTTCCGGATAGGCATCCACTCGGAAGGACACGCGCTGGCCCGTTTGGATCTTTCCGATGTCGGATTCGGCAATGCTCGCGTTGACGCGCATCTGTGTGAGATCCCTGGCGATGACGAACAGTGTCGGCGCTTGCATGCTCGCCGCGACGGTCTGCCCCACATCCACGTTTCGCGAGATCACGATGCCGTCAATGGGGGCGGTGATCCGCGTGTGGGCGAGATTGACCTTGCTCTGGCCCAGAGCGGCGCGCGCCTGCATGATCTGAGCGCTGGCAGATCGGACGGCCGCCTGCGCCTGCTGAGCGGTCGCTTCGGCAGTCTCGAGATCGGTCGGGGGAATCAATCGCATCTCTGCAAGTTCGCGCGCGCGAGTCAGCTTGCGCTGTGCATCCTGCAATTGCAGAGTCGCCCGATCGGCATCGGCTTCAAGACGCACGACCGTCGCAGCGGCCTGTTCGACCTGTGTCTCAAAGACCGACGGGTCAAGCTCGGCGATCAGCTGACCTCTCGTGACATGCGAGTTGAAGTCGGCACGCAAGGACTGAATGGTGCCCGAGACCTGTGTGCCGACCTGGACGGTCGTCACGGCTTCCAATGTCCCCGTGGCATCCACTGTTTCGATGATGTCGCCACGCGTGACGGCAGCGGTCTCGATTGTCGGTGTCTCCGCCGCTCGGTTCGTCCAGTAGTAACCGCCGCCCGCAGCCGCGAGGAGCGCAAGCGTCCCCGCGGCAAACAGGCCTCGTCTTCTGCCCCGGGTTCCTTTGTTCCTTGGCACGAGCGTGAGTCCGGAAGGGCCGATCCCTCCAGGGCGCGGTGCTCCTGGGTCATTCTCAAGTGGACGTTCAAAGGCTGGCAGCATCGGGCACCTGCAACTGTCTGAAAGCGTTTCGGGGGGACTTGCCCCGCTATCAGGCCAGGAGCAACGACTGTGCCCCGGTCGGCGACCGCGAATAGCCGACCGGGGTCATCGCGAGGCATCGGCGCACGCGCAGCACGCGGCAGGATCGCAGAATCTTTCGCACTGTTGCGGAATAGTTCGCTGCATCACGTCGCAGCGCAATCGCGGCGGCCACAGGTGGCGGTTGACGAGCACGGAGAGGAAAGACGTCAGCGGTCCTCGCGCTCGGCTGGCCTCGGAGCGTCTGTCGGAGTGTCGTCGGTCAGGGTGGCAGGGATTGGTTCCGACGCACGCTCGCAAACGGTCTCGAGCGGCGTCACGTCCATGTCGTCGCCACGGTGTTCGAAGCGCCGCTCGATCATCGGCAGGAATGCAAGTACCACGAGCGTAATCCCCGCGCTGCCACACGAAACGAAAAAATAAAATACGCCTGCAAAAAGGCCGGCACGAGCGCGGCAAGAGGCCCCGGCACGTTGGAAACGAGCCCACAACGCAGACAAGAACCATATGGCGGTGGCAAGGCGCCTACCGCCGCGGCACAACGAATACGGCGCCGAAAACATTGGTACCGACGCGACAGGAGAATCGCGGACTGGCTCAACACATCTGCGAACGAAATAGGCTGAAATACAGCTCGACAAACACGCCCACGGCACGAAGAACATTTCGCGCGCCGCGCTCAACGCCTCTCCCGGCTCGCTGAACGGAAATACCGCTCGGTCAACACGTCCGCCAACTCGCTGGACTGGAATACGGCGCGGTGGACACGCCCACAGATCGCTGAACAGAGATACGGCGCGAGCCGTGAAAGAGCAGCCATGAGAGAGCAGGCGGCCGGTGACGATTTGTCGCAGACCCGGTGTCCATCCAAGAACCGTCAAGGCCATCGCACCCGAACTGAAGCGCATTGCATCCTCCGTAAGCGCTAAGCGGCATCGGAGGTGATTTCCAGGATGCCCGAAGAAAGTTCCCGAGATAGTGCCGGCGGCGGGGCTATTTCCGCGTCGGTGACTCAGACCGATAGTGAATGGTAATTAACGCAGAGTCCCGCAGCAGGTCCACGTCGCCAATCTCGAAACGTTCCACCGGCAGGTGTGTCCGATTCCGCAGATCCGCCAAAAGCTCGGCAGCCGTGGCTGGACTCAGGAGATCAAGCCGGTCGTAATGCACCAACCTCGATTCCTCGCGTCCCGAGAACGGCGCGGCCTCGAGCATGCCGACCGTACCCACGATCACGGTATTGGCGATGAGAAGCTCGGCCAGTGTGATGCCGCCATTCGCGAGCGCATTCAGAAGGGCAATCCCGATGACGACGAACAGATAGGTGAGATTACGCACCCTGATCGCTTCGGTGCGATACCGCAGTATTCCGAAAACCGCGAACAGGCCCAACGCGAACCCGAGCTCAATCGGCACGTTGCTAAGCAGGTACGCCAGCGAAAATGTGACAAGGTTGATCAGGAAATACGTGAATACGTAGTCGCGGTTCCGGTAAAGGCGATAGTAGACAAGCCGCACCACCACCGCCGTAAAGAGCATGTTGAGTCCGAGTCGCGCCAGCAGGATGACCGCACTAGTGCTGAGAGAAACTGTAAAAGCCTCCAGGAGATTGTTCATGCCGAAAGTCGCTCGACCGCTTTCAGAGTCGGTTTGAAAACGTTGCCGGCGACAGCCGCCACCAAAGTTGTGCCAACGCAGTACTTGCTGAACGTCGCTTCGCGCACGTGGAGTCCCCTGAGTGCGGTGACGGCCCCGTGATGGTTTGAGTAGTGCGCCTGTTTGACCTCTCCGATCACGATTCGCGAAAGACGCTTCTCGTGTGTGTCTCCGACAAACGTCACGTCCCTGTCGAAGGTGAGACGCTCGTTCAACCCTGTGGCAACCAGTGTGACCCGGAGAAACGAAACCGAGACGCACGGTATCAGCCGCGCACCGTCGAACGGCGCATGCCCTTCGATGAACTCCCTTTCCCGCGATCCCAGATGGTTCTGCCGGTACGCGAGCGCGAGGCGGCGCTTTACCGTGCGGCCACTGATGTCCTTGCTCTTGATTTCCAGAAACGTGAGCTGTCGGTCCACGTGATGACGGATCCGGACCTTGTATCGGGGCCGCCGGCCGCATCGATGGGCGTGATAAAGCTCCCGACCAGGGGTATCGAGATAGATGCTTTCGTAACGCGCCCAAACATGCTGACCAGCGCGTAGCAGGCAGTAGCCCGGGCGCAGACGCGCCAGGAGTGGCTCCAAGGCGTCTGTGCCGAGCAAATACTTGCGATCGATACGCTGTTGAAGGGACCGCGCCTCAATCAGCGCGGCCGTCGCAACATCAAAGTCCCCCAAGACGTCGAGACCTGTGTCGCGTGACGGTACTGCGACAGCGTTAGCGCTCATCGGACGAGCAATCTCAGGATGCCGGGAAGTTCGAGCTGCACACGAGTGCCGAGTGTCCAGTAGCCTCGATCGTCGCCCGCGTCCGGTGCAGTCCGGGCATCGGAGAACCACTCGACACCGGCGTTTCCCATGAGCCGCAGCCACCGCGTAACGCCCCATGACCCGCCGAAGGCAATAGCTTGGGCTGACCGCGCGCGGACATCTGCCGCCCGAGGGCGCACACTCGCCATCTCCGTCTCGGGACCAGCATCGTCGAATCCGACGTATTCGTAGCGCAGGAGAACGTCGCGCCGCGTCGCGAATCGCCATCGTGTCGTGAAATTCGCCGCCACCCCGAGGAGGGGCGAAAGGTTGTCCAAATCGACCCCCTGCCCCTGCCGCTGGTCCCGGACACGCAAGGCCTCCACCGTAAACTGCAGGGGGCCAGGGCTCCACTCGACATCCCCGCCGATGCGCGTGCGTCGCCCTTGCACGTAGACGTTTTCAAAGAAGCGATAGCCGGACGACAGCCGCCCTGCGAATCCGTTCTCAGGATCAGTCTCGACCGCGCTCAGGCGACCTTCGCTTCCGTACAGAGCGAGAACCAAGTCCCCTTGAGGCTCCCATTCCAGGCGGCCGGCGCCGGTCAGCCCTGACCGACTAGAGCCGCCGTTGTTGTCACCGGCGAAAACCCCTACGTCGTAATCGACGTGCTGCCCAATGTCGCCATGCAACGAGACGCCGAGATCGCGCTGGGCGGAGAGGGAGCCCCCCAGCGCCGTGCGTTCTAGGAAATCAGTCTGGCGCGCGGAGGTGCCGTAGTCGCGGCTACTAGGCGGTTTGAACTGACCAAACCGGATCTCGTATGAGCCGGGTCGAAACTCTACATAAGCGTCTTTGACCAGAGTTCCGTCGACATCCTGCGGGTCGATCGTGAGCTCGAAACGCGCGCCACGCCACCGCCCGGCCGCCCCGGCCCTCATCCTGCGGACCTCGAAAGTATTGAATTCGAGCCGCCCCGTCCCCGGCGAGACCGGCGACTCGGGAAAGGCACGCCAATCGAGCTGGATGTAAGCCTCGGGTATCAGTTCGAAAACCGGCGGCGGAAGCCCTGGCTCGATGGGTTCCGGGGCGTTCTGACCTGCTGCCGCTGGCGCCGCGATCACCGCGCACAGAGCGAGGAGGCGGCAGATGTGTGCCTTCATCGAGCATCTCCCAACGCCTGCCGGACGGATGCGGAACGGGTTCGGACATATGTCGTCAAGTTCGTTACCGCCTGGGTGAATTCCTCGGGAGATTGAAGGAACGAGCGACCTGGTTCCTCTCCCTCCGGACCAACGACGTAGGGCGCGATCCGGATGTACTCAGTCTGAAGCCGTGCCGTCACTGCGGAAGGCTCGAACACGGTGTTCAGCAGTTCCTCGATATAGCTCCGGTACGCTGCGCGATACACGGGGTCGTCCATGAGATAGCGGATCAGAGGCCACGAGGCGTTCACGCGGTCGTGAAATAGATCCAGTCCTGTGTTGGCGCCGCCGCCGAACCCTCCTCCTCCGGGTCCGCCCGCATTCAGCGAAAGATCGTGATCCCACGGAATGAAGAAGAGACGGTCGCGGTGACGCGGACTCCCATAGAGCCAATAGTTGTGGGGCGAGAATCCGCCATAGGTATCTGTGTTGCCGATGATCGTGTTGAGTGCGAGCCAGCGCAGAAAGGAGGAGACTGCGAGCCGCGCTTCGAGCCGGGTGCGCCACACTTGTGGGCTTGCTCGGGACTCGTTCAAGACTGCGATGGTGTCCTGAACATCTGTCCAGTCTTCGTCACGCTGATTTGTCTTCTTGGGAAACGAGTCCGCCACGAACACGGTAAGCCGGGCGCCGTTCCCATTGGGTTTGTACAGGTTTCCGTTTTCGGTCCCGAACTGCGTTTCGAGCATCGGCTCGTCTGGGATTTCGACCAGTGTATACAGGCCCAGATATCGTGAGCCGGCGCCGCGATCGAAGAACACGCGTACAAACGCAGTGCGCGCAGCCGGCACGCCGGCTTCGCGAAAGAGATCGCCCGCGACCTTCGCTCTCAGAAAGGACGTATCCTGAGAGTTGTTCGTCAGATTCAGATTGGGAAAACCGAAAAACGTCTGGTCACGAACGTCAGGAAGCTGGTCTTCGAGGCCGTCCGCATTCAGGCGGAACGGCAGCTTTTCCGCGCCGCTTTGCCACGAATTCAGCAGACTGGAATTGCCTTTCAGTCGCAGGCCGATTTTTCTGAAGGAGATGCCGTCGAAGGTCAGCGTCGCTGGAATGTAAATCGGCGTGCGCGGGAGGAACTCGACGTCGTCCTGACCGACATTACCGCCCGGCTGATTGCCGCCGCCGGGAGGCTGGCCGCCACCCCCTGGTGGATTGCCGCCGCCGGGAGGCTGGCCGCCGCCCCCTGGTGGATTGCCGCCGCCGGGAAAACCGCCGCCGGGGTTGCCTCCGCCCGGCAGCGCAGTACAGGTCAGGCCGACGCCCATAGGCAGCAAGGTGCAGCGCCCGCTTTGCGGCGGTGCGCCAAACGAGCAGACGTCCCCTTCGACACCGCCGTCGCACGCAGCGACCGCGGCGGGGTCGGGCAGGACATTGAATCCCCCCCGGCCGGGTCCGCCGCCGCGCGCCCCATAGGGACCCGCCATTTCTGTCATATCCGCGACGAGACGATCCCAATCCGCCGCAGTGACAACTATGTCCAGACGCTTGACAACATCCTGCGCGAACACGCGCGCGTAGTCAGGCGTTGCCTCGCGACCGTGTGTCTCATCATGTCGCTGAGGGTCTCCGGCCCCGGCTGAGGCGAGTCCGAGACACAATACGAACACGCCCGCGACTCCTGAAAGTCGATGCACCCTACCTCCCTTTACACTTTCGTTACAGGGTCATTGACGCCAGACGGGGAGAAGTTCCAATTAACGTCCGGCTTCAAGATTCCGGAACTTCTGTGCGAAGTCCGTCAATTGTCACTAGGGTGCCCGTAGAAGACGCGTCTGAGCCGTCAGACCCCGATCTGGTCGAACGTGCGCGCGGAGGAGAGCGGGCCGCTTTTGGCTTCCTCTACCGCCGCCATCAGGCGTACGTGTATCGATTTGCACGCGCTATGACAGGATCCACGGCTCTCGCGGAGGACATCGTTCAGGAAGTCTTTCTCGCGCTCATGCGAGACCTTGAGCGGTACGATGCCAACCGCGCCGGCCTGAGAGCGTATCTGTTCGGAATAGCACGCAATCTCGCACGGTACAAGGCGAGAAGCGTGCGGCGTCTGATATCGCTGGATCAGGTCGAGGAGGTCTCCGAATTCGTGGATCCGGCCGCAGCGCTGTCCACCAATCAGGAAAGTCGCCGGCTGCGCGAATGCCTCGCTGGACTGCCGGCGCGATACCGCGAGGTGATTATCTTGTGCGACCTGCAGGAGCTCGACTATGCGGCGACAGCTGCCGTGCTGAGCGTGCCGATCGGGACTGTGCGGTCCCGGTTACACAGGGGCCGCCAATTGCTGCTCGAGCGGCTGCAACGGCGCGGCGGAGTGCCTGTCGCGAAGCGGTGCCTCATATGAACAGGGAAGACATGAACGCCGACGAGAAACAGTTGCTCAGCGCACTCCGATCTCTCGCCCGCGAGGAGGAGGGACTCGCCGCTAGGCCTCACATTGAGGCGCGATTGATGCGCGCCTGGGACGAAAGCCGCGCTTCCAAATTCCCGCGTCACCGTATGTTCGTTGGACCGGTTTTGAAAGTTGCCGCTGCTCTGGTCCTGGCGGCGTCAGGCGCGTTCTGGTGGAGCCGCGGCGGTGCGAACCTTCCGATATTTCCGGACCAGCGGGAGCAGTCAACGGTGATGACGTCGTGGCCATCTTCGGAAACCTTGCCGTGGCTAGACCCAGAACCGGGGTCCCTTCAAATCGTTTATGTTCGCGTCGCGAGCGCAACGCTGGCCGCGCAGGGCTACGCCCTCAGCGATCCTGACGGAGATGGCCTCGTCGATCTCGAAGTAATCGTGGCGGCCGACGGGACGGCGCGTGGCGTCCGGGTGGCGTCCGCGCCTATCTACTAGCGGGGAAAATGTATGAACCGTCGATGTTTTGCGTGCTGGATTCTCCTCGTCGCGTTTGGCGACGTTTTGAGCGCGCAACGCGGCTTGCCGCCGATCGACATCATAGGCATCGAACCGATGGAGTTCGGCGAGGTCGTGCGTGGTGCGCCGTTCAGCGCTGAGGCGACGACGGAAATGATCCAGGAGCTGCGAGACGGCAATCGTATCGAACAACGGTCAACCGTGACCATTGCCAGAGACAGCACAGGAAGGACCAGACGCGAACAATCGCTGCCGCCGATCGGTCCGGTTGTTTTCGACCCGGAGGTGCGCATCATCACAATCAGCGATCCGCGCCAGCGGACCCTGTACCTGATCGACCCACAACGCCGGACCGTTTCCCGGTCAACCGTCCCGTCGGGCCCGCCGCGACCTCCGGGCGATCGCAGCGGCGGTGGCAGACCTCTGCCCCCGCCGCCGCAGATATCCTCGGAAGCTCTAGGCAACAAGCAGATTCTTGGCCTCCGCGCCGAAGGGACGAGGCAGACGATGACGATTCCGGCAGGTGTCTTCGGTAATATAGGCCCGATTCAGGTCGTGACCGAGCGCTGGCGCTCGCCGGAGCTCAAGATTGATCTGGA
>Ga0080064_1007203_pt1 | contig 11390 bp, 13 predicted proteins | sample Subgrocontami54m_FD_69260 | JGI IMG/M metagenome (GOLD analysis project Ga0080064, IMG submission 69260) | Subsurface groundwater microbial communities from S. Glens Falls, New York, USA - GMW46 contaminated, 5.4 m (SPADES assembly) (version 2) ...
TCTCTTATTAGGATTTGATGTACTCTCTGGTCGTTCAGTGGTCATAATTAGATTAAAGTATACATCTTTATGAGAAAAATGTCAAACTATGGGATAAGTCCATGGGGTAGGAGTCGAACCTACTTGGCACAGATTTACAGTCTGTTGCATAAACCGTTCTGCCACCCATGGATATAATTGACTATTCCTCCGGAATTGCCTCAATATTTTATGGTAATTTTTTAAAGGAAGCAACCCACCTTCGGTTACGCATGTATTATACAGAATTTCTGCTATAAGCGCTATGCGATTTCATCGCGTCGCTTCTTGTATCGCTTTGCGATATAATCTCTATGTATGAGTATGGGTTCATGGAAAGCCCGCAAGGAGCAATCCCATTTTTGGAAATATAATTTCCTGTCTAACCTTTCTTCTGGAGCTCTGAAACTTTTTATAGTACTTTTAATCCTTTTTTTTGCCACCCTAGTTTTTTTTGCCACCCTAGTCCCTTCTCCTGAAGAGCTCTCTAGCAGATTTATAGCTCAAGCCACCAAAATTGAGGATAAAAATGGTGAGCTTTTGTATAACATTTATGAAAACCAAAACAGAACTCCAATAAAACTTTCTGAAATTCCAGATGTTGTTAAAAAATCCACTATTTCTATTGAAGATAAAGATTTTTACAAACACTCAGGTTTTTCTATCACAGGTATTGTCAGATCAATGTTTTTCTTAGTTATCCACAGGCAAGTAGAAGGCGGAGGTTCCACCTTAACTCAACAGCTGGTGAAAAATGCCCTGCTTACCCCAGAAACATCAATTATTAGAAAATTAAAAGAACTGGTTTTATCTATCCAAGTAGAACGTGCTTATACCAAGGATCAGATCCTGGAAATGTATCTTAATGAGATTCCTTATGGAGGGACGTCTTATGGAATAGAAGCTGCTGCAAATCTTTATTTTGGAAAATCTGCTAAGGATCTAGATTTAGCAGAGGCAGCACTTTTGGCAGGTTTACCCCAAAGACCTTCTGTTTATTCACCCTATGGTACTCATCCAGAACTTTCAAAAGTCAGGCAAAAAGAAGTTTTGAATAGAATGGTTGAAGATGGTTATATCACCAAAAAACAAGCAGAAACTGCAGCAAATCAAGATTTAAGTTATAGAACCGCCCAAACACAGCAGGGTTTTAAAGCCCCCCATTTTGTTTTATATGTCAAACAAAAACTAATTGAGCAGTTTGGAGATAAATTAGTAGAACAAGGTGGATTGCATGTCACTACTACTTTGGATTATAAACTGCAGGAAAAAGCTGAACAAATATTAAAAGCAGAGGTGGATAAACTTAATAGTTCTAAGATAGGAAATGGTGCTGCTGTAGTAATAGACCCAAAGACAGGCCAAATCTTAGCCCTTGTTGGTAGTAAAGACTATTTTGGCAAGTCCTCACCTGAGGGTTGCAATGAGGGACAAAATTGTGTATTTGATCCAAATGTAAATGCCGCCCTTTCTTTACGTCAGCCAGGTTCTGCCACTAAGCCTATTACCTACTCCAAAGCACTAGAGAAAGGTTACACTGCAAATTACACAATTGTTGATGTTAAAACAGAATTTCCAGGAGGTTTTGGTAAGCCTGCATATATTCCAGTTAACTATGATGGTCAATATCATGGTCCAGTCCAAGTAAGATATACTCTAGGTAATTCCTACAATATTCCTGCTGTAAAAATGCTTGCTCTGGTTGGAGTAAAAGATGTGCTGGATTTAGGTTACAGGATGGGGATATCTACTTGGGAACCATCTACAGAAAATGTTAACTCAGTAGGATTATCACTCACTTTAGGAGGAAGAGAAGTTAGGCTTCTGGATCTTACCTCTGCATTTGGAGTTTTGGCAAATAAGGGAGAACAACTAGACCCTGTTTCTATTTTAAAAGTGACAGATTCAAAAGGTAAAACTCTGTTTGAATACAAATCAGGATTTTTAACTGATCAGGCACCTGCTGGCAGAAAAGTTTTGGATCCTGGAGTAGCTTTTATTATTTCTGATATTTTGTCAGATAATGGTGCCAGAACTGCAGCTTTTGGAGCAAACTCCTATCTTAATATTCCTGGTAAGACAGTTGCTGTCAAAACTGGAACCACAGATGAAAAGAGAGATAATTGGACTGTAGGTTATACGCCCTCAGTTGTGGTAGGTGTTTGGGTGGGTAATAATGACCGCTCTCCGCTTGATCCTAAAATAGCCTCAGGGGTCACTGGTGCTTCTCCTGTTTGGAATAGGATTATGCAAGAGGCACTAAAGGGTAAATCAAATGAGCCTTTTGAAAAGCCTGGAAATATTTCACAACAAGAAGTGGATGGTTTAGTTTCGGGAAAACCTCATGGTGGTTCACCAGTCAGGAAAGAATACTTTATAGGTGGTACTGAACCAAATGGTGAGTCCCCTAGCTATCAAAATTCTAAAGTTTGCAGGCAAAATCCACACCGCTTGGCAAATGATAATGAAGATGGTGATCAAAAAGATGTAGTTGTGTTAAAGGAAAATGATCCAACAGGAGCTGATAAATGGCAAAAAGGTATAGATGAATGGGTAATAACAGCTGCAGATGCAAGATTAGTGGGTGCTACAAAGGGTTGTGATGGAGTAGCTGGTTTTATTGGTGGCTCTGGCTCACCCATTTCTATTGTGAATGTTTCAAACGGAGCAAATGTACCAAGAGTTTTTGATGTTCTAGCTGCTACAAACTCTCCAGCAGGAGTGAAGAAAGTTACTTGGTCAATAGACGGAGCCACAAAATCCAGCCAAACTAGCTCCCCTTTTGCCTTACATGTAGAGTTTGCCCATGGTGATAAAGGCTCACATACAATCTCAGCTACACTTGAGGATAATAACGGCGGATCTTTTACCACCTCAATAAGTGTAACAGTTGCTCTTTAATCCCATAGTATGGTATAATAAGCTCCAACAGGCAAATTAATATAGCCTGTATTTTTAAGGAAAAAATATGGTAAGCAATATTATATCTACTATAACTTTAACTTCCCTTTTGGGAATAGGAGGCTTGGTTAACCCTCTGTTATCAGAGCAACCACTAGCTTCTCATGAGATTTCTTTGGAGAAAAGGTATTACCCTGTTCAAAAAGAAAATATATTACTTAATCTTGCCTATATGAATGGTCAAGTTACATCAAAACAGGATATCAATTGGGATGAAATTAAAAAGCCTGCAATTTACCAGTTTAAGTTAAATCCAGGAGAAACTTTTGCCTATCATGATGATGTTTTACCAGAGTATAAAGATAAGGTTGTTTTAACAACCAAGGCTCATTTTAATGCACAAGAAGGGTTTAAATCCTACGGGTATTTAGTTGGAGATGGAGTTTGTCATCTAGCCTCATTAATGTATTGGGTGGCTAAAGATGCAGGATTAGATGCCCTGGCTCCTACAAACCATAACTTTATGGCTATTCCAGAAATTGATAAAATTTATGGAGTGTCTATTTATGCAAATCCATTTGCTAATGGAGCTCATGCTAGACAAAATTTATATATTACTAATAATAAACAGAATCCTATTACTTTTAAATTTGAGTACAAAGAAGATAAAATTAAACTATCAATTTTAAAATAAACAATGACTGGCGAAGTCCCCCAATATTTAATTAATTACTTAGTTGGTGCACGAAGCAACCTACGGCTAAGTGGTACTTTGTCAAAAGGTTCTCCATATCATTCAGTTGGTGGAGTGACGATATATACGCATAATCAAGGTAGATTGAGAGAATGTTTAGAACCATTACGGAAAGGTGGTTCAGTACCAGTAATAGAAAATCCGAATGGTTTGAATGCTGTTGATGTTCAAGCAGGCCAGTTAGCTATTAGTAGTTTGTCTAAATATGGGGCTCTTTTAACATGCACTTTATTAAATTGCAGTGGTATAGCCTTTAAATTAAAAGAAGCAAAAGGTGCCGAGGGAACTTATTTTGCCCTTGGGCACATTGTATCTGGAGTTGAGAATGCTTTAGAAGATTTTGGAAATATTATCAGAGGCAGATTTAGGATAGTGGATGTGGCATTTAGAAGCGAAGAGTCAATAAGGCCTCAAATTGAGAATAAAATTAAGGACCTTTATAAAAGAGGATTAACTAGATCAAGCCAAGTGGAGCCTGACAAAGTAAGGATTAGAACTGACAGATCTTGGGATGCCATGATGGTGACTAAAGAGGGAGTGAGTTTTTTAAGAGAAGATGCTCCACAAGAGTGGAATCCTAGGATTGAACAGCAAGCAGCTTGGAAAACTTAAGGCTAAGGCTTAAGTTCACATTCAAGTACAGCAACTCTCCCTTTGATCCCAAAGTTATCTGTGTACCTTTTGTGGACTTCTGCTAATCCACCCACGCTTTGCCCATTTTCTTCTAAAAAACTAAACCTTTTGGGGTGGAAATATTTTTTCTCATACTCTCCCCTATCTCCACCTCCGAGGTGTAGCTGCAATTTTTCACCTCGGAGGTGTGACATAGCTTGCTGGAAGATTTGGTAGAGTTCGAGAATTGGATTATCTGATCCATTCATTAGCACTATAGATAATCGGTAGTCTTCACTGGGATGATCCTTATTTGGGCCATAGACTTTACCTATCTCAAAAATGGCTATATCGGAGAAACCTTGTCTGATGTTTTTTGCAGCTACATCTATTAAATTTGGCCATAAGTCTTCTCTTAAATATTCAGTCTCTACAGAGATAGGATTGGCTATTTTAATTAAGTTTTTCTTGTCCCAATCAAAATTATCCAATACCTGAGTGGAGTAAAAAGAATAGGTTTGAACCTCAGTTAATCCCGTATCTTTCAAATCTACTTTTAAATCATAAAGAAAGTTATAAAAACTTTGGTTAATTTCAGGTATCTTTTCATCTTTTAAAGACTGCCCTTCAATTTTTTCATAGCCATACATGCGGGCAACCTCTTCAATCACATCTTCTTCTAAGCTGATGTCCAATCTAAAGTAAGGTAGTGTTACTTGCCATGAATTTGAGGGGGCACCCTTGGGGTGGAAACCTAAACTTGTAAGATAAGATTCGACCTGTTTTGCAGGAATTTCTACACCGAGTAAGTTATTCAGCTTTTCTTGAGTGAGGGTAATTGACCTTGGCTTATCTTCAAGATCGCCTACTAAGTTAATTGCAATGAGTTTTCCTCCCAAACTTTCATACATCTTTATAGCTTGAGCAAATGCCTGAAGCAGATTTGTTTTAGTTAGTCCATGCTCAAATCTCTTGCTAGCCTCAGAGGAAAGCCCTAATCTTTTTGAAGTCCTGCGGACCATAACTGGATTAAACAAGGAGGCAGAAAGTAAAATAGTTGTGGTTGAGTCTTCAACTTCTGTATCTTTTCCACCCATAATTCCTGCTACATCAAGAGGCTTTTGTGTATCAGCTAAAACAATATCCTCAGCAGTTAATTTTCTTATCTTTCCATCCAAAGTGGTAATTGCCTCACCAGCTTTGGCCCTTCTTACTATAATTGTTTTATTTTCTACAGCCTCAGCATCAAAGCTATGTAGAGGTTGGCCAAACTCTAGCATGATTAAGTTTGTAATATCTACTAGGTTGTTAACTGACCTTATTCCACTATCATTTAATTTTTTGGTCCATTCAGGGTTTGAAGGACCAACTTTTAAGCCTGTGATTTTGGCAACAGCCTCAACTGGAGAAAGCTTTTCATCTTCAATCTCAACAGTGGTAGAAGGTAAAGATCCATATGTAAGACTATCAGCTGTAAAAAGGACTTTTGAGCCTGTCACAGCAGCTATTTCCCTAGCTACTCCCCTCAAGGATAATAGGTCTCCTCTGTTGTAAGTAAGGTCTAATTCAAGGTAATCTGGAGTTGTTTCTTTTACTCCAATAGAAGTTAAAGATAATATCTCAGCTAACTCTTCTGGAGTGAGTTTTATATTTACTAATTCTTTTAACCAACTTAAAGATACTTTCATTTAATATTTTTCTAGGAAATCTAGATCTCCTTCTAAGAAATATCTAATATCTTCTATGCTATGTTTTAACATTAAAATCCTATCTGGTCCAAAGCCCCAGGCAAGTCCTGTATATTTTTTTGGGTCTAAACCTGTAGCTTTTAATACATTTGGATGGATCATCCCTGCTCCTGCTATTTCAAACCAACCAGTACCTGAGCAAATCTTGCAGCCTTTACCATGGCAAAATACACACAAACAATCTATTCCCACACCGGGTTCTACAAATGGATAATACTTTGGTCTAAACCTGGATTTTGCCTCTTTCCCCAAGATTGCTTTAAGCAAATAATCTGAAAGATATTTAAGATTTGCCATAGTAATATTTTCTCCAACAACTGCTATTTCGAACTGGTTAAAAGTATGAGAATGTCTTGCATCCACAGCCTCATATCTAAAGCATCTATCAAAACTCATGGCTCTAATGGGAGTTTTACCTTGTTCCATCAATCTTGGCCAGAAATTAGAAGTATGGGTTCTAAGTAAGAGTTGTCTAGGTTCCACCTTCAAGTTTCCAGTATCTATATAAAGGGTGTCCCACATATCTCTAGAGGGATGATCTTTAGGGATGTTTAAATCCTCAAAATTATATTTATCCAGTTCAATATGAGGGGCATCAAATTGTTGAAAACCTAGTTTTTCAAAAAGGTCAATGATTTCCTTTTTAAACTGAGTAGCAAGATGTAAGTGTCCAGTTCTTTTTTGGATTTTAGTAGTTTTTAAAGCTAATTTCTCACCAGATAATTTTTTATAAGATTCTTCCTTAACCTTAGTTCTTTGTTCCTCAATAGATTTTTCCAGATCCTGTTTAATCTGGTTAAATAAAGGTCCAATAACCTTTTTCTCGTCAGCCGATAATTTTCCAAACTCCTTTGGTAAGACTGTTATCTCACCATTTTTACCAAACAGTTGTAGGTAAATCTTATCAAGCTCTTCCAAATTCTGAGCTTGGTTAATCTTGTCCGAATAATCTTTTTTTAAATCTTGCAGCTTGAACTCCATGCTAGAATTCTAGCACAAAGCTACTCTTTTAAACCATAACTTATTTGACATAAAATTACTACAGGCTTATAATAGTTTATATGACAACTGGAGAATTCGATATAACGCATTGGGAAAAAGTTGGATGGGAGAATTATGGCAGATGGAGGCAAGTGGACGTAATGTTTCAGGAAGCTGTAGAGTGCTACAAAAATGACATAGCTGTATCCAAGACAGGTGAAGATTTGGCAAAATTGAGAGATGAGCAGAGCATTGTTGCTTTTCTAGCTGAGGCAAAAAAAGGCCGTAAAGCTGGTCATATCTTATGGGTTCTGTCACAGATCCGCGCTACCTTATCTGCAGCTCCAAGTAGTAACAGAGAAATTCCTTTGGGGATCGCATATCAAGGTTACGTTGTCACTTCAACCTTAGATGAAAAGGAAGAAAATTTTGGATTAGAGAACTTTTTAAAACGCTCACTCCCTGGTCATGAAATAAGAGTTGAAGAGACCTTTAAACAAGCAGAACATGAGGCTGGCCTTAAGTTATTTGAATTGTTTGAAGCAGAAACTCCTTTAATGTTTTACCGACAAGATTTTTTGCCAGTAAAGCCTCATGCAAGGACTTTAACAGGTGGCTTTCTTGCCTATTTACCTACAACAGTTAATAACGTTTTCCTGAAATTGAATTACGAGAGAGGTATTCAAGTTCCTACTGGTAGCTTTGAAATTAGACCTCTTAATCAGGAATAACTAAGGCAAAAATTATTTAACTTCTGAAACGATTTTTTTGAAGTCTTCTATATTGTGAACTGCTATTTCTGCCAAGACCTTGCGGTCTAGTTTAATGTTTTTAGTTCTTAGTTGGGAGATAAATTTGGAATAACTTAATCCCTCAGCCCTTACAGCATTCCCAAGTTGGATAATCCAGAGCCTTCTAAACTGGCGTTTTTTCTGCTTTCTTCCAGCAAAAGCATATTCTCCTGCATGTAACAAGGAAGACTTTGCTTCTCTGATCTTTGTGCTTCTACCAAGACGGTGTCCTTTGGTTAGTTCTAAGACTTTTTTATGTTTTGCATGAGATGTAACCCCCCTTTTTATTCTGGCCATTTAATAACTTATGCCTCCTTTTCCTCTTACTTTAACAAAATTTATCAATCTTTTGTGCCAAGGGTCCCGGTTAACCCCTGAATAATTTGAAGCTGCGATGCTAGCATTCCGGTCTCTTTTTGTTTGTCTGAAATTTTTAGTTTGTCTTCCCATATTTATAGTCCTAATGCTTTCCTTAGGTTTTTTGCTTCTCCTTTAAAATAAGTAGAAGTTTTTTTCTGTCTTTCTAATGCACTTTTGCTCTTTTTTCTTTTTAAATGACCAGCACCTAATTGATGCCTTCTTAAAAGCTTGCCCTTTGAGGACACTTTAACTCTCTTCTGTATTGATTTTCTCGTTTTCATCTTGCTCAATTTTGTTACCTCCTCTGTTTTTACTAATTATTATTGTTAATTTTCTTCCTTCAAATTTTGATTCTCTTTCAACTAAAGCTCTATCTCCAAAATAGGCTAAAGCTTTATTTAATATCCCATACCCAAGTTGCTGATGACCCATTTCCCTACCTCTAAACTTTACTGTTAATTTTACCTTATGCCCGTCATTTAGAAACTCATCAGCGCGTCTAAGTCTTACTCCAAGATCATGTTCAGCAATTCTGGGAGAAAGCCAAAGCTCTTTTAATTCAGTCTCTGTCACTCCCTTTTTAGCTGCCTGTTCCTTTTTGTTCTCATCATATTTAAACTTTTTAAAGTCAACAATGCGGGCAACAGGTGGCTTGGCAGTGGGGGCAATTTCTATCAAATCAAGTTCTAGCTCTTTTGCTTTCTGTAAAGCCTCAGCCTTACCCAAGACCCCTATTTGTTTACCTTCGCTGTCGATCACCCGCAGCTGCGGAGCTTGAATATGCTCATTGATCCGATAAAATTTACTCAGTCTTTAAACCTCCAGTTGCCAATAATATCATGAGATGGCCTTAGATTCAATGTCTTTCTTTATAGTATTACTAAATTCTTCTACTTCCATAACTCCTAAATCTTTCCCACCTCTTTGTCTGACAGCTACTTTTCCTTCTTTTTCTTCTCTGTCACCAACAACTAAAACATAGGGGATTTTTTGTTCTGAAGCATCTCTAATCTTAGCCTGCATAGTTTCAGCTCTACTATCAATCTCTGCTCTGATGTTTGCACTCTTTAATTGTTCGAGTACTTTTTGTGTATATTCGGTGTTTCGATCAGTAATGGGTACAATTGTTACCTGAACAGGTGAAAGCCAGGTTGGAAAATTGCCTTGAAAATGCTCAATAATCATTGCCAGGAATCTCTCATAGGAGCCAAAAGTAGCCCGATGTAGCATTACTGGCCTTTCTTTTTGTCCATATTCAGTAGTATATTTAAGGTCAAATCTCTCAGGTAAATTGAAATCTACTTGTATAGTTGAAAGCTGCCACTCCTTACCTAATGAATCTTGCACCATTAAGTCCATCTTGGGGCCATAAAAAGCTGCTTCACCTTCCATCTTTTTATACTTAATATCAGTTTCGTTTAAGATTTCTTCCATAAGAGTTTGCATTTTTTCCCAAACATCAGCTTCTCCTAAATACTTCTCTTTATGAGCTGGATCCCAGGCGGATAATCTTATCCAATGCTCTAACTGAAAATCCTTTAGCATTTGTTTATTAACCTCTAACGCCCTTCTAAATTCTTCTTTTATTTGGTCAGGTCTTGCAAAAATATGTGAATCATCCAAGGTTAAACCTAAAACTCTAGCTAAACCTTCTAGTTCACCAGATTGCTCTGATCTATATTGAGTTGTGCTTTCTGCATATCTTTGGGGCATATCCTTATAAGACCAAGGCTTTCTGGCAAAAATCTGAGTATGGTGAGGACAATTTGCTGGTTTTAAAATATAATCTCTTCCTTTTGCACTCATAACAGGGAACATGTCATTTGAGAATTTCTCTAGGTGTCCAGCTTTCTCATAAAGCTCTTTCTTAGCTATATGCGGTATCCAAACAAATTGATAGCCTTGTTTTTCTAAAAGTTCATCTATATAGTTTTGCAAAACTCGTCTTAGGGTAGCCCCTTTGGGAGTAAAAAGGGGTAGACCGGACCCAACAAGGTCTGAAAAAGTAAACAGATCTTGTTCTTGTCCTATTTGTTGATGGTTTTTCACTTGTTTTTTATCCATTAAAAAATCCCTTCTCCTTCGCAAAGCTTCAGGACTAGGGACCTAGATTTAGGTGGTTCCACCCTAATAATTATACTCTTTGACTGAGTCGGCAGTTCTACCGAGAAGCTCCAAAGTTGGTGAGGCTCTTTCAACGCTTCTATGCTACCTTTTTTTCTTTTCTTCAGTTTTACCAAAAACTATTAGAATAGTAAAAGCTAGCCCTACAATGGCAAGTGTCAGGTAGAAAAATACTATATTATCAGGATTAAAATTCATCTTAGTACCTCCTTGCAGAAAATATACTTAAGTAAATAAGTAAGATGGCTACTACTAGACCTAATGTTATCATCCAGAGGTTAAAATTGTCAAATAAAGCTGGAATCGCAATGGATCCTAAAGCTAGCATTCCGCCGCCTCCTAATAATTCTGAGATTCTTTGCCACTGATTCTTAGTAAAACTAATTTTCATTTGTAAAGTTGGGGTACTTGAGGCAGTTGTTTAAAGAAATCAAATATTCCTAAATTGCTTAATATAATTCCAATAATTGCTACTACCACTCCTGCTCCTACAACAGTACCTAACCCCCAAGCCATACCACCTAGGAAGTTCCCTACTATAATATCCCTTTTACTAATATTCATATTTGCATTTAAATGACTTTGTATTTGAGGCGTTGCTTCCATAAATAGATAGTATCATAAATGTGGGCGATACAGGGATCGAACCTGTGACCTTCTCAACGTCAATGAGACGCTCTACCAGCTGAGCTAACCGCCCGTGAGTGTATTTTAAGAGAATATAAGTTGAGATTCAATGGGGATTAGCCTGCTTGGTTCATGTTCTGATCTTCAAAATTTCTCTTCATGTCAGCTCCAGCTATAATGTTTGAGCTTTTTGCATCTTTTACTTGCTCTTCAAACTCTTCTTTTTTCTCGCTCTGATGTGTTGCCATAGCTAAAATTTTATCTCTTGTAAGCTGATTTTCCCTTATTCCTTCTTCATCTAAAGCTTCCTGGGACGTGTCGACACCAAGTCTAAAAATATCCTTCATTCTTTCTTGTAACTCAGCTGGTGCCACATTTGCTTGTGCTTGTTCTAAATTTTGGTTTGCTTGTTGAATGAAAACTGCAGTTTCTTGCTTTATAGCAGCTTCCTCCTGCTCCTCTTGAGTTTGATAG
>Ga0080064_1007204_pt1 | contig 11390 bp, 10 predicted proteins | sample Subgrocontami54m_FD_69260 | JGI IMG/M metagenome (GOLD analysis project Ga0080064, IMG submission 69260) | Subsurface groundwater microbial communities from S. Glens Falls, New York, USA - GMW46 contaminated, 5.4 m (SPADES assembly) (version 2) ...
TGCACGCCTCGACGCAGCGCAGGCAGCCGATGCATTTCGTCGCATCGACGCCGTAGGCCCACTGGTGCTTGGTCCAGTCGTAGTCCTTGGTGGGAAACGAGGCGCCCGAGGCGGGCGCCTCCGTCTTTGCCGAAACCTCCGGCAAGACGCCAAGCGCCCCCGCGACGGCGCCGGCGCAGGCCGTGGCGCGGCCGAGCTTGCCGAGGAATTCGCGCCGCGCGGCCGATGAAGGTTTGGAGTCGTGCTTCATGGTTTGGATTTCCCTTCCTGAGTGGGCTGGCAACTCTGCACGGAGTAGTAGGCAGCGAGATTCGCGATGTCAGCGTCGCTCAGCCCCCTGGAGACGCTGGCCATCGTCGGGTCCTTGCGCAGTCCCGCCCTGAAGGCCTTCAGGACATTCACCAGGTAGCCGGGCTGCTGGCCGGCGATCAGGGGCCAGGCGGGATTGCTGCTCACACCCGTCTCGCCATGGCATCCCGCACAGTTCTTCGCGAGCGCGCGTCCCGCGGCTGCGTCGCCGGCGCCGGCCCCCCGCGCCGGCGACTTGCAGCTCTGGCCGGCGTAGAAGACCGCGAGGTTCTGGATATCGGCGTTGCTGAGCGCCTGCGCGAGAGGCGTCATCGCCACGTCCTTCTGATCGCCGGACTTGTAGGCTGCGAGTATCTTCACCAGATAGGCCGCGCTTTGCCCGGCCAGATTCGGCCAGGTGTCGTTCGGGCTGATCCCTTGCGCGCCGTGACAGCTCGCGCAGGCGGCCGCGCGCTGCTTTCCGGCCGCTGCGTCCCCCGCCACCTTCGTTACGCCCGTCGCGATCTTCGGCGTATGCGGGTTGTGACAGACGTTGCACTGCTGGCCGCCCGCGTGTTGCGCCACCTTGATCTGCGGTTGCGTGGCGGGCCTGCCCGGCATGGCCTCGTGACACAGCGTGCACAGCTTCACCGCGTCGGCGGGAATCGGCAGTTTGCCGTTCGCGGGATGGCCCTGCGCCGCGCCGTGACACACTTCGCAGGTCACGGACTTGTGGTTGCCGGCCGACCACTGCGCATACCGCTCGGCGTGGCAGTCCTGGCAATAGCGGGATGTCTGGTAGACCGGCTCCTGCGCCGCGATTTCGGAAACCGAATTGGCGCGGTAGTGCCCGAACCTGTAGAACGAATCGACGGTGAGCAGCGGTATTGCGATCGCCGCCACGACGATGACACCGAGAATCAGGGAAACCAGTCTGAAGATGTGCTTGGGCATGCTCGCCTTTCAGGTCAGCGGGTGAGACCGTCCAGATTGGAAGGTGAAGGCTTTCGTTCGGTGAAGAATTTGGCGCGTTTCAGGTCCTGATAGGTCCCGCCGAAGAAGCTGCTGTTCGCATAGGCGTTGCGGGCGAATTCCTCGGCGACCGTGCGGGCTTCGCGGGCGCTGTTGCCGAAGACGACGATGCGCACGCCGCGGTCGTAGTACTGGAGGCGGTGGTCCTGCATCGCCTTGCCGAGCTCGCCGGACAGGATCGATTCCGCCGCCGGGATCGTGCCTGCGGAGAATTCGGCCCGGCCGCGCGCATCGACGAATACGGCGCTGTTCGCGTGAAAGACGCGACGCAAGCCGTCCAGACTGGTTTCCGCGGCGTTGCCGAGCGCCCGCCAGACCGCCAGCCCGAGTTGATAGCGGCTGACCTTCGAGTACCCCATGGCGACGAGTTCGTCGGAGCGGCGCCGTGCCCAATCACAGTACGGGCCGTTCGAATAGACCACGACGTTGGCGTTGCGATCGGGAAATGCCTGCACGATGCGCAGCAGTCCCTTCTCGTCGATGCTGATGCTCGAGGGAATATGCGCGGCCGCGAATTCATGCTTGGGTCGCGCATCGAGCACCACGGCCGTCTTGCCGGACAGGAGCGACTTGAACTCGTCGGTCGACAGCTCCGGTGTGCTCCGGCCCTGCACCTCGAGCGTGGCCTCGAAGATCAACGGCTTTGCTTTCGAGGCGACCGCGCCCGAGGCGCTGCCGCAGACCGAGACGACGATCACCGCAAGCCAGGCCAGGCGCGCCTGCCGCTTGCGGGGACCCCGTTCTGTTTCCATGTGTGCAACGGATTCTTGTGCTATTGGTAGAGTAATCATGCGCGGCGGGAAACATGGGGACAACGGACCATCGACCCTATATTGAATCGGCGTTCGGGACCTTGGTCCGGGACCTTGGTCGATGGTCGCCCCGGATCACGCCTGCTAGAATCGGCGGGCATCCCTCATGAACGTCATTGCCAAGCTGAGTCTCGTACACCGGTTTCTCCTCGTCGGGTTCCTGGTGCTCGTGGCGGCGATGGCATTCATCGGCACCTGGGTGGGCAGCCAGATCGAGGCCGGGGTCATCAGCGGCACCGGCGTAATGACCGACATGTACCTCGACGGCGCCATTTCTCCCCACCTGCAATCCCTCGCGAACGGCAAGCGCCTGGACGACTCCGATCGGGTCGCGCTCGACCGGATCCTCGCCGGCTCGCGCATCGGCGAGCACCTCGTGGGCCTCAAGATCTGGGCACAGGACCGCCGCGTGGTCTACAACAGCGCCGACCCCTCGCTGGCGCGAAGCGGATCATCCGCCGAATCGCCCCCTGCATCGGCCTTTGCCGGCAGGGTGCGCTCGCGGATCGTCAAGACGGCCGAGCTGGAAAGCGAGTTCAAGAACGAGCGATGGTCCCGCCTGATCGAGACCTACGCGCCGATTCGCGCCGACGGCGACGGGTCGGTCCTGGCGGTGGCGGGGTTCTACCAGGCGGCCGAGGGTCTCGAGGAAGCGGTGCGCGCGGCGCAGCTTCGCAGTTGGGGCGTGCACGGCGCCGTGACGCTGGCGATGCTCGCGCTGCTAGCGAGCCTGGTGAGGAAGGCGAACCGGACGATCGAGGCGCAACGGCGCGAGCTCAGCGAGAAGGTGACTCAGCTCACTGCGCTGCTGGCCCAGAACGAACAACTCCACGAAAGGGTCAGCCGGGCCGCCGCCCGCACGACGGCGCTGAACGAGCGATTCCTGCGCCACGTCGCCACCGACCTGCACGACGGGCCGGGTCAGGGGCTTGCGCTGGCATCGATGCGCATCGAATCCCTTGCCGAGGTGTGCCAGGCCTGCGCGAACGCGGCAGGGGTCGACGACAGCATTGCCGAGGACTTCCGCACCATTCACCTGGCGCTGCAGTCCGCGCTCGCCGATATGCGCGCCATCGTGCACGGCCTGCACCTGCCGGAGATCGAACAGCTCTCCGTGGACGAGACCGTGCGGCGCGCGGCGCGGGACCACGAGCGCAAGACGGGCGTTCCGATACCGCTCACGCTCGAGGACCTTCCCGCCGAGGCCCCGTTGCCGGTGCGGATCACTCTATTCAGGCTGCTGCAGGAGTCGCTTGCGAACGGCTATCGCCACGGCGGCGGAACGCAGCGCGTAAGCGTGAGTGCCCGGGACGGAAGCCTCGCCGTCGAGGTCGCCGACGAGGGCAAGGGGTTCGATCCCAATGCGTCGATAGCGAGCGGGCATCTCGGGCTGGAGGGAATGCGCGAGCGCGTGGAGCTTCTCGGCGGGACCTTCAGCATTAAGAGCGCCCCCAACCAGGGAGCGGTGGTCAGGGCGACCCTGCCCCTGGAACAACAGCAGCGCCGCGATGGCTGACGACATCCGCATCCTCGTGGCGGACGACCATCCGCTGTTTCGCGAAGGCGTGGTGCATTCGCTTGCGTCCGAACCCGACCTGAACGTCGTCGGCCAGGCCGCCTCCGGCGAGGAAGCCCTGCGCATGGCGCGCGACCTTCTTCCGGACGTCGTGATGCTCGACATCGCCATGCCGGGCTGGGGCGGCATCGCGACCGCCGAGAAGATCGCGACCGCCTGCCCGGCGGCGAGGATCATGATGCTGACGGTCATGGAGGACGAGGACAAGCTGCTCGCGTCGTTCAAGGCGGGCGCCCGCGCCTACGTACTCAAGGGCGTCTCCGCGCACGAACTCGCGCGCGTGGTGCGCTCGGTCGCCCAAGGCGAGGTCTACGTGACCCCCTCGCTCGCCGCCGGCATCCTGCTGACGCTCACCCGAAATCCGGCGCCGCAGGATCCGCTGGAAGGACTGACCGAGCGCGAGTCGGAGATTCTGAATCTGGTCGTGCGCGGATTGACCAACCGCGAAATCGGCGAGCGGCTGCACCTTTCCGAGAAGACCATCAAGCACTACATCACCAACATCCTCGAGAAGCTGCACGTGCGCAGCCGCGTGGAAGCGGCAATGCTGGCGGTGCGCGGTCCCCGCCGGAACGATACCCTCTGAGCGAACCGCTTCAGCCGACGGCGATCGTCTTCTCGCCGTGCCTGCTCGCGACCACCTCCGGCGTCCCGGAGAACCACATCTGGTACATGGACACCGCCCACATGAACGCGAAGCACAGGCCCATCAACGCGCCTGCGCCCATGGTCACGAGCGCGAACGGATGGAAGAGCTTGGTGAAATACCAGGAGCTGACGTCCATCGTCAGTGCCACGAAGGGCAGCACGACCACCGTGCACTTGAACCAGACCGGGCGCAGATACGCATGGCTGAATATGGTGCCGACGAGGAAGAAGATGAAGGTGAGCCCGAACAGGTGGATGTGCGACACCCGGACCAGCGTGAAAATGTCGGTGCCCGTGTCCCGCTCGGTCACCTTCTTGATGTTGTCGTAGCCGCCGAGATTCGCAAGGTGCGGGTTGCTGCCGTCGTGGCAGCTCATGCAGCGCTTGTCTATCATCGGCTTGATCTCGGCCTCGTACTTGGTGCGGTCCGCGCCCTGCTGCACCCAGCCGATGACGACGTTGATTTCGTCCGGCGGCAGCATGCTCGACATCGGCCCGCGCAGCGCGGACTCGAGGCGCGAGCCCTTGCCGCTGCCGCTGTAGGCGATGACGAGGTCCTCGTACGACAGGCTCTTGGGATTCCCGTCGCGCCCGGAGTAGGTGTGCACGACGTAGATCAACCCGAATATGTAGCCCAGGCCGAGTATGAAGAGCGCCGCGGTATACAGCACGCGCATGCTGAACGGCAGCTCCGAAAAATGAAGATATTGGCGATGCAGTGGGGTGTCGCTCATGGTTTCGCTTTCGTAGACGTGGTTGGCGGGACGGTCATGCTCACTTGGAGGGGGTCGGGGCGGGCAGCACCAGGTACACGACGGAGCGCGCTCGCTGCCGCGCGTAGTGTGCAGCGAGACCCTCCACCGCGGCATCGGTCAGCCCGTCGGACATCGCCGCCATTTCCAGGCTCTTGCGTTGGCCTTTCTGATATGCGCGCAGCACCCGTTCCAGGTAGTCGGCCCGCTGCGCCGCCAGCGCGGGGGAGCGCGGATCGGTGCTATTGCCGTTCACGCCGTGGCAGCGGTCGCACCGTTCCGCCCATTCGGCGATGCTCAGTGGCTTGCGCACCTTGGGCGGCTGCGGCTGCTGGCTGGCGTAGTAGGCGGCGAGATCCTTGAAGGCGGCGTCGTCGGTCGACCCGGCGGGACCCTTCATCGCCTCGTCGACGCGCGACCCGTCCTTGTAGGCGCGCATCGCGGCCACGAAGTACTGCGCATCCTGTCCGGCAAGGCTGGGCGCACTGCCGCCGCTGACCCCACCTTCGCCGTGGCAGCCCGAGCAGGCGGCGGCCACGGCCTTTCCGGCCGCCTGGTTGCCCGGCGCCGGCGTCTGAGCCTTCGCGGGCTTCTGCATGGCGTAGTAGAGCGCGATATTGTTCATCTCCGCCTCGCTCAGCGCGGAGACCAGCGTCTTCATCATGTCGTGCTTGCGCTGGCCGTTCTTGTAGGCGAGCGTAGCGGTCACGAGGTACTTCGGATCAAGCCCGACGAGGCTGGGCATTCCCGCCGTCTTGCTGATCCCGGTGTCGCCGTGACATCCGCCGCATCCGGCCGCCGCCGCCTTGCCGGCAGCGAGCGGATCGGACTTGGGAGCAGCCGCCTTGGCGCTTCCCGCCGCGGGCTGGGCAGGCTCGAGACTGGCGTAGTAGGCGGCCACCTTCATGAGCGCATCGTCGCTCATGAACTTGACGGCGTTGCTCATGGGATTGGCGCCGCGCCCGCCGTTCTTGTAGACCCGCAGCTCGAAGTGCATGTATGCCGGCCGCTGGCCGGCGATATGAGGTGTGTCCTTCGCCGTGCCGATGCCGTTCATCCCGTGGCAGCGCGCGCACGACGATTCCGCCACGCGCTTGCCCTCCGCGATATCCTGGGTCGTGGCGTAAGCAGCGCGAAGGTCGGCCGTGCTGGCGGAGCTGACGGTCACGGTCGGGGCCGCGCCGGCCGGCGAAAGGCCGCCGATCCACGTGCCGGCGATCATCGCAAAGAGTATTCGCATGCTTGGTTTCATCAGCATTCCTTCGAACGATTATCGGAACTCCTCATTCCGCCCCCCGCGAAACGAGTCGGCCACCACGCGGCCGCATTCTAACCTCCGTGGATCGACGCTCCCGCAAGCGCTTATTTCGCGGGCTGTTCGGCGTACCAGGACGCGAGGCTGTCGATGATTGCGTTGCTGTACGGAAAGCTCATGTTGTGCATGGTCGAACTCTCGCGCTTGCCGTCGCGATACGCCCTCAGGGACATGATCAGGTAGTCCTTGTCCTGCCCTTTCATTTTCGGCGCCGCCATCGCCGCGGTCGGTTCAGCGTCGTGGCAGCGGTTGCATTTCGCGGCCAGCTCCTGGGTCGAGGTCGGCACCTTGTCCGCGGCGTGGGGCTCCTGCACCGCGTAGAAGGCCGCGAGGTTGTCCACGTCCTTGTCGCTCAGGCCGGCCACGTAGCGCTGCATGCCCCAGTTCTTGCGCGTGGTCCGGTACGCCTTGGTCGCCTTCACCAGGTACTGGGCATCCTGTCCGGCCAGGCTGGGAGTGGCGGAGTCGATGCTCACGCCGCGGGCGCCGTGGCAACCGCCGCACATGGCGCTCGCCGGCTCGCCCGCCGCCGGATCGCCGCGGCTCGGCGCGGCGCGCTTCACCGGGGTCTGGGCCGCGAAGTACAGCGCCAGGTTTTCGAGTTCCAGTTTGTCCGAGTCGCGCAGCATCGATTTCATCGAGGATATGTTCCGGTCTCCCTGGTGATACTCCTGTATGGCCGCCACCAGGTAGTGGGGCTGCTGGCCGGCCAGGCTCGGCGTGCCCGGGGTCTTCGCGTTGCCGTCTTCCCCGTGGCACTTGGCGCAGGCCGCAGCGAGCTTCTTGCCCTGCTCGTACGGGGAGGAATGCTTGATGTCGGTCGCGGCGGCGTTGGCCACCGGCGGCAGGCTGGCGAAATACGCGGACACGTTGCGCATTTCCGCGTCGCTCATGTGCGCCGTCATGTCCTTGAGTGCGGCATGGGCCCGCTTGCCCTCCTTGTACTCGAGCAATGACGCGTACAGGTAGCGCTCGCGCTGCGCGGCGAGATGCGGTACGGCAGGCGCGATGCCCTTGCCGTCCATGCCATGGCAGGTCTTGCAGGATTTCTCGACGATGGCCTTGCCCGCCGGGACATCTCCGGTAATCTTCTTCTCGGGAGCGGCCGCGGCGGTCGGTTCCTCCTTTTTCGAGCACCCGATCAACGCCAGCGACAACATGATTCCTAGGATGAGATTCTTCATTGTAAATCCCGAAGGTGAGTGGATCGGCTGCCTGTTTCCGGCCGACGGTATTGCGTCATGCGAGCCAGACGGCATTCTATTCCGGTGAGAACCGGAAAAACACCCCCGGCGCGGACTGCGCGCCGGGAGCTCGTGGGCTGCGTGCTGCGCTTTCGCGATTCACCCGTCACGCACTCATGACATCGCCAAACACGCCGACCAGCACGAAGATCAGCAGGATCAGCCCGAATGCGATCAGGGTGAATCCCAGGATCTTCGAGCCCAGCGTCATGGGGGAGGACGGCGCGTCGACCAGATACTTCGACAACTCTCCGGTCTGGACCAGCCGGTTGTACTCCACCGTGTGCTCATGCCGGAACTCTTCCAAGGGGACCGCGCCGGTGAACATGACGATGTCCAGCGGGAACTTGTCCGGCCTGAAATGGTTGTTGAAGAAGTGCACGGTGAACAGGAACAGTGCAGCGAGCAGAGCCTCCTCTCCGTGGAAGATCGTGGCGACGTTGAACACCCACCCCGGCAGGACCGAGCCGGTGATCTCCGGGAACCACAGCATCACGCCACTCGCGCCGATGATGGTCACGCCCCAGAACGGCGCCCAGTAGTCGAATTTCTCCCAGTAGGTCCAGCGGTCGAAGACCGGGCGCGGTCCCAACGCGAAGAACCACTTGAACATGGCGATGATGTCCCACAGGTCCTGCCAGCGGGGAACGAGGGAGTTGGGCCCGAACCAGTCGAAGTTCCTCCAGTTCTTGCCGATGCGCATGACGAAATAGACCAGTTGCGCGAAGAAGACCGTGCCGAAGATCACCGCGCAGATCCTGTGCACGTATGCCGCCACCTTCGGCCCGCCGAGGGCCTTCATGACCACCGGCGCCCAGGCGGTATCGGCGTAGAACACCGACATCCCCGTCAGCGTGAGTATCATCAGGCTCAGCGCGAAGGTGAGGTGGGCGGCCCGCCAGATCGCCGGGAAGCGCTGGTAGTACTTGCCCTGCGCCTGCTGCGGCAGCCCGCTCGTCAGCACGTGCGGCCGCGACTTGCGCTGCTGGCGTTCCTTGTATTCCCGGTAGAACCACAGCGCCGTGTGCGTCCAGAAGAAGGCGAAGGTGCCCGCGAGCAATCCGATCATGAAATTCGACGCGAGCCAGATATGGGGATAGCGCTTGAAATCGTGGGCATTGCCGTGGGGCTCGAAGGTCGCGAATCCCTTAGTCGCGTCCTTGTGGCACTTCTGGCAGGTCTGGACGCGGTTGCTCGGGAACACGGTCGATTTCGGATCGTCGACGCGCTGGATGGCGTGGCTGCCGTGGCAGTCGAAGCACTTGGCCGTGTGGGCGTAGCCCAGCGTTGTGACCTGGCCGTGGTAGGTCTCGGTATAGGTCTTCAGGCTGTCGGCGTGGCAGTTGCCGCAATTCTTGGTGATGACCAGCCTGGTCGAATCCTTGGCCGGGTCCTCGACGTCGTGGGTCGTATGGCAATCCGAGCAGATGGCCGCGTACGGGTTGCCGTCTTGCAGCACCGACTTGCCGTGCACCGAGGTCGCGTACTGCTCCCTTTCCTTTGTATGACACTTGCCGCAGGTGTTGGGGATGGCGAGACGCCATTCCTTGCGCCCTTCACTATCCTTCGGATAGACGTAGTGCGCGTCGTGGCAGTTGTAGCAGGTGGCGTTGGTACGCGACTGGTCCGCCATGCTCGGCCGCGCGTGGATGGATTTCATGTACCGCTCGATCTGCTCCACGACCACGCCCAGCCGCGCGTGTTCCTGGGTCTTGTTCTCCTTCTTGGCGGTGTCCCACAGGGCCTCGTGGCATTGCACGCAACTGACCTTGTGCAGGACGCCCGTCTTGTGCGGGATCTCGGTGATGTCCTTGTGGCATTCGACGCAGAGCCGCTTCGCGTGGACGCTGGCCCCGAACTTGCCCTTGTTGACGGAGAGCTGGCGCATCTGCCCGTCGGGGCCCGGCGCCGCGAATCCCGCGTTCCCGTGGCAGCCCAGGCAGACCTCGTTCTCGAACATCGGCGCCGCCGGCTCGGCTTCCTTGCCGGCGGCGGGCGCCCCGGGCTTGGCGGCTTCCGCGGCCCCGGCCTCGGGCACCCCTGCGGCCAGCGCTCCGGCCAGGCAGAAGGCGACCGCTGCTACCCAGGTTGCAAGTCTCGGAACAAGCATGGTTTTCGATCCCTTTGTTGGATGAACAACGTCCCCCTCCCGCCCCTGGCGGGAAGCCCCGTATTGTTATGGAAGCCGGGTGAGCGCATTTGACGGAAATCAATTCCCGACGCCAAAAAGCTACAATGATGCGTGCAGACGGGGAGGCAGGCAACGGGCGGCGCGCCGGCCGGATCGGCGACGCCCCCGCGACGGGGTCGTCCTCGACCCGCCATGATTTCTTCAACAAGGAGCGAACATGAAGTCGACGATTGCCGCAAGTCTGTTGGCTGCGGGCCTTGCCCTCGCGGGACCGGCGAGCGCATCCGAGGACCTGGCCCAGAAGTCCGGGTGCACCAAGTGCCACGCCACAGCCGCCAAGAAGATCGGGCCCTCGGTGAAGGAAATCGCGGCCAAGTTCAAAGGCAAGGCCGGATCCGACGCGGCCCTCGTCGCCAAGTTGAAGGCGGGCAAGGAACATCCCCCCTCCAAGGCGAGCGAAGACGATCTCAAGAAGATCGTGGCGTGGATGCTCGCGATGTAGGAGGATCGCCGGCCTTTTTCCGGGTGTGGTGGCGCGCCCGACACGATTCGAACGTGCGACCCCTGCCTTCGGAGGGCAGTACTCTATCCAGCTGAGCTACGGGCGCCCGGGGGCCGTAGGATACCCCGGATGCCCCGGGATGTCATTCCCTCCCCGCCCGCGCCATCCGGCTCACGCGTGGCCGATCCTCTGGGCGAAGCTCCTCGCGAACCGGTCCACCTCGTCCCAGTCGGTGTACTCGTAGTCGCGCGAGGTGTCGGTATCGCCGCCGCCGAGGCCGACGAAGACGATCATGAGCAGTCGCTTGAACGCGCCGTACTTGCTGAACTGCAGCGCTCCGGCAAAGCTCGCCGCCTGCTCCGGCCGCCAGCCGGTCTGGCGCAGGAATTTCTCGATGTAGCGGCGCGCGGCCGCAGGCTTCGGATTGCGCCCGCCGGCGCTCAGGCTCACCGAAAAGAAGGCGTTCGGCTTCGCTTCGAGCGCGCTCCGGCGGCGCCGCACCAGCGTGTGCAAATAAGCGGGATGGTGGCCGTAATGGATCGACGCGCCGACGATCACGCCGTCGAAGTTCTCCGGATCCAGGAGACTTTCGCCCGCTTCAGCAGGCCGCGTTTCCACCGCATGGCCTCCGTCACGCAGCGAGCGTGCGATCCGCTCGGCGATCCGCCCGGTTTGGCCTTCGATGGTGGCGTAGAGAATCAGTATGCGCGGCATGGTGCAGTTCCCGGCGGATGATGCGCGAGCGCATACCTTGAGTCAATCGCGCTTGTCTCGTTTTCGGTCCTCCGCAGCGTGGCGTGACCTCGGCGGTTAGCGCTACAATTCGCGGGTTCGCAGAGGTTTCGGAAAGGAAGATCCATGGGCGGCCAGCCCGAGTCGTTCATCAAGTCACCAAGGCAGCTCGCCGTCGCGGTCGTGCTCGGCTTCGTGGTGCCGGTGCTTGCCGCCGTGCTGCTCGCCTATCTGGCGGTGACCAGCTTCAAGGATTCCGCCAGCGGGCGTCTTTCGCCCGAAGCAGAGGCCGAAGCCGTCGCCAAGCGCATCAAGCCCATCGGCGACGTGACCTTCGCCGACGCGGGCGGCGGAGCCG
>Ga0080064_1007206_pt1 | contig 11387 bp, 10 predicted proteins | sample Subgrocontami54m_FD_69260 | JGI IMG/M metagenome (GOLD analysis project Ga0080064, IMG submission 69260) | Subsurface groundwater microbial communities from S. Glens Falls, New York, USA - GMW46 contaminated, 5.4 m (SPADES assembly) (version 2) ...
TGTACCGCAGATCGGCGAGATGCAAAGCCGACCGCAGAGCAACCACCTGGGCTTCCTGTGCCTGGCTCTGCTCGCGCGCTGTGCGAACGGCCACCAAGGCGTCCTCGACCTCCTTGAAGGCCACCAGGATCGTCTGCTGGTATTGGGCCAAGGACTGTCTGGCTTGGGCTTCGGCCGCTTCTTGCTGGAACCCCAACGCCTGGGCGTTCAGCAGCGGTCCGGCCAGTCCCAGGCCGGCTGAGCCGAACTCTCCTCCGTTTCCGAAATTCGACAGTTTCGGACTCGCCGTGCCGAGCAGCCCCGTGAGGGTGATTTTCGGAAAACGCTCGGCCTTGGCAACGCCGATCCTTGCGGTCGCAGCAGCCAGGAGTTGCTCTGCTTGCAGGATGTCCGGGCGGCGCTGGAGCAGTTCCGACGGGAGGCCGGCCGGCACCTCGGGCAGCATCACCTGCTCAGTGAGCGCGCGCCCCCTGGGGATCTGAATGGGGTTCCTCCCCATCAGCACGCTGAGCTCGTTCTCCTTCTGGATCATCTGTCGCTCCAGATCGGCCGTGCGCGCCGCAGCGTTGGCTCGCTCCGCCTCGAACTGGTCGGCATCCAGCTTGGGGGTCATCCCCTGCCGCAGCCGCGCCTGGGCGATGCGCACCGACTCCTCCCAGGACTGAAGGGTGTGCTTGGCGATCTCCATCTGCATATCCAACTGCCGGAGATCGAAATAGGCTTGGGCCACGCCGGCTACGAGTTGCAGAATGACGGCGCGCTGGTTCTCTTCACGGGCCAACAGGTCTGCGCGAGCCGCTTCATTCGACCGGCGCACCCGGCCCCAGAAATCAAGCTCCCAGGACAGGTTTCCCTGCACATAATAACTGGAGGGCGTGGGGAAGCCCGGAATGCTGACCGCGTTCAACCGGCCGAAGGCCGGCGCGTTGACGGTTGCGGTCGCTTGCGGGGCGAAGTCCGTCCTTGCGATGAAGAGCCGGGCCCGATATTCATCGACGCTCGCGACGGCCGCCATCAGATCTTTGTTCTCCTCCAGCGCGATGCGGATCAGCGTGTGGAGTTCATCGTCCTGGAGCAGTTCCCACCAGGGCAGATTGGCGATGGACTCCCCTGCCTTCCCGGCCATGCGAAAGGACTCCGGGGCGGGAATGCCCGGGCGCGTATAGTCCGGCCCCATCGCGCAGGAGACCAGCATCACCGACAGCACGACTACGGCCAGATGGCGCATCAAGGGCCTCCTTCCACGGGAGGCACGGCACCGGAATTAACGACCGCCTGGCCTGGACGGCGCCGAGTTAACTTCCGGACCAGCACGAAGAACAGCGGCACGAAGAAAATGGCCATGAAGGTCGCAGCAAGCATGCCGCCGAACACGCCGGTGCCGATGGACTGTCGGCTGGCCGCGCCGGCGCCCGTGGCCAGGACCAGTGGGAATACGCCCATGACGAAGGCCATGGAGGTCATGATGATCGGTCGGAAACGAAGCCTGGCGGCTTCGATCGCCGCATCGGCCGCCGGCATGCCCTGCTCGTGGCGCTTGTTGGCGAACTCCACGATGAGGATCGCGTTCTTGGCGGAGAGGCCGATCAGGGTCACCATCCCGATCTGGAAGTAGATGTCGTTGGTCATCCCGCGAAGCCAGACGGCGGACAAGGCCCCGAAGACGCCGAACGGCACGGCCAGGATCACGGCAAAGGGCACCTTCCAGCTTTCGTACTGGGCGGCCAGCACCAGAAAGACCATGAGAAGGCCGAACGCGAAGGCCGCCACCGACTGCCCGCCGACATTCCGTTCCTGGTAGGAAATCCCGCTCCAGTCGAGCCCATAGCCCTTGGGGATCAGCACGTCCTTCGCCGCCCGTTCCAGCGCCTCGAGAGCCTGTCCCGAGCTCGCGCCGGGAGCCGCCATCCCCAGCACGAAGGCCGTGTTGAATCCGTTGAAGTGCGTCACCGGGTCCGGCCCGCTGGTGAATTCCGTCGTGACCACGGTGTTGAGCGGGATCATGGACGTGCCCTGCCCGTTCTGGGCGCGCACGTAAATCCTGGCGATATCGCCGGGACGCATCCGGTACTGCGCCTCCGCCTCAGTCTGGACGCGATAGACCCGGCCGAATTTGAGAAAGTCGTTGATGTAGAAGTTGCCGAAATAGGCCTGCAGAGTGTCGAACACTTCGGCGATGGACACGCCGAGCGCCTTGGCTCGCTCCCGGTTCACGTGGGCATGGAGTCGGGGCGCGCTGACGCGAAAATTGGTGCCGATCGCCCCGATGGCCGGGTCCTTCTGGGCCTTCGCGACGAACTCCTCGGCGACGGCCGAGAATTTCTTGAAGTCGCCTCCGCTGGGATCCTGAATCTGCACCGAGAACCCGCCCGTGGCGCCCAGGCCCCGGATCGAGGGCGCGTTGAATGACAGAATCAGCGCCTCGGGGATCTTCGCAAATTCCCTGAAGGCGGCTCCGATCAGTGCCTTGACGTGCTGGTCCGGGCGCGTGCGTTCGCTCCAGAGGTGGAGGGGCGTGAACATGGTCGCGCCATTGGGCCCGCGCGTGCTGAACACAAAGTTCTGGCCCACCAAGGCGTCCGTGCTGTGGATCACCGGAATCGACAGGAAGTATTTCTCCAGCTTGCTGATCACCTCGGTGGTCCGCTCCAGGGAGGCGCCGTCGGGAAGCTGCACGACAGTGATGAAGTAGCCCTGGTCCTCCTCCGGCAGGAAGCTCGACGGAAGCACCCGGAACAGCATGACGCCGAGGGCGATCACGATGCCGAAGACCGCCAGGGCCAGTGCCGCCCGTCTGATGATCTGTCCGGCTGCAGCGGTGTAGCGGTCCCTTGTCCAATCGAAGAAACGGTTGAACAGCGCGAAGAACCCTTTGCGCGGGCCATGGGCCGGCTTGAGAACCAGCGCGCAGAGGGCCGGGCTCAGCGTGAGCGCGACGAATCCCGAAATCGTGACGGAGATCGCGATCGTGATCGCAAACTGCTTGTAGAGCTGGCCCGTGATCCCCCCCAGGAAGCCCACGGGCACGAACACCGCCGCGAGCACAAGCACGATCGCAATGATGGGCCCGGTGACCTCCTCCATGGCCTTCTTGGCGGCGTCCTTCGGCGCAAGCCCCCGCTCCATGTGGCGCTCGACGTTCTCGACCACCACGATGGCGTCGTCCACCACAATGCCGATGGCCAGCACCATGCCGAACAGCGTCAGGGTGTTGATGGAAAACCCGAGGGCCTGCATGCCGGCCAGGGCGCCGATCAGGGAGACGGGCACAGCCACGGCCGGAATCAGCGTGGCCCGCCAGCTCTGCAGGAACAGATAGACGACCAGCACGACCAGAACCATTGCGCCGACCAGGGTCTTGGCGACCTCGTCGATGGACACCTCGATGAAGCGGGTCGTGTCGTAGGGGATGTCGTACTTTACCCCGGGTGGAAAGCTCCGGGCCAGCACGTCCATCTCCTTGCGGATCCGCTTGACGGTGTCGAGGGCGTTGGCGCCCGGCGCCAGGAACGTCAACAGAAAGGTGTTGGGCTTGCCGTTCCACCGCCCTTCGAGGTTGTAGGACTGGGCGCCGAGCTCGACCCTGGCCACGTCTTTGAGGCGGACCATGTCGCCGTTCGGGAGCGCCCGCACGATCATATTTTCGAAGTCCTTCACCTCCGTCAAGCGGCCCTGCGTGATCACCGGGATGGTGAGCTGCGTGCCTTTGGGCGCGGGCTCCCGTCCGATCGTGCCGGCCGGAAAATCCCGGTTCTGCTCGCGGACCACGTTCGTGATGTCGGTCGGCGTGAGGTTGAGCTGCGCCATCCGCACCGGGTCCAGGATCAGCCGCATGCTGTAGTTCTGCCCGCCGAACACGGCGGCGTCGCCCACGCCGCGGAGCCGCTTGATGCCGTCGAGCACGTTGATGATCGCGTAGTTGGACAGAAAGAGAGTGTCGTACCGGGGATCGCTGGAACTCAGGGCCACGACCGCCAGCAGATCCGGGGACACTTTTTTCACCGAGATGCCCTGGCGGATGACCTCGTTCGGGATCTGCGGTTCCGCCAGCTTCACGCGGTTCTGTGTCTGGACCTGTGCGATGTCGATGTTCGTCCCGATCTCGAAGGTGAGCTTGATGGTCATGTGCCCGTCGTTGGTGCTGGTAGAGTCGTGGTAGAGGAGATTGTCGATGCCGGGGAGCTGCACTTCGATGGGACGGGCCACCGAATCCGCCACGATCTCCGCGCTCGCGCCCGGATAGTCGGCGTCGATCTGGACCACCGGAGGCGTGATTTCGGGGAACTGGGCGACAGGGAGGGCTTTCAAGGCCACCAGGCCCACCACCACAATGATAATGGAAATGACCGACGCAAAGATCGGACGGTCGATGAAAAAGCGGAAACTCACAGGTCACTCTTCGTCTTGGTGTCCGTCGGCTTCTCCACGGAAGCAGGACCGTTTTCCGCAGCGGGAACCGGCTTCACGGGCGCGCCCGGCGCAATTCTGTGCATCCCGTCCACCACCACCCGCTCCCCCGCGCGGAGCCCTTCCTCAATGAGCCATTGGGTGCCCTGCCAACTGGTACCCTGGACGTTGCGGATCTCCACCTTGTCGCCTTCTCCCACGACATAGACGACGGACCCCTTGGGCCCTTGCTGCACGGCCCGTTGCGGCACCAGGATCGCGCCGGTTCTGGTGTATCCCGTGACGCGAATCTTGACGAACTGTCCGGGCAGCAGGACCCGGTCGTGATTGGGAAAGACAAACCGCCCCTGCCTGGATCCCGTCTCGGTGCTCAGCCCTACGGAGGCAAAATCCAGCCGGCCCTCGTGCGGATAGGTGGTGCCGTCCACGAAGGTAAGGCGGCCCTTGAGTTGGTAGAGGTCCGGCCGCTGGACTTTCTTCGTGGCGAGTTCCCGGCGCCGCTGCAGAAGGTAGCTCTCTGGAGCGTTCCCCACGACATACATCGGATCCACCTGATGGATGATCGTGAGCAGGTCGGTCTGCGCGGAGATCAGGCGGCCTTCGTAAAACCTGGTCCGCTCGATCAGCCCGGAGATGGGCGCGATGATGCGCGTGTTGTCCAGGTCGAACTGGGCCTTCACCATCTGCCCCTTGGCCGATTCCAGGGCCGCTTTTGCCGCGAGATCCTCCGCGACGGCATCATCGACATCCTTCCGGCTCACGGCCTGCTCCGCCAGAAGCGGCTTGACACGATCGAGGTTTTGCGTCGCCTGGACCACCCGCGCCTCGGCCTGGGCCACCATCGCCCTGGCGCTCGCGACGGCCGCCTGGAACGGCACGGGATCGATTTGATAGAGCCGATCGCCCTTTTTGACGTCACGGCCCTCGCGATAGAAGAAGGCCTTGATGATGCCCGTCACCTGCGACCGGATCTCAACGATGCGGGAGGCTTCCGCCTGGCCGATGAATTCCGGATCGTCGGGTATGGTTTGAGCAACCACCGTCAGCACCCCGACTTCCGGGATGGGACGAGCGGGAGCGGCCGCCTCCTTCTGACAACCCAGCACCCCGACCACCCCCACCCACGCAAGGAGGACCGCCGCCAATCTCAGCGTTCGGGTACTGTTCGTCATGTCATATCCCCTATCGGCCCACATCTGAATCTCTCACTTTGCCGCCGGGACTTTCGACGCCGCGCCGATGCTGTCCAAACCGACCTGAGCGCAGGCCGCGTCGAGATGGCCTCCGGGCGCGCCGCCGACGCCGATGCCGCCGACCACCTCTCCCCCGATTTCAATCGGCAGGCCACCGCCCAGGATCAGGATGTTATCGTTCATGTACTGCAATCCCTGAGCAGCGGGTGTCTTGGCAACCATCTCGGCCAGTTCCCCGGTCGGCCGGCGCAGGCTGGCCGCGGTGTAGGCCTTCTTGGTGCTGCTGTCGGTCGAGTGCGGGCCCGCTCCATCCCCCCTCATGAGCACCTTCAGCACCCCGGCCCGGTCCACCACCGCCACGCTCACGCGATAGCCGTCCTGTCTGCACTTCTCCTGCGCGGCGGCCGCCGCCTTGCTCGCCAGGGCAAGCGGCAGGGTCGCTTCGCGAGGCAACTCTTCGGCTGCCGACGCGGCCTGTGCGAATCCGAAAGACAGAACCACACCAAGTGTGATCGCACGCACGTGGAGATTGGCTCTTCGACAACGGTTGATCAACATCAGCGCTCCTCCTTTTCCCGGTTACTCCATGGTGAAACCACTTTCAACCCGATAATGCCGAAGACGATCAGAAAAATGCAAACGTCGTGTCGTCAGATGATTGGCCCGCCCAGTTCTTCTACAGGAAAGTTGTGCGCACGCCAGGCCGCGACCCCGCCGACGAGAGGACGGACACGCGAGATGCCGTTCTTTTTGAGCAGGAGCGCCATCCGGGCGCTCGTGACTTCGTTGGGGCAGGCGCAGAACAGGATCACATCCCGATCGCGCGGGATTTCGTGGTGCCGGTGCTCCAGTTCTTCCACTGCCATGCGCACGGCGCCTGGTATGGTGTAGGGATCCGCTTCAATCTCAAGGGACTGACGCAGGTCCACCATCACGACATCATGCCCGTCGTCCAGCATCTTCTTGAGCTCATCCGGCATGATCCGCGCGATGCGCAGCTCACGCAGAATGAGTTGCCGGTGGATGTATTTGTAGGCGATGTAGAGAGCCAGGGTACCCGCGACCAGCACCACGAGCGAGCTGCCGAAGCGAGCGGCTTGCGCCGCGACCCACTCGAGCTGATCGCTGAACAGATACCCCGGAGCGATGAAGGCCGCCGTCCAGAGGAGCGCGCCGAGGCCGTTGTACAGCAGAAAACGCCCGACGTTGACCTTGAAGAGGCCCGCGAGAGCCGGCGTCACGGTGCTCAATCCGGGAATGAATTTGGCGAGAATGAGCGAACGCGTGCCGTGCCGGATGAAAAAGTTTTCCGTTTGACGCACACAGGAGTCCGGCTCGAGCGAGATGCGGCAAAGCACCTTGAGGACCTGTACCCCGCGATGGCGGCCCAGGTAGTACCAGATCAGATCACCCAGCAAGCAGGCGATGACGCCCAGGCCCAGAGCCATCGCGAGATTCATCTTGCCGGCCCCGGCCAACGCCCCGGCGGCGAGCAGCACCGGGACAGCGGGAATCGGCAGTCCGGCCTGCTCCGCAAATACGGCGGCGAAGAGGACCAGCCCGCCATGGCGGACCAGAAATTGCGTGACGTCATCCACGGGTCACCTTACAGACGAAGCGGCTTGATCGGCGCCAGTACGGCCGCCGGATCTTTTCCCCAGATGGCCGGATCGGCATCCACGTACAGTTCGACCTCATTGCCGTCGGGATCAGCCAGATAGAGGCTCTGGCTGACAGTGTGGTCGCTCATTCCGGTGATGGCCACCCCTGCTTGTTCTAGTTCCCTTTTCGCCGCGCGAAGCTCATTCAGGGAATCTCCGATCTTAATCCCGATATGATAGAGGCCGAGTCTCCGGCCCGGCGGCGGGCCTGGAGCAGCGCCGACTTCGATCAGCAGTAATTCATGATGGGTGCGGCCGGACGTCAGCGCCGCCGCCCTACCATCGAAGATCCGCCCGACTTCACGGAAACCCAGCAGGTCCCGATAGAACGCCAGCGACCGCTTCAGGTCCTGCACATAAAACACGACGTGACCGAGATAGTGCGCTTTCATATAAGCGGCGATGTCTTTCCCCAGCGGCCTGCGAATACGAACTCCGCCATAGGCTTCCGTTCCCGAGGAGCCACCTCGCGTTGCTTGAGGCGTTCGGACAGGCTTTCAGGATCGCCGGGATAGCCCAACGCGATCGCCGCCACCGGCTCGAACTCCTTCGGAATGCCGTAGAGCTCTATGACCTTGTCCGGGTAGAAGCCCGCCATCTGGTGCACGAACAGTCCCAGTGCTGTCGCTTGCATAGTAAGATTGGCAACCGCCTGTCCGACGTCGTGAAAGGCATGGCGGTTCGGCTTCCCTTCATCCTCAAAAGACATCCTCGCCACCGACACCATGAGCACCGGCGCGCGCTGCGCCCACGGGATGTTGCCCTCCATCAAGCAGGCCACCAACCGGCTGTGCCCTGCCTCGTCGTCCTTCGTCGTCACGATGAAGCTCCAGGGCTGCGCATTGTTGGAAGACGGCGCCCAGCGAGCGGCTTCCAGCAAACTGCGCAAGGTATCGGGTTCGACGCGCCGGTCGGAAAACGCCCGCGGGCTCCACCGCCGTTTCAAGAGCTCATAAATCGGATATTGGGTTGCAGCCGGTTTTTCCACGGTGAGATTTCTCCAAATGGTTTCTCATTGCTCTATGTTAGTTCTTCTCGTCCTTGAACTTGATGTGCCAGTGCGTCCCGTCACAGAACGGTTTGTTCTTCGAGCCGCCGCAGCGACAGAGCGTGCAGTGCTCTAACGACGCGCCCTCGGCCCGTGGCACACCGGCTACTTCGATGCCCCCCGTCACCTGGTATGGCCCATCTTTGGACACGGTCACCATCGGCTTTCGGTCTTGGTCTCGATGTTCGACACCTTCAATCGAATAGCTGAGCGCGCCGGAGGGGCACTTTCGTATGGTCTCAATGATGGCCCCCACGGCTGCCCCATTGGGATCAATCCAGGGCTCCGAATGCAATTTGAAGACCGAGGCAAGGTTATCGGTACACTGCCCGGAGTGGGCGCAAATTCCCCTGTTGTCATGAATCGTGATGCTCTTACCCGTATAATTATCTCGCTTATCGAGACTTCCATCCGTCACTTTCGTGCCGGAAAAACCGTTCGTGCCATGCGTGCCGTCGCAGAACGGCTTGTTTTTTGAGCCGCCGCAACGACACAAGGCAATGCCCCGTATGTTGGAAAGTTTTTCGCCCTTGGAATTTTGGAGATTCTCAACGACCTTCATCTCCTGATCATTGAGCAAATAATAAGGGCCGTTGGGCAGGGGGACGATCTTGGGTTTGGGCTTACTTGGTTCCATTGCAATCCTCCTTTTATCCTTTTCCCGGCCTTCTCAACACGCACAAGGTTTCATTGGCCCTACTTCTCGATATCGAATTCGCCGGCGTCGTCCTCCTTGTTCACGTCGTGACGAAGGTTCCCTGGCGGAGTTCGAGCAGCGTCTGCTCGATCTCCGCTTCCGTATTCATCACGAATGGGCCATACCGCGCAATGGGCTCGTGCAGCGGTTTCCCGGACATCAACAGAAAGCGAACCGGACTCTCGCCCGTGATCGCCTTCACATAATCGCCGTCACCCAACACGACGAGCCTTGGAGGTGAAATCATGGGCCCGTCTTCTTTCTCATCACCGGCGAATTTCGCTTCGCCTTCGAACACGTAGACGAATGCTGTGCGCCCCCGTTCGATCAGCTGCATGAATGAGGCATGAGCGGGAATCAACACATCCAGGTAGATAGGATCAGCGGCCACTCCGGTCACCGGACCGCGGACCCCATCAACCGTCCCAGTAATCACCCGGATCCTTGTCCCGCCTTCCTTTTTGATTTCAGGGACCTCGCCTGCCCGGATTTCCTGATAGCGCGGTCTGGTCATCTTGAGCTTCGCCGGCAGATTGACCCAGAGCTGGAATCCGGCAATCCCTTCCGGACGCACCTGCGGCATCTCCTCGTGCATGATGCCGCGTCCGGCTGTCATCCACTGAACGTCCCCGGCCCCGATGCGTCCGGAGTTGCCGAGGGTGTCCTTGTGCTTTACCTCTCCATGCAGCACATAGGTGACCGTTTCGATCCCTCGATGAGGATGCAAAGGAAACCCGGCCTCATAATCACGCCGGTTGCTGGACGCAAAGTGATCCAGCAACAGGAACGGGTCAAGATAGTCCAGCCTTTCCGTCCCAATACTTCGGTTGAGCCGGACCCCCGCGCCTTCCGTGACCGGTTCCGGCTCAATGATCTGTTCGATTTTTCGAAGCATCGTCTTCATGGCCGCCTCCTTTTACCGCTGTAGCCTCCTGGCGATCGCCCCGTCCACCGACCACCGGCCCGCGCCCGCGATCAGCAAAACCAGGCTCATGCCGATGACCAACAAGTGATACTCGAACCCCTCTCCCGCCTGCTTACCGAACCAGTTCATGAAGAAGCCGTTCGGCCAATGCACCATCGCGATCGCGCCGGCCATGATGAGGGAGAGGCTGGCCGCCGTGAACCGCGTCAGGAAGCCCATGATCAGGCCGAGGCTGCCGAACGATTCGCCGATGATCACCAGAAAGGCCACGGCAGCCGGCACGTGCATCTGCTCCGTGAAGAATCCCATCGTGCCGGCAAACCCGAACCCGCCGTACCATCCCAGCAGCTTCTGGGCGCCGTGGGGAAGCATGACCAGCCCCAGCACCACCCGCAGGATCAAACCGGACCAGGCCTCATCCGTCTGAAATAGAGTCTTCATCGCTCTCCCCTTTCGTTATTTTTTCTCAAAGCTGGCCTTGAGCCGCAGGAGCAGCTCGCGCAATTTCGTTGCCTCGGGGGCCGTGAGCGCCTGCTCAAAGTACGGCTTCATGTAATGGATGTGGGCCTGGAAGACCTTCTGAAACAGCGCGTCGCCTTTCGGCGTCAGCCGGATGAAGATGGAGCGCCGATCCTCCCGGGACGGTACCCGCGCGATCAGGCCTTTCTTCTCCAGCCGGTCCAGAACGCCCGTCAGCGTCCCCTTCGTGACCAGCGTCTTTTCCGACAGCTCCTTGCACGTCATCCCCTCGGTATCACCCAAGGTCGCGATCACATCGAACTGCGAGGACGTGAGCCCCAGCGAGCGAATATGGGTCACGCCCTTGTCCATGAGCGCGAAGTAGGTCTCCACGAGCGGCCGTAAGACTTTCAGATAAGGGTCAGTTCTTGGGTACACTGTCGGCTTACGTGACATAATACCCTCTCATTGTTCTCATTAAAGTAGTCCTAACTAGTACTATTGTCAAGCCCCCTCCCGCCCGGCTCCGGGAAAGAGTATAATTCACTTGATGAGCGACCCTACCCAGACATCGGTCGTGCCGACGAAATACTGGCGCCGCCTCGACGATGGGCGCGTCCAGTGCGACGTGTGCCCCCGCTTGTGCAAGCTTCAGGAGGGGCAGCGCGGACTGTGCTTCGTGCGCGCCTGCGAGAACGGCCAGGTCGTGCTGACGACCTACGGCCGCTCCAGCGGCTTCTGCGTGGACCCGATCGAAAAGAAGCCGCTCAACCACTTTCTGCCGGGGACGCCGACCCTGTCATTCGGCACGGCGGGTTGCAACCTGTCCTGCAAGTTCTGCCAGAACTGGGACATCAGCAAGTCCCGCGAAATCGATACCCTGGCCGACGAGGCCTCGCCCCAGGTGATCGCGAACGCGGCCAGGCAGCTCGGCTGCCGGAGCGTGGCATTCACATACAACGACCCGGTGATCTTCATGGAATACGCGATCGATGTC